>Ga0306925_10005222_pt1 | contig 11899 bp, 8 predicted proteins | sample flu12Cox44000176_FD_203755 | JGI IMG/M metagenome (GOLD analysis project Ga0306925, IMG submission 203755) | Lab enrichment of tropical soil microbial communities from Luquillo Experimental Forest, Puerto Rico - flux8day.12C.oxic.44.000.176 (v2)... | ecosystem: Environmental > Terrestrial > Soil...
CCCAACACCGATCGATACGCACTACCAAACCATACAAGTTGCAATGAAAGGCGTCTTCCACGAGCTCGGGCTGGCCGCTTGACCATCGACAATCTTTTTGTCGGGCTTCGCCCTGAAGCGCCTAAATCGAATAGAGCGGCCAGTGGCCCGCCGCCAGTTGAGGAGATCACCCATGTTCCATTCGATCGCACACGACATCGGCCGGTCGCAAGGGTGTGACACGACCGCTCGGCCGAGCCGTCGGGTCAAGGCCGCTCCGGTAATCACCACCGTTGCGGTTGTTGCTGGACTTGCTTTCGCTTCCGTCGCTGCAGGTGCTGCAGAAGATTCGTCGGGCATGGCGCGCGAGCAGCACGCCTGCGCAGTTGTCATGGGACTCCATCAACCGGGAGACCTTTACGACACATGCATCAGGAGCCTGAGCAAGAGCCTCTCGGGATTAGACCAGGCGCGATTGGCGAAGAACCAGCGAAGCGCGTGCACCGAAAACGGGCTTACGCCCGGGACGCGCGCTTTCGACGTCTGCGTCGTAACGCAGAATAATAACTAGCGAAAGAAATGGTCGGTATAGCTTGTAGAGAGCACAACCTTCCCGAGACACTCCTTCTATTGGAGACAGCAATGTCAATCATCATCTTAATATGCTCGTTTGTCGCAGCGCTCTTGGTGAGCGGCACGGTGAACGCTAACCAGAGCGATTGGCAGCGAGCACGGCTGGCCTGCGCAGATGTGGGCATCGACCCCAGCAGTGCTGCCTTTGGCCAATGCGTTGTCGATCTCTACTACTCCGTGTGGGACGAGCAGAACGCCCGTGAACGCTGACGGACAAGACCGGTAACCGGGACGGCTTTCTCCCTCGCCGGTGCCGATGCGCTGGCCGTTTGGAAATTTGCCGCAGGCTCGACGGCGTGCCGCCGGCGCTCGAGTTGGCGGCGGCTCAGTTAGTTGTCTTTGGGGCGCCTGGATCTCGCTGCGCGACTCGACGATAGCTTCGCCGTTCTGACCAAGGGCCGTCGCACCGCATTGCCGCGTCACCAGACCCTGCGCGCGGCCATGGATTGGAGCTATGATCTGCTACCGGAAGCCGAGCAGACCATCCTGCGGCGCCTAGCCGTCTTCCAGTGCGATTTCACGATGGACGCGGCGAGCGGGACAAACGCAGGCACTGGTATGGGAAGTCGACCGCAAACTGGGAGGACGGGGCACGGCCGATCATTTATCACGCCCGCTACCCACCTGCTGGCTGCCTCACGTCAAGGGCTGACCATCATGACCACAGCATCTACAACGGCTGGTGCTTCGAAGCGTGAGCGCTTAGCCCCTCGCGTTCGGGGGGCAAAGTCGGATCACGACACGCGCTACGGCAAGCTGCACGATCGACGAGGGGACCCGAGGCAGGCCCTCCGGCCGAGCCGCTAACGTCATGTCCGCAACACCCGCCAACGCGGCGAGCAGCGCATCGGGGTCGGTCGTCCGAAAGGAAGTGCCAGCCCTGGTCCTTACGGTTAAGATGTACCTGATGAGCCGATAATCTCTTCGGCCCATGCGTTTGGGACGCACCGGGCAAGGTTGCTGAGGGCTTGAAAAGATTCCTGCAGGTGCTGTCCAAGGGTTCGTACGGCACCGCCACTACGGATTGTTGCGCGCCCCGGGTGGTGCCGCTGTGAGACGAAGCGTCAGCCGAATCGAGGGAGGCACTCGCTTCACCAAAAGGGGATACCGAGCCTTCGCTCTTCGGGGGTAGAATGCGCCGAACAGCCGCGGATTTATTTCGGCCTATGCGGATTGGGGAGCACCGCTTTGGCCACGCAACGTATCGAACGTAGGCTGGCCGCCATTCTCGCTGCTGATGTGGCGGGCTACTCGCGTTTGATGGAGGCCGACGAGGAAGGCACGCATCAGCGGGTCAAGGCGCACCTTCGCGAGTTCGTCGATCCGAAGATCAAAGAGCATCGCGGGCATACCGTAAAGAACACCGGCGACGGCATGCTGGCGGAATTTCAGAGCATTGTGGACGCTGTGCGATGTGCCGTTGAGATCCAGCGCGGGATGATCGACCGCAATGTCGATACCCCCGAGGATCAGCGCATCAGCATCCGAATTGGCATCAACCTTGGCGACGTGATCGTCGAACCCGATGATATCTTTGGCGACGGCGTCAATATCGCGGCGAGGTTGGAGGCAATTGCAGCACCAGGTGGCATTTGCATCTCGCGGGTTGTGCGCGACCAGATCCGTGACAAGATGCCCTACGCGTTCGAGGACATGGGGGAGCAGAGCGTAAAGAACATTAAGCGGCCGATCCGCGTCTATCGTCTCCAGCTTGATGAGGGGGGCAAAGCCCTATCGACCGAAACGCCCGACGCGGTCCCAAGGTTGTCGCTCCCGTTCGCCGACAAGTCGTCCGTCGCAATGCCGCCGCTGGGCAATCTGAGCGGCGACCCAGAGCGGGAGTATTTCGCCGATGGCACGGATGAGATCCGTGCGCGCCCTGCAGACCAGAGCGAGCGGGCAGAGTTGGCGATTGCGCGGGCCGTGCCTGGTCCGCCGCACGCCTCCACGAACCTTCCGGCACCGACATCCGATCTGATCGGCCGGGACGTCGAGATCAGGGAGGTCACCGACCTTGTTGCCGACCATCCGTTCGTCACCTTGATCGGCACGGGAGGCATCGGCAAAACGCGACTCGGCCTCGAAGTTGCGCGGCACCTGCTGCCCCAGTTTGCCGATGGGGTTTGGATCGCCGAGCTCGCGCCACTGTCCGATCCCCAGCTTGTCCCGGTTACCGTCGCCGCGGCACTCGGGCTCGAACTGGCCGCCGGCGCCGTCACAGCCGAGCGTGTTGCCAATGCGCTGAGCGGGAAACAGCTGCTTGTCGTGCTCGACAATTGCGAGCATGTGATCGATGCAGCGGCCCTGATCGCAGAGGCGTTGCTGCGCGCGAACCGGGCGGTGCGCATCATCGCCACCAGCCGCGAGCCTCTCCGGGCCGAGGGGGAATGGGTCTACGCGGTGCCGCCGCTCGCCGTGCCGGGGGCGGATGCGCAGGATAAGGACGACCCTCTAAGATATGGTGCTGTCCAATTGTTCATCGAGAGGGCGCAGGCGACGGAGCCGCACTTCGCCCCGGACCGGCGCAACGTGCCTGTGATGGCGGCGATCTGCCGGCGGCTCGACGGCATCCCGCTGGCGATCGAGCTGGCGGCCGCGCGCGCCGCCACGCTCGGCATCGAGGCGCTCGCCACCCGTCTCGACGACCGCTTCCGTCTGCTGACCGGCGGCAGACGGACCGCGCTGCCGCGGCACCAGACGCTACGGGCGACGCTCGATTGGAGCTACGGGCTGCTCACCGAATCCGAAGGCGTCCTGCTGTGCCGTCTCGCGATTTTCGCCGGCCCTTTCAGCCTGGACACGGCCACCGCAGTAGCGGCGAGTCCGGAACTTGCGGTATCGGACATGATCCAGGGGCTTGCAAGCCTGGTCGCCAAATCGCTCGTCGTGGCCGAAGTCGAGGGTGCCGTCGCGCGGTATCGGCTGCTCGACACAACGCGGGCCTATGCGCTGGAAAAACTCGACGAAAGCGGCGAGCGCGGAGAGCTTTCGCGTCACCATGCTGAATACTATCGGCACCTATTCGAGCGGGCCGAAGTCGACGGGGAAACGCGGCCTACGGTCGAATGGCTGAACGACTACGCTTGGCGCATCGACAATCTGCGCGCCGCGCTCGACTGGGCCTTTTCTCCGAGTGGTGATGCATCGATCGGCGTGGCGTTGACGGCCGCCGCGGTGCCGCTATGGATGCACTTGTCGTTGCTCGACGAGTGCCGCAGCCGCGCCGAGCAGGCGCTTGCCGTTCTTAGCGCCCGGGAGGACCGGGACCCCCGCCGCGAAATGAAGCTCCACGCCGCGCTCGCCTCATCGTCTTGGTGGCGCGCTGCCGGCATTTATGCTCAGGGCGCTGGTCCTGACCTGGGCATGATCTGGACAAAGGCACTCGAAATCGCCGAGAGCCTCGGTGATGCCGAGTACCAGTTGCGCTCGCTCTGGGGCCTATATTCCTTTCACCTCGGGATCGGCCGGTTTCGCGTCGCGCTCGAGAGCGCGCAAAGTTTTCGCACGCTGGCGGCCAAGCAGCGCCAGCAAAACGATCGGCTGGTCGGTGACCGGATGATCGGCTGCCTGCAACATTTATTGGGTGATCAAGCCGGCGCGCGCAGACGCACCGAGCACATACTAGCCAATTTTATCCCGCCCGAGAAAAGATCCCATGACTTCATTCGCTTTCAGTACGACCAGCTCGTGGCGGCGCGCACCGTACTTGCACGGGTTCTTTGGTTACAGGGATTTCCGGATCAGGCGATCCGCACCGCAAAAAGCGCTGTCGAGGAGGCTCGCGAAACCAATCACGCGCTTTCGCTGTGTTACGCGCTGGCCCATGCCGCATGCCCGATCATGCTATGGGTTGAGGATCTCGCGGCTCCTGAAGTTGACATCGCAATGCTCCTCGACCTTTCGACGAGGCATGCGCTGCCGTCCTGGGGCTCCTTGGGCCGCGCCTTTCAGGGGGTGCTCGCCATCAGGCGCGGCGACGTCGATCCCGGATTGAGGCTGTTGCGAGCCGGGTTTGGCGAATTCGGCGGCGCGATGGCTGATTGGCTTTCCGTGATGTTCCTGAGTGAACTAGCAGCGGGGTTGGGCGGCACCGGCCAGATCGCCGACGGGCTTATCGCCGCCGAACAGGCGATCGAGCGAGCGGAGCTGACAGAAGCGCGCTGGCTGTTGCCCGAGTCGCTGCGCATCAAAGGCGAGCTTCTCCTCTTACAAGCCGCAGACGGACCGGCCGCCGCAGCCGAGGCTTGTTTCCAGCAGGCGCTCGACTGGGCCCGCCGACAAGGTGCCCTCTCCTGGGAGCTGCGGGTCACCTTGAGCCTCGCCCGGCTTTTGCGCGGTCAGGGCCGTTCCGCCGACGCGATGGCACTTCTCCAGCCGGTTTACGACCGCTTCACCGAAGGTTTTGCGACAGCAGACCTGGAACATGCGAAGAATCTGCTCGAACAATTAGCGTTGGCCGATTAGCCGGCCTGCGCGGGCTTCAGCCTTCCTGTCTCGCGCGCTGCACGATTTCGTGAGCGAGAGCCGATAGATCCCGATCGCGTTGCCAAGGCACGGGTGTTCTGTATCAATAGACGTTCCCGGAGCGATTTTCCCGATGGATGAAGAGACCTTCGCCTTCGGAGCGTTCCGGCTGATCCCCGCGCAGCGACTGCTGCTCGATGACGACAAACCGCTGCGCCTCGGTAGCCGCGCTCTCGATGTTTTGATCACGCTGGTCGAAGGCGCCGGCGAGACGATCCACAAGGATCGGCTCATCGCCCGCGCGTGGCCCGATACGATCGTCGACGACGGTGCACTCCGGGTCCATATCGCGGCGCTGCGCAAAGCGCTTGGCGACGGCCGCGCGGGCAGGCGGTACATCGCCAACAATCCCGGCCGAGGTTACACCTTTGTGGCACCGGTGACCCGCGAGCATCAGCACTCCGCGCCTGCCATCCCAGATGGCGGGACGGCAGCCAGCAATCTGCCCGTGCCGCTCACTCGCATCGTCGGCCGGCACGACGTCGTCGCCGCTCTGGCCACGCAGCTGGCCCAGCGCCGTCTTCTGACCATCGTGGGTCCGGGCGGGATCGGCAAGACCACGGTGGCCGTGGCGGTCGCCGAGGCCGTGACGCCGGACTATGCAGATGGCGTATGGTTCGTCGGGCTCGCCTCACTAACCGATCCCGACCTGGTGCCAAGCACCGTCAGCACCGTGCTGGGGATCTCTCAGTCAGGCGCCAACCCGATATCCGGGTTGGCCGCGTGGCTGCGTGACAAACATGTCTTGATCGTGCTCGACAGCTGCGAGCACGTCATCGGCGCGGTAGCGCCGCTGGCCGAGGCGGTTCTGAGGGCGGCACCACAACTACGCATTCTCGCCACCAGCCGCGAGCCGTTGCGGGCCGAAGGCGAATGGTTGCACCGTCTGGCCTCGCTGGAGCTCCCGTCGGATTCGGTCGGTCTATCGGCCGCCGAGGCGTTACGGTATTCGGCCGTCCGGCTGTTCAACGAGCGCGCCATGGCGGCCGCGGACGGCTTCATCTTCGATGACGCCAAAGTGGCGGCAATTTTGGAGATTTGCCGCAGGCTTGACGGCGTCCCGCTGGCGCTCGAGCTGGCGGCGGCGCGTATCGATGTCTTCGGCGTGCGGGAACTGGCGGTCCACCTCGACGACCGGTTTCGGGTTCTGACGAGCGGCCGACGGACGGCCCTGCCGCGGCATCAAACGCTCGGCGCGACACTAGACTGGAGCTATCAGCTTCTTTCGGAAGCTGAGCAAACGGTGCTGCGTCGTCTTGCCGTGTTTGCCGGCGATTTCTCGCTCGACGCAGCCGCAACCGTGGCCGGATATTTGCCCGAACCGCTGGTCGTCGACCACATCGCGAGCCTTGTCGCCAAATCACTGGTCGCCGCCAACCTGCGCGACGAGACCGTGCAATATCGCTTATTGGATACGACCCGCCTCTACGCCTTCGACAAGCTACGCAGCGCCGGCGAGCTGCTCGAGGCTGCTCGCCGTCACGCGGAGTATTATTGTGCTGCGTTCGCGCACGCTGAAGCCGAAAGCGAGTCGCGGCCGCAAGCCGAGTGGCTGGCCATCTACAGCCGGCATCTCGACAATGTGCGTGCCGGTCTCGATTGGGCATTTTCTCCGGATGGCGACCCGCAGATCGGCGTGGCGTTGACCATCGCTGTAGTGCCGCTATGGATCCAGCTGTCGCTATTTGAAGAGTGCCGCGAGCGGGTTGAGCGGGCGTTGGCGGTTCGCGATGGTGACGCGGCATTGACCGCGCGCCCACGCATGCAGCTCTCCGCGGCGCTTGGCTGGTCGCTGATGTACGGCGTGGGTCGCGCCCGAGAGGCCGGCCCTGCCTGGGCGACCACACTGGAGCTCGCGGAAAGCCTAGGCGACAGGGGGTACCAGCAGCGCGCGCTCTGGGGTTTGTGCATCGATCAATTCAATAACGGGGAGTTTCGCGCCGCGCTCGAATTCGCCCGCCGCTTCGCCCGCCTGGTGGCTAATTCCACCGACGCGATCGATTTGATGATGGCCGATCGGATCCTCGCCACCACGCTGCATTACCTCGGCGACCAGAATGACGCTCGCCAGCATATCGACCGCGCGCTCGCGCACCTTGCGGCCCTGGCGCAACAACCCCAGATCGTCCGCTTGCGGTTCGATATGCGGGTATCGACGCATTATTTCCAGGCCCGCATCTTGTGGCTGCAAGGATTTGCCGATCAGGCGCTGCGCGTGGTCGAGCACAATGTCGCCGAAGGGCGCGCGATCGGGCAGGCCTTGACCTTTTGCAGTGTGCTGGGTCAGGGGGCCTGCCCGATCGCGCTCTTGGCCGGCGCTCTCGATGTCGCCGAGCGATACGGCGCGATGCTGCTCGACCATACCGAGCGCCACCCGATACGTCTGTGGCAGGTTTGGGCCCGATGTTTCAACGGCTTGGTGATTGCCAGGCGTGGCGACCTCAGCGCCGGAATACAGGCGCTGCGCGACGGGCTCGACCAGGCCGGGGAGGCGAGATTTCTGCCGCGCTTCCTGCTTCTGCTCGGTGAATTGGCGGCTTGCCTCGGCGAGGCCGGTGAGATCACGCTGGGGCTTGAAACCGTGGAGCAGACGCTCGCGCGTTGCGAAGCCCGCGACGAACGCTGGTACGTTGCCGAACTGCTGCGCATCAAAGGCGAACTGACGCTATTGGAAGGCGGGACCGACGCCGCAGCCGAACGCCACTTCCTGGAGGCTCTCGACTGTGCGCGGTCGCAAGGAGCCTTGTCCTGGGAGTTGCGAGCCGCCGCCAGCCTCGCGCGGTGGTGGAGAGATCAACATCGAGCGGCGGAGGCGCGTGAGCTTCTGGGGTCCGTTTACGGCCGCTTCACCGAAGGTTTCAACACGGCGGACCTGCGAGAGGCGGGGAGCCTGTTGGAAGAATTAGATTAGAGTAGACCGGTCGATCTGGCGCGCCACTACGCCTTGCTCAGCGCTGCGATAAGCGCATCGCTCATCAGAATGGCATGGGCGAAAGTCGGCCCATTTAAGTCGTGGGCTGCTTGCATCGCCTCGTGGCGAGAAATCCGCCGACGAGCTCAGTAAAGACGGTGGCGGCCGCGAAAGTCGCCGGCCACGGCAGTCCGTCGCTCCGAATCTCCTCGATGCTCGAACGCCAGTGCCACAGCTTGTCGACACCACTGTACAGAAACACGATCGCGAGGCACAGCCGTGCGATCGGAAGCGTATAAGCGATCATGCCTCTTCGCTCGGTCGTGCCGCGATCAGGTGCCTGACGGCGGGGTCGCCTTCGGCATCAAAGCGGTGCACTGCATCCTGCAGGACGCGATCTGCGTTGGTCACGCGCTGATGCTGTCGCATGTGGTCGAGCCAGGAATCGACGCAGAATGTCTCGACGAAGGCTCCCTGCTGCGCGGCGTCCTCATAGATGCCCCAATCAAAAGCGCCGTCGCGCCGGCGCTCGCTCGCCAGCTTTATGATCGCCGCAAGAAACGCCGCGCGATTAGCCGCCGCGACGGTGTATTCAACGGTGACGAGAACCGGACCTCGGTCGGGCTCGATATCGTGTAAGGGCAACGGAGCGGGCCAATGCATCGACGGCGCGAGATCCAGACCGGCGGCGGTCTGAAGCCTCCAGCGCCGCAGCAGCGGGACCGAGGCGACCAGCGCGATCGCCGCGATGATGTGAACGGCCGGAAGCCCAATCCCTTGCGCCGCCTGTCCCCAGACGATGCTGCCGACGGCCAAGCCCGCGAACTGCACGGTTGCGAACATCGCCATCCCCCGCCCGCGGACCCAGCCCGGCAGTGCAAATTGGGCCGATACGTTCAAGGTGGCGATCGCGGCAACCCAAGAAATTCCGGCAAACACACAGCCGATCAAGCCGGTTGCCGGCTCACGAGCGATGGCGAACAAGACGAGCGCAAGTGCCGTCCCGACCGTCGCCCCTGTCATGACCCAATCGGCACCCAGCTTTGCCGCTACCGGCAATACGAATGCGCCGATAACCGCACCGGCGCCGATTGCGCCGAGGAGTATGCCGTAGGTCTCCGGGCCGCCCCCCATTTGTGCTCGCACCAGAAGCGGCAAAAGCGCCCAATAGACGCTCGCAAGCGGAAAGAACCCGGCGGACCGAATCAAGGTTGCGCGCAGATCCGGATTATAGCGAGCATAGCGCAAACCGCTGCGAATGGCGTTGACGAAGCGCTCCGCGGGCAGGGATTGTGCGATCGGCTTGGGAGGGCGCCACCAGATCAGCGCGGCGATGACGGCGAACGTGCTCAAGGCATTGATCCAATAGGGTGCCGCCATGCCGAGTACGCCAATCGCCACGCCGGCCAACGCGGGACCAATGGCGCGGCTGATATTCAAGCCCACGCCGTTGAGGGCGACTGCAGAACGGAGCTCTTCCCTTGGTACAAGCTGCGGCACAATAGACTGCCACGCCGGCATCGCCAGAACCGTCGCGATCCCCGATAGGGACATGAACGTCAGCAGCCAGTTCGGCGTCACCCAGTTCAGCCATACGAAGATCGCGAACAGGGCTGCGATTGCCACCGCCGCGATCTGCACCACGATTAAAAGGCGGCGGCGGTCGATGATGTCGGCCAACGCTCCGGCACGGAGGCTGAACAGGAACATCGGCAAGGTCGTCGCCGCTTGAACGAGGGCCACTTCGAACGGATCCGGGCGGAGGCTGGTCATCAGCCACCCTGCCGCCGCGTTCTGCATCCAGCTGCCGGTGTTGGAAAGCACCGTCGCCAGCCATAGCACGGTAAAAACTATGTGGCGGAACGGGCTCCACGCCGAACCCTCCACATCGGGCGTGCCGGGCGAGCGCTCGTCGGTCTTCATCTCACCATCCGAAATCGAGCTCGACACCGACATAATCGCTGTCATGCCCGCCGGCGCGGCGGATGGTGCCGCCGACCCCAAAATACACGGCTTCGATGGCGCCCGATAGATGGCTGTTGAATGCATATTCGGCGCGAATTTGTCCATAAGCGCCAGTCCAGAGTCCCGCGGAACCCGCTGTGTGGGGAACGGGAATATTGGGTATGACATAGACTGCATCCGCCGTCGTCTCGCGCCACTGTGGAGCGACGGCAGCGATGAACATCAGGTTGCTCGTTGGCTTGACGGTCACCGAGGGTTTGACGTGGATCAGATTTGCATAGGTGGTGAGTCCAGCCAAGGTGAAGTAATAGCCGTTCGGAAAAAGCGGATTGAACGTTCCGAGCGTATTGGAGTTGGGGTTCCGGTCACCCGACGCCGCGTCGACCTGGAGCCCCAGACGTGGGCGCCAGTTCGCATTGGCGAATGTGAAGCCGCCTATCGTTTCCAGCGCCCAGGCACGGGCCGTTTTGGCGCCGACGCTTCCGGTCTGGACCATCGACTCGAGGTCCCAATCCCACCCGGCGTAGTCGCCGGCATAATGCACATCGAAGATGTTGCGCCGTTCGGGGCCGCTGGCAAAGAGATAATGCGGATTGTCCAGATCGTAACGCGAATAATAGGCACTGAGGTGTCCCGGTCCGACGTCTCGCCGCTCTATTCTGAACCCGCCAAATTGGAAATGCCCATTGGAGTAGTCGTTGAAGACGCCCTGGGGGACATATACGACGGGTTCACTCCAGAAGCTGATGATGCGCCACGGGTCCTTCTCCCAATCGAGCCAAGCCGCATCGTAAGCCTGGCGCACATTGGGACCATCCCGGATAGAGACAAAACGCTGCAGGTCGAAGGCCATCTCCTGCCGCCCCACGCGCGCCTTCACTTCGCCGTCCGCCAGGTCCCCCGTATAGGTAACGAAGCCTTGTGCAAGGTCGAGCGGATCCCGGTCGGCCGGAGTGATTATAAATTTCCCCGGCGCGTAGTCGTTCTGGAGGTGTCGGTGACGGGGCGGGCCGCTCACGCTCGGCCTGCTTCCTCTCCGCGAATTCGATCTTGCGCGCCTCGGCTTGCACCTCGCGGGCCTGGGCCACGCTCAAAAGCTCGTCCCGATTGACGGCACCTAACCGCTTTTCGATCTCGGCCCATAGGTCGCCGGTCGCGCGCTGGTCAATGCGGGTGACGTTGCTTCGCGCATCGACCACGGCAAAGCCTTCCTTCAACGCGCGGTTCTGACGCTTGATCGATCAGTCCCGCATTGAAGGCCGTCGTATGAAGATCTGCCAGTTCTGGTTAGGCCGGACATCGGCGTGAATGTACTGACGATCCAGTACATAGTTCTGAGCGGGGATCCCGTCGACGCCGAAAGTAGCCGCCTTGAGTGTTTCGAAGCGCTCGCGCAGATCGAGACCGAACGACACATAGCTCTTCGGATCATCCGCAGACAGCGGAATGTATTTCAAATCGTCGAAGGGCTCGGCTCGCAGGCTCGGATCAGCCAATACCGACCAGTCTTCCTGCCACCGGTTCATGCCGATCGTCGGACGGGCGGGCAGACCCATCGCGAGCGATCCCGCGTCTTGGGCAAACGCCGGCACAGCGATCGAAACTGCGATCGACCCCAACAGCGCCAAAGCCGCGAGCCGCACGGTAAGGGTTCACTTGCGCGAGACTGCATGAATCTCGGCAACATAGCCGCCTGGGAACTGCACGATCGCGGCCTCGCGGTCGCTGGTCATATAGGGTTTAACCAGCACAGCCGCGCCCGCGTTCTCAGCCTTCGCGACCGTCACAGAGAGATCGGAGACCTCGTAGCCCGTCACCTCCCGTCCATAAGGATAGGGAAGATGGCCATCGGTCACCAGTACGGCCACGCGGCCGAAAGGGGATTCG
>Ga0306925_10005223_pt1 | contig 11898 bp, 9 predicted proteins | sample flu12Cox44000176_FD_203755 | JGI IMG/M metagenome (GOLD analysis project Ga0306925, IMG submission 203755) | Lab enrichment of tropical soil microbial communities from Luquillo Experimental Forest, Puerto Rico - flux8day.12C.oxic.44.000.176 (v2)... | ecosystem: Environmental > Terrestrial > Soil...
ATCCATATCCAGCAGAGCCGAGAGCGCTCCGATATAGATGATGTTCTTGAATAATTGGCGTTGGCGCGGATCGGTGTATTCGCGGTTGCTGATGGCGGTGAGCGGAACCCCGATGACGGTGATGTCATCGCGGAACTTTGATTTCGGCAGCGGTTTGGTGCAGTCGTAGAAGAGATATCCTCCCGGCTCGATGCCGGCGACGTCCTTGTCCCAGGTCTGTGGGTTCATCGCTACCAGAAGATCGGTGCCGCCGCGCGCGCCCAGGTGGCCCGCCTCCGAGATGCGGACCTCATACCAGGTGGGCAGGCCCTGGATATTCGAAGGGAAAATGTTGCGTGGGGCTACCGGCACCCCCATGCGCAGAATGGCGCGGGCAAACAGCTCGTTGGCGCTGGCCGAGCCCGACCCGTTGACGTTGGCAAATCGAACGACGAAGTCGTTCACGCTGCTGATCGGGCTGCTACTCGGCATAGGTCGTCCGCATGCGTGATATCGATGAGATACTTTTTCATGTCCCAGGCGCCGGTTGGGCAGCGCTCCGCGCATAGCCCACAGTGCAGGCACACGTCCTCGTCCTTCACCATCACCCTGCCGGTCTTCAGATCATTGGCGACATAGAGGTCCTGTGTGGCATTGGCTGCCGGCGCTTTGAGGCGAGTACGCAGATCTGCCTCCTCGCCGTTGGCGGTGAACGTGATGCAGTCCATCGGACAGATATCGACACAGGCGTCGCATTCGATGCAGAGCGAGGAAGTGAAGATGGTCTGTACATCGCAATTGAGGCAGCGGTGCGCCTCCTTGAGCGCGAGATCGAAATCATAGCCCAACTCGACCTCGGCCTTGATATCGCGCAAGGCTACGACTTTGTCGCGCAACGGAACGCGGTAGCGACGGTCGGGAGCTATGTCATTGTCATAGCTCCATTCGTGAATGCCCATCTTCTGGCTGATGATCTCGACCATGGGAGCTGGTCGATCGTTGATATCCGCCCCGGAGCACATTTTGTGAATCGACAGGGCCGCATCGTGGCCGTGGGCCACCGCCCAGATGATGTTCTTGGGTCCAAAAGCAGCATCACCGCCGAAGAATACCCTGGGATGCGTCGAAGCCATCGTCATGGGATCGACCTTGGGCATATCCCATTTGTCGAACTCGATCCCGAGATCGCGCTCTATCCAGGGAAAGGCATTCTCCTGACCCACGGCAACCAGCACGTCGTCGCACGCCACATGCTGCTGCGGATCTCCGGTGGGCACGAGAGTGCGGCGGCCTTTCGCATCGTACTCCGCCCTGACCTTGTCGAACATAACGCCCGTGAGTAGGCCGCCCTGATGCGTGAACTCCTTCGGCACCAGATAGTTGAGGATTGGAATGTCCTCGTGCATGGCGTCCTCCTTCTCCCAGGGAGACGCCTTCATCTCGTCGAAGCCGGAGCGCACGATCACCTTCACGTCCTGCCCGCCCAGCCGGCGTGAGGAGCGGCAGCAGTCCATCGCGGTGTTGCCGCCGCCCAGCACGATAACCCGCCTGCCGATCTTGCTGATGTGTCCAAAAGAGACGGATGACAGCCAGTCAATTCCGATATGTATGTTCGCCGCAGCCTCCTTGCGGCCTGGAATGTCGAGATCGCGGCCACGCGGTGCGCCGCAGCCGACGAAGATCGCGTCCCAGTCCTCTGCCAGCAACGACTTGAGGCTTTCGATCCGGGCGGCGCCGCGAAACTCGATGCCGAGGTCAAGAATGTAATCGCATTCCTCGTCAATGACGGATTCCGGCAGCCGGAATCTGGGTATCTGCGTGCGGATCATGCCGCCTGCTTTTGGATCCTGATCGAAGACGACGCAGTGATAGCCAAGCGGGGCGAGGTCGCGCGCCACCGTCAACGATGCCGGACCGCCACCCACCAGCGCAATTCGCTTGCCGTTCTTCACCGTCGCCGGCCGCGGCAGACGGCTGCGGATATCGTCCTTGAAATCGGCAGCAACACGCTTGAGACGGCAGATTGCAACCGGCTCTTTCTCGACGCGGCCGCGCCGGCATGCCGGTTCGCACGGCCGATCGCAGGTGCGTCCGAGGATGCCCGGGAACACGTTGGACTTCCAATTGATCATGTAGGCGTCGCTATAACGGCCAGCCGCGATCAATCGGATGTACTCGGGGACCGGGGTGTGCGCCGGACAGGCCCACTGACAATCCACCACCTTGTGGAAATAGTCCGGCACCGAAATGTCGGTCGGTTTCATTACTCCTCTGCGCGCCGGTTGCGCCTCCTTGTGATAACCCCCCACGCGGCGCCGAGTTGGCCCGCGCTCCGGCTCATTGGGCCGGCGCCGAATCCGGCGCGGATACTAGTGGACGCCCCCACGGAATTCCACCGATACATTTTTCATAACAGTGATTTGCGTTACCGAGTTTCAGCAGAGAGTCCGGGCGCTGGATCGTCCACAGGTCCTCGTTCCAGAATTTAATGTGGAATGGAGGTTTTCCAGATAAGTACTTGAAAATCATAGATTATTTCCGGTATTCATACTGCGTTGCAACAAGGCATGCGCGGCTGAATGGGAGATATGCAGTCCGATCCTCGGCGGCAATGTTTCTGCCGAGGGAGGTGCGGAGATTTGCGTCGGAAGGAGTTGCGATTTTTGCATCGTTGCAAGCACTGCTGCGACCGCGCATGTTCGGCGCATGCGTGACCTTTTCGGGGCCGCTCCTGTTCCAAATCAGCCGGCCGAGCCGCACGAAGCGGCTCGGCGGACCATGCGGCAACCGCTCCCGCCGCGATTTTACGACCGCGCCACTGTCGTCACCGATGCTGATGGATTTGCCGTGGCCCTTGACGGTCGCATCGCCAAGACGCCGGCAGGGCGTCCTCTCGCGGCGCCGGCTCGCACATTGGCCGAGATGCTTGCAAGCGAATGGGAGGTGCAACATGTCGTCATCGACGCAGCGCAGATGCCGCTGACCATGCTCGCGAATACGATCATCGACGGTGTGACACGCTCAGCAAACGAGGTTGCGGCCGAGGTCGGGAATTATCTTGCCTGTGATCTCGTACTTTATCGTGCGGAGCATCCCAAAGGCCTGATCGAGCGACAGGCCGCGGCATGGGATCCGGTTCTGGACTGGTCGCAAGCCGTATTGGGTGCTCGCTTCACAGTGGCGCATGGAATGGTCCACGTGGCGCAGCCCCGGGAAGCGCTTTGCGTTGCGCGTGACGCAATTCCTAGCGCGCCCTGGCCACTTGGAGCCATTCACGCAATCACCACCCTGACGGGGTCCGCGCTCATTGCGTTGGCCTTGGCCGGCGACGCGATGTCGCTCACGCAGGCATGGTTGGCGGCAAATGTTGATGAGGATTGGAACATGGAGCAGTGGGGGCGCGACGCGCTGGCGCTCGACCGCCGCCACCGCCGCTTTGCCGAGATGCGGGCGGCAGTCGAGGTGCTGCGTGCCGTGCGGGACGGTGCCACGTTGTAACGATCGAGGCGCTCACTTCTTCCTCAACGTGCCATACGCAACAATGGTGCTTCCCTGCGCGGTTCCAAACCAGCCGAGAGTGAGCTCGTCGCCTTGCCGCGCTACCGTGATGGTGCCGTCAGGGCAGCGGCCGCCCTTGTCAACCTGTCCCTTTGTGATCACCTCGACAAAAAAAGTATAGGACTTTGAGGACCCAACGCGCGTGAGCTTTCCGGCGCACGCGAGATCTGGATATTTCGTCTCGGCCCCCTTCGCGTTGATCACGAGCTCGAATCGGTAGGGTGTTGTACTGCCCACCTGAGTAAGCTCCCCGCTCCAGCTCCCGTTGATGCTGGGACCCGGTGCAGGGGCGGTCCTCTTGCCTTTGGCCGCTTCGGGCTGCTCCGGCCGGTCATCGGGACCAGGAGGAAACTGCGCCGTGGCAGGGCCGCTGGCTGCAAGGGCGAGAAGAGCGGACGCCACAGCACAGGCACGAAACGCGTGCAACATGTCTTGGTCCCCGTAAATACTCAGGCACGAACAGGCGGGGAAGCTTACCCGCAAACCTCGGTGCGTGCTAGTTTTCCTCCGCAGAGCTGGGCGGGGTTGCCATGAAAGATATCCTGGAAAGGCTGGAGGAGCGCCGCGCGCAGGCGCGCGCGGGCGGCGGGGAGCCGCGCATTGCGGCGCAGCACCAGCGTGGCAAGCTCACCGCGCGCGAGCGGCTTGAGCTTCTGACCGACAAGGGATCATTCGAGGAGTTCGACATGTTTGTCGAGCACCGCTCGGCCGAGTTCGGTATGGAGAAGAGCAGGATTCCCGGCGACGGCGTGGTCACCGGCTGGGGGACGGTCAACGGACGCACGGTGTTTGCCTTCGCCAAGGACTTCACCGTGTTTGGCGGCTCGCTTTCAGAAGCGCATGCCCAGAAGATCATCAAGATCCAAGATATGGCCATGCGAGCGCGGGCGCCGGTCATTGGCCTGTTCGATGCTGGAGGTGCCCGAATCCAGGAAGGCGTTGCGGCGCTCGGCGGCTATGGCGAGGTGTTCAAGCGCAACGTGCTTGCCTCCGGGGTGATCCCGCAGATATCGGTCATCATGGGGCCGTGCGCCGGAGGCGACGTGTACTCGCCGGCCATGACCGATTTCATCTTCATGGTGCGTGACACGAGCTACATGTTTGTGACCGGACCCGACGTGGTCAAGACCGTGACCAACGAGGTGGTAACGGCGGACGAGCTTGGCGGAGCGGCGGTGCACACGACAAAATCCGGTATTGCCGACGGCTCCTATGAGAACGATGTCGAATGCCTGCTGCAGATCCGCAGGCTGCTCGATTTTCTTCCTGCCAACAACGATGCTGGCGTGCCGGAATGGCCGTGCCACGATGACATCGAGCGCGAGGAGAAATCGCTCGATACGCTGGTTCCCGCCAGCCCCAACCGGCCCTATGACATCAAGGAGCTGATACTCAAGGTCGTGGATGAAGGCGATTTCTTCGAGCTGCAGGAGGCATTTGCAAAGAACATCGTGATCGGCTTCGGCCGCATGGCAGGACGCACGACCGGCTTCGTGGCCAACCAGCCGATGGTGCTTGCCGGCGTTCTGGACATCGACGCCTCGCGCAAGGCTGCGCGTTTCGTGCGCTTCTGCGATGCATTCGGTATTCCGATCGTGACTTTTGTTGACGTGCCGGGGTTCCTGCCGGGCACGAACCAGGAATACGGCGCGCTCATCAAGCACGGGGCCAAGCTGCTCTTTGCTTACAGCCAATGCACGGTTCCGCTCGTCACCGTGATCACCCGCAAGGCGTTCGGCGGTGCTTATGACGTCATGGCGTCGAAACATGTCGGGGGCGATGTGAACTACGCATGGCCTACGGCACAGATTGCCGTGATGGGCGCAAAAGGCGCAGTTGAGATCATTTTTCGCGCCGATATCGGCGATCGGGAGAAGATTGCGGCGCGAACCAAGGAGTATGAGGATCGATTCCTGTCGCCGTTCGTCGCCGCCGAGCGTGGCTATATCGATGACGTAATCATGCCACGCGCCACGCGCGCGCGCATCGCGCGGGCTCTTGCCATGTTGCGCGGAAAGCGGGTCGAAACGCCGGCGCGAAAACACGACAATCTGCCGCTGTGACCACGACCGCCGCACGCGCGGGCAACAGCAGGCACGAGCTGCAGCATGGCACGAGACATCGTTGTCGTTCACAGCTCCGACCTGCATATCGATGACGCCTACACGGCGCGATTGCACGGGGGAGACGGCACGGCGGGGCTCGCTGCCGTATTAGGCGCAGCCGCTCGCCTGCATGCGGACGCAGTAGTGCTGGCCGGCGATACGTTCGAAAGTCATCGGCTCCCTGCTGCCTTATTGGATGACGCCGCTGCGCTGATCGCCTCCGCAGCGATGCCGATCGTGCTGCTGCCCGGCAATCACGATCCGCTGATCGCAGATTCGGTCTATCACCACACAAGCCTGGTTGGCGTCACAAATCTTCACGTGATTGGCCTTCGGGGCCATGAGAGCGTCGTCCTGGCCGATCTCGCCCTCGAAATCTGGGACGGCCGCATCGCGACTATTCCGATATGATACCGCTCGAACGACGGCGAGCGCGCTCCACGCGATGGCAGATCGCGGTTGCCCATGGCCACTACGTTCCTAATCCGGATCGGTCCACCCGGCTGCGCCCCGCCTGGCTGATCGGCGATGAGGAGCTTGCGGCGACCGGCGCCGACTACATCGCGCTTGGCCACTGGAACCGGGGCGCAAAGGTCGGTCGCGCGGCCTACTATTCCGGCTCCCCCGAGTATGCGGGTACTGTCAATGTCGTGCGTCTGAAAGCAGACGGAAATATTGAGGTAAGTCGGACCGAGCTCGGATTGTGAGAGCAAACCTCGGTTCGAAGAGAGAAGGCAGTGCAGCTTGCGCTTGACGGTGCGAAGCGCTTCTCCCGATAAGGCTTTGCGAAGAGGCGCATCGCGCGCGAGCGTAGCCTGTCCGACAATTCTGAGCGCAGTTAATTCACATACTGAAATACCGAGCGTCAGGCCGCGAATAGTGGCTTACGGTTTCGAAGGGGCCCATAGCGGCACGCACACTTCGTGCTAATAGGACACCTGAGCAGGTGCGCCAGTGCGTCCGCAAACTGCGACTACTCGATCACCTCGTCGGCGGTCACGAGCAGCGTCGGCGGTACGGCGATGCCGAGCATCCGTGCCGTGCGGGCGTTGATGGCCAGTTCGAACTTCGATGACTGCACGACTGGCAGCTCGGTGGTCCTCACACCCTGGAGAATGCGGCCGGCATAGACGCCAACCTGACGATACGTCTCCGCGATGTTGGACCCATAGCTCATCAGTCCGCCAACTTCCGGATATTCACGGACATCGTGCGTCGAAGGCAACCGGTGGAAGGCAGCCAGTTGTGCCAGTTGGACGAGCCGCACATTGAGGAAAGGGGTAGGCGCCACGAACAGAGCATCGGGCTGTTCGCGGCTAATCGTTTCAAATGCGGCATCGATCTCATTCGCTGTGTTGGCGTTGAGGACCTGTATTTGCACGTCCATCCTGCGAGCGGCGGGTTCCAAGTCTTGCAATGTAACCTCGGTGCGCCTCGCATCCGCCGGGTTGACGAGCACGGCGACCCGACGGGCTTTCGGCACCATCTCGCGCAGGAGCTCGAGCCGCTTTGCGGCCAGCTCCGCCGACAGAAAATTGACGCCGGTCATATTGCCGCTGGGCCGGGCAAGGCTCGAGACGAGGCCGAACCCGACGGGGTCTTCAGCGAGGACGAATAGGATGGGAATGGTTGTGGTTGCCGCTTTGGCCGCTAAGGCGGCCGGCGCGCCAGCCGGGGCGGCGATCAAGGCGACCCGCCGGCGCGCCAGATCGGCTGCCAGCTGCGGCAGACGATCGATTTGATTCTCGGCGAAGCGGTAAAGGATCGCGACGTTCTCGTTCTCGACGAAACCTGCCTCCCCAAGCCCTTGCCGAAAAGCGCGTAGACGTCCCGCCACCCCATCCGGCGACCTGCTGTCGAGATAGCCGATGGTCGGCATTGCCGGCTGCTGCGCGCGGGCCGCGAGCGGCCAAGCAGCCGCGCCGCCGAGCAGCGCGATGCAATCACGCCGTCGCATTACTCGATCACCTCGTCGGCACGCACGAGCAGGGACGGCGGCACCTCCAGCCCGAGCGCCTTGGCGGTCTTGAGGTTGAGCACTGTCTCGTACCTTGTCGGCGTCTGCACCGGTAAATCCGCGGGCTTGGCGCCGCGCAGGATGCGATCGACGTAGCGTGCCCCCTGCCGAAACATCTCCACATAATCGGTGTGATAAGACATGAGCCCGCCTTCCAATATGAAAGACCGATAGGAGTAGACGGTAGGTAAACGGTATCGAGCGGTGAGCGTAATGACGAGATCGCGATGAGACTGCGTCGTGAGATTGGGGGCCACGACCAGGCCGCTGTTCGGTATGCGCGCGCACGATTCAATGGCGCGCTCGATATCGGCAGCATTCTTTATCGGGCTGGGGACGAGCTCGATTGCGAGCGACGGAGCCAAGGCCTCTGCCGCATGCAGGTAAAAGGCCGTCACTCCCGGCTCATACATGAGACCGGCATGGGCGAGCCCAGGCGCAATCTCCTTGAGCATCGCCAACCATTTGCCCGCGACGCCGGCCTCATACAGCATGAAGCCGGTCAGATTGCCCCCTGGTCGAGCCAGACTGGCGATGAATCCTGACCCCATCGGATCGGCTACACCAACGAATACAATAGGGTTGGTGGAGGTCTCGCGCTGCAGCGCCGCGGTAAATGGAGTTCCCTGTACAAAAACCACATCGGGCTGAGAGGCGAGAATGGCGTGCGCGAGCGCCTCTGCATCGCCCGTCCCGCCAAAGTAATAGTCCATGTGCGCATTGCGGCCTTCCCACCAGCCGAGTCCTTCAAGCCCCTGCTTGAAGCCTCCAAGCCGCGCCTTGTTTTCAGGGTCATTCTCGGCAAGCACAGTCAGCACGGCGATACGCCGCATTTGCTCCGGCTGCTGCGCGCTTGTCTTAACCGGCCACGCTGCCGCGCCGCCGAGCAGCGCGATGAACTGGCGTCGCCTCATTCGATCACCTCGTCGGCAATACTGAGCAGCGTGTTCGGAATGGTAATGCCGAGCGCCCTGGCGGTGTTGAGGTTCACGACGAGCTCGAATTTGGTCAGTTGCACGACGGGCAGCTCGGTCGGCTTCTCGCCTTTGAGGATGCGGCCGACATAGATGCCGGCCTGACGCCAGCCGTCTGCAACGTTCGGCCCGTAGCTCATCAGTCCGCCGATCTCTGCAAATTCAGGCGAGTAATAGATCGCGGGCAGCGCGTGGCGCGCCGCCAGCGTGACGATTTGCGCGCGTCGGCCTGTAAAAAACGCGTCGGGGACGACCAGCAATGCACTGCCGGGCTTTTGCACGAAGTTTGCGAACGCCGCATCGATCTCGCGACCGGTGCCGACGCGAAAGGTTTCGATTGTAACCCCAAGCACGGAAGCGGTCGTCTGCAGGTCTGTGACAACGGCGTCGGTATACGCAGACCTGGAGCTGACGAGCGCAACGAAGCGGCTGGCTCCAGGGGCCAGCTCACGCAACATCCCGAGCTGCTTTGGCACAAGCTCGACAAACTGGAAGCTTACTCCGGTGGCGTTGCTGCCCGGCCGACTGAGGCTTGTGACGAGTCTGAGTGCGACCGGGTCAGCGGCAACGGCGAACACAATGGGAATGCTCGTGGTGGCCGCCTTGGCTGCGAGCGTCGCTGGTGTGCTGGCCAGCGTCGCAATGACTGCCACTCGCCGGCGGATCAAATCGGCGGCCAACTCCGGCAGCCTGTCGTCCTGGCCCTCCGCCCACCTGAATTCGATCGCAATATTCTGGCCTTCGACATAGCCCGTTTCGGCCAGGCCTTTGCGAAATGCCGATACCCGATTGGCGTTAGGCTCCGCCGAGCTGGAATGCAGAAATCCGATCACCGGCATCGCCACCTGCTGCGCCCGCAACGCGAGGGGGCAGGCGACCGCTGCGATGCCAGATAGCGTGATGAATTCCCGTCGCCGCATCGGCTTCGTCCTTCAGGTCGAAGATGGAGCCTACCACACTGCGAGCAGGGAAGGGCTTCGCATCGCAACGAAATATGCCAGCTAATCCGATGTCTTCCTGGTGCCTTGCGCGCGGACTAAAAGCGGCTGAAGCTTGCAGCCATGGGCGGGACCGATTTCGAGGGCAAGAAGGTGCTCGTGACCGGCGGCAGCCGCGGCGTGGGGCGCGCGGTCTGCCTCGATCTTGCCCGTCGCGGCGCCGACCTCTCCTTCATTTATCACAGCCGCGATGCGGAAGCGGAGGGGACGGCAACGCAGATTCGCGCCCTCGGCCGACGCGCCCTGCCGCTCAAGGCTGATCTCGCCCGTGCCTCCGAGGTCGGCGCTGCGGTAGAGCAGGCGACGGCTGAGCTCGGCGGGCTTGATGTCCTGGTGCAGGCCGCCGGTGCGATGGTGGCCTGGCGCGCGACGGTCGACCTCTCGACCGATGATTGGGATCGCTATCTGGCTGTCGATCTGTCGGGAGCCTTCTATGCCATTCGCGCATCGATTCCGCATCTGCGCAGCAGCAGCAAAGGCGCAATCGTGGCAATCTCATCGGTTGCGGCGCAGATGTGCCAGCCGCGCAACGTCCAGGGCGCTGCGGCGAAGGCAGGCCTGGAGGCAATGATACGCGTCGTCGCCCGCGAGGAGGCGAGATATGGGATTCGTGCCAACGCCGTGGCCATCGGCCTCACCGATACCGACATGGGGCGCGCCGCTTTCGCGCAATGGGGTCCAGAGACTTCTCAACGCATCATTCGCGCCATTCCGCTGCGCCGGATCGGTACACCTGACGAGGTCGCGCGCGTCGTGTGTTTTCTGGCTGGCCCGGATGCCGCCTATATCACGGGCAAGGTACTGCAAGTCGACGGCGGGCAGATCATCGCCGGTTAGCTGGTGTGCAGAATGGGTAGCCTACGGGTAGCATGATCTTGCGCGACGAAAAGCGCGTGACATTCGAAACCCGGCTTACGCCGGCGATGGCTGCACGCTGGCGCAGTGCCGGCCTTTGGAGCGATGAGACCCTCGCTACCGTGCTGGCGCGACGCGTGGCCGAGAGGCCCGATCGCGAGGTGCTGACCGACGGCACGCACCGGCTCACCTACCGCGAGCTCGCGCAGGCAATAGATCGCATGGCAGCGCGCCTGCGTGCGCTAGGTATCGGTCAAGGCGACGTGGTGACCATCCAGCTGCCGAACTGGATCGAGTTTGCGCTTGTGTTCTTTGCGCTCGAGCGCGTCGGCGCGGTGGCGGTGACGGTGAGCGTCGATTTCCGCAGCCGCGAGCTCGAATACATCATGCGGTTTGCCGGCAGCAAGATGCTGGTCTGCTGCGGCCGCTTCCGCGACTTCGATCATGTCGCCATGGCGCAGGAGCTGTGGCCGCGGCTTCCCGCGCTCGCCTCCATCGGCATCGTCCGCGGCGAGCCTGGCCGCGGCATGGTGAGCCTTGATGAGGTTGCCGCCGGCGCCGCGCCGCCCACGGATTTCGTGCCGGTTGCGATGGATGCCGACTCCGTGATGCGCATGGCGTTTACCTCCGGCACCACGGGCAATCCGAAGGGCGTGATGCACAGTCACAACACGACTCTGGCGGCTGCGCGCATACTCAACGGTGATCTCGGGCTCGGCACGGACGATGTGATGCTGATCTGGCTGCCGGTTGGCCTCAACTGGGGTTATCTCACGCTCGTGCAATCGGTGCTTGCAGGCGCGCGGGCCGTGCTGCTCGATCGTTTCCGGCCGGCCGCCGCGCTCGAGTGCATCGAGCGCGAGCGCGTGACCTACATTCCGACCGCGCCGGCCTCTCTCACCAGCATCCTGCAGGAGCCGGACCTTAAGAGGCGCGATCTCGGGAGCCTGCGCATTGTGGTGAGCGGCGGCGCCTCCGCACCGGTCGAAACCATCCGCGCCTGGCGCCGAATTGCCCCGGGCGCGCTGCTCGAGCTGCTCGGTATGCTGGAGACGGGCTATCAGACCTATACGCGTGTGACCGACGATCCCGAACGGGTTGCCGGCTCGGTCGGCCGGCCCGCCAGCCACATGGGACTGAAGCTCGTGGATTCCGAAGGCCGCGAGGTGCCGCGCGGGGAGGAGGGTGATATCTGCGCCGATGGGCCCTCCGTGCATCTCGGTTATCACAACAATGCTGCCGCCAATGCGGAAGCCTTCCTGCCGGATGGCTGGTTCCGCAGTGGGGATCTCGGCATGATCGATGCAGACGGGAATCTGCGCATCGTCGGACGCCTGAAAGAGATGATCAACCGCGGCGGAATGAAGTTCTTCCCGCGCGAGATCGAGGAGATCCTCTACACCCATCCGCAG
>Ga0306925_10005226_pt1 | contig 11894 bp, 8 predicted proteins | sample flu12Cox44000176_FD_203755 | JGI IMG/M metagenome (GOLD analysis project Ga0306925, IMG submission 203755) | Lab enrichment of tropical soil microbial communities from Luquillo Experimental Forest, Puerto Rico - flux8day.12C.oxic.44.000.176 (v2)... | ecosystem: Environmental > Terrestrial > Soil...
GGCTTGGTCTTGGGATTGCGCATGGTGACGGCGGTCACGTGGAAGGTCGGCGCCTTGTAGGCCTTGCCCATGTAGCCCGCCCATTCCGGATGGAAATGGAAACGGCCCTGGACGCCGGCGTCCTCCGATTCCTTGGTCTCGAACCGGCGGTCGCGCGGATTGACGTAGCCCTCGAGCACAAGCTCGGAATCGGCGAGCGCCATGGCGTTGACGGTGCGCGCCTTGACCAATCGGATGGGCGCGCCCTGCACGGCGCCGGCGATGCCGATCTCGTCGCAGCCCATGGGCAGCACCGCGTAGTCGAAGCCCGCGCCCGCGAGCAAGGTGCAGGCGGGCGGCACGCCGAAGCACATGGTGATCGGCACCGGTTCCTTCGACTTGTAGTACTTGTTCACGACCTGCCACATGTGCGAACCGGGCGAGATCTGGAACGTGCCGACATTGCCCCAGCGGAAATTCATGCGGTTGTAGCCGAGATCCGAGCCGCCATCGAATTCCGGCCCGGTGACGCAGCGGATGGCCGAGCCCACGGTCAGCTCGGGCTCGTAGGTGGTGTGCCGGATCGCCACCACGTGCTCGCTCACGTCCTTCGGCGACTTGATCACGTGCTCCTGACACGGCGCGTCCTGCTGCGGGATTTCGACCGGCTTGAGCGGACGGCGCAGCGCATAGGCGAGCTTCTTCACCCGCTCGGCGTCATCCTTCCAGCCGAACATCTTGTTGATCACCTTCATGTCGCCGAACAGGTTGGTGACCACGCGGTGATGGGGCTTGCCTTTGACGTTGTTGAACAGCACCGGACAGCCGCCGTCCATGTGCTTCTGCAGGCCGGTGATTTCGAGGTCGGGATCGACCGTCTTGTCGGTTTCGATCAGATCGCCCTGGCTGCGCAGCCAGTCGAGCGCGGTGCGCAGATCAGCCGCGTGGTGCTGCAGGGCGGCGGCAGGTTTTTCCTTACGCAGTGCTTTTTGCATGGTTCTTGGGCTCCCTCGTGAGGCGGCGCGTGCTCCGCCTGCCGTTTTCGCAATTGCTCCGAAGTCCGTCCGGCACGGTGGTAAAGCATTTTCACCGCAGCGCCAAGGAGCATCAAGGCTTGCGGCTCGGCGCGTTCCAGTAGCGCTCGAGATTTGCAATCAAGGCCGGGCTGAAGTGGCAATAAGCCTGCTCGCGCGCGTAGACGGCGAAATAGTTCCGGAACATGTCGAGCGGCTCCTGCGCGATGCGGATGGCGCGCCGGTTGCCCGCGGCGCTCACCACGCCCGAACTGGTCAATCCCTTGACCACGCGCTCGATGGCCGCGTCCATCTCGCCGGTCTCGACGATCTCGTCGCAGATCAGCCGCCCTTCCGGGCTGTCGCATTCGAGCCGGCGTTCGTACTGGATCGCCTGCCGCGCGATGCGGTCGCCGGTGAAGCGCGGCAAGCGCATATTGGCCGCGCCCGGGATGATGCCTTCCTTGCGGGCGGGCAAGGTGAGGAATGCGCTGCGCTCGGCCAGCACATAGTCCATCACCAGCAAGACTTGGCAGTGGCCGCCGATGGCAAAGGATTCGACCGCCGCGATCCAAGGCTTCTCGATGGTGTTGCCGCCGAACTCGTCGGGCGGTGCGTCGTCGGCGAAGGCCAGTCCGCGATAGATCTTGTTCACGTAGCCGAGATCGCGCTGGAGATACCAAACGAACGGGATGCGGCCGTGATAAAGATGCGTGAGATTGATGCCGGCGCCGAACACGCGCCGTCCCTTGTATTTCGGATGCTCGACGACGGCGCCGCGCATGACGGCGATTTCGCTCGCGCGGTCGAGCAACGCGAGATCGACGCAGATCTCCGCGCCGTCGAGCGAGGTTTGATCTTCCGCGTTGAGAAAGCGCGGATTGTCCTGCGTCACCACGGCGGCCTTGCCGGCGCGGTGAACGGACGCGCCGTCAAGCTTCACCCTGCCATCGCGCTCGAGCTGCGGCAGCAAGGCTTGCGCCTCGACCCGCGGCAGCAACATGGCGTGGCAGAGGTGGCGCCCGCAGCGCTCGCTGCCGAGCACCGCCGAGAGAAACAGGCCCTGATCGATCTCGAGGCCGCTCTTGTCGCGCTGGATGGAACCGTCCTCGGCGGCGATCTCCTGCGCCGTCGGAACGAGGCCGGGCACCACGCCCGCGGCCCGGATCACCAGCTCCTCCACCCGCACGAAACGCGAGCGTCGCACCGTCAATGCGTCGTAGACGGCATCGCCGTGGCGGCGGAGAAAGCGCACGCGGGCGTCGCGCGCCGCGTCTTGAATCGCGGTGGCCGCGGCCTGCTCGCTGGCGTTGCGACGGGCCTTTTGCGGCAGCCGCCCGAGGAGACGCGCCGAGGTCCGCCAATACTCCGAGAACTTCTCGCGATCGGTGGGAAAATCGGTGGTCTCGCCCGGCTCCGCTTGCAGCCAGGCCTTGACCTCGCTGGCGGGCAACCCCGCCGCCGCGAGGCACTCCGTTGCATTGATCTCGGTTGTCACGGCACTGGACACTAGCCAAAGCGCCGATCCAGTAAAGGCGGAACCCGTGAGACTTCCGCTCACTCCCGCGCATAGCGGGTCAAAGACGCGCGTAAACGCGCTTATGCCGGGGGTCCAGAGGCCACAGTCTGCGGCCCTGGGGTCCCCGCTCTCGCGGGGACGAACGGAGATTGCGAAGCGCAGTCCCTACGCCGCCTTCTCGAAATATTTCTTGAGGTTTGCGCGCACGCGCGCGAGTGGCGCAACGGAGAGGTCGGGCAGCGCGAACTCGCGCCCGGTGACCTTTTCATAGACGTCGATATAGGTGGCCGCGGCCTGCAAAATGACGTCTTGCGGGATTTCGGGAATGGGATCGGCGTAGGGATCGCAGCGCGCCGCCACCCAGCGCCGGATGAAATCCTTGTCGAGCGTATCGGGCGGCGCGCCGGCCGCAAAGCGCGCGGGATAGGTCGCGGCAAGCCAGTAGCGGCTGCTGTCGGGAGTGTGAACCTCGTCGGCCAGAACGATGGCGCCCTTGGCGTCGAAACCGAACTCGTACTTGGTATCGACCAGGATCAGCCCCTGCCGCGCCGCCATCTCGCGGCCGAACGCAAACAGCGCCAGCGCCTTGTCCGAAACCTCGCGCCACTGCTGTTCGGTCAAGAGCTTGCGCGTGACGATCTCGTCCGCGCTGAGCGGCGCATCATGGTCGCCCTGGGCCGCCTTGGTGGTAGGCGTAATGATCGTGCGCGGGAGCTTCTGGTTGTCGCGCAGCCCATCCTCGAAGCGGTGGCCGTACATCTCGCGCGCGCCGTTCTTGTACATCTGCAGGATCGACGTGGAGGTGGTGCCGGCGAGATAATCGCGCACCACGATCTCGACCGGCATCATGGTGAGGCGCTTGCTCACCAGCACGTTGGGATCGGGATATTCGATGACGTGGTTGGGACAGAGGCTTTGCGTGGCCTCGAACCAGAAACGCGCGGTCTGCGTCAGTATCTGCCCCTTCAACGGGATCACGGCGAGGTTGCGGTCGAAGGCGCTCACCCGATCGGTGGCGACGAGGATGCGCGCACCGTTCCTGAGATCATAGTTCTCGCGCACCTTGCCGCGGTAATAGCCGGGAAGCTCGGGAATGACGGCGTCGGAGAGGGTATAATGCGCGTAGGGAGCGAGCTTGGACGTGCTGATCATGAGTGAGGAGCCGCTGTGAGCAAGGGACGAGGTTCGAATCTAATGTCTGATTCTGAGCACCTCAATGGTCCTACCTCGATTATCCTCAGAACTCGCAGCGTTTGTTCCGCAACATCCCAAGATGCTCTCTTCCGCTCGTCCCCGCGAAAGCGGGGACCCAGTCCATAGCGCGTTGAAGACGCGCGTGAACGCGCTTATGGCCCCTGGATTCCCGCTGGAGTTCATCCCCGCGAAAGCGGGGACCCAGTGCTTGGCCCCTGGATTCCCGCTTTCGCGGGAATGAGCGGAGTTTGCTTCGCGGTCAGTGCTATCTCGCTTAAGTTCTCGCACCACCTAGCGTCTTGGCACGCCTTGCGAGACCGGCGACAACCGATTTCAATCCGCGTACCCTCGAAGGAGAGCAAACCCATGAAGCCAGGCCTTCGCCCGGGCGCCTCCCGGGTCAACCGCATCACCATCGGTCCGGAGCGCACCATCAGCTTCATGGGCGAAGACGCGCGCACCTATGCCACGCCAGCGATGATCCGCGATATCGAGTACACCTGCCGCGACCTCATCCTGGAACACGCCGATCCCGGCGAGGATTCCGTGGGGATGGAGGTCGCCGTCAAGCACCTCGCGCCGACGCTGCTGGGCATGACGGTCGAGATCGCGGTGCGCGTGCTTGCGGTGGACGGCCGCAAGGTGTCGTTCGACGTCGCGGTCAAGGACGAGCTCGATAATGTCGGCGCCGGCACCCACACCCGCTTCGTCGTCGACAAGGCCAAGACCTTCGAGCGTATCAAAGCCAAGGCCGCGCGCTTCGCCGCGCGATCGGGGTGACGCATGGCGGACGCGCTTCGCAAGGATGATGAGACGTTCATGTTCGATCGCGCGGCCGAGACCATGGCCCGCGACGAGCTCGAGGCGCTGCAGCTTCATCGCCTCAAACAGACGATCGCGCGCGCCTACGCCAAAGTTCCGCCGTTTCGCCGCAAGCTCGATGCCGCCGGCGTGCGGCCGGATGATCTCAAGACGCTCGCCGACATCGCGCGCTTTCCGTTCACGGTGAAAGCGGACCTGCGCGACAATTACCCCTTCGGCCTGTTCGCGGTTCCGCGCGAGAAGGTGCTGCGGCTGCACGCCTCCTCGGGAACCACCGGCAAGCCGACCGTCGTCGGCTATACCCGAGCCGACCTCGACCTCTGGTCGGATCTGATGGCGCGCTCGCTCGCGTGCATGGGCGCCAAGCCCGGCGACATTTTTCACAATGCCTACGGATACGGGCTGTTCACCGGCGGCCTCGGATTCCACTACGGCGCCGAGCGCCTCGGCCTGACCACCGTGCCGGTCTCGGGCGGCGCCACCGAACGGCAGGTGATGCTGATGAAGGATTTCGGCGCGCATATTCTGGGCGCGACGCCCTCCTACGCGCTCAACATCGCCGAGGTCGCGGCGGGCATGGGCGTCGACCTGCGCAAGCTGCCGCTGCGCTACGGGTGCTTCGGCGCCGAACCCTGGAGCGACGCCATGCGCCGCGAGCTCGAGGAGAAGTTCGGCATCAAGGCCATAGACATTTATGGACTCTCCGAGATCATCGGGCCGGGCGTCGCCAGCGAATGCCATCAGGCGCAGCGCGGCCTGCACCTGTGGGAGGATCATTTCCTCTGCGAGGTGATTGATCCGGATACCACCAAGCCGTTGCCGTTGGGTGAAGCCGGCGAGCTGGTCCTCACCACGCTCACCAAGGAGGCGCTGCCGATGCTGCGCTACCGCACGCGCGACATCACGCGGCTGATCGAGGAACCTTGCGCCTGCGGGCGCACCCATCGCCGGATGCTGCGCGTGACCGGGCGCAGCGACGACATGCTGATCATCCGCGGGATCAACGTCTATCCGTCCCAGGTCGAGGCGTTCCTGGTGGGCTTTCCCGGGCTCGCCCCGCATTATCAGCTTGTGCTCACCCGCGACGGGCCGATGGATGCGATCACGATCGAGGTCGAGCTTTCGCCCCCTGCCCCGCGCGATGCGCCGTTCGCGGCGAAAATCGCGGCCGACGTGCGCCAGCACATCAAGGCGATGGTCGGCGTGACCTGCGACGTCGTGCTCAAGGCGCCGGGGGAAGTTCCGCGCTCGCAGGGCAAGGCCGTGCGCGTGAAGGATTTGCGGCAAGCGAACAAGCCATGATGCGCGACACGTCCGAGGAGCAACTGATCCTGGTCGACGAGCGCAACCGCGCCATTGGCTCGGCGGGCAAAAACGCGATTCATCGCGCCGGGCTCCTGCATCGCGCGTTTTCGATCTTCGTCGTGGACGCGCGCGGACGCATCGTGGTCCAGCGGCGCAGCCCGGACAAATATCACTCGGGCGGATTGTGGGCGAATTCCTGTTGCGGCCATCCGCGCTGCGGCGAACGCACCGCCACCGCGGCGCGCCGGCGGCTCGGCGAGGAGCTCGGCGTGACGAGCGCGCTGTCGTTCGGCTTCTTCGCGCGCTACCAGGCCGCGCTCGGCAACGGCATGCACGAGAACGAATTCGTCTACGTCTATTTCGGGCGGCTCAAGTGCGCGCCCAGGCCCGACCCCGCCGAGATCGCCGACATCGCGCACCTGTCGTTCGACGATATCGGCCGGCGCATCGCGCGCGACCCGCATGCCTTCACGTTCTGGTTCAAGCACTATGTTCGCAACCATGGCGCCGAGATCGCGCGGCTCGCCGAACGGGCATCGCGCCTTCCGGCGATGTGAGCAACCATGACCGCCATTGCGCTGTTGACGACCGAGGGCGACGCGCATGCGTGCGGGCTCGCCCATGGCCGGCGATTTGCGCAAGAAATCGCCGACAATGTCGCGACCTATCTGCGCCGCTTCGCCGCCTCGGGCCTCGACCGCGACGCGGCCTTTGCCGAGGCCAAGCGGTGGCGGACGGCGATCGCCGGGCACAATGGCGCCTATGCCGAGGAGATGCGGGGAATTGCCGAGGGCTCCGGCGCGAGCGAAGACACCATTGCGCTGCTCAATGCGCGCTACGAGCTCGCCTTCACGCTGTTCGGCCAAGAGGCAAAGCGAGGGCAGACGAAGCAAGAGCTGCTCGAACTCGGCCTCGACGGCTGCACCACGTTCGGCCTCCTGCCCGAGGCGACCGCCGATCGCCACACCTGGCTCGGGCAGAACTGGGACTGGCTCGAAGGCGTGCATGGACGCACCTTCGTGTTGCGCGCGCGGCGAAAGGGAGCGCCGAGTTTCGTCTGTCTCACCGAGGCCGGGATCGCCGGCGGCAAAATGGGCGTCAACGAATGCGGCATCGGCCTGGTCGAAAACGGTCTCGCCTCGAGCCACGACGGCCGCAACCCCTATCAAAAGCCGTTCCACGTGCGGTGCCGCGAGGTGCTGGACGCGGAGCGATTTGAGGAGGCCTCGCGGCCGGTGACCGAGACCGCCCGCACCTGCTCGGCCAATTTCGTGATCGGCGCCGCCAGCGGCCACGTCGTCGACATCGAGTCGAGCCCCCACCACGTGAGCCGCCTCCACGCGCAAGACGGCATCGTCACCCATTCGAACCATTTCCTGTCCGCGGGACACGGGGAGTCGCTGCTGGAGAAGATTTCCCCCAACACGCTCTACCGCGCCGATCGCATGCGAGCGCTGCTCGATCCCCATCGCGGCGCGCTCGCCTTCGCGCACATGCGCGCGGCCGCGATGGACCATCTCGGCGAGCCGTATGCGATCTGCCGCCACCCCGATACGCGCCAGCCGAGCGAGAAACGCACGATGACGGTCGGCGCCGTGCTCATCGATCTCGAGGCGCGGACCATGCACGTGGCCAACGGACCGCCGTGCATGAATGACTACGTGGCGTTCACGGTCTAATCGAGTGCATCATGATCGTCCGCATCACCTAACCGCGAACGCGGTGCGCTCCCTCTCCCCTGTGGGGAGAGGGTTGGGGTGAGGGGGTTCAAAACCCATCGAGGCACCAAAACCCCTCACCCCATCCCTCTCCCAGCCGAAGTCGGATTTATCCGACTTCGGACGCTTCAAATGCCGAACGGGTAAACCCGAGTTCGGTGGGAGAGGGAGCAGACCGCATCCCAGGCTTGGCCGGTGGCAACTCGCTAGGGCGCGAACATCAGCGCCTGCGCCTCCCGCGCGGCGTCCTCCATGGTCATGAACACCGCCCCGGCGGCCGCCAAGTCTTTCAGCAATACGTCGAGCGCGAGCATCCGATAACCGCGCCCGATCACGTAGGGATGCATGGTGTAAGTGAGCACGCCCCAGTCGACCGTCTGGCGCATGTAACGGAACTCGTCGAGCCAGTTCTCCATCACCGTGCGCGCCGACTGCAGACCGGGCAGCACCGCGGTCGGCGTGCGCACGAATTCGAAATGCGGATAGTCGTCGAGCGACCAGCTGATCGGCATTTCGATCAGCCCGGTTTCCTCGCCGTAACCGTATGGTTTCCCAAGCTTGACCTGATCGCCGCGGCGCGCGCGATAGGGCCAATAGTCCGCCCCCATCAGGCTCGAGTCGTAGAGGAACCCGTGGGCGAGCAGGAGATCGACCGTGCTCTCGCTCAGGTCCCACGACGGCGAGCGGTAGCCGCGCGCCTTGCGGCCGGTCAGGCGGGCGATGGCGTCGTTGGCGCGCATGAGATCCGCCTCCTCCTCCGCGCGGGTCTGCTGCGCCGGCGGGATGTGCGCCCAGCTGTGGTGCGCCACTTCATGCCCATCTCGCAGCAGCGCCTCGCAGGCGCGCGGATGGCTCTCGATGGTAAATCCCGGCACGAACCAGGTCGCGCGGATGCCATGAGACTTGAGCAAACCAAGGATCCGCTGCGCGCCGATAAGGCCGAACTCCCCGCGCGAGAGCGCCGTCGGGCTCGTCATGCCGCGGGCGATGAAACCCGATTGCGTGTCGAAGTCGAAGCTCAGGCAGACGATGTGGCGCGGCACCTTGCTCTCCCGGAACGTGGACACGCATGCAAGCGGCATAGCATAGTCTAGTGTGGTGGATTTGAAGTTCCTACGAATATGCAGCGGGTTCGCATAGGAACTTCAAATCCAAACCACACTAGAGTCATAAGTTTGCTAGTGTCCCTTTGATTCCGAAGTTCGCACGAGCGCGCGCCGCAAGACCTTGCGAACTTCGGAATCGGGACACTAGCGACGACCTCCCCTCACCTCCGCGACGCAACGGAATTGCACGATGGCGAGCCAGACGATCGGCATCATTATCAACGGCGCCACCGGCCGCATCGGCTCGACCCAGCACCTGGCGAACGCCTTGATCCCGATCATCGCCGAGGGCGGGCTTGCGCTCGGCCATGACCGATTGGTCCCGCGTTTGCTGCTCACGGGCCGCGACGCCGAGCGCCTTGCCGCCGTCGCGCGCGCCCACAACGTCGCGGATTGGAGCACCGATCTCGACGCCGTGCTGGCCGACCCCGCCTACGCCATCTTCTTCGACGCGGCCGCAACGCAAGGGCGCGTCGCCGTGTTGGAAAAGGCGCTCGCCGCCGGCAAGCACGTCTATTGCGAAAAGCCGGTGGCCCCCACCGCCGCGCAGGGGCTCGCCTTGCTGCGGGCGGCGCAGCGGCGCGGCGTGAAGCACGGCGTCGTCGAGGACAAGATCCACCTGCCGGGATTGCAGAAGCTCGCCGCGCTCACGAAGGGCGGCGAGCTCGGGCGCGTGGTGGGATTCCGGCTCGAGTTCGGCTGGTGGGTGTCCGACGGCAGCGCGCAGCCCTGCCAGCGCCCGAGTTGGAACTATCGCGCCGGCGGCGGAGGCATCATCCTCGATATGTACCCGCACTGGCGCTACGTCATCGAAAGCATCGTCGGCCGCATCGTGCGCGTGGCGTCGAGCGCGTGGATCGCCACGCCCGAGCGCATCGACGAGCAGGGCGAGCGCTACGACGTCGCGGTCGAGGATTCAGCCGCGACCTTGCTCGAGGTCGAGGGCGGCGCCTTCGGCACCATCGCGAGCTCGTGGGCGACGCGCGTGCGCCGCGACGACCTGCTCACGCTGCAGGTCGATGGAAGCAAGGGCTCGGCGATCGCGGGCCTGCATCGATGCCACGTGCAGTCGACGGCGCAGACGCCGGCGATCGCCCATTTCAGCGTGATGAAAGACATCGGCGCCGACTACCGCGACGGATGGATCGAAGCGCCGCCGCTCGCGGCCTACCGCAACCCCTACCGCGTGGGCTGGGAAGCGTTCCTGCGCCACGTCGCCGCCGGCGCGCCGCTTGCGTGCGACTTCGCGGCCGGCATTCGCGACGTTGCGTTCGCGGACGCCTGCCATCGCAGCATGCGGGAACGGAGCTGGGTTGCGTTGCCGGCGCCTGGGGAGGAGTAGGCCATCAGTCGAGCGGCGAACTCGGTCTCCACCCTCGCCCCGCGAAGCGGGGAGAGGGTGGCGAGCGCCGCAAGGCGCGAGCCGGGTGAGGGGCAAGAGGAGTGCTAACGCAACAGCATTCGCGTTGAAAGTGCTGCCCCTCACCCGGCCCTCGCCATAGCGCGTTGAAGACACGCGTAAACGCGCTTAAGGCTCGGGCCACCCTCTCCCCGCTCCGCTTCGCTTCGCGGGGCGAGGGAAGAGTTCACGCCGCGGCGGCGGACTTGCCGATCGCGGCGTTCACGCGCGGTATGACCTCCTCGACCATCAACTGCATGGAACGCTTGTTGAGCGCGGGCTCGACCCAGTCCATGCCGGCGTAGACCAACTCGCCGAAATCGCCGATCTCCTCGCGCAACGCCAGGATCTGGTCGACCACCTTGTTGACGCTGCCGTGGATGACGCAGTGATCCATGACGTAGTCGTGGGTGATCTCCTCGTCCGGCTGCTCCTTATAGGACTTGAACACGTAGAGCCGGTTGCCGCGCTTCATCTTGGCGCGCATCTGCTCGTAATAGAACCGGTACGGGCTCTTCTCGTCGTAGCGGCCGTAGCGCGCCGCCGCCTTGTCGTCGTCGAGCACGCAGATCGCGCGCGCCACCCGCCAGTCCGCGACATTTGCCTCTGCGCCCGCCTCGGCCTTGCCCTTGCAGTAATTCTGCCAGTGCGACTTGAGGTGCTTGGACAAGAGAAAGTTGGCCGACAGCGGATGGAAGTCGCGCTTTCCCATCAGCACGACGCCGGGCGAGAACGGCGCCACCACCGTGCCCACGATCTCCGGCCGCGGCCTCTGGTAGGGCCTGGCCATGATGCCGACGCCGAGATCGAGCGTCATGGTGCGCGCGGTCGAGACCTTGTAGCGGTTGTCGGGAAAGTCGATGTCGTAGGGAGGCTCGCGCTCCCAGATGGCGAGGATGACGTCGATCGCTTCGGCGAACATCTTGTTGCGATCCTCGTCCAGGATGCCGAGCGCCTCGGCGTCGGTGGTCAGCGCGCCGGGGCTCACGCCCAGGATGAAGCGGCCCTCCGCCAAATGATCGAACATCGCAGCCTGCACCGCGGTCAGCACCGGGTGCATGTGGGAGAGGTTCGAGGTGCCGGTCGCGAGCTTGATCCGTGTCGTCGCCGGGATCAGCGAGGCGTGGAACATCATGCTGTTGGTGATGGTCTCGCAGGCGTCGGTGAGGTGCTCGCCCATGAAGGCGTCGTAGAAACCGAGCTTGTCGGCGAGGATGATGGCCTCGCGGTCCTCCTTGAGCGTCTCGGCCCAATTGCGGTGCATGGGGTGCACCGGCATGGTGAAGTAGCCCAGCCTCATTCCCGTCTCCAGTCGCGCGCAACCCCGCCATTGGGCCGCCGAAGCGGGTCATGTGGCCCAATTTGCCGGCCGCGCACAAGCATCAATTTGTGGCGGGCGACATGCGCTCGAGGCGACCGTTAACGAGGAGATTGCGCGAGCGAAGTCGTTCAACTCCAAGATCGCGTGAAGATCGCGTGCGAGAACAATTCACGATTTCAAACAGCCCATCTCGTTCCCGCGGCGCGTTGTCCGCGCCCGGGGTTTGCATCGTTGCTTCGCTCACCCGCAAAGAGGGTGGGCGGAGCGCCGAGAGACGTTCGGGTGCTCAGCGGAACACCCGTGAGGCGTGCCCTCGGTGCGTCACAAGACGCGCGTGAACGCGCTTATGACGCGGCACGCCAGGCGCTTGCGAGGCGCCTTGCGTCCCATGACGCGGGACGCTCGCCTCTCGGCGCTCCACCGTGGCGGTTTTGGGCCTCGGGGCCGCGCTTCCGTCTCCTTCGGCGCCCGCCGTCCTACAACGGCGGGCAGTTGCCTTCGGATCCGTGCAGCGAGCT
>Ga0306925_10005230_pt1 | contig 11891 bp, 13 predicted proteins | sample flu12Cox44000176_FD_203755 | JGI IMG/M metagenome (GOLD analysis project Ga0306925, IMG submission 203755) | Lab enrichment of tropical soil microbial communities from Luquillo Experimental Forest, Puerto Rico - flux8day.12C.oxic.44.000.176 (v2)... | ecosystem: Environmental > Terrestrial >...
AGGTGGTTTGGAACCTGCTCCTGCAAGCCGATTCCGAGGGGCCTACCCTCATCGGTTGAACAGCAAGACTGCATCGAGTCGTCCGCCCCTACATTGCGGTCTCCTCTCTGCGCCGTCGTGGCGCACAGTCGTCGGCATACCTCGTTAGCTGATACCCTCTCAGCCGCATCTCCCGATCAAACGGCGTCAGGAGAATGTTACTGAGGGCAGGTGAGACCACCCACCTTGAGGAGTGCCGCGCTCGGTCGGAAAGAGTTGCCCGTTCCCGTAGCTTCCTGCCTTAAGCATGGCCTCGATGAGGCACAGCACTCGGCCGTCTGCTACGCGCCGAGCAACGAGCGTCAGAAGCTTTTCGTGATCGACGGACCCGAAAAAATCTCGGAGATCACCGTCCACGATCCACTCCGATCCCCCTTGAAGCTCTTTCCAGATCTTGCGCAACGCGTCCTTTGTTGATCGCCCTCGCCGATACCCAAAGCTGGCATCATCGAATACCGGCTCGAAGATGGGCTCCAACCGATTGAGCAGCGCTTGCTGACACACGCGGTCGTAGATTGCCGGAATGCCAAGCATCCGATGCTCGTCGGGTTTGTCCCGCTTCGGGATGGGATGTTGGCGCACCGGTAGAGGTTGATAGGTATCCTCTTTCAGCTCCCGATGCAGCCGATCCAACTGCTGATTTAGCTGCGCTTCGAAAGCCTCCAGATTCTGCCCATCTACACCCCCACTGCCCCGGTTCTCCTTCACCTTTTCCCAGGCCATCTCCAGATTCTTCCGCTTGTATACCTTGTCGATTAATGAATGGACCTTCTTGGCACCCGTCAGGTTGATCCAATCCGCCAGTCTCCTCGGACGAGAGCGTACGGGTTTTTCGCTGAAGGAACTGTTCCAACCTCTCTCGTCGTTGCTCATCTGGTTTCCTTTCTCTTCCTGACCATCTTCGCCGGCTGTCCTTCCCCGACCCACTTCCGTCACCGGTTACCCGGTCACATGGCTTTCACCACGCTTCATAGGTAGTATTCAGCCGTCCGACTACTGACAGAGCGTCGCTCGCCCCTTCGCTTTCGCTTATAGGCTTGCTTACCCCGGTGCCACCCAGAGACTCTGCCAGCTCTCCTGAGGTCACGTGCTGTTCTTCCGTACCGTGCCGTCCGCAATCACCTTGGTGCGGTGGGTGAATGAGAGCGCCTTCGTCTTCTTAACGCAGACTCGACCTTACCCCACCTTTGGCCGACCGGTTCATCTTGGGTTTCCCCATCGATTACGGCCCGGTACTTCTCCTCATTCCCTTCGGATCCCACCTCACGGTGGACACCCTGCCCTCCGAAGTACAACAAGCAGTGGCTCCAGGTCCGCCTTGGCTGTATCCAGCTTTCGCCTTCGTGCCCGTTTAGACGTCTCCATACCTTCTGCTTTCTTCGGCCAGCGAGGAATTACCCCCGCTTTTGGATATGGCGCTCCTCATTCGAGCGCCAGAGGGACTTTAACCCTCCTGAGCAGCACGCTGCTCCACGCACGCAAAGGGCACTCCGACGCGCGACGCGAGCGACGCGACGCTTGACAGTCTGGGGTCTTCCTCAGAAACGTAAGCCCGGCCGAAGAAGTTGTTGTCAAACCAAGCCCGAATCAGATGAAGCGCACCATCGAGCGGTCGCCACGCTGCATGCGCTCGATGAATTCGCCGATGAATGCGGATGGGTCCACGCACTCGGCATGGTACGTGGTGCGGCCACCACGCGTGACGTTGGGTTTCACCTCAACCTGCGGGTCTCTGCGATCTGCTTCTGCGCGTCCATGGAAGCCTTGAGGTTCGCGGCCTCCTCTGGGGCACCGGCTGCTTCGAGCCTGCGCTTCGCCTCGGCCTTGCTGATATCCTTAGTTCTTCAACAGCCGCCTGATCTCGTCCACTTTGTGCCTGCGGATCTGGATGGCTGCGGCCATGTCGTCGCGTTCGCGTTGCTCGGCTTCTTTCTTCACCTGGGCCCGATCTCGGCCTCTGGCGCGACGCGGCACTGAGCTAAGTTTTGTAAGTGTTTTCAAACGAATGATGGACCGGGGAGGACTCACCGTCGGGGAACCTTGTGAATATTCTCCATCGATGAGGTTGATTCGCGCGATATCGTCTTTGCTAATCACCTGCTGATACGCAAGTAGATCCACAGGTGTCGGCTACAACTTCACCAGCCATTTCGGCGTTGACTTAGGTGTGCCCTACTATTTCATCGGTACTCCGGCTTCCATCTAGCAGAAGAATCCAACCGCAGTTTCCGGTAATGGCATTGGAGGTTCCACTGAAGGTGACAAGTTTAGTACAGCCGACAATCGAACCGAGAAACTTCCGGGGCCGTTAGCGCGATGATGGGGGTGGTTCCCGATGTCAGAGCAATGAATGAAGGGAGGCGGGATTGGTCAGGTCAGGGGGTTCCGCCTCCGTAAATTCCCCACAGGCTGGGAATTCTGGTTGCTTCAAAAGACGTCTGTCACCTTAGTCCTCAACCCCGGAGAGAAAATGGAAAACGCGATAATAGCTTTTGTTGGATTCGTGCTGCTATGTGCTCCAGTGCTACCACAGGGGCAGCCACGGGAGTTGAAGGGCGGTGGCCATTTGCTCGGCGAGACCGTTGAACAGTTTTTCTCCATTGGTTCAGTTGGGGAACTGGTGCGCGCATGCGAAGAGAAAGACTGGAAGACCGTAAAGCATTTGGCGAAGACATCAGACCATGAATTGAAAGTCAATGCTAAGGAAATTTGCGAGAGGGCGGCGGTGGTCAAACAGCAAGCTGCGAGCGGGGCACGTCAGGAATATGGCGCCAGTGGCGATAAAGAGATGATGAGGACAGATACGTTTACCTTGGACGGCGGCCACCTGGTTAAGATACGAATGATTTATGCCATGCCGATTGCTGACATTGAAGGATTTCATCCAAAATCGTTTGATGAACTCTTTGCAGGGTTGCTAGAAGCGTACGGCGAGCCATCGAAAAGCTACAGCGAACCCGTGGTAAACACTTATGGTGTAACGCGCGACGCGCATCGTGCGACGTGGCTGGGCAAACAAAACGTCATCAGTATCACTGAACAACCCGGCGAGCATAGTTGGACGGAAATCGTCGCCGAAACCCTAGCAGAATACAATCGCGAAACACAAGCTCCGAAGGCCGCAAATCCTTTGCAATAATTCAGAACGAAATAAGACGAGGTAAGCGCAGAACGGCAATCAGAGCAGCGCTACCTGAGGTTGCATCGAGAGCCCAGAAATCAACTGAGAAACGGACCGACAACTACTACACTTTTACTACACCTCGCCACTTTTGCTCGTCTGCGAACAAGGTTGCCAATTCTAGGCTAATTGCTTGATTTCAAAAGAACTGGCGGAGAGGGGGGAGCGGTGGTCATTGACGAAGTTCACTCCTTCGCTGGCGACGATCGAGGATGGCATCTTCTCGCAGTATTAGAGCGCATCGCTGACCTCGCCCGCCGTCAACTGCAGAGAATTGGCCTCTTTCATGGTCATCGAAATCAACGCGCTGGGATCAGTGGCTGGCTTAGTCTGCGCTCGGACGCTAACTGCCCAGGGGGCAAGCGCCAGGCCCAGTAACGGTGTGCAAATCAGGCCACGGCTTAGACTCAGTTTTGACATATCGACCTCCATCACCTCAAATATTTGGCGACCCGCCGAGATTGCGCGACATCGCCACCACGAGAACGCAGATCAGCGTCGACTTCGTTATTCCCCTTTGCCGTTCGGTTCTTGGTTTGTCCTGCCGTTCGTTAACAGCGAATCCGCCTTCAATACCTTTTGGATGGCCGCGTCGAACGAGGCGAACGGAAGGGCGCCAACCAGGACCACGCCATCCAGCTTCTCGCCCGCAGTTTTGCCCAACACAAAGCTAGGCGTGCCATCAAGATGCAGCCTGGCGGCGTCCGCCGCATCTTTCTGAACTTCGGCCTTGTACTTTTCGGCAGACAGACATGCCTGAAAAGACGTGGCGTCGAGGGAAAGATCCTCGGCGCTCTTCTTGAGCACTTCGTCGTTGGGCGGGGCAGGGCTGGAATACAAAGCATCACGCAGCTCCCAATATTTGCCCTGGTCTCCCGCGCAACGCACCGCTTCAGCAGCCTTGAATGCAAAAAGATGAAATTCCAGGGGAAGATCGCGGCTGACGAAGCGCACCTTGCCGGTATCGATGTAATTCTTCTTCAGCTCAGCGTAGGTGTTCGCGTGGAATCGCTTGCAGAACGGACACTGATAGTCCGCGAATTCCACAATCGTCACTGGGGCGTCCGCGCGACCGACCGAGTACCAGCCCCCGGCAACACTCATCTGCACTCTTTGCGGAGGCGTGTCTGCAGTTGCGGTGCCATGAGGTGCGCGAGTTGCGCTTGCTGCTTCTCTAGCAATTGTCGTATCTGCTTCAGCTCACTGATAATCGCGTCCGCCTGTTCTTTGTCGATTCCGCCTGGTTCACTCCGCGTGCCTTGGGCTTCTGCGCCGACTGGGAGAACCGAGAAGCAGATAGCCGCGACAATTAGCCTTGGAATCTTGTTAGGCTTCATGGTGTGCCTCCGGAAATCGTCACTCGGGCTTTTTTTGGTGAAACTGCAAAAGCAAGTGCGATTCTCTTGGTGAATAACTGGATCATGCTCATCCTCCTCGGCCTTCCTGTAGCGTGCGCACAGAACGTCTCTGCCGATTGCATTGTGCCTCTCCGCCCTATTCAGGGTCGGCGACGCAGACTTCGCCCGAGTAACGGAGTGCAGTCCCGGCGACCAGGTCGGCTTCCCCAATATTGGTGAGATCGCCAGTTGCGCCAGCGAACCTGCCGGTCCCGCCGACGATATGCGTCGGGTAGCTGACGATGGCGAATCGCGTTTGCGAGAGGGGAAGAGTGGTAGCGACGGCTTTATCGAAGTAGACATTGTCCCCGGATTCCGTGACCCAGTGATGCTGGATGTTGAATAGCACGGTACCACCAGGGCCGGGCTGCGGCGGAGTTAACAAAGTTGCAGCCACGGCGCCGCGCAAGTCCCCGGTAGCAGGACCCAAAGTGGTATTGGCATCAACGCCGCCAAAATTGGTGATGATGCTGCCTCCGACGTGAACGCAGTTGCCGCCTGAGACGTGTTCTGGCCGAGCCTTGGCAGGACGGCTCCCGCTGCTGGCCAGAAGTGCGGACAACAATACTGCAATAGAAGCAAAAAACCCGATCCGAGCGATTCTTGTAATCATCCCAACCTCCTTCGTTAGTCATTCTCTTATTTCAACCTTTAATGCTTTGGCGCTGCGACACGATGACCGCCACTTTGCATTTGGGGACCGTCGAAAACTCATTGAGCTGCCGCTCGCGCCCAATCTCCGAGTTCGCTGATAGGGTTCTCACAACTGACAAGAGGACCCAGACCGCAGATTGGTGGTAATTGTTAGGAGCAGCCCGGTCAGCACCTTGCAAGCCACCAGGGCGACGTTGTCAATCATCAAAATGCCAGACGAGGAATGTGCCAAACACGGGTAGACTCCCGCCTTTCGCATTTCTCTTCTTGCGTCCTCCCTTCTACCAGGCGTTCCGAATGGCTCTGCGATCGCCTGGCTTAACACCATCCGATCGGATGGAATCCAATCCGACCCGCGGCTTCGCCCGGCACTCCTCAGACCACCGAGAACCGCTACTGACCCCGCATTCCCTGTGGTAACTGTGTGCGGTGGGGAGCGCACTTCTCATATAGGTAAAGTGCAATCGGGCCGCGAATTGGCTCATGACGCGAGAAAAATGTGCCAGGAGCGGACTCCTGCGAAGCGGAACCGCCAGGACTCGCTCCTCCTGGCCGCGGAAAGGCAATACTTTAGAAGGGATTATTAAGCTACTATGTGTGGCAATTCGTACCTGAGGTGCGCGCGTGGCGGACGTCCCTGCCCAAATCACCGAGCTGCTGGCGAAGTGGGAAACCAGCGACGGGGAAGCGCTCCGACGTTTATTCCCACTGATCTACGACGAGTTGCATCGTCTGGCGAGTCATTATTTGCGTAAAGCGCGTCCAGGGCAAACGTTGCAGACCACAGCGCTGGTGCATGAGGCCTATTTGCGGCTTGAGAAGCAAAGCCGCGCGCAATTTCAGAACCGCTCCCACTTCGTTGCCGTCTGCGCGCTCTTGATGCGCCAGATCCTGATGGGCTATGAGCGTTCCAGGCGAGCCGCTAAACGAAATCTGGGTCGAGAGAACTTGTCGCTTGACGACGCAACCGGACTCACGAAAGGCCGCGCAATCGATCTCATCGCGCTCGATGACGCCCTGAATGGTTTGGCGCGGCTGGATCCACACCAGAGCCGGATTGTGGAGTTGCGCTTTTTCGGTGGACTGTCGATTGAGGAAACAGCGAACGCCTTAGGCATTTCCGCTGCTACGGTGAAGCGGCATTGGGCCACGGCGCGTCTCTGGTTGCACCACGAGATGAGCGGAAGAGCAAATGTATGACTCCCGAACGCTGGCAAGAGGTGCGCGAACTGCTCGAGGGTGCCATGCAGCTGGAACCGCCGCAGAGGCTCGCCTATCTGGAACGCCACTGCTCAGACGATCCGTCCCTGCAAAGGGATGTCGATTCCATTCTGGCCGTTGAGCATGAGTTGCGCGCCAGCTTTCTCGAGTCTCCGGCAATTGTGCATCTAACTCCGGACCAGAACACCGCTGCCTCGGTCGGCCGGACGCCCGGGATGAAGCTGGGGCCGTATGAAATTCAGTCGCTGCTTGGCGCTGGCGGCATGGGAGAGGTGTATCGCGCCCGCGACACCCGCCTGGACCGCTCCGTTGCCCTCAAGGTCCTTCCGGCTCTTCTCTCTTCCGACCCAGCGCGCAAACAGCGCTTCGAGCGCGAAGCGCGCGCCATTGCGGCATTGCAACATCCGAACATTTGTACATTGCACGACGTAGGCCAGGAGGGGGGCGTCGATTACCTGGTGATGGAATTTCTGGAAGGGGAGACGCTCGCGGAACGATTGACGAAAGGCCCACTGACACTGGAGCAGATATTGCGTTTCGGAGTTGAAATCACAGATGCGCTGGATGCAGCGCATCGCCGCGGTATCGTGCATCGCGATCTCAAGCCAGCGAACATTTTTCTGACAACACATGGAGAGTGCAAGGTATTGGATTTCGGTCTGGCGAAGCTGGACGAATCGCTCGGTGAGCAGAAAACCTTGACAACCCTCGCCGGCACGGAAGCCAGCAAGAAAACTCTGACCTCACCTGGGCTCGTTATCGGTACGGTAGCTTACATGTCGCCCGAACAGGCAGGGACCAAAGACTTGGACGCGCGCACCGATTTGTTCTCATTTGGGGCGGTGCTCTATGAGATGGCCACTGGGCAGGTGCCGTTCCGTGGAGAGAGTAACGCGGCGATTCTTGAGGCGATTCTAACTCGCACTCCCGTGGCCCCCCTCCTCTTAAATCCTGATCTGCCGCCAGAACTTGAGCGAATCATCGACAAGGCCTTGAAGACTCCCTGCATGGCGTAGGAGTGAGCGAGATCAAGACGCGCGCGAATGCCGGTGGGTTCGTCCTGGGCGACATCAGTATGCGTTACCCCACTTTCGGAGTCATTTTTATCTCTCTAGATGCACCCAATCCTGCACCCAAATATCCGACGTCGAATTCTTTAGGCCAAGATATGGTTCATGGCCGAATCTGGTTCAGAAAGAAGGCGGGGCACTTTCTCAAAAAAAGTGCCCCACCGAAATTATTAATTCAACTTTTTAGTCGCGATCGTGGTCGTCACGATCTTTTTTGTGCCAGCCTTTGTGCTTGCCGTTGTCATGGTGCCAGCGACCGTGGTCCCGATCGCGGTCATGGTCCCAATCATGGTCGTGTTCGAAACGCCCGTGCGGACCGCTCAGTAGCCAGCGTAATAGTGGCCCTCTCCATAATGTGGAACGACCCAGACTGCGCCAACATACGGCGGACGCGTCCAGTAGCCTCGGTGCCAGTAATAATGACCGTCCGCCGGATACCAGTAGCCGGCGATCCACACGTACTCGTTATCTTCCGGATCGGGGCATGGCGGGCGAACGGCGATCACTTGGGGTGGAGGCGGTGCGCCGATCTGAATTCCGATTGAGACCTGGCTGAACGCTGCGGGCGCGCACGCAAAAAGTGTGCCTGCGAGCAGCGGCATTCCCATCCACATTTTGTAGTTGAGGTTCATGTTCCTGCCTCTCTCCGCGTTCCTGAAGCGCCGCGGGATTACTTGCGTTGATTCGTGAAAGTAGCTGGGGCCGCAGGTAAGCTGGGTGGGTTGCGGCGTGGGTCCCTCATTGCCATCGTACAAGGGCAAGAAACACCTTCGAGAGGTTTTAGTTGCGAGCTGTGATTGGCAAGGAACCTGGACAAAGGTTCAGGCAGCGGACTGGCAGAATCGGAGCAATAAATCCTCCGTAACGTGTTTCCGCTTTGGCCGCTACAGCGATCCGCGGATTTTCTCCCTTGTGCTCACAACTCGGGCACGCATACTTCTTGCGCACATGCTCAAGGCGTTCGAAGTGTCCCGAGGATCCGCACGGCCAACATGGTGCGCTGCTCGAGATCATGTTGCCTCTTGAGCTGGACACCAGCACCAAGGCAACCGCCAGAACAAAGCTTGCTAGCAATATGGCGAGCATGCGATTCATGCCGCCTCCGGCTGCTTGGCGTAGAGGATCTTCATTCCTGGAATCGTTAAGTCCGGCGTAATAATGGCGCCTTGAAACGAAGCGTGCTCAACCCCGCACGTTGCCCAGGCCGCTTAAGTGAGTGGGCGACAAACAGATGGATAGATTCGTAAACCCTGCGACGTTAGGGAGCGGCCTTCTCATAGGAGGACCTGAGTGCCAGTTCCTTCGTAGCAACACCTGAACTATGGACCAGTTCTGCGTGATGTGACATACCTGCATCATTGTCGGTAGTGACTTCCAAAACAAGGCAGGCTTGTAGGCATGTACAGAGTTCATATCTGGATCCCTATCCTCTCAACCATCTGCCTGTTTGTCGTCTTCGTGTCTGTTGCGGGCACGGTTCCAGCCCAACAGTCGTGCTCGGTTATCATGGGATTGAGAATTCCAACGGCCCCTCATATTTTCAGTATTCAGCAGGAACGGACACTCGGTGATATCGAATCGAAATGGGTAGAAAGGAATTACCACGCCACTCACGATGAGGAGCTCACGGCTCATCTCAACGCTATCGCGAGTCGGGTTCTATCTCAATTCCCGGGTGATCAGGCGCAAGTTCGCGTCATTTTGATTGACACATCTGAGGCCGAGTCGTTCAGTATCGGTCCTGAACGAATCTATATCACGCGAAAAATGGTTGCGTTGCTCAGGAACGACGACGAACTTGCGGGGTTAGTCGGCCATGAAGTGGGTCATATCCTCGGGCATCAGAACGCCGTCATTGTGAGTCAGTTATTCCACGAAATTCTGGGTGTTAACGCCGTCAGCGATAGTAAAGATATTTCAGAGAAGCTAAGGCTAATGTTGGGCTACATTGACCGCGACCCAAAGTTGTTGAGGAAGGCTGCTCAGATCATCGAGAGGCAGGAGGCGATCTATCAGAAAGAGGCAGATCGCGTAGCGCTGTATGCCGCGGCGGGGGCTGGGTTTTCGCCGCAAGCATATGTGGAACTGTTTGACCGTTCCGCAGGAACAAATGGAGGCAGTGGGAACGTACTGATTGATTTCTTCGGGGCGACAACCCCGAATCTAAACCGCCTTCGGGATATTAAAAAAACTCTAAGGCACCTTCCTCCACCATGTCGAGCAATTGTACCTACCGCCTCGGAAGAGTTCCGCACATGGCAGGCCGCGCTGATCTCAGACCTGGATTTGGCCCATCGATGATGGATGCCGGCGGGGACAGAAAGCTGGGGAGTATTCTCCCGGTTACCTTATTAGGTAGAGGGTTCTCGTATCACGCATGCAAGGATGCGTACGCGTTGGATTATTCTGTAAACCGGTGCGAAGAATGAATCCGTCCCCAGGTCGCTCGCGCCTTGCGTGGCTTGCCCCCACAAACCACTGCGCGTTGGGTGTGTCATGGCAATGGCTATTGGGATTGGCCGCTGCGCTTGTTCTCATGTTCGCGCCCTTCTCTGTGGATGCCCAGAAGGCGACACCGAAAACCGGTAACGATGCGGCCGCCGCTCTTCGAGGGACGGTCAGCGTGCAAAATGGTGCTGCCCTGGGGGGAGCCACGGTGAAGCTCGTTCCGGCGGCACCCACAGACGCTCCGGCGGCAGCGGAAACGGACGAAAACGGCCACTATGAGTTCCGCAATTTAGAACCGGGAGGGTACTCGATTTCTGTCGAGGGCGAGGGCTTCAGAAAAATTGAAGAAGCGGTGTCCCTGAAAGCGGGAGAGCAGAAGATTCAAGATTTCAACCTGAAAATCGAGGTCGTCTCGCAAACAGTGGCGGTGAGCGGATCGGAGACGATGATCTCCACGGAAAGCGCCTCGGCACCAGTCGCCGTTGTGACGAATACGCAGTTGATTACGCTGCCCACCTCGGAAGAAAAGGTGAAGGAAATTATTCCGGTGACGCCGGGCGTGGTGCGGACACTCGACAGCAAACTGGTGTTCAAAGGCTCGGACGAAAATCAGAGCCTTCTGATTATTAATTCGACGCGTAACACGGACCCCGTGACAGGGAGCTTCGGGATCACTGTGCCAACGGACGCGGTCGAGTCCTTTGCCGTGTACAAGACGCCATACGATGCGAGCCTGGGGAGTTTTTCGGGAGGATTGACCACGATCGAAACGAAGCCACCGGGCAACGGCTTGGATTTCAATCTAAACAAACTTGGAATCACGGTTTTGGGGAAAAACGGGCATATGGCAGGACTTGGCGGGGCGGCGCCTGCAGTCTCTTTCGACGTCCCTTTAATTGCGCACAAGTTGCTGCTCTCAGAATCATTCCAGTACGAAATGAAGAAGACAACCGTGGAAGGATTGCCATGGCCGAACGACATCCGCAAACGCCAAGGATTTAATTCATTCACGACCGCGGACGTAATTCTCGCCAAGAACCACATACTGATGTTAACGGTAAATGCGTTTCCGCTACGAACGGACCACTTTGACATCAGCCCCCTGGTTCCCCAGCCCGCATCGAACAATCTGAATCAAAGCGGCGTAGCCGTTGCACTGTCCGATCGATATCAATTCGAATCCGGAGCCGTTCTTTCGACGATGGCGCAGTACACGCGCTTTGACAGCAACGCCCAGGGGCAGGGCACTGCGGACATGCTGATCACGCCGCAGGGGTGGAGCGGCAATTACTTCAATGCGTGGTCCCGGCGGGGGAAGGAGTTTCAGTTTCTAGCAAATTACGAACTCTCGAAGAAACAGTGGCTAGGATCACATGAAATCCGAGTGGGAGCGGATATTGACTGGCGTAGTTATTTCGGAACGACCGGATCGCACCCGATTCAAATCCTGGGGCAAGATGATTCGCTGGTGGAAACGATCGATTTCAGCCCAGCGACCACTCAGATTCCGTCGGATAGAATTTTTGTGGAGTTTGTGCAAGACCATTGGATGGCGCGTCCGAACCTGAGTCTCGACCTCGGGTTACGGTTGAGCACGGAAACGTCTGGATGGCCAGCAATGTTGGCACCGAGACTGGGGTTGGCATATTCACCAGGCACGGACGAGAAGACGGTGATACGGGCCGGGGCAGGCTTTTTTTACGGAGTATTACCCTTGCTGGTGGCGAGTTGGTCGGCAAACCCTTCGCAAACCATCACCGAGTACAAATCCGTGGGCGTGCCGATTGCGCCTCCGATCACCTACACGAACGCTTACACGGCAGGCTTGAATCCGCTGGTTTCTCCGGGGTTGCCCACGCAGCCCGATACGACGCCCAGGAA
>Ga0306925_10005232_pt1 | contig 11886 bp, 9 predicted proteins | sample flu12Cox44000176_FD_203755 | JGI IMG/M metagenome (GOLD analysis project Ga0306925, IMG submission 203755) | Lab enrichment of tropical soil microbial communities from Luquillo Experimental Forest, Puerto Rico - flux8day.12C.oxic.44.000.176 (v2)... | ecosystem: Environmental > Terrestrial > Soil...
AAACTTTTCGGCTGCATCGCCGAGAGTGGCACCCCCGGCCAAGGCGTCGTCGACTTTGTTGGCCACCTTGTAGATCCGATCGACAGCTTCCTGGCGGGCGAGCTCGGCTTCGAGCTTGGGCTTGGCCTCGTCGAAGGTTTGCGTCACCGGCGCCTCGATCTTGACGACCCGCAGAATGTGCCAGCCGAGCGGTGTCTTGACTGGGTCGCTCGGCTTGTTCAAAGGCAACTCGAAAGCGACCTCGCCGAGCGCGCTCGGCATCTCCGCGCGCCGCATCAGGCCGAGATCGATCGTGTCCGCATCCTGCCCGGCGATAGTGGTGGCGACTTCCCGCCAGTCCTTTCCGGTGGCCAGCGCCGCCTCGGCTTCTTTCGCTTTTTCCTCGGAGGACGCCAGGATTTGCTCGACGTCCCGACGCTCGGGGATCTGCAGCTCGTCCTGACGCTGATCGTACTCCTCTTTCAGCTTGGCCTCGGGGATTTCGATGTCCTTGGCGATATCCGCGGGGTCGAGGCCCACAACGGTGAAGCCGCGATATTCCGGGGCGCGGAACAGATCCGGATGCTTGTCGTAGAACGCCTTCAGCTCGTCCTCGCTCGGCTGTCCGACATCGGCGACCCCTGCGGTCGGCAGCGCAACGATGTCGGCGGTGCGCTTCTCGTTCCGGTAGCGGTAGAGCAGATCGACGACCGGTTGCGGCGCCGCCGCCCCGGCCGTCACTGCGTGGAGTAGGTCGTTTCGCGGAATATCGCGGCGCAGCAATGCGACATATTGGTCTTCGGTCAGGTTGTTGGCTGCGAGCACCGCGCCGAATAGGGTGCGGTCGAAACGCCCGTCGGATCCTTTGAAGCTCGGGTTGGCCGTAATGACGTTGCGGATCTGGTCGTCCGAGATGTCGAGCCCGAGCCGCGCTACTTCCTGGTCGATCAGGCTCCGGTCGATCAGCTGCGCGAGCGTCTGGTCGACGAGGCCCAGCTGCTTGGCTTGCTGCAGATCGATCGCGCTGCCGAATCGAGCGCTCAACTGTTCGAGCGCCCGGCGGAGCGCCGTCTGCAATTCTTCGGCGCGGATGCTGTGGTCCCCGACAGTGGCGACTACCGTATCGCTCCCGCGGCTGCGGAAGATATCGCCGATCCCCCAGACGCCAAAGGTCAGGATCAGCAGCGCAAACAGAATTTTGACGACGTAAGAGCCCGCTCTCGAGCGGATGGCTTGAAGCATTGAGGCGAGGGCCTCTTTCCTGGGGGCTCGGGCCGGTTGACCCGCCCGAAAACCAATGTGATCGTATCGGCTAGATGATAGGGACCGTCCAGCGGGGTCGCAACATGGCGACAAAAACAAAGCTCGTTGCAGGCAATTGGAAGATGAACGGCTTGCGCCAGGACGGCGCGATGCTGGCCCATGCGCTCAAAGAGCGGGCTGCCGCGGTAGGTGAGACGCAGGGGTGCGAGATCCTCCTCTGCCCGCCGGCGACGCTCCTTTCGGAAGTCGGCGGCATTCTCGCCGGAAGCGGGATCGGTCTCGGGGGGCAGGACTGTCATGCCGCGCCAAAAGGCGCCTACACAGGCGACATAAGCGCCGAAATGCTGGCTGATCTCGGCTGCAGCTATGTGATCCTTGGGCATTCCGAGCGGCGCCACGGCCATGGGGAGACCGACGCCCAGATTCGCGACAAGATCGCCGCCGCATGGCGGGCGGGTCTGGCGGCAATCCTTTGCGTCGGTGAAACCCGCGAGCAGCGTCAGGCAGGAAGCGCCGGCGAAATCGTGTCGTCGCAGCTCGACGGATCGATCCCCCGCGGCGCGACGGCGGCTACACTGGTTATCGCCTATGAGCCGGTCTGGGCCATTGGAACCGGGCTGACCGCGACCACCGAGGACATCGCTGCAATGCATGCCGAAATCCGGCGCCGCACGCCAGCCGGCGTCCGTATCCTCTACGGCGGGTCGGTCAACCCCGGGAACTGCGATGCGATCCTCCCCCTCCCTGACGTCGACGGCGCGCTGGTCGGTGGCGCCAGTCTCAATGCCGATGATTTCTGGGCAATCGTGCGCAGCTACGCGGCGGAATAGGCGGGGATGCTGGTCATCCGCCTGCCGAGTGAATAGATAAGGTTGATGCTTATCCTACTTCTCGCCATCCACATCCTTGTCGCCGTCTCCCTTGTCGGGGTGGTCCTGTTGCAGAAAAGCGAGGGTGGGGCGCTGGGCATGGGCGGCGGCGGCATGTCGGGGTTTATGACGGGCCGCTCGACGGCAAATCTGCTGACCCGAGCGACCGCGATTCTCGCGGCTGTATTCATGACCACTAGCGTGCTGCTCGTCGTGATGCACAATCGCGAACGGGCTCCGCGCTCGATTCTCGAACAGAGCGTCCCTGCGGCGCCGGCCGCGCCCTCGGTGCCGGACGTTCCGGCAGCGCCCCAGCCGCCGGCGGCGCCAGCGGAGCCGCCGCAGCCCAGCGCACCTTTGGCGCGCTGAACGCCGTCAATCTCCAACTTTCGTTTACCATGTGACGTGCACCCTTGATGCTGTAAACTGGAGTTCCATGACGCGGTTCATCTTTATCACCGGCGGCGTGGTCTCCTCTCTCGGCAAGGGTCTCTCGGCGGCGGCGCTCGGCGCGCTCCTACAGGCGCGCGGGTTCAAGGTCCGGCTTAGGAAGCTTGATCCCTACCTCAACGTCGATCCCGGGACGATGAGCCCCTACCAGCACGGGGAGGTCTATGTCACCGACGACGGGGCTGAGACCGATCTCGATCTCGGCCATTACGAACGCTATGTCGGCGTCGCCGCGCGGCGCAGCGATTCGGTCACGACTGGCCGGATCTACTCCACCGTAATCGGCAGAGAACGGCGCGGTGAGTATCTCGGCGCGACAGTGCAGGTGATCCCGCACGTCACCGACGCCATCAAGGAGTTCATCCTGGCCGATCTCAGGGGGGAGGACTTTGTCCTGTGCGAGATCGGTGGCACGGTCGGCGACATCGAGAGCTTGCCGTTTCTCGAGGCTATTCGCCAGCTCGGCAACGAACTCGGGCGCGAGCGCGTCCTCTTTGTGCATCTGACCCTGGTGCCGTGGATAGCTTCGGCGGGCGAGCTCAAGACCAAGCCGACCCAGCATTCCGCGAAAGAGCTGCTTGGACTCGGGATTCAGCCGGACATTCTGCTGTGCCGCTGCGAGCGGCCGATTCCCCCTGCCGCCCGCAAGAAAATCGCGCTGTTCTGCAATCTGCGGGAGAGCCGGGTGATCCCGGCGCTCGATGTCGACACGATCTATGCCGTGCCCGGCGCCTATCATGCCGAAGGCTTCGACCGCGAGGTCTGCGAGCATTTCGGCCTCGATGGGACGGAGCCCGATCTCGAGCGATGGGAAGAGGTCGTCAGCCGCATCTACAAGCCCGAAGGGCGAGTGACGATCGCGATAGTCGGCAAATACACGCATCTCCCGGACAGCTACAAATCCCTGGCTGAGGCGATGACCCATGGTGGCATCGCCAACAATGTCGGGGTCGACCTCGACTGGATCGATTCGGAGGTCTTCGAAGCGGAATCGGAAGCGCTCCGTCAGCTCGAAGGTGTCGATGGCATACTCGTCCCCGGCGGTTTTGGCGAGCGCGGCTCCGAGGGCAAGATCGCCGCGGCGCGTTTTGCCCGTGAGCGGCGGCTACCCTATTTCGGAATTTGCTTTGGCATGCAGATGGCGGTGATCGACGCGGCGCGCCATCTCGCCGGTCTCCCCGGTGCCGGCTCCACCGAATTCGGACCGTGCGAGCATCCGGTAGTCGGGCTGATGACCGAGTGGGCGCGCGGCAATACGTTGGAAAGGCGCGACTCGAATGGAGATCTCGGCGGGACGATGCGCCTTGGGGCTTATCCGGCAGTTTTGACGCCCGAAAGCCGGGTTGCCGGGATCTACGGTGCAACCTGCATCAGCGAGCGGCACCGTCATCGCTATGAGGTCAACATCGGCTACCGTCAGACCCTGGAAGCCGCCGGGTTGTGTTTTTCCGGCATGTCGCCTGACGGCCTGCTGCCGGAGATCGTCGAGCTTCCCGATCATCCCTGGTACATCGGGGTGCAGTTCCATCCGGAGCTCAAGTCGAAACCCTTTGAGCCGCACCCGTTGTTCACCTCCTTCATCCGCGCTGCGCTCCACCAGTCCCGCCTGGTTTGAGGGGGTCCCGCGACTATGCCACAGCGTCACGTCACGATCGGCAGCCTGACCCTAGGCAACGATCTGCCGCTGGTGTTCATCGTCGGGCCGAACACGTTGGAATCGCGAGCGCATGCGCTTGAAATGAGCGCGGCGCTGGCCGAGATGGCGGGCAAGCTGGGGATCGGCTTGGTCTACAAAACCTCCTTTGACAAGGCCAATCGGTCGTCTCTCGGATCCGAGCGTGGGATCGGGCTCAGAGCGGGGCTGCCGATCCTCGCCGAAGTGCGGGAGACGACCGGGATTCCGGTGCTGACCGACATCCACGAAAGAGAGCAGTGTGGTCCCGTGGCCGAAGTCGTCGACGTCCTACAGATCCCTGCATTTCTCTGCCGTCAGACGGATCTGCTGCTGACCGCTGGCGCGACCGGCAAGCCGATCAATATCAAAAAAGGCCAGTTCCTGGCGCCGCGAGATATGAGGAATGCCGCCGCGAAGATCGCCTCGACCGGAAACGAGGGGATCCTATTATGCGAGCGCGGCACGAGCTTCGGGTACAACACGCTCGTCGTCGATATGCGTGCGCTGCCGATCATGGCGCAAACCGGCTACCCGGTCGTGTTCGACGCCACGCATTCCGTGGCCCAGCCGGGCGGCCTTGGGGATCGATCAGGAGGACAGCGTGAATTCGCCCCCGTTCTCGCGCGGGCCGCCGCGGCGGTCGGCGTCGCCGCCATTTTCATCGAAACCCATCGCGATCCTGACCACACTACGAGTGCCGAGGGGCCCACCATGATGCCGCTGAAAGCGCTGCCGAGCCTGCTCGAAACGTTGGTCGCGTTCGACCGCCTAGCCAAAGCGCGACCCTTGATCGCCGAGTAGAGCCACGATGACCGCGATTGCCGACATTCACGCCCGGGAGATCCTCGACAGCCGGGGCAACCCGACGGTCGAGGTAGATGTGACGCTAGAGAGCGGGGTCATCGGCCGCGCGGCCGTTCCTTCGGGGGCGTCCACGGGTGCTCACGAGGCGATCGAAAAGCGTGACGGCGGATCCCGGTTTGGTGGTCGGGGGGTGCTTCAGGCTGTCGAGGCAGTAAACGGAGAGATATTCGGCGCGCTATCGGGTTTCGACGTCGAGGATCAGCTCGCCATCGACCGGCTGCTGATCGAGCTCGACGGCACGCCGAACAAATCGCGCCTCGGCGCCAACGCGATCCTGGGGGTCAGTCTCGCTTGCGCCAAAGGCGCTGCAGGGGAAGTCGGCGTCCCGCTCTACCGCTACATCGGAGGCGTTTTCGCCCGCACATTGCCGGCGCCAATGATGAACATCATCAATGGCGGGGTTCATGCCGATAACCCGATCGACATCCAAGAATTCATGGTGATGCCGGTCGGCGTGGCGTCGTGCAGCGAGGCGATTCGTGCCGGCGCCGAGATCTTCCATGCTTTGCGTAAGAAACTCGCCGATGCGGGGCACAACACAAATGTCGGCGACGAGGGTGGGTTTGCCCCCAATCTCGCCTCTGCTGATGCGGCATTGGGCATGATTATGCAAGCGATCGAGGCGGCCGGGTACCACGCTGGGGACGACGTGGTACTAGCGCTTGATCCCGCCGCCAGCGAATTCTACCGTCAGGGTGCCTATCATCTGGCAGGAGAGGGCAAGACCCTTGATGCCGCCGGCCTCGTCGCTTATTGGGCTGACCTCGTGCGCCGCTACCCGATCGTGTCGATCGAGGACGGCATGGCTGAGGACGACTGGGAAGGCTGGGCTCAGCTCACTCGGGAGCTTGGTGGCAAAGCCCAACTGGTCGGGGACGACGTGTTCGTAACGAACCCGAAGCGGTTGCGCGATGGGATCGGGCGCGGCATTGCCAATGCCTTGCTCGTCAAGGTTAACCAGATCGGCACGCTGTCGGAAACCCTCGAAGCTGTCGAGATTGCGCAACGGGCCGGCTGGGGCACGGTCTTATCTCATCGCTCCGGAGAAACCGAAGACACGACGATCGCCGATTTGGCGGTGGCAACCAATTGCGGTCAGATCAAGACAGGATCTCTGTCGCGTTCCGACCGGCTCGCCAAATACAACCAACTGATCCGCATCGAAGAGCAGCTCGGCGGCTCGGCCCGGTATGCGGGCCGTTCGGTGTTGCGCCAATAACGCATTCAGAGAGCGTCTTCATCTACTCTCGTCCCTGCGGTTGACGGTACGCTGCTCCCATGATCCTTTTGCCGCATGAGCGTATTACGTGCATTGCGGCGGCGCGCCCATTTCGTGCTTGGCCCGGTTGTCGGGATCGCGCTGACCGGCTATTTCGCCTATCACTTAGTGGAGGGCGAGCGCGGGTTTAAAGCGTGGTTGCGCCTGAATCGCGAGATTCGTACGGCAGCGGCCAATCTGGAAGCAGTTCGGGCGCAGCGTGCTGCGCTAGATCTCAGGGTTTCGAACCTCCGGCCGGAGCACATGGATCCGGATCTGCTCGACGAACGCATTCGCGCGACTTTGAACCTCGTCTCGCCCGACGACATCGTCATCATGCAGCCGAGCACCGGCCGCTAGCTCTCCCGGACTTTCGTCTCGAGGGGATCGTTGCCGTTGGCCGGCGGCCGGCGTCATTTGCGTGGTATCAACTATTTGACCCGGTCCAGGTTGCAACGGCGGGGATTTGTCACCATGCTCCGGGCAAATTCTCGCGGCCGCGCTTTCGGCGGCCGCGCGGAGGGAGCGACATGGCAGTCAGGCGCAAATCTGATTCGGTGAAATTTGCCGAGCTCGGCGTCTCCCCGAAGGAGCTGATCCTCTACTACCGCGACATGCTGTTGATCCGGCGCTTTGAAGAGCGAGCCGGACAGATGTACGGCATGGGGCTGATCGGCGGTTTCTGCCACCTCTACATCGGGCAGGAGGCAGTCGTCGTCGGTATGCAGGCGGCTCTCAAGGAGGGTGACACGATCATCACCTCCTATCGCGACCACGGCCACATGCTCGCCGCGGGCATGGATCCGAAGGGGGTTATGGCCGAACTGACCGGAAGGGGCAGCGGCTACTCGCGGGGCAAGGGCGGCTCGATGCACATGTTCAGCCGTGAAAAGAACTTCTTCGGCGGCCACGGAATCGTCGGCGCCCAAGTTCCGATCGGTACCGGGCTCGCCTTTGCTCATCATTATCGCGGGAACGGCTTGATTTGCGTCACCTACCTCGGCGATGGCGCGATCAACCAAGGGCAAGTGTACGAGAGCTTCAACATGGCGTCGTTGTGGAAGCTGCCGATCGTCTACGCGATCGAGAACAACCGCTATGGGATGGGCACATCGATCGACCGCGCCTCGGCGCGCACCGACCTGTTTCATCGCGGGATGGCCTACGGGATTCCGGGCGAGCAGGTCGACGGCATGAACGTGCTCGCGGTTTACGAGGCCGGGCTTGCCGCTGCCGAGCACGCCCGGTCGGGTCAGGGGCCGATCATCCTGGAGATGATGACCTACCGATATCGCGGGCATTCGATGTCGGACCCGGCGAAATACCGCACTCGCGACGAAGTCAATAAAATGCGAACCGAGCATGATCCCATCGAACAGGTGAGGCACCGTTTGCTTGAAGGCGGCGCAAACGAGGCGCGGCTCAAGCAGATCGAGAGCGAGGTCAGGGATTTGGTTGCCGAGGCGGCGCAATTCGCCCAGGACAGCCCCGAGCCGGACCCTGCGGAGTTGTGGACAGACGTGTTGGCCGAAGCCTGATTTCGGGGGCAAAGCCATGACTACTGAAGTCTTGATGCCGGCCCTGTCGCCCACAATGACGGAGGGCAAGATCGCCCGTTGGGTGAAGAGCGAGGGGGAACCTGTCAGAGCCGGCGACGTGCTCGCTGAGATCGAAACCGACAAGGCGACGATGGAATTCGAGGCAGTCGATGACGGCGTACTGGCCAAAATTGTGATCCCCGAGGGCACCGAACACGTCGCCGTCAACACGCCGATCGCCGTGATCGCCGGGAACGGCGAACAAACCGTTCCGACCGCCAGGGAACCTCAGGAACCGCCCCCCAAGGCGCCGCCTCAGCCGCCCAAACCTGCCGCGGTCACAAAGCGCGCATCGTCCGTGGAGGCCGAATACACCGGCAAGACCACGACCATGACCGTGCGCGAGGCTTTGCGCGATGCAATGGCTGAGGAGATGCGGCGCGATGACACCGTCTTTCTGATCGGCGAGGAGGTCGCCGAGTATCAGGGCGCGTATAAGGTCAGCCAAGGCCTGCTGCAGGAATTTGGGCCGCGCCGCGTCATCGACACGCCGATTACCGAGCAGGGGTTTACCGGGCTCGGCGTCGGCGCCGGATTTGCCGGGCTGCGGCCGATTGTCGAGTTCATGACGTTCAACTTCGCGATGCAGGCTATCGACCAGATCATTAACTCGGCCGGCAAGACGCGCTACATGTCGGGGGGCCAGATGAGCTGCGCGATCGTCTTCCGCGGGCCCAACGGCATTGCTGCTCGGGTCGCAGCGCAGCATTCGCAATGCTATGCAAGTTGGTATGCGCATTGCCCCGGCCTCAAAGTCGTCGCCCCCTATACGGGCGCCGATCACAAAGGGTTGCTGAAGTCGGCGATCCGCGATCCGAGCCCGGTTGTTTTTCTCGAGCATGAACTGGTCTACGGCGAAAGCTTCGCCGTCCCGGTCGATCCAGATTTCATCGTTCCGATCGGTCGAGCGCGTATAGCGCGGGTCGGCGAGCACGTCACGATCACGGCGTTCTCGCGGGTGGTGAAGTTGGCGATGCAGGCTGCAGAGGAGCTGGAGAAGGCCGGCATCTCGGCTGAAGTCATCGATCTGCGCACGTTGCGGCCATTCGATGTCGGAACGGTGGTCGGCTCGGTCAAGAAAACCAACCGGCTCGTCGCGGTTGAAGAGGGGTGGCCATTCGCCGGCATCGGCTCGGAACTTGCCGCGATCATGATGGAGGAGTGCTTCGACTGGCTCGACGCCCCGGTGAAGCGGGTTGCCGGAAAAGACGTGCCTCTGCCTTACGCTGCCAATCTCGAGCGCCTTGCGGTGCCGCAGGTTGAGGACATCGTCGCCGCGGCGCGCGAGGTTGCCTATCGCTGATCGGGTGGCGGGGAGGGCAGGGGGATGCCGATCGAGATTTTGATGCCGGCGTTGTCGCCGACAATGACCGAAGGCAACGTCACCAAATGGCTAAAAAAGGAAGGTGACGAAGTGCATTCGGGCGACGTGCTCGCCGAAATCGAGACCGACAAGGCAACGATGGAGTTTGAGGCCGTCGACGACGGGCGTCTCGGCAAGATCCTCGTCCCGGAAGGCGCCGAAGGAATAAAGGTCAATCAGCCGATCGCATTGCTCCTCGGCGAGGGCGAAGACCCCTCGGCGCTCGAAACAGCCGCCTCGCCGGTCTCCGAAGCCGCGCCGACGACGTCGCGCCCGCGAGAGACGGTTTCGGTCCAACCAGCCGCTCGTCCGATCCCCGAGAGGACGGGCAACGGCAAAGGCCGCATCTTCGCCAGCCCTCTAGCCCGCCGCATGGCGCAGCAGGCTGGCCTTGATCTCGCCGCAATAACCGGCTCGGGTCCGCAAGGGCGCATTGTGAAGGCTGACGTCGAGGCGGCGCTCTCTGCCGAGCAAGGTATCCCGGCGCCGGCGCGACCCGCGGCGCAGCCACAGCTCGCACTTTTGGCCGCCCCGGGTGCGGCCCCGATTCTGTCCAAGGAGCGGGTGTTGGCGCTCGCCGGCAACCCGCCCTACACCGAGCGGCCGCTCACCGCGATGCGCCGCGTTATCGCCAGACGGTTAACGGAATCGAAGCAGACAGTTCCGCATTTCTACCTGGCGGTCGATTGCGAAATAGACGAACTGCTGAAATTCCGCGCCGAACTCAATGCGAAATCCGACGCCTACCGGATATCGGTCAACGACTTTGTTATTCGTGCGGCCGCACTGGCGTTGCGGCAGGTGCCTGCCGCCAATGCGTCGTGGAGCGATGAGGCGATCCTCCTCTGGGATACGGTCGACATCGCGGTCGCCGTAGCACTCGAGGACGGACTGATCACGCCGATCGTCAAAAATGCCGACGGTAAGGGATTGGCGGCGATCGCGAGCGAAACAAAAGACCTCGCGGCCCGCGCCCGGGCAGGCAAGCTGAAGCTCGAGGAGTTTCAGGGCGGCACCTTTTCGATCTCGAATCTCGGGATGTTCGGGGTTCGCGATTTTGCCGCCGTGATCAACCCACCGCACGGCGGCATCCTGGCGGTCGGCGCCGGCGAGCAGCGGCCGGTTGTCAAAAATGGCGCGCTGGCGATAGCGACCGTGATGAGTTGCACTCTGTCCTGCGATCACCGGGCTGTCGACGGCGCCGTCGGCGCACAGTTCCTCGCCGCCTTCAAGAAGCTGGTCGAAGATCCGCTGACGATGCTGCTCTAGGCAGAAGGCACGCGCTGATGGCCGAAAGTTCTTTCGACCTGGTCGTTGTGGGCGGCGGGCCGGGGGGCTATGTGGCGGCGATCCGCGCGGCGCAGCTGGGAATGAAGACAGCGGTCGTCGAGCGCGAGCAGCTCGGCGGCATCTGCCTCAATTGGGGTTGTATTCCGACCAAGGCGCTGCTGCGCAGCTCGGAAATCCACCACCTACTGCATCGGCTCGACGATTTTGGATTTTCCGCCAAGGACATCAGCTTTGACGCCGGCAAAGTGGTAGCGCGGTCGCGTGCGGTGGCCAAACAATTGTCGAACGGCGTCGCCTATCTGTTGCGCAAGAACAAGGTCACCGTTTTAGACGGGCATGGGCGCCTCGCGGGAAAACGCCGGCTCGCCGTGGCGAAGGACAGTAACCCGGTCGCCGAATTGACCGCTGAGCACATCGTGCTGGCGACCGGCGCGCGGGCGCGCAGCTTGCCTGGGCTCGAACCCGACGGCGAGCGGGTTTGGACATACAAGGAGGCGATGGTGCCGACGGCGATCCCGAAGTCGGTGCTCGTCGTCGGCTCGGGTGCGATCGGCATCGAATTCGCCAGCTTCTATCACGACATGGGCGCCGACGTGACAGTCGTCGAAGTGCTCGACCGCGTGCTGCCGGTCGAGGACGAAGAAATCTCCGCCTTTGCCCGCAAATCCTTCGAGAAGCAGGGCATTAAGATTCACACCGCAGCGACCGTGGCGGCACTCGAGCCGTACGGAGAGGGGGTTACCGCGCGGATCGAGGCGAACGGGAAATCACTCGAAGCCATTGCCGAGCGCGTAATCCTGGCGGTCGGCATTGTCGGCAATATCGAACACATCGGGCTCGAACACACCGATGTCGCTGTCGACCATACGCATATCGTTGTTGACAAATGGCTGCGCACCGGCGAGCCGGGGATCTATGCAATCGGCGATGTCGTCGGCCCGCCATGGCTGGCCCACAAGGCGAGCCATGAGGGGGTGATCTGCGTCGAGCACATCGCCGGGGTAAACGACGTGCATCCGCTCGACATCCGGAACATCCCGGCGTGCACCTATTGCCGGCCGCAGGTGGCGAGCGTGGGTCTGACCGAGAAGGCGGCGCGTGAAGCCGGTTACGACGTCAAGGTCGGCCACTTTCCGTTCATTGGCAACGGAAAGGCGATCGCGCTCGGCGAGCCCGAAGGAATGGTCAAGACGATCTTCGACAGCAAGACCGGCGAGCTGTTGGGCGCCCACATGATCGGCGCCGAGGTGACGGAGCTGATCCAGGGCTACACGATC
>Ga0306925_10005236_pt1 | contig 11883 bp, 10 predicted proteins | sample flu12Cox44000176_FD_203755 | JGI IMG/M metagenome (GOLD analysis project Ga0306925, IMG submission 203755) | Lab enrichment of tropical soil microbial communities from Luquillo Experimental Forest, Puerto Rico - flux8day.12C.oxic.44.000.176 (v2)... | ecosystem: Environmental > Terrestrial >...
CAACCGGGGTAAAATCGAACTTCGAGTCGCCCCGCTGCGGCGCCGCGCACGGTTGACCTTCACACTTCAGCGGTATTGGTGCCAGTGACGCCCATTTGAAGTTCCTGCACTGCAAGCGGCGAACTTTATCCAGGGACTTCAGATGGAAAAACGGCACTGGAATCTGTAATTTGCAAGTGTGGTGGATTTGACATTCGATCCAGTTTAGCGGCGAGTCCTTAAATCGAATGTCAAATCCAAAACCACACTAGAATCTTATATTTGCTAGTGTCCCTTTGGTTCTGACATTCGTAAACGAAGGTGCCGCGGTAAGAATGTCAGAACCGGGACACTAGTGCCCATGACTTTCCGAAGTTCGTGAAAGGTGGGTGCCGCGGCGGAGCACGAACTTCGGAAAGTGGGCGCCAGGAATGAACATCGCGACGACCAGGGGGGTGGCGAAGACCTCGCTCTCCCTGCCCAATCTTCTGACCTATGCCAGGATTGCCGCCATCCCGGTGGTGGTCGGCTGCATCTACGTGCAGGCCATCATGGACGGCCCGCTCTGGCTGCGCTGGGTGGCGCTGGCCGTTTTCCTCGCTGCTGCGGTCACCGATTTTCTCGATGGCTACTATGCGCGGATCTGGGACCAGCAATCGGCCTTTGGGCGGATGCTCGATCCGATCGCCGACAAGCTCCTGGTGGCCTCCTGCCTCTTGATGCTCGCTGCCGACGGCATCATCCACGGCTGGACGCTCTGGGCGGCGATCGTGATCCTGTGCCGCGAAATACTGGTGTCGGGCCTGCGCGAATACCTCGCGGCCCTGCGCGTCAGCGTGCCCGTCACCAAGCTTGCCAAATACAAGACCACGATTCAGCTGGTGGCGATCGGGTTCCTGCTCGCGGGCGAAGCCGGCGACCAGATCATCCCGTTCACCACCCAGGTTGGCATATCGTTGCTATGGATCTCCGCGCTTTTCACGATCTATACCGGCTGGGACTATTTCCGCGCCGGCATCCATCACCTCATGAAGGAGGACGAGGGATGAAGGTGAAATATTTCGCCTGGGTCCGTGAGAGGGTCGGCAAATCGGAGGAAACCATCGATCCACCGGACAGCGTGCGGACGATCGAAGACCTGATGGCGTGGCTCGGCAGGCGCGACGAGACGTACGCCCATGCCTTCGAGACGCCAAAGGTGATCCGCGCCGCGATCGACCACGCCCATGTCAGACCGGACGCCGCCATCGCCGGCGCCCGCGAGATTGCGTTCTTTCCGCCGATGACGGGCGGCTAAATCATTTCGGGCTCGCGACACCTCATGACCGCCAAAGTTACCATTCGAATCCAGGAGGCCGATTTCGACATCGCGCGCGAGATATCCGCTCTCACGAAAGGCCGCAACGATATCGGTGCGGTCGTGAGCTTTTCCGGCATTTGCCGGGACAGCGATGATGGGAACGCCATCGCGGCTCTGACGCTCGAACATTATCCAGGTATGGCGGAAGCGGAAATCGCGCGCCACGTCGAGACCGCGATGTCGCGCTGGCCCTTGACGGGCGTCAGTGTCATTCACCGCGTCGGGCGCATCGTGCCCGGCGAAAATATCGTGCTGGTGCTGACCGCGTCGCAACATCGGCAGGCGGCGTTTGCGGGCGCGGAATTCCTGATGGACTACCTGAAGGCCAACGCGCCGTTCTGGAAGCGCGAGGAAAGCGGCAGCGGCACGAGTTGGGTCGAAGCGCGTCACCACGACGACCAGGCCGCGGCGCGCTGGACCAAACCCTGATGGCCAGGCACGCCAAAACACCCGCAAAGCGTTCCCGCGCCACATCGAAACCCCCCGAGGTCAAATCCGGCGAGCTGGTGACGCTGCTCGATTTCGTCCGTTTCGCGGCAAGTCGTTTTGTCGAAGCCAAACTGACTTTCGCCCATGGCACGACCGATCCGGTTGCGGAAGCGGCATTTCTGGTTTGCGAGACGCTGCACCTTCACCCCGACCAGTTCGACAACTTCGCGGCCGCGCGGGTCACCGCGCGCGAGGCCAGGTCGATTCTCGACCTGATCGCCCGCCGCATCGCCTCGCGAAAGCCCGCCGCCTACCTCCTCAACAAGATCTATATGCGCGGGCTGCCGTTCCATGTCGACGAGCGCGCAATCGTGCCGCGCTCCTATATCGGCGAGTTGCTGGATTCGCACTTCGGCGCGCGCGACGGCGAGCCAGGCGCGTTGATCGAAGACGCGGGCGCGGTGGAGGATGTGCTCGATCTCTGTACCGGTTCCGGCTGTCTTGCCATTCTTGCCAGCCGGACCTTTCCGAACGCGAAGATCGACGCGGTCGACATTTCCGCAGACGCGCTCGAAGTTGCCGCGCGCAATGTGGCCGATTACGGTCTTCAAGATCGGGTGATGTTGCATCGCGGCGACCTGTTCGCGCCGCTTGGCGACAAGCGTTACGATCTGATCATTGCCAACCCGCCCTACGTCGATGCCGAAGGCATGGCCGCGCTACCACGCGAATGCCGCGCCGAGCCGAAACTCGCCTTCGACGGCGGCGCCGACGGGCTCGAGGTCATCGGCCGCCTGTTGAACGAAGCCAGGCGTCACCTGATGCCCGAGGGCGGGCTTTTGTGCGAGGTCGGCCGCTGCCGACCGGCGCTGGAGGCAGCCTACCCGCTGACCGAATTTCTGTGGCTCGATACGCAGGACTCTGAAGGCGAAGTATTCTGGATCCGCCGCCGATCTCTGAACTTCCAGATGAACTTGAAGAATCCCGCCGCAAATCCTGCAAAATCGCCGGATCAGCCGTGAACAACCGGCGCGTGGCATTCCAGGTTCGAAACTGCTAGTTTGACCGTCAACCGCCATATCCCAAAACTTCAAGAGGCCCCCATGCTGGACAAGAGCCCACGCTCCAATGCCGTCAACGCACCCAACGACCTGGCCGCGCACTGGATGCCATTCACCGCAAACCGCGCCTTCAAGAAGGCGCCGCGGATGCTCGCCGGCGCCAAAGGCATGCATTACATCGCGACCGACGGACGCAGCATCATCGACGCCGCAGCCGGGATGTGGTGCACCAATGCAGGGCATGGCCGCGAGCAGATTTCCGAGGCTATCGCGAGGCAAGCCGCCGCGCTCGACTATGCGCCACCGTTCCAGTTCGGCATCCCGCAGGCGTTCGAACTCGCCAGCCGCGTCGCCGACCTCGCGCCGGCCGGGCTCGATCGCGTGTTCTTCTGCAATTCCGGATCGGAAGCGGTCGACACCGCGCTCAAGATCGCGCTGGCCTTTCACCAGGTCTCCGGCCAGGGCAGCCGAACGCGTCTGATCGGCCGCGAGCGCGGCTATCACGGCGTCGGATTCGGCGGCACCTCGGTCGGCGGCATCGTCAACAACCGCAGACTGTTCGGAACGCTGCTGGCCGGCGTCGACCATCTGTCCCACACCTACGACCGCGACAAGCAGGCCTTCACCAAAGGCGAGCCGGAATATGGCGCGCATTTCGCCGAGGAACTGGAGCGTCTGGTCAACCTGCATGGCGCAAACACCATTGCCGCCGTCATCGTCGAACCGATGGCGGGATCGACCGGCGTGCTCCCGGCACCCAAGGGCTACCTCAAACGGCTGCGCGAGATCACCCAGAAGCACGGCATCCTCCTGATTTTCGACGAAGTCATCACCGGCTTTGGCCGTCTCGGCTTCGCCTTTGCCGCCGAGCGTTACGGCGTGCTTCCGGACATGATCACGTTTGCCAAGGGCGTCACCAATGGCGCCGCTCCGATGGGCGGTGTCCTCGTGCGCGACGCCATCCACGACGCCTTCATGAGCGGCCCGGAATACGTCATCGAGCTGACCCATGGCTATACCTATTCGGCCCATCCGCTGGCCTGTGCCGCAGGCCTTGCGACACTGGAAATCTACCGCGAGGAGAAGCTGTTCGAGCGCGCCCGCGCACTGGAGCCCAAATTCGCCGACGCCGTGACGTCGCTGAGAAACGAGCCCAACGTGCTCGACATCCGCACCGTCGGGCTCACGGCCGGGATCGACCTTGCCCCGCGCCCCGACCAGGTCGGAAAGCGGGGCTTCGACGGGCTGAACAGCGCGTTCTTCGATCACGACCTGATGCTGCGGACCGCCGGCGACACGCTCATTCTGACGCCACCTTTGATCATGAGCGAAGACCAGGTCGCAGAGATCGTCGAGAAGGTGTCCAGGGTGATCCGCGCGGTGGCCTGACAGCGGCCGGTTCCCGGTGGATGAAAAATAACAACATTCGTCCGGCGAATCAGCAATGGTGATAGGATCGGTGACCGCTTCAATCGGGAGCGGACACCGCTTCGGGGGACGTTCGCTAGATGATTCGCATTTCCACGATTTTCATCGCGATCTGCATGGTGCTGGTCGCAGCGTCCCTGGGCCTGGTTCTCTATTCGGTTGCGGGAATCAGCGGAACTGAATCAGCAATCGTCGGGCTCACCGCACTGACGTTCCTGATCCTTTACAACGCCGTATCGATGCGGCTGCGCGACCGCACCGACGTCGGCGGCCAGATAGCCGATCTGTCACGCGGCACCGCCGATCTCGCACGCCAGGTCGCCGAATTCGGCCGCCGGCTCGCCGCCGTCGAAGGCCGGCTTGCTTCGGCCAATGCGGCGAGTGCGGACCGCATCCAGGCAATGGCGGGAGAAATCAGCGAACTCGGCGGACTCGTCAAACAACTCGCGGTCTCGGTCGCAAGCCATGACGACATCCTGTCCGCCGGCGTGCCCGCCAACAATGCGGAGAGCGAATCCCAGGAGAGGCCGCCTGAGCTAATGGCCGCAAACGGAGCGACCACCCCGCTGGCCCCGCCCATCGTCGCGGCCGGAAAATCCGTCCCTTCCCGCAGCGAAGCCCAAATCCTTGCCACCGTGAAGGCCGCGATCGAGGAAAACCGGCTCGAAATCTACCTGCAACCGATGGTGACGTTGCCGCAACGCAAGGTCCGCTTCTATGAAGCCGTGACGCGGATGCGCGACGAGAACGATCAGATCGTGCCGGCCGAAGATTTCATTCGTGTCGCGGAAGCTGCCGGACTGATCGGGCGGATCGATCACATGGTGATGCTGCGCTGCGTGCAGGTGCTTCGCCGGTTGATGGTGCGCAACAAGGACGTCGGCGTGTTCTGCAACCTGGCAGTAGCGACACTCAGCAATCCCGTTACGTTCACCCAATGCCTTGATTTCCTCGAAGCCAACCGCGCGCTGGCGCCCTCGCTGATCATCGAATTCAAGCAGGCCGCGTTCCGCAAGCTCGGCCCGACGGAGAGCGAACATCTGGCGGCGCTGGCGCAGCGCGGCTACCGCTTCTCGATCGATCATGTCACCGATCTCAGGATCGAACCGCGTGAGCTTGCCGAACGCGGTGTCCGCTTCATCAAGGTCCCGGCCACGCTGCTGCTCGATCCGAAACGGTCTCCGACGTCGGACATCCACCCGTCCGACCTCTCAGACCTGCTCGGCCGTTTCGGCATCGACTTGATCGCGGAGCGGATCGAGGGCGAACGCGCGGTTGTCGATCTGCTCGATTATGACGTGCGGTTCGGTCAGGGATTTCTGTTTGCGCCACCCCGCCCCGTTCGCCCCGAGCCTGCGACTGCCAATGGCGCAGTTCATCCGGACAGGGCCCAGGAAACCAACGGCTCCGGCAAGCCGGCGATCGAGCCGGCTCGCTCGACCGGCAACGCCGCACTGGCGCGCCGTGCCGCCGGCCCGGCCTGACAGCCGACATGACAGCGCTGAGATTTGCCGAAAGGCTGCGCGACGTCGTTGGCGGCGCAGAGATCCTGCTCAGCGACATCTGGGGCGTGGTTCACAACGGCCTTGCCGCGTTCCCTGACGCCTGTCAGGCCCTTCACAACTTTCGCCAGCAAGGCGGCACCGTGATCCTCATCACCAACGCGCCGCGACCTGCGGATTCGGTGCAGCGGCAATTGCGCAAGCTCGAGGTTGCGGACGAGATCTACGACGCAATCGTCAGTTCAGGCGATCTCACCCGGAATTTCGTCGCCGACCATCCCGGTCAGAAAATGTTCTGGATCGGGCCGGAGCGCGACAGTTCGATCTATCGTGGCCTCGATCCGGTTCTCGCGCCGCTGGAACAAGCCGATTACATCGTCTGCACCGGCCTGTTCGACGATGAAACGGAATCGGCGGAAAATTATCGCGCGATGTTGCTGCAGGCGCGCGAGCGCAGGCTGACGCTGGTCTGCGCCAACCCGGACATCGTCGTCGAACGCGGCGACCGGCTGATCTACTGCGCGGGCGCGGTCGCAGAACTCTATCTCGAATTTGGCGGTGAGGTGATTTTCTACGGCAAGCCGCACCGACCGATCTACGAGCGCGCCATCGCGCTGGCCTCGGAGCGCCGCGGCCATGCGGTCGAACTCAACCGCGTGCTGGCGATCGGGGATTCCGTGCGGACGGATCTGGCCGGCGCCCAAAGCTTCGGGATCGATTGCCTGTTTGTGACCCGCGGCATCCATTCCGAGGAATTCGAAGGGATCGACCAGCTCGACCCGGCGTCCGTAAGGGAATTGTTCGGCCATCCGCCGCGCGCGCTGATGCGCGAGCTGAAGTGGTGATCGAACCGCCTTTTCTTCACCTCTCCCGCTTGCGGGGGGAGGGAGCGGCACCTGCGCTGAGCATTGCCTGGCAGTTCAAGCGTTCGCCAGATCCGGAAACACGGCTTCGATCTTGGTCTTCAGCGTCGCGGCGTTGAAGGGCTTGACGATGTAGTTGTTCACACCGGCCTTCTTGGCGGCGATGACGTTCTCGGTCTTCGACTCCGCCGTAATCATGATGAACGGCGTGGTGGCGAGATTGGGATCGGCCCGGACCTCCCGGAGCAGGTCGTATCCTGTCATCGGTTCCATGTTCCAGTCGGAGATCACCAGCCCATATTTCTTGCTGCGCATCTTGTTCAGCGCCGCCGAACCGTCACTGGCGTCATCGATGTTCTCGAAGCCAAGCTGCTTGAGGAGATTTCTGATGATGCGAATCATGGTGTTGTAGTCATCCACCACCAGAACCGACATCGACAAATCAACCGCCATCTTCAACCCCCGCGCAACCACGACAATATTCCAAGGCTCCGCCGCGACTTACGGTCGCTTCGCAGACCGCTGCAAGGACTACCATCAGCCATTAAACAGCCCGTTAACCCGCTACCGTCCCGAATTGGGGCCACCGGTCGGCAAGGCTCGGAATTGGCTCCGGCTTGACTTCATCGGCTGCCCCAAGTCACGGTCCCGCGCCCAACGATCGAATCGAAGAATTCCCAAGATGGCGCCTCGATTTACCGTGATACGCGATTCCACCCCCGTAGCGGCGATCCCGAAGGGAATGGTGGTGGCGATGGGCAATTTCGATGGCGTCCATCTCGGCCATCGCGCCGTGATCGAGGCCGCGCTTCAAATGGGAGGGGCGCATGGCAAGCCGGCCATGGCGGTAACCTTCGAACCGCACCCCCGCAGCTATTTCAGCCCAAACACCCCGCAATTCCGCCTGACCGACGAGACCGCAAAACTGCGGCTGTTGGCCGGAACCGGGCTCGCCGGCGCGGTGGTGATGACATTCGACAAGCGCCGCGCCGAGACCGCCGCGCAAGATTTCGTTCACCATGATCTCATCGAGCGGCTCGGGATCAGCGGCATTGCGGTGGGCTACGATTTTCATTTCGGCAAGGGTCGGGTCGGCTCGCCGAGCCTGCTGGTGTCGGAAGCGCCACGCCTCGGCATCGAGGTGGACGTGCAGGCCCACGTCGATATCGCCGAACGGCCAGTCTCCTCGAGCGCAATCCGCATGGCGCTGGCGGAGGGGCAAATCAAGGAAGCCACCGCCATGCTGGGCGGCCCCTGGTTCATCACTGGCCAGGTGATCCATGGCGACAAGCGAGGCCGCGACCTCGGTTATCCCACCGCCAACATTCGCCTCGACAGGAATTGCGGTCTCAAACACGGCATCTACGCGGTGCGGGTCGGGCTCGGCGAACAGCGCTTCGACGCCGTCGCAAGTTTTGGCCGCCGCCCGACCTTCGACAATGGCGCGGTACTGCTGGAAATCTTCCTGTTCGATTTCGACGGCGATCTCTACGGAAAATCACTGGACGTTGCCTTCTTCGCTTTCATTCGCGATGAATTGAAGTTCGACAGCGTCGAGACGCTGATCCGCCAGATGAACGACGACAGTGCCCGCGCCCGCGCAAGCCTTGCCGCGGCTCCGGGGGCCTTTCCGAAGCTCGGCAAGGTCGGCTGATCTCTATTCGGGCCCACCGGCGAAGGCTTTGCGATTCCTGCGCCCGGCTGCTATGGAAACCCCTATGTTTGCGCAGCGCACCATAGGGATTAGCGGCCCGGCTTCCGCCTGAGCTTCGGCTTATGCGCAAGACCGGGGATTCCACTTTCACCCGCGACCGATCGCGTCATTCCGCTTAAGCCCGATTTCAGAGCCCTCATGTCCGAAAAGCCACAAAAGTCCGAAGCCAAAGACTATTCCAAAACCCTGTTCCTGCCGCAGACGGAATTCCCGATGCGCGCCGGCCTGCCGCAGCGCGAACCTGAGATCCTCAAAACCTGGTACGGAATCGGCCTTTACGAGCGCTTGCGCAAATCGTCCGCCGGGCGGGCGAAGTTCGTGCTGCATGATGGCCCGCCCTACGCTAATGGCAACATCCATATCGGGCACGCGCTCAACAAGATTCTCAAGGATGTCGTGACCAAGAGCCAGCAGATGCTGGGCTTTGATTCCAACTACGTGCCGGGCTGGGACTGCCATGGCCTGCCGATCGAATGGAAGATCGAGGAAGAGAACTATCGCTCCAAGGGCAAGGCGAAGCCCGACTTCGGCAACCCCGCGGCGATGGTCGCGTTCCGCAAAGAGTGCCGCGCCTATGCCACGCATTGGCTCAACGTGCAGCGCGAGGAATTCAAGCGGCTCGGCATCATCGGCGACTGGGACCACCCTTACGCGACCATGGACTATTTCGCCGAGGCGCAGATTGCGCGCGAGCTGATGAAGTTCGCGTCCAACGGCACGCTCTACCGCGGCTCCAAGCCCGTGATGTGGAGCGTGGTGGAGAAGACTGCTCTCGCCGAGGCCGAGGTGGAATATGAGGATTACACTTCGGACCAGGTGTGGGTGAAATTTCCGATTACATCGCCCGCGCATGGCGCGCTGGCCAACGCCAGTATCGTGATCTGGACGACCACGCCCTGGACGCTGCCCGGCAACCGAGCCATCAGTTTTTCGCCGAAAATCGCCTACGGACTTTACCGGGTCACTGACGCACCGGCCGACAATTGGGCGAGGGCCGGCGATGTTCTGATCCTTGCCGACGCGCTTGCGGACAGCGTGCTCAAGCAGGCGCGCGTCACAGATTATGAGAAGGTCCGCGCCGTGCCGGGCGAGACCCTCGACGCGGTCGAATGCGCCCACCCGCTGAAAGGCATTGACGGCGGCTACCAGTTCAAGGTGCCGCTTTTGGCCGGCGAACACGTCACCGAAGATACCGGCACCGGCTTCGTGCACACCGCCCCTGGCCACGGCCGAGAGGACTTCGACGTCTGGACGGCGAATGCGCGGGAGCTGGAAAGCCGCGGCATCTCCACCGTGATCCCCTACACCGTGGACGAGAACGGCGCCTTCACCGACCACGCTCCCGGTTTCACGGGAAAGCGCGTCATCAACGACAAGGGCGAGAAGGGCGATGCCAACGAAGCGGTGATCAAGGCCTTGATCGATGCCCGTATGCTGCTGGCGCGCGGGCGATTGAAGCATCAATACCCGCATTCCTGGCGCTCGAAGAAGCCGGTGATCTTCCGCAACACGCCGCAATGGTTCATCGCGATGGACAAACCCTTTTCTCTTCCCTCCCTACAAGGGCGAGGGGAAGAGACGCTGCGCGACCGCGCACTGCGCGCGATCTCCGTTACCGAATGGGTGCCGCCCGCCGGCCAAAACCGCATCACCGGCATGATCGCAAGCCGCCCCGACTGGGTGATCTCGCGCCAGCGCGCCTGGGGCGTGCCGATCGCTGTCTTCATCCGTGAAAATGCAGATGGCTCGGCTGAAATCCTGCAGGACGAGGCCGTCAACAAGCGCATCACGGACGCGTTCGAGCGGGAAGGCGCGGATGCCTGGTACATGGAAGGCGCGCGCGAGCGCTTCCTCGGAGGTTTGGCCAACCAGGAATGGAAGAAGATCGACGACATCTGCGACGTCTGGTTCGATTCCGGCTCGACCCACGCTTTCGTACTGGAGGACCCCGTGCACTTTCCGGGTCTTGCCGGCATCAGGCGCAAGGTCGATGGCGGTGCCGACACCGTGATGTATCTGGAGGGCTCCGACCAGCACCGCGGCTGGTTCCACTCCTCGCTGCTGGAGAGCTGCGGCACGCGCGGGCGCGCGCCCTATGACGTCGTGCTCACGCATGGTTTCACGCTCGACGAGAACGGCCGCAAGATGTCGAAGTCGCTCGGCAATACCGTGGAGCCGCAAAAGGTGATCGCGCAGTCGGGCGCCGACATCCTGCGGCTGTGGGTCTGCGCCACCGACTATGCCGACGACCAGCGCATCGGCCCGGAGATCCTGAAAAACACCGTCGAAACCTACCGCAAGCTGCGCAACACGATCCGCTGGATGCTCGGCACGCTGCATCATTTCCGGCCGGGCGATGAAGTCGAAGTTGCGCAGATGCCCGAACTCGAACGGTTGATGCTGCACCGCTTGAGCGAGATCGACGCTGTCGTGCGCGAAGCCTACGCCAATTTCGACTACAAGACCGTGGTCGCTGCGCTCACGCATTTCATGAACACCGATTTGTCGGCGTTCTACTTCGACATCCGCAAGGACGTGCTGTATTGCGATCCGCCGTCGTCGGCGACCCGCAAGGCGGCGCTCACGACTGTCGATATTCTTTGCGACGCGATCCTGAGATGGCTGGCGCCGATCATCAGCTTCACCGCGGACGAAGCCTGGTTCATGTACCGGCCCGACGGTCCGCCCTCGGTGCACCTGCTCACCTTTCCCGAACATCTCGGAAGCTACCGGGATGATGCGCTGGCGGCGAAATGGGAGATCGTCCGCGAGGTGCGCCGCGTCGTCACCGGGGCGCTGGAAATCGAGCGCGCGGCCAAGCGCATTGGCTCTTCGCTCGAGGCCTCGCCGCTGGTCTACATTTCGGACAAAACGATCTTCGGTACGCTGTTCGACATCGATCTGGCCGAAGTGTGCATCACCTCGAACGCGATGGTGACCAATGAGGACGCGCCCGCCGACGCGTTCCGCTTGAGTGACGTGCCGAATGTCGCGGTGGTGGTCGAAAAGGCGGCCGGCAGCAAATGCGCCCGCTCCTGGAAGATCCTCCCGACGGTTGGCGACGACCGCGAATACCCCGACGTTTCGCCACGCGACGCCCAGGCATTGCGCGAATGGAAGGCCTTGGGAGTCATGGTCTGATATTTGTCGTCTATTTGTCGTCGTCCCCGCGAACGCGGGGACCCACAACCGCAGGCGTTCGTGATGAAACAGGTATGACGAGCCAAAGTCCTTCAAATAATACAATGCACGGCGTATGGGTCCCGGCTTTCGCCGGGACGACGCCAGACATCGTTTTCGTCAGATGACCTCGCATCTACGCCTCGGGATCATCGCGGCGGTCGCCGTGCTCGCGCTCGACCAGGCCTCGAAACTCTGGTTGCTCCGTGTGTTCGACATCGGCCGTCGCGGCGCGGTCCAGCTCGCGCCGTTCTTCGATCTGGTGCTGGCGTGGAATCCCGGGATCAGCTTCGGCTGGTTTCAGAGCGACAGTCCGGCAGCCCAGATTGTCCTGATGCTGGTCAAGGCCGCGGCGGTGTTAATATTG
>Ga0306925_10005238_pt1 | contig 11879 bp, 9 predicted proteins | sample flu12Cox44000176_FD_203755 | JGI IMG/M metagenome (GOLD analysis project Ga0306925, IMG submission 203755) | Lab enrichment of tropical soil microbial communities from Luquillo Experimental Forest, Puerto Rico - flux8day.12C.oxic.44.000.176 (v2)... | ecosystem: Environmental > Terrestrial > Soil...
CGAAGATGACGTCGTCCATGCGGCTGCCGGTATCGATGAGGGCGGTGGCGATGATGGTGAGCGAGCCGCCTTCTTCTACATTACGAGCCGCGGCAAAAAAACGGCGCGGGCGCTGCAAAGCATTGGCATCAATACCGCCGGAGAGAACTTTGCCGGAGGGCGGGGTGACGGCGTTGTAGGCGCGGCCGAGACGAGTGAGCGAGTCGAGGAGAATCACGACGTCGCGCTTGTGCTCGACGAGGCGCTTGGCCTTTTCGAGGACCATTTCGGCCACCTGAATGTGGCGCTGGGGCGGCTCATCGAAGGTGGAGCTGATAACTTCGCCCTTCACGGTGCGCTGCATATCGGTGACTTCTTCGGGGCGCTCGTCAATCAGGAGAACGATGAGAGCGACTTCCGGATGATTGGTGGTGATGGAATTGGCGACGGATTGCAGCATCATCGTCTTGCCGGTACGCGGCGGAGCGACGATCAGGCCGCGCTGGCCCTTGCCGATGGGACAGAGCATGTCGAGCACGCGGCCCGTGAGATTTTCTTTCGTCGTCTCGAGGCGAATGCGCTCCTGCGGGTAGAGGGGCGTGAGATTGTCGAAGAAAATTTTGTTGCGGGCGACTTCGGGATCTTCGAAATTAACCGCTTCGACTTTGATCAGCGCGAAATAGCGCTCGCCGTCTTTGGGAGGGCGGACCTGGCCGGAAACGGTGTCGCCGGTGCGGAGGTCGAATTTGCGGATCTGCGACGGCGAGACGTAGATGTCGTCCGGGCCGGGGAGGTAGTTATATTCGGGCGCGCGGAGGAAGCCGAAGCCGTCGGGGAGGCATTCGAGAACGCCCTCGGAGAAGATGAGGCCGTTCTTTTCGGTTTGGGCGCGGAGGATCTGGAAGATCAATTCCTGCTTGCGCATGCCGGAGGAGCCGGGGATATTGAGCTCTTTGGCGATCTTCGCGAGATCGGTGATGTTCTTATCCTTCAGTTCTGCAAGGCTAATACTCATCGCGTTTCTTTCCTTCTTCAGCCCGTGTTCGGGCACGATTTTAACTGTCATAGAATAAGGACCGCGGGCGGGCACAGATTCGAACCAGCCACTTTGTCCAGGTAGTTTCCAGGCAATCTAAATCCTTCGGTAATTTGCCAAGCCCTGCTTAGCGGATTGTGGGAGAACCGAAGGAATTCAATTGGTCAATTCATTGTCCTGCGCGACATCCGTACCGAACTTGGAATCGACACCGTCCATAGGCGGGTAAATCGGCAGCGGGTGTTCCAGCGCGAGCTGCAGGACATCGTCCATCGACTCCACAAAATGGATGGACATTTGCACTTGGATTTCCGGCGGAATATCCGCCAGATCTTTTTCATTGTCTTTCGGAAGAATCACGGTGCGCAGGCCGAGGCGATGCGCGGCCAGGAGCTTTTCCTTCACGCCGCCGATCGGCAACACTTTACCACGAAGCGTGATTTCGCCGGTCATTGCGATATCACAACGAACCGGGATGCGCGTGAGGGCGCTGACAATCGAAGTGCAGAGCGTGATGCCGGCCGACGGACCGTCTTTCGGAATCGCGCCTTCAGGGACGTGCACGTGAATATCGAGATGGCGATAGAAATCTTTCGGTAGGCCGAAGAGATGGCTGCGCGAGCGAACGTAGCTCATGCCGGCTTGCGCGGATTCCTGCATGACGTCGCCCAGCTTTCCAGTGAGCGTGAGGCGGCCCTTGCCCTGCATCAATGTGGCTTCGGTGGAGAGCACTTCGCCGCCGACTTCGGTCCAGGCGAGGCCGGTGGTGAGGCCGATTTCGTTTTTCTTCTCGGCGAAGAAATCGCGGTATTTGATGATGCCGAGGTAATCGTTCACGTTGGAGGGCGTGACTTCAAGCGCGAAGTTCTTGTCGGCGACGACTTTGCGCGCCACCTTGCGGCAGATATTGGCGACTTCGCGATTAAGATTGCGAACGCCGGCTTCGTGCGTGTAGTGGCGGATGATGTGGGTCATCGCTTCGTCGGTGATTTTCAGGTTGCTTTTCGTGAGGCCGGTGGCTTCGAGTTGCTTGGGGACGAGGAAGCGCTGCGCGATCTGATGCTTTTCCTGCTCGGTGTAGCCGGGGATGCGCAGGACTTCCATGCGGTCCTGCAAGGGCTGCGGGATCGTGTGCAGCACGTTGGCGGTACAGACGAACATGACCTTGGAGAGGTCGTACTCGACGTCGAGATAATGGTCGGTGAAGGAATGGTTGAGCTCAGGGTCGAGCACTTCCATTAGAGCCGCTGACGGATCGCCGCGGAAGTCCATGGACATCTTGTCCACTTCGTCGAGGACGAAGACCGGATTCACGGTGCCGGCCTTGCGCATCATCTGGATGATTTGGCCGGGAAGAGCACCGATGTAGGTGCGGCGATGGCCGCGAATTTCGGCTTCGTCGCGGACGCCGCCGAGCGAGACGCGGACGAATTTGCGGCCTGTGGCTCGGCCGATGGACATGGCGAGAGACGTCTTGCCGACGCCCGGAGGCCCGAGGAAGCAGAGAATCGAGCCTTTGGGATTTTTTACAAGCTGGCGAACGGCCAGATATTCGAGTATGCGGTCTTTAATTTTTTCCAGGCCGTAGTGGTCCTGCGAAAGGATTTCTTCGGCGCGCTTGATGTCGCGAATTTCCTTGGAGCGCTTTTTCCACGGCACCGCCAGGAGCCAATCGAGATAATTGCGCGAGACGGTGGATTCGGCGGACATGGGCGGCATCATTTCGAGCCGCTTCAGCTCCTGCATGGCCTTTTCCTGCGGGCCTCCGGGCATGCCGGAGGTTTCGATCTTTTTCTTCAGCTGCTCGATTTCGTTGGCTTCGCCGCGGCCGAGTTCCTTCTGGATGGCTTTTAGCTTTTCGTTAAGGTAATACTCTTTCTGGGCGCGTTCCATTTGGCGCTTCACGCGGGTATTGATCGAGCGGTCGACGTTGAGCTTTTCGATTTCGACTTCGAGGATGTCGCCGATGCGGTTCAGACGCTCCATGGGCTCGAAGAGTTCGAGCAGTTCCTGCTTTTCTTCCACTGGAATCTGGAGGTTGGCGGCAATCGCGTCGGACAGCTTGCCGGCGTCTTCCACGCGGACGGCGGCAATCATCGTGTCGTAGTTGAGGCTTTGGGAGAGCTTCACGTACTGCTCGAAGAGATTCGTGACGCGGCTCGCGGCCTGTTGCAATTCCGCGGAAGGCTCCGCCTTCACGGGAACGGTGCGAATTGTGGCGCGGAAGAAACCCTCTTCGCTGGCTACCTGGACGATCTTGGCGCGTTCAGTGCCTTCGACGAGAACTTTGATATTGCCGTCAGGAAGCTTCACGCTCTGGACGATATTGGCGAGCGTTCCGACCTGGTAGATTTCTTCGGGTTTGGGATCGTCGATGGAGGCATCGTGCTGCGTGACGAGGAAAATTTTCTTGTCGCCGGCCAGCGCATCTTCGAGAGCGCGCACGGAGGCTTCGCGTCCTACGATGAACGGGTGCATCATCTCCGGGAAAATGACCATATCCCGCACCGGCATCATCGGAACTCGCTTGGTGTCGCCTTTTTCCCGATTAAACATTGAATCGCTCAGTTTCAATCCTTAGCCCGCTTTCTCCAGCAGGCTCCAATTAATTTCGCGTCCCTTCACCATGTCGGCGGTCACGACAAAGTCACGAAGTTTCCGTTGCGCTGGCAGGTGGTACATCATTTCGAGCATCAGGTCTTCCAAAATCATGCGCAAGCCGCGCGCGCCAACTTTTCTTTGCAGCGCGAGGTCGGCGACCGTTTCGAGAGCGTCGTCCGTGAAGCGCAGCCGGACATTTTCGAACTCGAAGAGGCGCTGGTACTGCTTTACAAGCGCATTCTTCGGCTCGGTGAGAATGCGCACAAGAGCCGACTTATCCAGATCGCTCAGCACGCCTACGACAGGGAGGCGGCCGACAAACTCCGGAATCAGGCCGTAGCGAATCAGGTCGGTGGGCTGCACCTGTTCGAGGACTTCGATATTGCGCCGCGTTGCAGTGGAAGGCTGCGTATCGGCGTGGAAACCAAGCGACTTCTGGCCTACGCGCCGCTCGATCGTCTTTTCGAGTCCCACGAAAGCGCCGCCGCAGATGAACAGGATGTTCGTTGTGTCCACCGGAGTAAACTCCTGGTGCGGATGCTTGCGGCCGCCCTGCGGGGGAACATTGGCGATCGTGCCTTCCAGAATCTTCAGGAGCGCCTGCTGAACGCCTTCACCCGAAACGTCACGGGTAATCGAAGGGTTCTCGTCTTTCTTTGAAATCTTGTCGATTTCGTCGATGTATATGATGCCCTGCTGGGCCTTTTGGACGTCGCCATCTGCGGCCTGCAGCAGTTTCAAGATGATGTTTTCAACGTCCTCACCAACGTATCCGGCTTCGGTGAGGGTAGTGGCATCGACGATGGCGAAGGGAACTTCGAGCATTCGCGACAAGGTTTGCGCCAGAAGCGTCTTGCCCGTGCCGGTGGGGCCAATCAGCATGATGTTCGACTTGGTGAGCTCGACATCACCAGGCTGGCGATTCAGGAAAATGCGCTTGTAGTGGTTGTAGACGGCTACGGCAAGCTTTTTCTTTGTCTTGTCCTGGCCAATCACGTAGCCGTCGAGAAAGGCCTTGATCTCGGGCGGACGCGGCAGGCGGCGATTCGCCGGGCTGGCCTGTTCGCGCTTTTCATCCTCGAGGATCTGCTGGCAAACGCCGACGCACTCGTTGCAAATGTACGAGCGCGGGTACTCAGAAGGAGAGCTGATAAGCTTCTCCACCTGCTCCTGCGTCTTATGGCAGAAGGAACAGCGCAACGGCTCTTCTGGTGTGAACCGTTTCACAGAATTTGCTCCCTCCCAGGGAGAACCACCACACCATTGTAATGCTTAAGCCATTCTAAGTCGGAAACGCAACCGTCGCGGACGTAATCATCGCCCTGGCTACTAACCGTTTGGAACGCTGTCCGCGCACCTTTCGCACCGGTTTCGACTAGCGATGCTTCGCGATAATTTCATCGACAATGCCGTAGGCTTTGGCTTGCTCTGCGGTCATGATGAAATCGCGTTCCACGTCTTTTTCGATCCGTTCGAGCGGCTGGCCGGTGTGGAACGCAAGAAGCTTGTTGAGAGAATCGCGGGTGCGCAAAATCTCGCGAGCGTGGATGTCGATGTCCGTTGCCTGGCCGGAAAGGCCGGACATCCAGGGTTGGTGAATCAGAACTCTGGAATTCGGCAAAGCGTAGCGCTTTTTCGGCGTGCCGGAGACAAGCAGCAAGGCCGCGATCGAGGCGGACTGGCCAATGCAGTAAGTCACCACATCGGGCCGGACGAACTGCATCGTGTCGTAAATCGCCATTCCCGCGGAAATCGAGCCGCCCGGTGAATTGATATAGACCGAAATGTCGCGCTCAGGGTCTTCGGATTCAAGGAACAGCAGCTGGGCGGTGACAAGGTTGGCGACGTGATCGTCGATCGGCGTGCCGATGAAAATGATGTGGTCTTTCAGCAGCCGGGAGTAAATGTCATAGGCTCGTTCGCCCCGGTTGGTCTGTTCAACCACCATCGGTACGAGCGTTGTGGCACGCGGACTTGCGTCGTCAGTATGTCTCATTAGGAATTTGTTTGCGCGCTGAGGACCCCGAACCAGCTTTTACTTTTCACTCTTGGCCGTCGTCTCGATTCGGGAATTGCGGTAGAGCCACTCGATCGTTTTGTCGCTACGCAACTTCGATTTCATCCTATCGAGCGCTCCCTGCTTTGTCAAGCGAGCCCGAATCGCAATTGCCGATTCGCCACTGCGTTCCGCCAGCGTGGCAATCTCTTTTTCGACGTCTTCATCCGTCGCTTCGATGTTTTCGGCCGTGGCAATCCCGTCGAGCAGCAACTCGGCCTTCACGTCGTTCACGGCGCGGTCGCGCTGATTGCGGCGAAGGGTGACCCAGTCCACATTTACGGCCCGGGGATCGACGCCTTGCGCGGCAAGGGAGCGAACCACGCGCTCGAGGCGGACGTCCATCTGGGCTTCGACGAGGGCTTCGGGAACAGGGAAGTCGTGACGCTTCACGAGGGTCTCTAGAATCTTCTCGCGCGCCTGGGTCTCTTGCTGCTGGCCCTTCGCCGCTTCCAGATTCTCGTGAATTTTCTTGCGCAGGTCCGCCAGGGTGGAAACCCCGCCGCCTTCGCCTACGGCGTCTTTGGCGAATTCATCGTTCAGCTCGGGGAGCTTTTTCTCTTTGATGCCTTGCACTTCTACGGTGTAGTCGAAAGTCTTCCCAGCAAGCTTATGGTCGGGATAATCGTCGGGGTATTTCGACCGGAATTGCCTGGTTTCACCCGGCGAGGAGCCTCGCAAGTTCTCGTTGAAGCTGTCGAGCGTCTCTTCGGCGCCGAGATGGCAGAGAATATTGTCGGCTTGGAGCGGCTCGCCGCCACCTTCGGGCATGCCGCTGAGCTTGATGAGGACGTAATCGCCATCTTTTGCGGCGCGGCCTTCGATCGGAACGTAGGTCGCTGCGCGCTCACGCAACTCTTCTAGCGTCTTGTCGATCTGCGCATCGCCGGTTTCAACCGCGTCAACCTGGACCTCAACGCCTTTATAGTCGCCGAGATCGAATTCAGGAAGTACTTCGAAGATTGCGCGAAAGCGAAGAGGCTCGCCTTCCTTGAATTCAACTTTGTCCACTTCCGGACGAGTGACGGGAATCAGATTCTTTTCGCCGAGGGCTTTTTCGAGATATTCGGGGACTAGGGATTGAACCACTTCGCCTTGGATATCGTCGGCAAATCGGCGGCGGATCAGGGTGACGGGGGCCTTGCCCGGGCGGAATCCCGGCACGCGGGCCACACGGGCGAGGTCTTTCGCGATTTTCTCGGTTGCTTTTCGAACGTTGTCAGCCGGAATTTCCAGCTCGAGCTCACGCTTGCAATTTGCTTCAGCCATTTAGAATTTTTCGGGGAATCTCGAGATTAAATTGAGGTATCGCACAGAGAAACTCTGCGGAACCTGTTTCCAATTCTGCCTTTCGCCTGTTCAGTGTCAGGGTAAGAAAAGGGCAGGAGTGTTCGGCCAGACGCGACCGCCACGGAAAACCCAGTATAAAGAAATTCGCAGCGTGCGTCAACTGCATTGAAGAATGCCCGGAAATGCAAAAAGAGGATACATGCGGAAGAAGGGACTCGAACCCCTACGGCCTTTCGGCCACCAGCTCCTAAGGCTGGCGCGTCTGCCAATTCCGCCACTTCCGCGTCGGCGATGTCGGGATTATACAAGGGCAGGATTCGAGCGCCTACTCTTTGTGGTCGAGCTACCCGAGAGTCAGCCAATAGCGCCCCGATTAGGATAAGCCGAGATTTTCTTCGCCGAAGTTCGCCGAGCTCAGACATATTTTTTCTTGCTGCGCAAAGGGGATTTTGTTAGCTTCCCGACAACGGGTGTAGTTCCTGGGAGGCGCGATGCCACATTGCACAAAATGCGGAGCTATGGTTGCGGACAACGCGGGGTTCTGTCCGAGTTGTGGCGCGGCGCAGGGCGGAGCGAGTGCTGTGACACCGTCGAACGCAATGACACAAACCGGAATGAAAGAGAATGTCGCGGGTCTGCTGTGCTATGTATTCGGCTGGGTGACAGGCCTGATCTTTTTCTTCATCGACAAGCGTTCCTTCGTTCAATTCCATGCGAAGCAATCAATCGTACTTTTTGGAGGGTTGCATCTGATAGGAATTGCGCTCGGACTGGTGTTCGGGCTCAGCCTGGTGACGGGAGGCCGGACTGGGTTCTCATTCGGCTTCGCACTCTATCACCTGCTGCAACTCGTGAGTTTGATCCTGTGGATTGTTTGCATGATAAAAGCCTTCCAAGGGGAGCGTTTCCGCGTGCCTGTGGCAGCCGATCTCGCGGACAAATTCTTCGGAAAATCCTAGATTCGTTTCAGGGCAAGCGCATCTGCGAAAACGATTTCTTGTTTCTTTCCTTCCTGCTTGCCTCTTGACAAGCGCATAAGGAGCGTCCATCTTTATTGACTTTCCTCGGAGGGAAGTTTGTCGGTATGCAAGCGGCGGGAGAGGGAATTGAACGTTCGAGTCTGCTTCCACGATAAATGCTTCGATGGCGCGTCGTCGGCTGCTATTTTCACGCGCTTTTACCGCGAGCGTATTCATCCGGAAGCCGAATTCCTGTACCGAGGGATGACGCACAAAGCATCGCACCCGTTTGAGGGCGGAGTATTTGATGGCGACGAGAATGTGGTTGTCGATTTCAAGTATTCGACCTCGCCCCGATTGACCTGGTGGTTCGACCATCATCAAAGCGCTTTTCTGAGGCCCGAGGATGTGGAGCATTTCCGCCAGGACCATTCAGGCAAAAAGTTTTACGATCCAAATTTCAAGTCGTGCACAAAATTTCTGGCGACGATCGCGGCCGAGAAGTTCGGATTCGATCCGAAGCCGCTCGCCGAACTGATCAAATGGGGTGACATCATTGACGGCGCGCAGTTTTCTTCGCCTGAGGAGGCGGTGGGGCTCGCTGAGCCGGCTATGCAGTTGGCATTGGTGATTGAAGCGGCGCCCGAGCCTGATCTTGTATTGCAGCTGATGCCGCACCTCTCAACGATTTCGTTGGCCGAGATGATTGAATTGCCGATAGTGAAAAAGCATCTCAAACCGCTGCTCGATCGGCACCGCCGTTCGATCGATATTTTGCGCGAGCGGGCCGATCAGCGCGGCGGCGTTGTGTATTTCGATGTGAGCGACCTGGATCTCGAAGGCTACAACAAATTTATTCCGTATCTTTTGTTTCCGAGCGCGATCTATTCGGTGGGTGTGAGCGCTTCTCCGACACGTTCGAAGGTATCGGTGGGCACGAATCCCTGGAAGGAACCGGACCCCGAAGTGAACCTGGCCTCGCTGAGCGAGAAGTATGGCGGCGGAGGGCACGCCCGTGTTGCAGCAATTTCGTTCGGGCCCGGTGATTTGGTGCGGGCGCGCCAGGTAGCTAAAGAGATTGCCGCAAAACTGCGGCAGTGACCTCATTTCCGACGCGGGTTGGACTCGTTGGAAGCAGTTCTCGCACGTGTTACAATTTTAGCTCGTGGGCCGGTAGCTCACGATTCCGGGCTATGGAAAAGATCGTTATGAAGGTCCCTCACGTGAGGCCCGGCCGCTACAACATTTCCATTCAGGCGGGAAATGCAATCTACATCCAGCCGGTTCGCTTCACGGTGCAGGAGTAGTAGGGAAACGCACCGCGAAGTGTCCTCATTCTGAGCGTGACCTCCGTGAGTTTGATTCGTGTGGCATAGACTTGCAGCGCCGATGCCCGGGGTGGCGGAATGGCATACGCGGGGGATCTAAAATCCATCCGACGCACTTTGCACCAAAACGCAGCACAACTGCAGAGCAACGAAAATACAGCCTCTTCTCGCAGTTCCGCGCATCAGAGCGAAGCAGAACGAAAGGCTAGCTGCCGCCACAGCTGACACTCAGGTACAGCCCAAATTTCTCGTTTGATTTTCTTTGTGTCCTTCACAGAATCGTCACGCCGATCACCGAAAACTCATCTGCGCCCACCGCATCAGCTCCCAGCAAGCACGCTCATTCACGTCTTGCTCAAACACAGGAGTCCAGGCCGTTCAAAAGAAGGTGTAGAACATAAATGAGATTACAGCGAAACCTATAGCATATAAGAAGGCTATAAAGCCTACATCGCTTTCTTCTTGGATAAAGGCCGCCCGAAGGTGACGATAATGACGGGTCACTTATGCCTCGTGAGTCCCGACTTTCCAGGATGCCCCCAGACGGCGAACGATATATGGCTCAAGCATACGCAGCAAGTAACAATTTAGTTCTTTGTGAGTACTGGTAATTCTGTGCTTACCGGTTCACTGGCTTTTGCTTGGATGCCGTGATGAACTGTCCAACTGAGAATATTGGCTCAAACATCCTCTGGACTTGTGGCTGGTCAGCCCCCTTCATTTGTTCCGATACGCGGGCTACCTATGTTTGACGGCCATACTGTTGATTGGCTTTGCGAATGACATAAGAATCGCTCGCGAAAACCCAAATACCGTAGACCCGGTCCATGCGAAAAGGACAGACGTCATTGAGATTCCGTCGCAGGAAGTCGAGGCTGGCCTCTGGCTGCGCTCACATGCCCCTCCTGATTCTGTCGTTATGGCCAGACATTGGCCCACTATGCATCACTACTCTGGGGGGCAATCGGTCTGGTTTCCTCCTATTTCGGACTCAGGCGTTCTCCTCGACGGTATTGTAAAGCCGGTGTTGACTACATTGTCGTAGTTAAGCATGGCGAGCCCTACTACTTTCCCAATGATGACTATTGTTTTGATCGACTCTTAGCGATTCACACGCAGGACTTTCGGCTGGTAATGCAAAGAGATAATTTGCGGATCTTCAAGGTCGAATGGAAGTTACTTTCCCGGGATCAACGAAGTGGAAATTCCGGATGACCGGAGGGACTGGCGTCCCTGGCGCGGAGATGTCACTAAAGCGCTCAAAACAGAATGAGACTCGCAGGCATAATTACGACCTGCCGCGAGTCGGCTGGTAAGGTGAATAATTCACGTGTTAATAGAAAAGCGGCACCGAGTTGTTCGTGGAGTAAGACCGACAACACTGAAGTTGTTATGGCCAATCGCACTGGTGGCTTTGTCAGTCGGGGCGCCACTTTGGTTCGCACTTCGTACTTCGACCGTTGACAACGAAGCGAACAAGGCCTCGAATGCTTTTTCGCAGACGAGCAACGCATCCCTGGGCGCTTTCACGAAGACTTCGATTCCGGGAGGCGTGAACCTGAACATCCCGCAGAACGGGATGGAGAACAAACTGCTCGCGTTTATCAAAGATCCCAACGCCCCCGTAAACGCTCAGACATGGTTCGAATTCGATCGCCTTACTTTTGCGATCGGCACTTCGATGATTCTGCAGATTTCGTCGCAAGAGCAACTGCAAGGTATCGCTGATATTCTCAAGGCATATCCAAACGTCCATGTCCGCATCAACGCTTATACCGATGATCAAAGCGGTACTACTGCGAATTTGAAGCTGTCGCAAGATCGGGCGAATAGCGTAATGGCGCAGCTCGTTGCTCGGGGCGTTGATTCATTGCGCTTGGACGCAATAGGTTACGGCGAGGATCATCCGGTTGCGGATAATTCCACGGAGGAGGGTCGCGCCGGAAATCGCCGCATCACGTTGCGCGTGATCCGGAAGTGAGGCCGTCCACTTTTAAGAGCGCGGGGACGGTAAGCGTTACTGATGTCACGCCCCGAATCGGGCATCTCCTACTTAGCTGGGCGCCTGTCCCCCGAGCCAGGGTTCGCTGAGGTCCGCGAGGGTAAGAGCCGACACGCCCGGAGAGCCGTTCCTCGAACTTCCCGCTCTAGATTGATGCTGGAAGCCCGGCGCAAGGCGGCTCTGTCTCTCCGTGTGTTCGCGGAAGGGGGATGGCCGCCCAATGCTGAATACCAGCGTTGCCCACCTACACGCCAAGGTTCGACGGGCGCTTGGACTTCCGCAGAATTTGTTTTACACTCCCTGAGGCATACGTTCTGCACGCGGTTGGGTGAGGCGGGCGCAGAAGTCTTCCTGATTCAAAGGCTGGCAGGACACCACAGCGTTACGGTTTCAGAGCGCTACGTTCACCCCACACCGGAGTCAGCAGTCTTGGCGTTCCGTCGTCTCGACGCCGCCAACCGTAGGCTCTCCGAGGTACGGAGTGACACTACAACTGACACCGAGGCCATGGCATTGCCTGTAAGTCATCGATGGGCCGGTAGCTCAATTGGCAGAGCAGCTGACTCTTAATCAGCGGGTTGGAGGTTCAAGTCCTCCCCGGCTCACCACTTGTTTTCAACGAGTTAGC
>Ga0306925_10005241_pt1 | contig 11873 bp, 10 predicted proteins | sample flu12Cox44000176_FD_203755 | JGI IMG/M metagenome (GOLD analysis project Ga0306925, IMG submission 203755) | Lab enrichment of tropical soil microbial communities from Luquillo Experimental Forest, Puerto Rico - flux8day.12C.oxic.44.000.176 (v2)... | ecosystem: Environmental > Terrestrial >...
CTCAGGTACCGGGCACGTGGCGACAGGCCGGTGAGGAACTCGCGAATCGGCCCGCAATCGGAGTTGCACGGCCGTCGTATCGCAAAATTCCCGGTCCGCCCTGTGCTTACCTGAGTTCGCCCCACGGACCCAGCCTTCATCAACGTTGCTGAGTCTGTCAACTAGATTTAGCATGCAGTCATGGCGCGGCCCTGGATTCTTGAGTACGACACGGAGAACTGCACGATCGGCGCGGCGGTAAGCGCGATCGGCGAGAAGTGGACCTTCTTGATACTGCGCGAGGCGTTCAACGGGGTCCGGCGGTTCGATGACATGCGCCGCCGCACCCAGGCGCCACGACAGGTGCTCAGCGACCGGCTCTCTCGCCTGGTCGCCGACGGGATGCTGTACCGGGTGCCGTACCAGGAGCGCGGCCAGCGCGCCCGGCATGAGTACCGGCTGACCCAGAAGGGGCTTGACCTGTACCCGGTGCTCGTCGCGCTGATGGAGTGGGGGGACAGGTACGCGGTAGGGCCGGCCGGCCCGCAGGTGCAGCTCACCCACCGCGACTGCGGCGCCGACGTCCAGCTCCAGCTCGCCTGCACCGACGGGCACGTGCTCGGCTCGCCGCGGGAGGTCACCCCGCTGCCGGGGCCGGGCGCCCGCAAGATCGCTTAAGCGCTGGCCACGCCGGCTGGCACCTCATCGGCGCACGCGGCGTACACGTACCGCTGGAAGTCCGCGAGCAGCCGTTCGGCGGGCAGGATCCGGCCCCGGTCGATCCAGCTCCCGGCCACGCCCGCCTGGGCGGCGGCGACCAGGACGGCGTCCTGGTCGCCGACCTCGGTGTCGAACGCCATCATCTCCTCGATCCACGCCTCGTCGGCATCCGCGCCGAAGTAGTAGTCGAGGAACCCCGCCGTCCGGCCGGCACCGTCCGGATAGACCGGCCCGATGGACAGGTTCTGCCGCCCGGGGTTGATGTTGATCTTCACGTTGGGCAGCAGCAGGTGATAGCTGCCCGCGGTGACGCTCCCGGCGGCGAAACCGGTGCCCCGGCGCACCGGTGCCCGGTGGCTCAGCCGGTGCGTGCCCGCCGTCAGCTCATACCGGCCCGGGCCGACCTCCATCACCGCAGAGAACCCCGGGTGCGCGACCGGGCAGTGGTAGCACTCCAGGTAGTTCTCCAGGTGAATCTTCCAGTTCGCCGCCAGCGTGTAATCGAGTCGCTGGCGGCGCCGCAGGCCGCCCAGGTCGAGGCCGACCCCGGCGACGGCCTCGGCCAGGTCGCCGACGACCTCCTCGAGCGGCGGCCCGCCGGCGGCGGCGCTGGCGAACACGAACGGCCCGAACGTCGCGACCCGCACCGGCAGCAGGCCCAGGCCGCCGTGCTCGGCCGAGATCTCCGGGCCGCACTGCGGCGCGGACCGCAGCGTGCCGTCGAGGCCGTAGGTCCACGCGTGGTAGGGGCAGCGCAGCCGCGGTGCGTTGCCGTCGGCCGCGACGACCACGCTGCCCCGGTGCCTGCACACGTTGAGGAAGCCGCGCAGTTCGCCGTCGCCGTCCCGCACCACCACCACGGGGACGCGCAGCAGCCGGCCGACCATCTGGTCACCGGCCCGCCGCACGCACTCCAGCGGCCCGACGTACTGCCAGCTCGGCCGGAACAGCCGCCGTTCCTCGACCTCGAGCACCCGCGGATCCCGGTACCAGTCCCAGGAGAGCACGCTGTGCATGTCAGGCCCCGTTCCTGGGGAACCCCAGGTGCCACTGGCGGGAGTGCACCCGGTGGCCGTCCTCACGCGCGTCAAGGTTGAGCGTCACCAGGAACGCCGAGGGATCCGCCGTCATGTGCCCGGTCGCCTCGACGGCCACGTCATGCCGCGCCGAACGCAGCGACGCCGCCTGCCCGGTGCGCACCTCGGCCGACAGCGGGTCGCCGCCCACGATCCGGTAGCTGGTCAGGTTGAATCCGTCGGCCTCGATCCCCGCGTCGACCAGGCGGAAGTTACCCCCCACGTCCCAGTCGAAGATCACCTCCGCGGACCCGTCCGTCAGGTTGTGCTTGATGGTCCGCTGGGTGGGCCGCCGGGAAAGCACCTCGGTCGCGAGGCCCGGCGGCCGCTCCGGTGGCCCGAACGGTGCCAGGCCGTCGTCCTCCGCTCGTGGCTCGCGCACCGGGAGTTCGACAAAGCTGTCAGGCCCGCAGTGCAGGCCCAGCATCACCGGCTCCGGGTGCGGCCACATCCACGGCCAGTAGGTGGTGGACACCGACAGCCGGATCCGGTGGCCCGCCTCGAACCGGTGCGCGATGACCTTCAAACCGAACTCGGCGGCGACGGCCTCGCCGGGCACCAGCGGCACCGCACGGTCGTGCCCCTTCCGGTGGGTGAGGTTGAACAGGTCCCGGGTGACCAACAGCGATTCCCCGGTGGGCGCGACGTCACAGAGCCGGGCCACGAGGCTCGCCCCGGGCCGGTCGCTGGTCACCTGAAGCCGCACCTGCGGGTTGCCGAGAATCTCCATGGGCGCGTCGAGCGGCGGTGAGGTGAAGCTGAGCGAGCGCCCGTCCTCGGCGCGCTGGTCGCCCGGCCAGTCGCCGAAGCCGCCATCGGCGGTGAGCGCCCCGGCATCCAGACCGGCCACCTGCTCGCCCCGGTGCACCCGCTCGGCCCCGTCACCGGGGTCACCGGACAGGACCCCGTCGGCCCGCAGGAACAGGCGGTGGGTGGCGGGGTCGGCCGGCGGCCAGGAGGGCTCGGCGACCCAGCGGCCCGGCCAGTCCTTGTGGTGCGGCGCGGGCGGCGTGTACTCCTGCATCCAGACCCGGAGCATCGGCTCGTCCATGATCCCGGTGTCGACCCCCTTGAGCCAGTGGTCCCACCAGCGCAGCGCTTCCCCAAGGAACCCGATCGACGGTCCGGGCACCGAGTCGTGCGGGAACGCGTGCGACCACGGCCCGATCAGGCCCTTGCGCGGGCCCGCGAGCCCGGCCAGCAGGCGCGGGATGGCGTCGGTGTAGCCGTCGGACCAGCCGCCGACGGCGTAGACCGGCACCTCGATCGCTGCGTAGTCCTCGCATACCGAGCCGTGGCGCCAGTAGCCGTCCCTGACCTGATGCGACAGCCACGGCTCGATGAACGCAGGCGTCTTCGTCAGCCGGTCGAGCCATTGCCCGCGCCAGGTGGCGTCCGCGACCGCCGGATCCGGCGGCAAGGCGTTCCACACGAGCATCGAGACCGCCCACTGCAGCATGTCCACGGCCAGGACGCAGCCGCCGCGGTAATGGACATCGTCGGCGTAGCGATCGTCGCTGGCGCACAGGGTGAGGACCGCCCGCAGGGCGGGCGGCCGCAGCGCCGCCACCTGGAGGCTGTTGAACCCGCCCCAGGAGATGCCGGTCATGCCCACGTTCCCGTTGCACCACGGCTGGGCGGCCAGCCAGGCGATCACGTCGCAGCCGTCCTGCAGCTCCTGGGGGGTGTACTCATCGTGGATGATGCCCTCGGAATTGCCCGTGCCGCGCAGGTCCACCCGGGCGCAGGCGTAGCCGCGCGCGGCGAGGTAGGGGTAGATCGCCGCGTCCCGCGCGGCCATCAGGTCACCCAGCCGGTAGGGCAGGAAGTCCAGGATCGCCGGGACCGGCGCCGCCGGGGCATCCTCCGGCAGCCAGATCCGGGCGGCCAGCCTGGTCCCGTCCGGCATGGGTATCCACGTGTGCTCGATCGTGCGCAACCTCGGCCCTACCTACACATCGATAACAATTTGTAATAATTCTCGCGTCAGACTTTATATGGCTGTTCAATATGCTCACGCGGAGGCCCCTAGCTGAGCCAAGGGCCTCCGGCCAGGCCATACGCCAGGCTTCCGGGGTCGTTGCGCGAGATTGTCCACGAGGGAAGGCGGCCGTATGACTCGCCCGCACACAGCCAGAGCAACCAAACCGGGGCACCGAACAGGGGCCGCCGGCAGAGCGGCACGACGAGGCGCCTCACGCCCGGTGACGCTGCTGGCGGTGGGCGCGGTCGCCGCGGCCATGGGCCTGGCCGCCTGCTCCAAGGCCGCCCCGAGCGGCTCTGTGACCTCCACAACCGGCGCGTTCGGCACCGTGCCGGCGGCCAGCGGCACGCCGCACGCGGGCACGCTCACCTGGGCGCAGTCACCCGGCTCCGCGCCCACCTGGATCTTCCCCGTGACGCCCGGCGCCAACTTCACGGTCACGACGATCGACAGCTTCCAGTTCGAGATGTGGCGGCCGCTGTACTGGTACGGCAACGGAGTCAGGCCGGTCCTGGTGCCGTCCATGAGCCTGGCCGACGCGCCGGTGTACTCCAACGGTGACAAGACCGTCACGGTCCACATGAAGACGAACTACCGGTGGTCGGACGGCCAGCCGGTGACGTCGAAGGACACGCTGTTCTTCCTGGACGTCATGCGGGCCGCCGTCAAGGAGAGCGGCTCGAACTGGGGGCTCTACACCCCGAAACTCGGGCTGCCCGACCAGGTGGTCAGCGCCACCACGCCGAACGACACCACGCTGGTGCTCAACCTGAACAAGCCGGTCAACCCGGTCTGGTTCACCGCCGACGCGCTGTACTACCTCCAGCCGATACCGGTGCACGCCTGGGCCAAGACCTCGCCGAACGGCCCGATCCTGGACTTCACCAACCCGGCGAACGCCAAGGCGATCTACGACTTCCTGGCCAAGCAGTCCGGCTCCACCGGCACCTACGCGACCAACCCGCTGTGGCAGGTCGTGGACGGGCCGTACAAGCTGACGCAGTTCAACAACACCACCGGCGGCTACACCCTGACGCCGAACCCCACCTACGGCGGCCCGCATTCGGCCAAGTGGCCGGCCGTGCAGGCGATCCCGTACACCTCCGACACCGCCGAGTTCAACGCGGTCCTGTCGCACAGCGTCGACCTGGGCTACATGCCGCTGAACGACGTGCCGCAGATGGCCAAGGTCAAGGCGGCGGGCTACCACGTCTTCGGCTACCCCGGCTGGGGCTTCGCCTACGCCAACTACAACTTCGCCGACAAGACCGGCAACTTCAACAACATCATCAAGCAGCTCTACATCCGGCAGGCGCTCGCACACCTGGAAGACGAGGTCGGCTACATCAAGGCCTTCTTCCATGGCGCGGGGGGCCTGGCGTACGGGCCGATCCCCTCGGTGCCCACCTCGCCGTACACCCCCGAGAACGCGCTGAAGAACCCTTACCCGTACAGCGTCAGCGCGGCGGCCAGCCTGCTGAAGTCGCACGGCTGGAACGTGGTGCCCGGTGGCGCCAGCACCTGCGCGAAGCCGGGCACCGGCCCGGGCCAGTGCGGTGCCGGCATCCCGGCCGGTGGCAAGATCTCGTTCAACGTGCTCTACGCGAGCGACCCGGTGATCTTCGGCGAGCAACTGACCGCGTGGGCCTCGGATGCCAAGAAGGTCGGCATCAACATCTCCCTGCAGAGCGGCACGTCCAACCATGTGATCACGGTCGCCGACGACCCGGGCTCGCCGAAGACCATCAACGACTGGGCGGTGGCGGTCTACGGCGGCTTCACCGACGCGTACTATCCGACCACGATGGGCATCTTCAACACCGGCGGGTCGTTCAACGGCGGGTTCTACAAGGATCCGCAGGCGGACCAGCTGATCACCGCCTCGACCACCAGCCCCAACTCCGACGCCGTCAAGACCGAGGCGTCCTACCTCACCCAGCAGCAGCCCAGCCTGTTCCAGCCCAACTACGACTGGATCACGGTGTGGAAGGACAACGTATCCGGCCAGCCGGCCGCGATCATGGGCACAACCCAGTACTTCCTGAACACGGAGCTGATGTACCTGACCAAGTAACGAGGGCTGGGTATGACGGCTTACCTGATACGCCGCTCCGCGACGGCGGTCGTGGTGCTCTTCGGCGTCTCGATCTTCATCTTCTTCATGCTGCACGTGATCTACCCGACGCCCGCCATCGACGTGCTCGGCGCGCACGCGAACAAGTTCTCCATCGCGCAATGGAACCAGCAGCACGGCTTCGACGAGCCGTGGATCGAGCAGTACCTGCGCTACCTCAACCAGTTGCTGCACGGCAACCTTGGCTACTCCTACAAACTGAACCAGAGCGTGGCCGCGCTGTTCCAGGAGCGCTGGCTGCGCAGCGCCTACCTGTCCGGGATCACGCTGCTGCTGTCGGTGCTGATCGCCATCCCGCTGGGCATCTACCAGGCGGTCCGGCGCAACACCGCTGGCGATGCCGTGGTGACCACGGGCGCGTTCGTGACCTACGCGATGCCGGACTTCTTCCTCTACCTGATCGCGATCCAGGTCTTCGCGATCACGATCCCGATATTCAGCTACGAGGGCCCACAGACCACGTCGATGTGGTCGATCATCTTCGACTGGCGCGCGATGACCCTGCCGATCGTCTGCCTCACCCTGCTGGAACTGGCCGGGTACTCCCGGTACATGCGGTCGGCGGCGATCGACACGCTGGCCCAGGACTACATCAAAGCGGCCAGGGCCAAGGGCCTGCCGGAACGGCTGGTCCTGTGGCGGCACCTGGTCCGCAACGCGTTCCTGCCGATGATCACCCTGATCGGCCTGTCCATTCCGGCGCTGCTGGCCGGCAACCTGGTCTGTGAGGCGGTGTTCAACTTCCCCGGCCTAGGGCTGCTGTTCTACGACGCGCTGGGCACCGCCGACTACCCCATCCTGCTTGCCTACACGCTGGTGGGCGCCGTCCTGGTCGTGGTGGGGAACTTCGTCGCCGACATCTCGCTGACGGTCGCCGACCCGCGGATCCGGCTCGTCTGATGGCCCGGGAGATCTCGTGACCAACATCGCCCCCGAACTGCCGCCGCCGGGCCTGGAGCATGTGCCCGAGGGCGGTGCCGTCGGCCCGGTGCAGAGCGGCTGGCGCCTGGCGATCCGTGAGTTCGCGCAGAACAGGCTCGCCGTCCTCGGGCTCGGCGCGCTGATCTTCTTCGTGATCTTCTGCTACCTGGGGCCGTACTTCTACCACGGCGGGCTCACCTCCGACCTCACCGCCACCAACGTGCCGCCGTCCATCGGGCACCCGCTCGGCACCGACAACCAGGGCTTCGACGTGCTCGAGGAACTGATGGTCGGGGGGCGTAACGCACTGGAGATCGGCTTCCTCTCCGCGCTCATCGGGATGGTCATCGGCGCGGTCTGGGGCGCGGTGGCCGGCCTGGCCGGGGGGCTGCTCGACGGGTTCCTGATGCGGATCGTGGACGTGCTCCTGTCGATCCCGTTCCTGTTCGTCGTGCTGATCGTCGCGGTCCGCTTCGGCGCGACCGTCCTCGGGCTCAGCGTGATCATCGGGATCTTCACCTGGCAGGTCCCCGCGCGGCTGGTCCGCGGCGAGGTGCTCACGCTGCGGGTGCGCGACTTCGTCGCCGCGGCCCGCGCCGCCGGCGCCAGCCGGTCCCGGCTCATCAACCGGCACCTGCTGCCCAACGCGCTCGGGGTGATCATCGTCACCGCCACGTTCGCCGTGGCCGACGCGATCCTGGCGGTCGCCACGCTCGGCTTCCTCGGTTACGGCCTGCATTACCCCACGTTCGACTGGGGCGACATGCTCAACAACGGGGTCACCTACCTGCAGGACGGCTACTGGTGGCAGATCTATCCCGTCGGGATCTGCATCATCGTGGTGGTGATGGCCTGCAATCTGATTGGCGACGCGCTCCGTGACGCGCTGGATGTCAGGCTGCGCCGCCGGTGACCGCCCTTTTCATGCCATACGATCCGCCCGCCAGGCCGACGGCCCAGGAGTAACCCGGATGCCCCCAGTCCTGTCGATCAGCGATCTGTCGACGCACATCCAGCTCACCAAGTCGGTCGTGCACGCCGTCGGCAACGTGGACCTGACCGTCGAGCCGGGAGAGGCGCTCGGGCTGGTGGGTGAGTCGGGATGCGGTAAGTCGATGACGGGCCTGTCCATCATGGGCCTGCTGCCGCCGGGCGGGAAGATCGTCGGTGGCTCGATCAAGCTGGACGGCAGGGAACTGGTCGGCCTGAGCGATGCCGAACTGCGCGCGATCCGCGGCAACGACGTCGCGATGATCTTCCAGGACCCACTGACCTCGCTGGACCCCACCAAGACGATCGGCTACCAGGTGGCCGAGCCGGTCCGGCTGCACAAGGGGGCGAGCAAGGCGCAGGCCATGGCCAGGGCGACCGAGGTGCTCAGCATGGTGGGCCTGCCCCGGCCGGAGGAGCGGCTCGGCGACTACCCGCACCAGCTGTCGGGCGGCATGCGCCAGCGGGTGATGATCGCGATGGCGCTCAGCTGTGAGCCCAAGCTGCTGATCGCCGACGAGCCCACGACCGCCCTCGACGTCACCATCCAGGCGCAGATCCTCGCCCTGCTGCACGACCTCAAGGATCGCCTCGGCATGGCGATGCTGCTGATCACGCACGACATGGGCGTGATCGCCGGGCACGCGGACCGGGTCCAGGTGATGTACGCGGGCCGGATGGTCGAGGTGACCAGCACCCCGAGCCTCTTCGGTCATATGCGCCACCCGTACACCCGTGCGCTGCTGGCCTCCATCCCGCGGCTGAGCCAGGACGGCAGCCGGCGGCTGCTCACGATCGGCGGGCTGCCACCGGACCTGTCCCGGCCACCAGCCGGCTGCCGGTTCGCGCCGCGGTGCAGCCGGGCCACCGACAAGTGCCGTGACCAGGAGCCCCCGCTGACCGGGGAGACCGCGGACCACCTGTTCTCGTGCTGGCACCCGGTCGACGGGACCGCCGACGCTGGTGCGACGGCTGCCGCGCAGCTGGCGTCGCGCCCGGCCGGGCCCGACGGCGAGGCAGCGGTGGGCCCCGTTCCGCCCCTGCTGGAGGTGCGCGACCTGGTCAAGGAGTTCCCGGTCACCGCCGGGGCGATCCTGCAGCGCAAAGTCGCGGCCGTGCACGCGGTCTCAACCGTCTCGTTCACGGTGGCGGCGGGGGAGACGTTCGGCCTGGTGGGTGAGTCCGGCTGCGGGAAGACCACGATCGGCCGGGTGGTGGTGGCGCTGGAGCGCCCGGATTCGGGGTCGGTGCTGCTCGCCGGGCAGGACATTTCCGCGCTCAGCGAGGGGGAGTTGCGGCGGCAGCGGCGCGACCTGCAGTTGATGTTCCAGGACCCGTACTCCTCGCTGGACCCCCGGATGCGGGTCGGCTCGATCATCCGCGAGCCGCTGAGCATCCAGCACGTCGGGACCCGCCGGGAGCAGCAGCAGCGGGTGTTCGAGCTGCTTGATGAGGTGGGGCTGCCGCGCAACGCGGTCGAGCGCTACCCGCACGAGTTCTCCGGCGGGCAGCGGCAGCGGATCGGCCTGGCCCGGGCGCTCACGCTCAGCCCCAAGGTGATCGTCGCCGACGAGCCGGTCAGCGCCCTGGATGTGTCCATCCGGGCTCAGGTGCTCAACCTGATGAAGCGGCTCCAGGCCGACCACGGCCTGACCTACATCGTCATCTCCCACGACCTCGCGGTGGTCAAGTACATGGCCGACCGGATCGGCGTCATGTACCTGGGCAAGCTGGTCGAGATGGGCGCGGCAGACGACATCTACCACCGCGCGGCGCACCCTTATACGGCCGGGCTCATCGCGACGATCCCGGTCCCGGATCCGCAGGAAGCGCGGGCGCGGAAGGGCGCGGGCATCAAGGGCGAGCTGCCCAGCCCGGTCAGCCCGCCATCGGGCTGCCGGTTCCGCACCCGATGCCCCTACGCGCAGGACCTGTGCGCACAGGAAGAGCCGCAGTTGCGCTCGTTCGGCCCCGGGCACGTCGCCGCCTGCCACTTCCCCCTGCAGGGCACGGCTGCCTAGCGCCGTATCAGGCCACGTTTGCCCGCCTGAAAGCACCCCAGCCGGAGATGTTTAATCCCGAGTTGGCTCAGATCAGTGCGCACCTGCCGCCCGCTCAGCAGCACTCCGTCCGATACAGAACTCGTTCCCCTCTGGGTCGGCGAACACCACCCACCCGGTCCCGTCATCCCGGCGCCAGTCGTCTAGCACCACCGCGCCCAGATTGATCGCGCGCTCGACCTGCTCGTCTCGCTTGGCCGAGGTCGGCCACAGATCAAAATGGATGCGGTTCTTCGCCGTCTTCCCCTCCGGGACACGCAAGAACAACAGGCCCAGTTGACCCAAGGTCGGCATGACCAGTACCGAGTCGTCTTGGGGCATGTCGCCGGGACGGATCTCGCGATCGAGCAGCGCGCCCCAGAACGCGGCGAGCGCGTGCGGGTCGCGCGCGTCGAAGGTGATCTCGTGAATCTCCAGCGCTCGATCTTTGCTGTCTGTCATGGCTTCCAGCCAATCACGCGCTGCGTGCACGGCCGAATCGAAATACGCCCGCCGGCGCTTCGCTTCTTCGCGGCCTCAGCGCTCACGCCCGGCGTGCGCGTGATGCCAGCGCTAGTGGGATGCGGCGTGCCGCGTTGCTGCCTTGCCGCTGCCCGCCGGCTGCGGCGCGGACATCAGCGCACGGGCCGAACGGTACGACATGACCGCCAGGCCGGAACGAGCCGACAGCAGGGACAGCACCGAGAAGGCCGAGCCCACGGAGAACAGCGAGGCGAACGAGCCGACGGAGCCGACCGACAACGCGGAGCCCACGGATCCGATCGACAGCACCGAACCCCGCGATCCGATCGACAGGAACGAGTCCTGCGACCACAGGGACCATCGTGACGAGCCCGGCTCGGGCACCAGCTTGCGCATGACTTCATCATGGCGCACGAAGGCCCGCGCCCTCCGCCGCACCCGAGAGCGCCGCCACCGCGAGCCCGCCGAGCGAGGCCAGATCGTAGCCGCCCTCCTGGATCAGGACCGCCGGCCCGAGCGCCGCGACCAGGCGTCCCGCCGCGTGGTAGCCGGCCTCGGTGACGCAGAGCGGGCTCTCGGGGTCGGTGGCCGCGGCGTCCAGGCCAAGAGACACCACGACGGCATCGGGCTCCATGGCGCGTGCCTCGTCATAGAGGGCGTCCAGCGCGGTGAGCCAGTCCTCGTCCCCGGTTCCCGGGGACAGCGGCAGGTTGCGGTTGAAGCCATCGCCCTCGCCCCGGCCGCGTTCGGTCGCGTAACCGGCATAGTGCGGGAACCATCCCGCGCCAGGATCGACGTGGAGCGAGCCGTACCAGACGTCGGCCCGGTCGTAGAAGATCATCTGGGTGCCGTTGCCGTGGTGGGCGTCGATGTCGAGCACCGCGATCCGCCGCGCCCCGGCAGCCAGCAGCGCCTGCGCCGCGATCGCCGCATTGTTCAGGTAGCAGGACCCGCCGTAGGCGTCGCGGGTCACATGGTGACCCGGTGGCCGGCACAGCGCATACGCGAGGCGCTCGCCCGAGCCGACCAGGCCGGCGGCGGTCAGTGCCGCGTCCGCGGCTCCCCTGATCGCGGCCCAGCTACCCGGGCCGACCAGCGTCATCGTGTCGTAGCAGAACAGCCCGGCCCGCCCGTGCACGGCGGGCGGAGCCCGCTCCGGCAGCCCGGCCAGCATGCCCGCCGTCGGGAAGACGTAGGGGACCACCCGGTCGCGGCCGTACTCCGCGGGCAGCCCCGCGGCCACCCAGTCCTGCCACACCCCGGCTAGGTGGTCGACAAGTTCCGGGGCGTGGACCGTGCGCACGATCTCGTCACCGTGCCGGACCGCGGACATCACCGGCGCCCCGGCCGCGGTCAGCGCATCCCGCAGGACCAGGGCCCGGGCCGGGACCTCCGTGCCATCGTCCCGTACGCCCAGCCATACCTCACCGCCCGGTTCATGCCGCAGGCAGTCCTCGCTCCACACCACCGGCACCGGCAGGGTCATTCATCCCCCTTGGCGGCTTCCGCGCAGGTTGCGGACGTTAGCATCACGGGATGCCGCACGT
>Ga0306925_10005244_pt1 | contig 11871 bp, 16 predicted proteins | sample flu12Cox44000176_FD_203755 | JGI IMG/M metagenome (GOLD analysis project Ga0306925, IMG submission 203755) | Lab enrichment of tropical soil microbial communities from Luquillo Experimental Forest, Puerto Rico - flux8day.12C.oxic.44.000.176 (v2)... | ecosystem: Environmental > Terrestrial >...
TAATCGTCGGGCTTGCTGCCAAGCATAAGTTGCCCGCAGTTTATTACCGGCGCGTATATCCAGCCTCCGGCGGGCTGATCTCGTACGGACCTGACGTCATCGATCCTTCCCGGCGCGCGGCGGGCTATGTTGATCGCATCCTGAAAGGAGAGAACCCGGCCGAGCTACCGGTGCAAGCGCCCAGCAAGTACGAGCTGGTGGTCAATCTTAAAACCGCAAAAGCACTCGGCCTCACCATTCCGCCGGCAGTACTTGCCCGTGCCGACGAGGTGATCGAATAACGATAAAATTGCTGCACTGCATGAGTCCGCTTTTGGCACAAAGCGGACATTCCACGACTGAGTTCCGATGTCCGCTTTTGGGGGTAAAGCGGACATTGGTACCAAGGAGCACACGGCGGCTGTCGGTTCATCTATTGGAGGAATATCCGCGCTTTTTGAGCGTCAACCCAATACCCTCGATCATAAGGTCATGGATTCGGCATCGCTCATCGAAAGCAATCTGCCGCAGCGCCTCATACGTGGCCTCTGGCAGGTAAACGCTCGTGTGGACAATGTCCGTCCGCGGCCGACGCCCTACGGGCTTCGCTGGCGTGCTTCTTTGGCTCGCTGGTGGTCGGCGGCCCTTGGCCATTAAACAGGCTGTTGATGTCGCGGCGGTTAGAGATTTGTACGGCACAGTCGTGAATGAAGGAGCAAATCGAGGAATACTTGTTACTACGAGTAACTTCGGTCCCGATTCCTACGATTTTGCCAAGGATAAACCAATTTCGCTCGTAGACGGGCCGAACCTCGTTGCAATGCTGCGTAAACACGGGCGTCGGTATCGGATTGATCTGGAGGAGGCTCGTCGGCTTGCAAAGATGCAAAGCAGTTCGACTTCCACCAATGCCATCTGATCTCGATTATCCTCTTGCCGACGCGGCACGTACCATTCGCCTTTGGCCACGTTGCGGGCATCGCAAGCGGCTTTCGAGGCTCGATAACGGTTGGCCGCGCGTACCTGCGGCGCGCGACCGGTCGTCCCCCAGCCCGCCTCGGAAAACGCGCCTGGCGATGACATTTCCGGCACAGCACGGCGCGCTATAGTTGCTCACGAATGAGTCGGAGATTTTGCTCTATGTACGACCAACTTGCTTTGTCGCCCGTGTTTATGCTGCGCATCCCCGCAAAGGTGGCGCGCTGGCTTATCGGCGCCCTTGCCGCGACCGTGCTCACTTTAGCGATGCTGATCCAGCCGCAACATCCTGACCAATGTGATCCCGAAATGCAGGGTCAAACACCGCCAAGGTTCAGTACGACGCAAACCGTAAGCCCGACCACTGTTAGCCCGTTCAACCAGTGCCCTCACGGCCCTCAATTTAGCGTCGGCGATTTTAAGCTCCATTGAAAAGCACCGCCGCTTCCCGCCGCCGTGGTCCGTCGAGGTACAGCCGGACCATTACGTCGTGCGCGACGCCAATCCTGCCGCTGGTCCCAGCGGCGTGAACGTGACAAAAGCCAGTCTAGTAGTAACTGCGCCCCACGCCGCCCAATGTCGAATGTTGAGCAATATGGCTTGCATTTTCACTCGTTGGACCTGCCCATGGCTCCGCTTTTTTGTATCGCCCGGCGATGACATCAAGCATTGAGCTGACGCAGTAGACGTGCCGCTTTCCGTCCGTTCCTAAAAACGTGTTGTCTTTTAGGGCGCGCGCAGCGGCGTGAATTCCGGCAATGGGGCTGGTCACTCGTTCCCTCCGTCCAGCGATCAGTACCTTCTTTGGGGCTCAACGATTAGACGAATAACCAAGCCAGTCCGCCGTTCCAGCCCAGCCAAGTTGTGCGTATACCTGTTGTGGGTTCGACGGAATGTCGTTGGGCTTCTTGCCTGACTTACAGTAGGTGAGCCACTCGGTTAAAGATTCTAATTTAAGTCCGTGAACATAAGCACGCGCGTCCCCGAAAGATCGCCAAGGAACATTCCGCGGCTTTGTCGCGGTGCCAAGCCAATCACTCATTCCAGCCCAGCCAGCTTCGGCGTATATGCGAAATGGTGCGGCCGGAATGTCGTCAGGTTTCTGGCCTGATTTGCAGTAATTGCGCCATTCAGTTTCAGACTTCAATTCTAGGCCGCGCACGAACGCTCGTGCTTGCTCGAATGAGCGATACTTGCGCAGATGGGTAGCGATCCTGCCCGTACCGAGCCAGTCCCCTTCACCGGCCCAGCCAGCGTTGGCATAGGTTTTATAAGGTTTAACCGGAATATCGACGGGCTTCTTGCCTGATTTGCAATAGTCCAGCCATTCACCCTGCGATTTCAAACCGAGACTTCGCACAAAGGCGCGGGCTTCCTCGAAGGAGCGATATTCGCGTAGGTGAGTAGCAACGGTGCCCGTTCCGAGCCAGTCACCGTATCCCGCCCAGCTATCCGAGAATGCAGTGTTAGGATTACGCGGAATATCGGCGGGCTTGTTGCCAGACCTGCAATAGTTGAACCATTCCGCACTCGATTTCAAACCGAGACCATGCACGAACGCACGCGCTTCGTCGAATGAACGGTACACGCGTAGGTGAGGAGCAACCGTGCGAGTTCCGAGCCAGTCACCGTACCCCGCCCAGCCCGCGTCCGCATAGGTGTTGTCAGGTTTGGCCGGAATATCATCGGGCTTCTTGCCTGACGTGTAGTACTCACGCCATTCGACCGTCGATTTCAAACCGAGACCATGCACGAACGCACGCGCTTCGTCGAATGAGCGATACCGGCGTAGCTGATCTGCGACCCTGCCCGTTCCGAGCCAATCGCCCATCCCAACCCATTTATCAGGTCTTGTCCGCATTCCCGCACGGTGGCATGGCATTGCGATGCGGTTTGAACACGTGGTCTGTACACGCACACGCGGCCTGTACACCACGACCTGTATACCTGATCTGTACACGCGGCCTTAGTACACTCAGCCTTGTACAATGGACTTGTACACATGGCCTGTACACCACGACCTTGTACACACGACCTTATACACGCGTCACGGATTGCCAGGTTCGCGTGCCAAGGTTCGGTGGAAAGCGAACAACGACAATGATTGAACAGGGTGTGTCGCGGCAGTGTGGATTATCTACACAATGATGTTCGGTTACCCGACCTCGACCGATGACAGTGCGCAATTCAATCAGACAGCCTGTCAAATTTATTTACACACCTGATCCCAACCGATGACAGTCGCAATTCGATAAATAGACAGTCTGTCAAATTTATTTACACACGCAGTGTATACAGACAGCATCGTCGACGCGTTCAAGCTGGTGGGTTCGCAGAAGTAGGCAGTACAAACACTTCACCGGCTCGAGGATTTGTGATGCGATTCTGCGCCTTCGAGTTCCCGCGCACGCCAGTAGAAAGCTTTCGCCAGTTCTAACAACTGAAAGCGGCCGGGATTATTCGGCGACAGGCCCTGGATCATCCGCAAACACATCGCGGCCTTGTCTCGAAAATACACTTCATCCATGGTGAAGCCAGCCCGAGTTACTTAACTGGCGATGACGGAAGTCTTTTCACATTGTCGGCAATGATTGTCGTAAGTTCCATTACCCCTTGACTGTGGTCCGAGTGTCGAGCAATCGCCCGCTCAATAAGATCGCCGTCAGCTTCTAGGTTCTTGCGCAGCCTGTGAAGCTCATCGATGAGGCTGTCAACTTCGTTTATCGATAGTTTAGTCATCCGTCCGAATAATGTGCCAAGATTGTTGGCCGTCATTTCATGTTCTGCGCTCGCTGGCTGCGGCACAGAGGCCGTACCTTTCAATGCATGGAGACTTCTCCCAATCTCCACTTCTAGCGATTCGTCGATCTGGGTCGTCCCTATTACCTTATTCATGACGCACTCCCCACGCTAGCTGATCCCCGTTTGGCGGCGCTCGCCGCGTTAAAGACTGGATTTGTTTGTTTGTTTTTTGTTTGGTATTTGTTTGTTATTTGTTTGGTATCTGCAGTTCAAAAACGTAAAATGTCGTATAGCCGACCGACGCCATAGACTGGCAACTGAGGTCCTTGCGACGCAACTCCCGGGCTTTGATCTAGCCCGGTAGCAAAGGATAAGGGGGTCCAACCAATTGGAGGCCGAGCAAAAGGACGTCGGCCGACGCGGGACTAGGCGCGCACCACCGATGTGTTTGAGGATGTCGAGCGCCTGAAATGCGCGAGAGTACTGGCGAGGTGTATTTTGGTGAGCGAATGTTTGGCCGTGAGTGTTTGTACTTATCTAACTCTGAGGTTCTCCGCGGACGTCTTCCCGCGGTTCTCCATGATTTCAAACTCGACGCGTTGACCTTCATTGAGCGAACTCAGTCCAGCGCGCTCAACAGCCGAGATGTGTACGAACACATCCCTACCGCCGCCTGTCGGTTGAATAAAGCCGTAGCCTTTTTGCGAGTTGAACCACTTCACTGTGCCAGACGCCATGTGCCGAATCTCCGAGAAAACTATCATATTGCATAACGTTGGGCGGCCGAATGCCAATTGCTGAAAGGAGCTTTCCTCATCTATTTCCGACCCGTACTGACGAATTAACTGAGGCCGCATGGCCTGGCCAAGGCTCTTGGATCAACCTGACGACCGCCAAGGCGCCTCGGGTTCACTGTCCCTGCATCATTCCTGTCGCTTGGGACGAGTTGAATAGGCTGGATGTCTGCTTTTGGCACAAAGCGGACATCCCAACACGCTCGACCAATGTCCGCTTTCGGGGGTTTAACGAATAGCCACAGTCGGGCGTGCGAGTAATGCCCGGTTTTATTGAATAACTTTGGGTATTGTTTCCCCGGACTCGACCGGAGAAACGCCGGGGAAACCCGCTGGGAGAACGGCTACACTGTGAAAACGCACCCGCTTCGGCGGGCCTTTTTTCAACAGGAGGGTGAACGATGTTTGGAAAGAAGGAAAAGCACGAGCATGCCGCTTGGCTCATATGCATGGGTTCGGGAGGGAGGACTTTTTGCCAAATAATTTTTTGGCTTTGGGGACTTGGTGGCTTGTTTGTCATGTTCCCCGGCTTGCCCGGCGTGCCCTTGATTGGTGGGTTCGGTTCGGTGCCGGGGTTGCTGTATTGGATCGGCGGCCTGCTGCTGTTCGGGATCGGCGGTGCGCTCCAAATATCGGATTACGATTTCAAGCGGCCAGTCGATACAATCCACCTTGGAGAGTGAAAGTTAGCCCCGGAGCGGTGCGGGGAAGGGGAACGGAGGCGGCGATTTCGGTTACACTATGAAAACGCACAGGCGAGGCCCGCAGGGGCAAAGCGGGACAGATGACAATATCGGACGAGAATCGCGCTCGCTTTGAAGGCCTCGGTACTGCCGAGGTCCGGCACGAACTTGGGGTCGGCTACGTGCGACACCTGTCTGGAGAACGGCGTGTCCAAGCTCAGGACTGGCTTGCGGAGCAAGATGCGAGCTTTAAGGACGCAACGGTAGAGGCGAAAAGGCGCGAAACCCGTCAGTTTATCCTTGGCATAATCGTAGGAGCGCTCGGAGCACTCGGCATCATTGCAGCGTGGCTGGTCATCAAAGTGTGGCTCAGATAAACGCACAGGCGAGGCCCGCGCCCATCTGAGCACCGCGCTAGCCGTGCAAGATGGTGGCGTGCCGTTAGCCGTCGTGTTGAACTACTCGCATTGCGAACGACGATCACATCGCTCTGCTTAAGAAGGGGGTGGATGCCTGGAACGCGTGGCGTGAAGACGCGGAATACTGTAGCACCCGTCCGGACCTCAGCGGGGCGAACCTCCACCGGGCGGACCTCGACGGGGCGGACCTCAGCCGGGCGAACCTCAGCCGGACGAACCTCGGCCGGGCGGCCCTCGCAGAGGCGAACCTGGTCGCGGCGAACCTCTTCGAGGCGCACCTCAGCCGGGCGAACCTCAGCGAGGCGAACTCGTAAACTGCTGACAATTTTGTTTGACTTCGCGATCCCAGCCAGCCGGGATGGACGGAAACAATTAAAACGCTGGCAAGCCTCGCGCGGTTTGTAATTGCAGACGCAACGGACGCAGCGGAAGTTCGCGTGGAGCTTCACAATATCGTTCCCGATTTTACCTCCCTGCCTGTCCAGTTGATCCTACTGCGTGGGCATTCCGAGTTTGTCAGCCTATCCTATCTGACGAAGTTTCCGTGGGTTTTGCCGATCTTCGAGTATGATGAGGAGAAGCACTTGTTAGCCAGCTTGGACAAAAGCGTCGTTGGTCCCGCGGAGGACATGACGAGAAAACTTCGGACTTAGGGCGTTATAAATCACCCAAGGCCGCCCGCCGTTTCCCGCCGCCTTGGTCTGCGAGGAACAATCCGCGTGTTTTGTTGTTTGCGACGGCTGCAATCCAGCGGGACCTCGATAGCCCTAACTTTTTCAACGGCTGTGCAATAGTGCCGCCTCGTTCGTAGCTACGGGTGGCCAAGGTCAACGACATGCGACGGCGGCGTGGCATACTGCTACTTCTGTTCGGTCTGATGTGTGTAGCTTCGGCTCATCCGACGACCGCCCGCCCAACCGCCTCGTGTGCCGGAACTAATGCGATGACCGCGGCCTCGCCCGGTAGCGGCTCAATTACACGGATCATCATCACGCCTGCCAATCAAGGGCAGATCTTGCGCCTCGCCGTCGGTGAAACGTTCTTGCTCCGACTTGGGGATGGTATTTGGGACGTCCAGATTACTAAGCCACAAATCCTAGAACTCGACCATGGTGCGAAACTAAGCTCAGGTGACCAAGGAATATACCGAGCCCGTGCGGCTGGTCTCACGGAGCTGATTGCAGTCGCCGCACCGCACTGCATAGGGGACTCGCCCCCGTGCAGAGTAATGACGCCGGCATTCCGTGTGCTGATCGTGGTGCATTAGTATCACGATCCGCACACCCGCTCGGCTGCCGTTTAGCCCCACCAGCGGTGCCACAACGCGCTGTCGGTCCCAACGGCAAAAATGTCTAAGCGATTGGCCGCCCAGGCAACTGCGTCTACAGCAGCGAGAGAAAGTCTCGGACCGTTGAGTGGTGATTCCAAGACGCCGCCCAACGACTCCCAACCGCCCCAGGATGAACCATCCCACCAGCGGTGCCAGAGGGCGCTGTCCGTTCCGACGACAAAGATGTCAAGCCGATTCGCTGACCAGGAGACAGCTTTGGGCGTTGACTCCAAAACCCCACCCAGGGATTCCCATCCACCCCAAGTTGAGCCGTTCCACCAACGGTGCCACAGCGCACTGTCCGTTCCAATACCGAAGATGTCGAGCCTGCCCTCGTCCCAAGAAACGACCTCGGGAGGTGCGGTAAGTATCCCACCGAGGGACTCCCAGCCTCCCCAGGATGATCCGTCCCACCAACGGTGCCAGAGGGCGTTATCGATGCCCAGCCCAAAGACGTCCAGCCGGTTTGGTCCCCAGGCTACCGCCTTCGGGGGAGAGGTGAGAACCCCGCCCAGGGATTCCCATCCACCCCAGGATGATCCGTCCCACCAGCGGTGCCACAGGGCGTGATCGATACCCACGCCAAAGATGTCCAATCGGTTAGGTGCCCAAGATACCGCGCAGACGGGAGATGTAAGAACTCCCCCTAACGACTCCCATCCGCCCCAGGATGATCCGTCCCACCAGCGGTGCCAGAGGGCGTGATCTGTTCCGAGGGCAAATACATCAAGGCGGTTGGTCCCCCAGGACACGACCTCGGGTGGAGAAGCGAGGATCCCACCCAACGATTCCCAACCGCCCCAGGATGAACCATCCCACCAGCGGTGCCAGAGGGCGCTGTCCGTTCCGACGACAAAGATGTCAAGCCGATTAGGAGCCCAGGCAACCACACGGGCGGGCGACTCCAGAACACCGCCTAGCGACTCCCAGCCACCCCAGCTAGCCGGGTCGAGCAACGGAAAGGGGTTATCCGTTCCGGTGAGCGTGACTGGCGTGCCAGCGGGAAAGTGCCGCTGCAGCAATGCGGCGAAAGGACCGAAAGCGTCCGCCGAGCCGGTGAGGCGTTGATATGTCTGCTGTAAGGTCGTACCGCCTGCCTCGACGATCCGGACCAAACTGAAGTGGAGCTGATAGCGGAGGTAGTTGAGAAATAAGGTCGCGCAGCCTATCGAAACGTAGTTGCGGTCGGTTCCCTCCGTGTTCGTGACCCAATCTGGGCGGTTGCTGTTCAACCAGCTCGACGCCGAGGCGAAACCGTCAAGGCTCGCCGGATAGCGTTGCGTGGCGAGCACCCGCGAGAGGCCCTCGCCAGCGCTCGCACCACAGTTCCAGCCGGCGCCCTGATTGGCCATCATCACCTCGTCGACCTCGGCCACGTTAAGCATGTTCTCGAGTGCACCATCCGTGCCGGCAAAGGCAGCGCAGTGAATCTCAGTAGCCAAGCAATTGGCGTGGTAGGCGCCGAAGGAGCCCGGGTCGATGTAGACGGCGAAGCGACCAGCGGCCACCCCGCCGAACCAACCTCTCAACTGAAACAAGTCCCACTCACAGTTGGCCAGCACCGCGTCGGCGAGATTCTGGCCATTGGTCCCGAGTGTATTGTCGTAGTAGACGTCGAAGTTGGCAGTACTGCCACGGTGCGTGTAAGGACCAAGGCCCGCTAGCGCAGCTGATGAAAGTAATTCCCCTGGTTTGTGAAAGACGCTGTACTGCTCGACTGCCTCCGGTGCCTCCATTATCGTTGTTTCCGTCACTACCTCACCTGGCATTTTCCCTTCGCCAGATACCGCAGCAGGCATTGCTTCACCCGGCATTTTGCCTCTGCCGGATGCCGCGGTAGGCATTGCTTCACCCGGCATTTTCCCTCTGCCGGATACCGCGGTAGGCATTGCTTCACCCGGCATTTTCCCTCTGCCGGATGCCGCGGTAGGCATTGCTTCACCCGGCATTTTGCCTCTGCCGGATGCCGCGGTAGGCATTGCTTCACCCGGCATTTTCTCTCTGCCGGATGCCGCGGTAGGTGTTGCTTCACCCGGCATTTTCCCTCTGCCGGATACCGCTTCGGTCGTTACCGCTGCTTCACCTGGCATTTTTCCTTCGCCAGATACGGCGGTAGGTCTGGCTTCACTTGGCATTTTCCCTCCGGCAGAGGGCGGCTCCATCACCGCCTCTCGCGTTCCCTTGCCCGGCATTTTCCCTTTGGGTGGTCGACGCGCTGTGTCCATTCTACACCTCCTGCTTCCGACCGAATGTGTTCGCCTTTGCGGCTCCGACGTTAAAGGCCAGAGTGCAACATGCGGCAGCAAACGAAGTCGGAAACTTGATCGTCAGGTTCATTGAAATCCGTTCCGCGATTCACGATTCATGGAGTACGTTGGCGTCCAACTGTTGGAGTCGTTCGGCCGCACGGGAGCGCACGAACTCGCCCGCTTCGTAAAACGACCAAAAAGAGGGTCTGAGAAAGCTAGTGCCCGCCGATGGGCAGCTGTTGCTGCCCGTCACTACACGTTCGGCGGCTTCGGCTAGCCGGGATTGAGGCAGCTATTTAGAAAGTACAGGATAAAAGCTTTAAGGTCTTTGATCTCGATCAAATCGTGGTCATCGGAGTGTCACAAGGGTCAAATTCAGGATGAGAGCGAGACATAACAAACAGAGGGCCGCCTCGCGGCAGTCCTCCAAGCATGTTCATCGGCTTTAGACGACCGCCTGTGCCTTCCGCTTCCTGCGCAAGAGCAGACCTAACGCGCCGAGGCCGGTGGCGAACAGTGGGAGTGCGGCGGGGAGTGGGGTTGCAGCAGCGTCGCTGGTTCAACTGCCCGCGTCATTATCAAGGCGGCTCTTGTCAAGACGCCGGAATTGCTTGCCGCCTAGTTGCTGCTTGCGCAAGCCGACGAGGTGATCGAATGGGGCGGCGCGAGTTTATCGCGCATCTGCCGAACCATGCGTCACGCATCGTCCACTGAATTGACGCCGGTTCCAGAGTGGTACCAAACGGGCCACTACTTCAGGTCTTGAGCCGCGTGAGAACGCTTTCCAATGTCTTCACTGCTTTCTCTTTATCCAACTTTTGTAAGTCAACGAGCAATCTCAGCCCGTCTTGCTCTTCATGAATCGCCCGGCCCTGTGCCGAGATCCTTGATCGGCGCGATGACCGTATAGTTGCGCACCGGTTTGGCAATTCCCTTGGCTTGAATTGGTGTCTGTTCTTCGGCGAGGACATGGTCCTTAATCAACGAATAGGTTTCGTGGCTCAAGAGAATGCCGCGCGCTCGCGCGTTGCATGCTTTATGACCTTTTCGATGACTGCACTTGCGCTATCGACATCAAAATGACTGGGCGCAATATTTAAGGTCTCGTGCAAGGTCGACGCGGCGTTCCTGGCATATTCGCTCGGTGTGGTCATCGCCTCTAACCTCTTCGCATGTGTCGTCTCTATCTACCGTCCAGCACGGCTTCGCATTGCCGAAGACGCCGACGGACCGTCAGTCGACCAGTCTTTGGGCAGTCTGCCGTGTTTGGCATGAACTAACGCAAGCGATACGGAATCCGCTTGATAATTGAAGCCAACCAGTTGCTGGACACGATTTTACCAGGGCGGCGGGAAGCGGGGTTGCGACTTTTTCGCCGGCCAATTTGGCCGTTGATATGTCTGCGGCGCCGGGCTACTGCATGTCTCTTTCCGAGGACCGACGTGTCGCGTTGCGTGACCTCATACGTGCCAATCTCCCGATAAAAAGTGACGGCACCATTCTCTTGATTGCGCGGGCATGGGCCGTGCGCGGCACGGTTCATTAATCGGCACGTCTAGTTGACGATATGGCGCGCATGCAATGTCTGCTTTTGGCACAAAGCGGACATCCCGATGCGCTCAGTCAATGTCCGCTTTTGGGGGTAAAGCGGACATGATCCAGTCTTGCTCCGATGTCTGCTTTTGACCCAAAGCGGACATGAGCAGCCCCGTTTTGTTGCAATGCGGTGCATGGTGCTCGGTCGAAGAGCGGATTAGACTTCAGATGGTTCTCGGCCGAGGGAGAGAATCCCGTGAGGCGACGGGAATTCATTAAGCTTCTCAGCAGTACCGCAGCATCGTGGCCGCTGACCGCGCAAGCGCAGCAGTCAGCGCTGCCGGTAGTCGGGTTTGTCCGCGATGGGTCGGCCGAAGCCTCCGCGCGCTTTGCGGCGGCGTTTCGCAAAGGGCTGAACGAAACCGGCTACATCGAGGGCCAGAAAGTGACTGTCGAGTACCACTGGGTGGAAGGCCGGTACGATCGCTTGCCGACACTCATGGCCGATCTGGTTCGCAGACAGGTGGCCGTCATTGTCGCGCCCGGCGCCGTGCCTGCGCGCGCGGCTAAAGCTGCAACAGCGACGACCCCGATCGTGTTCGGTGTCGGCGAAGACCCGGTCAAGCTCGGCCTCGTCGCTAGTCTCGCCCGGCCCGGTGGCAACGCAACGGGAATCAATATTCTTACCGCGGAGGTGGTAGCCAAGCGGCTGCGGCTCCTGCATGACCTGGTGCCCAAAGCCGCACGTGTTGCCGCGCTGGTCAATCCGGGCAATGCTTCAGTCACAGAGTCTACGTTGCGGGAAGTGCAGGAGGCCGCTTCCACCCTCGGGCTACAAATCCAGGTCATCAAAGCCTCTACGATTGGCGAGATCGATAAGGCATTTGCATCATTTGCGCGCGAGCGCCCCGATGCTCTTTTCGTCGCAGGCGACGCCTTCTTAATCAGCCGCCGCGTGCAACTTGCCACCCTAACGGCGCGCGAGAGGATACCAGCGATTTATGCGACTCGTGATCCTGTGGACGTCGGCGGGCTGATGAGTTACGGAGCCGACCTCACAGAAGAGCATCGTCAACTCGGCGAATATACCGGCAGCATACTCAAGGGTGCCAAGCCCGCCGAGCTACCGGTGCTCCAATCAACCAAATTCGAGTTCGTCAT
>Ga0306925_10005245_pt1 | contig 11871 bp, 11 predicted proteins | sample flu12Cox44000176_FD_203755 | JGI IMG/M metagenome (GOLD analysis project Ga0306925, IMG submission 203755) | Lab enrichment of tropical soil microbial communities from Luquillo Experimental Forest, Puerto Rico - flux8day.12C.oxic.44.000.176 (v2)... | ecosystem: Environmental > Terrestrial >...
CATCGCCGAGCCCAGCCCGTCGCCGCGGCGCCCGCCCTGCCAGCTCCACTGGCTCGATATGTCGCGCGGCATCACGCGATAGGGCAGATCGGTGCGATAGCCGAGCGCTTCTGCGAGGTATGCATTAAAGGCGGCGCCGAAGGCAGCGATCACCGGCTCGAGCAGCGGGTCGGGGGCATGCTGCTCGGCTTCGTCGGACCGGGCAGGACGCGCGATCGAGCCGTCATAGAGGCTGACCACCTCGCCGCTGCCACGCCGAATCTCGCGGGCGAAGACGTGACGCGGGATGCGTCCACGGTCGCGGCGGACGACATCTTCCGAAAGCCCGGCGATGTCGGCGACCTTGGCGATGAACGGGTCACCCGGTGGCGGCTCACCCTTGAGGGCGGCGAGACCCAGGAGATAATCCGAGAGGGCAAAGCGCTCGATGGCGGCGGGGTCTCGTCCCCGCCGCGACGGATCGGCGACGGCGGCAACTGCAGCGTAGGACGGCAGAAAGAAGGCGGCGGCGAGGAGATCGCGCTCGTCCTGATGCAGGGCCGAGAGGTCGAGCGCCGGCGAGATCAGAACGAGGCCGTTGACCGTGACGCCGACGTCGCGCGGCAGCTGCTGCGCCAAAGTGGCTGCCCGGAAGCCGCCGTAGCTCTCGCCGACGAGGTAGATCGGCGAGCTCCACCGCTGGTGCCGGGTCAGCCACAGGCGGATCACCGCGCCGAGCGAGGCCATGTCGGCATGGACGTCCCAGAACGGCTTGTCCGGATTTTCCTCCTTGCCCTTGCCGCGGCTAAAGCCGGTGCCGACCGGGTCGATGAAAACGAGGTCGGTGAAGCCGAGCCATGTCGCGGAGTTGTCGACGAGACGAACCGGTGGAGCCGGCGCCGCCCCGTTGTCCGGGGTTTCCATGATCCGCGGCCCGAGAGCGCCCAAATGCAGAAAGACCGAGGCGGCACCGGGACCGCCGTTGAACACGAAGCTGACCGGCCGCTCGTGTCCCGGCGCCGCGTCGGTCAGATAGGCGATCGTGAACACCGTGGCGGTCGCAGTCCCTTTTGTGTCGGTCAGCGGCAAGGTCTCGGCGATCGCCTCGTAGTCAACCCGGCGGTCGCCGAGCGCGATCGCATGGTGGGTCGCGACCCGCGCCGGAAGCTCGTCGGGCTTGTCGTCCGCCCGCGCGCCGCCCGCGCCGAGGGTGATCAGGAGAAAGCAAGCAGTTGCGATAATTTTGGTCAATGACCCCTCGCCAGCCACCCGGCGCCTCGATCAGGGTGAGGACATTTCTTGATGCCAGCAGCAGCATACCTCATGCATGATGAGGAACACCGATTTGATGATACGGAGGCCGACATGGCGAGTTCCGCTCGCGTCGCGCTGATCACCGGGTGCGGCAAGCCGATCGGCATCGGCAATTCGACGGCGCGGGCGCTCGCGGCAGCCGGGGTGACCGTCGTCGTCTCCGACGTGGTGTCGACCGGGGTTGCCAACGAGCACAATGTCGCAGGCGACACGGACAGCTCCTGGGGCGGAGTCGACAGCCTCGTCGAGGAGCTCCTCAAGAGCGGCCGGGCGGCTTCCTCGACCCTCGGCGACGTCAGCGTCGAAGCCGATGCCGGACGAATGGTGGAGGAGGTGCTCGGGCGGTACGGCCGGCTCGATATCCTGATCAACAATGCTGGAGCACCGCAGGGTGCCGATCGCAACGAGATTGAGAATGTGCCGGTCGAGGCCTGGGACAAGACGATGGGCGTCAACGCCCGCGGCGCCTTTTTGATGTCGCGGGCCGCGGTTCCGGCGATGCGCCAGGCGCGCTGGGGTCGCATCGTCAGTGTCTCGTCTAAGGCCGCCTTCCGGCCTGGGCGGCATCGCGCGGCCTATGCCGCCTCGAAGGCGGCGATCGTCGGCTTCACCAAATCGCTCGCCTTCGACCTCGCCTCGTTCGGGATCACCGTCAACGCCGTCTGCCCCGGTCCCATCCGCACCTCGCGGGCGATCAGCACCAACCGCCGCGAGTATGGCGACGACCTCGAAGTCGGGTTCAGGGAGCGCGCCAAGGCGATCCCGGTCGGCCGCTTCGGCAGCCCCGACGAGGTCGCCGCGATGATCGCTTTTCTCGCCTCGGACCAGGCGGCTTTTGTGACCGGCCAGGCAATCGGCATCGATGGAGGATGGTGAGATGAAGAGGATCGATCTCTCGGCGTATGGCGCGCCGGAAACTGCCTCGAGTTGCGTCGAGGTGCCGGATGTCGGCGCGCCGGGTCCGGGCGAGGTCGTGTTCGACGTGCTCGCCTTTCCGATCAACCCCGCCGATGTCTCGTTTTGCCGCGGCAGCTATCGTCTGCGGCCGCCGCTGCCGGCGACACCCGGTGCCGAATGTGTCGGCCGGGTGACCGCCGCCGGAGCTGGTGTCACGGCGGTGCGGCCCGGCGACCTCGTGGTCAACATGCAACGCGAGAACTGGGTGCAGCGCCGCCGCATCCGCAGCGACGACGCAATCCCGATCCCGGCAGGCCTTGATCTCGCACAGGCGGCGATGCTGCGCATCAATCCCGCGACGGCGCTGTTGCTGCTGGAAGACCACGCAGACCTGAAGCCGGGGGACTGGGTGATCCAGGATGTCGCCAATTCTGCGGTCGGGCGCCATCTGATCGTGCTGGCAAGGGCGCGCGGGGTGAAGACGGTCAACGTGGTTCGCCGCGACGACGTCACCGCGGAATTGCGAGACCTTGGCGCCGATGTCGTGTTGAAAGACGGGCCCGATCTCGCCGAGCGGGCGCGGGCGGCTACCGGCGGCGCACCGATCCGGCTCGGCATCGACGCGGTGTCTGGCGATGCCTGCCGGCGCATCGCCGACTGTGTCGCCGATGGCGGCGTGGTCGTTAGCTACGGCTCGATGTCGGGCGAGGACCCGGCGATCGGCCGCGCCGCGCTCAACATGCGCGGCGTCAGCCTGACCGGGTTCAATCTCGGCCGCGGTCTCGCCAGGCGCACCCCGGCGCAGGTGCGAGAGATCTACGCCGATCTGGCGGCCAAGATCCGCGACGGCGTGCTCAAAGCACCGGTCGATTCACGCTACCCGATCGAAGACATCAAAGCAGCGCTGGTACGCGCCCAGCAGGGTGGCCGCAACGGCAAGGTGCTGGTATTGCCAAACGGACCGCTGTGACCCGACAACGTTGTAACCGATTGGATGGGCAGTGACGGACGCCACGCATCAGGATCTGATCCTCGACCAATTCACCCGCCAGGCGACGGTGTTCAGCACCGCCCCGGCGATCACCGACGAAGAAGCGCTGACAATGATAGTCGAGGCCGCGCGGCCAACGTCAGACGACCGCCTGCTCGACGTCGCCTGCGGTCCCGGCCTCGTGGTCTGCGCCTTTGCCTCGCATGTCCGTAAGGCGACCGGGATCGACGTTACCCCGGCGATGCTCGAGCGGGCGCGCAAGCTGGCGGCCGACAAGGGCTTAACAAACGTCGCCTGGCAACACGGCGATGTCTATTCGCTGCCCTACGACGATGCGAGCTTCACGATCGTCACCACGCGGTTCTCGTTCCACCACTTTCTCGACCCCGCTGCGGTGTTGCAGGAGATGGTCCGCGTCTGCGCTCCCGGAGGACGCATCGTCGTCGTCGACGATTATGCGTCTGCGGATCCGGCAAAGGCGGCGGCGTTCAACCGGCTGGAGAAGTTGCGTGACCCTTCGCATTCCCGTTGCCTGCCGTTGAACGAGTTGAGGGACCTGTTCGGCAGGGCCGGCCTTCCCGAGCCCGACGCGACCTTCTACGAGCTGCGCGGCGATGTTCCGAGCCTGCTCGCCCGCTCGTTCCCGAACCCGAGCGACGATCTCGAGATCATCGAAATGTTCAAATCATCGGTAGCCGATGACCGGCTCGGCGTCCCGGTCCGACTTGACGGGGATCAGATTTACTACGCCTACCCGGTGGCGATCCTCGCCGCCGCGCGCCGCGCATGACGAGCTTTCCGGCGCCGTTCGACCGCTACCAAGGCGAGGTGTTGCCGGAGTGGATCGACTTCAATGGCCATATGAACCTTGCCTATTACACAGTGCTGTTCGATTACGCAACCGACGCGCTGTTCGAGGCCATCGGCATCGGTCACGCTTATAAGGACACAACCAATCACGGCACCTTTGTGGCCGAGACCCACAATCTCTACGAGCGCGAATTATTGATCGGCGAGCGGGTCAGGGTCGCGACGCAAATCGTCGGGGCCGACGGCAAGCGCCTGCATCTGGCGCACGAGATGTTCAACCTCGGGAGCGGAGAACGCGCCGCAACCCAGGAGCTGATGTACCTGCACATCGACCTGGCCGCCCGGCGCGCCGTCCCGTGGCTCCCCGATGCGCGCGAGCGTGTTACTGCTGCTGCGGCGGCCCATGCTCGGCTCGCCAGACCCGACTGGGCCGGCCGCCGCATCGCGATGCCGGCTTAGCGGCGAGATCGCTCCGGACCCCAACCCCCAGAGTCTACGCCTCGATCAAGCTTAGACGCCTCTCAATACGCTCGATCCGGCGATCCATATTGTCGAGGCGCAGCTAGGTCACGGCGTAATCTACTTTCATCGCCGTCAAATCGCGTTCGACCGCGCTCAGCCTGACGACGACCTCGTCCAGCTTCCTCAGGATCGTGTCGTTTTGCTCTCTAATTTCTCGAAGAGCTCGAAGGACGAGGTTCTCGGGTTCGTCGAGCATAAGGAAGGAAATAGCTGCACAGATTTTCTGGGGCGAGTGATCGGATTCGAACCGACGACATCCAGATCCACAATCTGTCTCCACAGCCTTTCACGGCCTCTCTCCGTCGTTCACTAACCGCAGGATATCCCATGATTTTTTAACGCTCCCTTCTTATATAAGGGTAGTGAACGTTTCACCGCCGTTCACGTGCTTGCACCGCTGTTAAGCTACCCATACGCTACCCAAGGGAGACCACCAGATGCCGAAGAACCATCGCAACCTCACCCAGCTTGCCGTCGAGCGGCTGAAGCCCCCGAGATCGGGCCGCCTCGAGGTCTGGGATAGCAACCTGAGCGGCTTCGGGTTGCGTCTCTCCCACACCGGATTGGCAACCTGGCAGGTTCTGTACCGCGTCGACGGCAAGCAGGTGCGCGAGAAGCTCGGCACCCTGCAGCAGCTCCCCAAGGTGGCCGACGCCCGCAACGCGGCTCGGCGGAGCCTCGCAAAGGCGCGGGCCGGCATCGATCCGGTCGCCGAACGCCGGGCCGAGACCGCGGCCGCCGAGCTTCCCCTGGATCGCGAGCGGCGGCCGATGTGCGCCGAGTACCTTGCCGAGACCACCCGCACCCTGCGCCACAACGTTTCCCGCACCCCCTTGGGTAAGCTGCAGCTCGCTGAGCTGACGGCCGACGTCATCCGGCGGCACGTTCGCGCGCTCGCCCGGACCGCCCCCAGCCAGGCAAACCACGTCCTGGCCTATATCAAGCCCATGCTAGCGTGGGCGGTCGAGGAAGGTTTGCTCGAGAAGAATCCGGCCGCCGGTCTCCGGTTGCCCACGCAGCTGGTCGAGCGCGAGCGCGCCCTTGACGATGCCGAGATCGTCCTGTTTTGGCGCGCCGCGGCCGCCGGTGGTCCGGTCTACGGGCCGTTTTTCAAGCTCCTTCTGTTGCTCGGACAGCGGCGCGACGAGCTGGCGCGCGCCACGTGGAGCGAACTTGATGTCGACCGGGGCATCTGGGCGCTCCCGGGCAGCCGCACCAAGAACGGCCGACAGCACGTCGTGCATCTCTCGCCGCTGGCCATCGAGCTGCTGGGCACCCTCCCCCGCTTCGGCCGGAGCGGTTGGGTATTCAGCAGCGGCCGGCAGGGTGACGTGCCGATCAACGGTTTTGGCAGACCGCGGCTGCGCGTGGCTGCCGAGATGCAGCGCGCGAGCGAGACCCCCATCCCCGGCTGGACCATTCACGATTTGCGCCGCAGTTGCGCGACCGGCCTGGCCGCGTTGAGCGTGGCGCCGCATATAGTTGACAAGATATTAAATCACTCAACCGGAAAGATCAGCGGCGTCGCGAAGATCTACAATCGGTTTGAGTATCTGCCCGAGCGTCAGGCCGCGCTCGAGGCCTGGTCGCGGCATATCGCTGGTTTGCTTAACCCGGCGCCGTCGAGCGTCATCCCGCTGGCGCGATGAGCGGCAAGTTTGTCGCTACCGGCAAGTTTGGCACCCACACCGTGGTGTGGTCACCGGCGAAGCTGTATGCCAAGACCGGCAATCCCCTCTTTGTCTGGTGCGAGATTGACCGCTGCCGGAGCGCTGATCCGCCGCGCCGCCTGCCCGCGTGGGTGCTTCGGTATCTCGCCGGTGCTTCCCGAGAGATCGTCGACGTCGACATTGCCATCCTGGAACCTCGCGCCCGACAAAGGAGGGTTTTGGGGGCTCTCGGGTTCGGGGGCCAAGGTGGGACGAACCCGTGGGACGAGATGATCAAGACCCGCCACAGCATCAACGTCGCGCACACCGACCTGGCGAAGGTGCGGTGGCAGAAGAACCCCTCGGCGCGTAGGCGCGTGAACCGCGCCCGGGAGGATTGGGACCTCCCCGACCACTGACTGAACTTGTAGCGAAGTTTAGCTAGTAGGCAGCACCAAAAAACCTGACAATAGTCGCGGTCCTTCAAACAAGAAGGGCCGCGAAATGACAACTTCACTTCATTCGGGAAACCGGGCCGAGCGCCGGCGCGCTGAAACGCTGCGCAGCCAAGGCCTCGACCCAGAAAAGATCCCGCCGCTGCACCGCGAGACACCGCCGGTCGTGGGCGATCCGGTGTTCAGCGCCCGCGAGACGCGTCGCTACGTGGGCAACTGGTCTGACGCCACGCTCTGGCGCCGCCTTCAGGAAGACTTTCCCGAACCAGACATCCGCGTCGGTCGGCGCCGCTTTTGGCGCCTGTCGACGCTCGAGCGTTGGATCTCCTCGAAGCGGGCCGTCCTGTAACCGATCGCGGCGGGCGCGCTCCTGCGCCCGGCGAGCCCTGCCGTGATCAGTCCATCGGGCGCGGAGCTTTCGACAGATGAACGACGACGATTTTGAAACGGTCTGCTCGGATGGTAATAAAACCCTGCTGCACCGAAGATATGATCGCCAGTTTTTCTGGAAGTGGCGGGACGAGATCTTTCCCACCGACCCGGATGAGTCGTGGAACCTGGTGCGCTTTGCCGCCGAGTGTCAGGAGAACGGCACGTGATCGCCGACGACATTCGCGTCAACCAGGACCCTGAGCGTTCGCCCCGCCGAGCATTCTGCAGCCTCCACCGCGGCGAGGGGTGCAGCGAGCCCGTCTTCTTAGACGCGCGGTCAGCCGGCTTGCCAGAATGCGCGGTCTGCAATCGCCCGGTTTCGATGCGGGCCTGGCGAGCCCGCGACTGGGTCGCGAGGGACGCATGAAAGCATACGACCAGGAGACCCGCGACGCGGTCGACGCACGGGTCCGGCTCGCCGCCGCGGCCGACGCCGTCGAGAGCCGCTACGGTGCGGGCTACTCGCTCCACGGCGGTCAGGATCTGGTCGTCGCGCTCGTCTACGCCGGGGTGCTGTCAGCGTTTGTGCAGGTGATCGCCGATCATCTCGATGCCGTCAGCGGGGACGACGACGTGCACCTCTAGACGAGAGGACCCCGGCAAGCGCCATGCTGTGCCGGGGTCTACCCCTTCAGCGCCAAACACCCGGGGGGACGAACCCGAGGCCCAACGATGTTATCCAATGCCACGATAACCCTGGTAAAGCAAGACGGCGATTGGCGTATCCCGGTCGAGATCTCGGCCGAGATCCTGCAGGCGGCCGTGATCTCACCCTATCGGCTGGCCTGCCTGCTGCGGCGAAACGGGCTGGTCAGATTTGCCGATCTGCTCGAGGGCTGGCCGAACCCGGGACGCGCCGGCCCGCGGCATCTTACTACCGCGCAGCTCGGTCTTCTCGTCGCTCTCGATTATCGAATGGCGCAGGGAGACGAGCTACCCGACCTCGTTGCCTCGCTGAGGCGCTGGTCGTGAGCCACGTCGACGAACGCCGGCTCGGCACCTGGCTGATAGAGATCGCCGATACCCTCCTGGACGAGAAGCCTATCTGGAAGTCGCACGGCGACGAGCGGCGGGCCGGCAGCCTCTCACTCAACACCCGAAAGGGCGTGTGGTGGGACTTTGCCGCCAACACGGGCGGCGGTGCGATCGGGTTGATCATGCACCTGCGTCAATATTCATATGCCGACGCCACCCACTGGGCCGAGGCCTGGCTTTTGGAGCACGCGGGCGACGGCAGCGGTATCGGCGAGCACGACGATGACGATGCCTCGCCCCCGAGCGCCGCGCAGGCGCGGGAGATCGCGGCGGCCCTGCTCGACCCGGCCGGCACCCCGGCCGAGCGGTATCTGTTCTCGCGGGGCATCAACGGGCCGCTTCCAGGATGCATCAGGTATCTTCCGATGGGTCCGGCCTGCAGGGTCGGCGAATGTGCCGTCGTCGGCATCTTGACGGCCCGGCGCCGGCCGGTCGCCTTTCAGCGCGGCAACCTCACCCTCGATGGGCAGAAGTCCGTCCTGTCGCCGGTCAAGCAGCGCTTCAACTTGGAATGCACCGAGGGCGCCGTCTTTGAGGTCCGGGCCGCCAGCAACGTCACCGACATTGCCGCCGACGCGATCATTGTCGAGGGCGTCGAAAATGCGTTGTCCCTCGCGATGCTCGATCGGACCTTTCGCGTCGTCGGCCTGGCCGGTATCGCCACCCTGCGCAGCGTGCCGGTCAAGAGGGGCGAGCGCATCGTCGTGTTTCGCGACAGCGATCCGGTGGGCTCGCCCGCGGATCAGGCACTGATCACCGGCATCGACGCTCTGCTGCTCGAGGGTGCCGGCGTGCGGGTAACGCCGATGGCGGCGGGCGACGCCAACGCCATCATGCAGACCGAGGGTCTAGAGCGGCTCGCCGAGCTGATCGCCGCGGCGGTACCGGCGACGCTGTCGCTGCGCGGCAAGACCATCGAGCTGTCGCGGCTCGAACCGCTCGACTACGCACAGCAGCGCACGGGCGCGGCGAAGGAATACAAGGTTCCGGTCGGCACCATCGACACCGAGGTCAAGAAGCTCCGCAAGAAGAACGAGCCGCCCCCGCTCGAGGAGGAACCGCCCCCGGCCGAGGAACCACCGACTCCACCGTGGCCCGACCCGGTCGACGGAGCGGCTTTGCTCGAGGAGCTGGCAGAAACCGTCAGCCGGTTTGTTATCATGCCCCAGGAGCAGCGCTGGACCGTGGCACTGTGGGTCCTGTTTACCCACACCTTCGCAGCGGCAAAGACCGCCCCGAAGCTCTGGATCAAGAGCCCGGTAAAGCGCTGCGGCAAGTCGCGGCTGATCGAACTCCTTAACGTGCTGACCGCCCGCCCGTTTATGGCGGGGAAGATGTCCGCCTCGGCCTTCTTTCGCATCGTCAGCCTGCGTCAGCCCACCATACTTCTGGACGAGGTCGACAACTTCATCGCCCGGGACGAGGAGTTGATCGGTCTGATCAACAATGGGTTTGATCGCGACGGGCCACCCGCCATCGTCAACGTTCGCATCGGTGACGATTGGGTGCCGAAGGAGTTCCCCGTCTTTTGCCCGCAGGCGTTGGCCGGACTCGGCAAGCTCGACGACACCAACGCGGATCGCTGCATTCCCATCGTCCTCGAGCGCAAGTCCCGCCAGCAGAAGACCGAGCGCTTTCGGCGCCGGGTTAAGGCCGCCCTGGCCGATGGTGTAGCCCGCCGGGCGGCACGCTGGGGTGCCGATAATGTCGCGGCGCTGGATGACACCCTCGAGAACGGCGAGCAGATCACCCTCGAGGAGGTGAACGACCGCGCCGAGGAGGCCTGGCAGATCCTGCTCGCCATCGCCAACCGGGCGGGCGGAGACTGGCCTAGGCGCGCGAAGCAGGCGGCGATCAAGCTCAGCGGTGACGACACGTTCGACCCCGATGCCGATGGTGTCGGCATTCAACTCCTAGTCGACATTCGCACCGTGTTCGACGAGATGCCGGATCCGCCCGCGGGAATCGGCAAGCGCATCGCGAGCGGCGACCTCGTGGCAAGGTTGATCGCGATGGAGGACCGACCGTGGCCGGAATTTGGAAATGGCCATAGCCCCCTAACCACGAACAAGCTCGCCTACCTGCTAAAACCTTTTCACATCTCGCCGGGCACGATACGGGTCGGACAACAGACGCCGAAGGGATACAAGCGCAAGAGCTTCAAGACGGTCTTCGAGCGATATGTGCCTCCACTCACGAGCACCCGCTCAGGTGACGGCGATTTTGCCGCAACACCGACACAACACCAGGTTTTCTGCGCCTTAGAGGCCAATTTTTATGCCGCCACAGAGGTGTGGTGTGTCGGCGTCAAAAACACCAAAAAACCCAGCAATTCTGCGGGGTGTGTCGGTGTTGCGGCAAAAAGTCGCCAAACGAGAGGGGGTGCTCGTAAGAACCCGCTAAATGGTGGTGCAGAGGAGCGGGTGTGTGAGCACTGCCGAGCGCCGATCACCGGCAACCGGGTGAAGCGCTTCTGCTCCCCGAGGTGCCGCACCGAGGCGCACCTCAAACGCTGGGCTCCCGAGCCGGTCACCCTGATCGCCGCAGCGGTACGCGAGACGGCGGCCGATCACCCGGACTGGTCACCCGCGCGCATCGCCAAGCACCTCGGGCAGCCCCGTAGTCTCGTGCATCAGGTCCTCGGCCGGTGAGCGCGCTCACCGAGCGGTTGCCCCGTGGTCCGGATCGCGAGTGGGTGCTGCTTAAGCGCATCATGCGGGAGGCCTCGGCCCTCGGCACCGAGTTCCGCATCACCGGGGCCGACGTCGAGATCAGCAGCCGTCACCCGCTGCCACCGGACCTCGAGGGACTGCTCGCCGAGGCTCGGGAACACGGTCTCCTGCACTCCTATCTCGGCGCCGAGAACACCGATCTGGAGGCGTGCGCGTTTCTCGAGCGGCTCGGCATCGAGCCCGTGCTCGTCACCGGCGCCGACGCCGCCGTCTCGTCCCTGCGCGAGATCGCGGCGGAGAAGTCGCCCATCCTCGGTGTTGACATTGAGACGTGCCCAAAGCCCGAGCACGCCAAGCCCAAGCCGGCGATCACACTCAACGCCGACGGCTCGCTGAGAGACCAACAGCCGAGAGGTGGTGATGAGGCCGCTCTCGACCCGCACCGCGGACAGATCGCCACGCTGCAGGTCTACGCCGGTGGCACCCTCTGTTACGTGTTTCGCGGTGCGGCGCTCCGGCGAGCGCTCGCGTCACCCTGGCTGCGGGCGCAGCGGATGGTGTCTCACAACTCGGGGTTCGAGACCCGCTTCTTGTCCCCGGACCGTCCGCTCGAGTGCTCGATGCAGGCAACAGGACTGATCATCGGTGTCGGTTACGAGGGGGAGAAGCGCAGGCTGGAGAACGCCGCGAAGGAGATCCTGGGGGTCCAACCACCCAAGGGCTTGGCGCTCAGCAACTGGGCGGCCCCCTCCTTGAGCCGCGGGCAGCTCGCCTACGCGTGCAGCGACGCGATCCTCTCCTATAAACTCTGGGGCAAGCTCCGGGTGGAGCTGCAGCGGACGGGGCGGGTGGAGGCTTACCGCCTCCAGCGCGACGCGATCTTGCCCATAGCCGCCATGGAGACGCGCGGCATCGGGTTCGACCTCACGGAGCACGGCCGGTTGTGTGCGGAATGGAGCCGCGATCTTTCCGAGGCCCGGCGCGCGTACACCGAGCTGACCGGAACCCCTCCGCCGAGCAAGCCGGCTGAGACCCGCGAGTGGTTGGCTACGGTGGTCGAGGATCTGGCGTCCTGGCCACGCACCACCAAGACCGGGCTGCTATCAACCGAGGAG
>Ga0306925_10005249_pt1 | contig 11863 bp, 8 predicted proteins | sample flu12Cox44000176_FD_203755 | JGI IMG/M metagenome (GOLD analysis project Ga0306925, IMG submission 203755) | Lab enrichment of tropical soil microbial communities from Luquillo Experimental Forest, Puerto Rico - flux8day.12C.oxic.44.000.176 (v2)... | ecosystem: Environmental > Terrestrial > Soil...
ACGAGGGCTATTATCTCGAATTCGCCAATTGCGTGCTGTGGCCGGTATTCCACTATCGTGTGAATCTCGCAGAGTACGGTCGGGAGCGGTGGGCGGCCTACGGTCGGGTCAATGAGATGTTCGCCGAACGCGTCGCCCCGGCGCTCAAGCCCGACGACATCCTGTGGGTCCACGACTATCACATGATACCGCTCGGGTCGGCGCTGCGTCGGCTGCGTGTTGACAACCCGATTGGCTTCTTCCTTCACATCCCATTCCCCGCGCCGGAGGTATTGGCGACACTGCCGGTGCACGAGGCGTTGGTGCGTGCGCTTTTTGCCTATGATCTCGTCGGCTTTCAGACGGACCAGGACCTGCAGGCCTTTAGGGATTATGTCGAGCGGGAAGCCGGCGGGTGGACAGGTGCGGACGGAACTATGCACGCGTTCGGAACCAGCGTCCGGGCCGCGAGCTTTCCGATCAGCATCGATACGCAGCTTGTCGCTGCCCGCGCGGCGCGTGCGTCGAGCACTCGCCAAGCGGCCCGATTGCGAGACAGTCTCTCGGACCGGCAACTCGTCATTGGTGTCGACCGTCTCGATTACACTAAGGGCCTGGTACATCGCTTCGACGCGATCGAACGCCTGCTCGAGGGCAATCCGCAATATCACCGCGCCGTCGTGGTGCTGCAGATCGCCCCCCCGTCGCGCGAGGATGTATCTGAATACCAGCGAATGCGCGCCGAGCTCGACGCCCGAATCGGCCGGATCAATGGCCGCTTCGGTGAGCCCGATTATCATCCGGTGCGCTACGTCAACCGTAGCTTTCGGCAAGAGACCCTGTTCGGCTTTTACCGGGCGAGCCGAGTGGCGCTGGTGACGCCGTTGCGGGACGGTATGAACCTGGTCGCCAAGGAGTTCGTCGCCAGCCAAAATCCCGACGATCCGGGCGTTTTGGTGCTGTCGCGCTTTGCCGGCGCGGCGCGCGAGCTCGATGCCGCTCTGATCGTCAACCCGTTCGACGTCGATCAGATAACCGACGCGCTCGCTCGCGCGCTCGCGATGCCGGTCGAGGAGCGCCGCGCCCGCTACGAGCGGATGATGGCGCAGCTCGAGACCCATGATGTTCATGCCTGGCGCGAAGCCTTCCTCGAGGCTCTGCAACACCCGGATGGCGTTTCTCCGGCGAGGGCTTTCATGGCAGCCGAATGAGCCATGTCCGGCGGCGGCGGCGCATTAAAGCGCCGGACCGAGCCACCGCCGTTGCGTCGCGACCAGGCGTTGTTTCTTGATTTCGATGGAACCCTAGTTGAGATCGCACCGGCACCCAGCCTAGTGCGGGTGCCCGCGGAGCTGCCGCAGCTTTTGGGCGAGCTGGCCGACCGGCTCGGCGGCGCCGTCGCCGTGGTGAGTGGCCGGCCGCTCGATGAGCTTGCCCGAATGATCGACCCTTTCGCGGGTGCAGTCGCCGGACAACACGGCCTCGAACGGCGCTATTGCGACGGCGGTGTAACACGGTGCCCTGTGTCGCCGAAGCTTGCGGAGATCCGCCCGGTGTTGGCCAAGTTCGCGGCGCGGTGTGACGGCGTGGTGCTTGAAGACAAGGGCGGGAGCCTTGCCCTCCATTACCGTAAGGCGCCGACGGCGAGGGCGAGTTGCGGGACACTCATCCGGCGCCTGGCGCTTGAGAGCGATGGCGCGTTCGAAGCGCTTGACGGCAAGATGGTCACCGAACTGAGACCTCGATCGGGCGGGAAGGGTCGAGCGATCGTAGAGTTTCTCGCTGACACCCCATTTCGCGGGCGCTTGCCAGTGTTCATCGGCGACGACACCACCGACGAGGACGGTTTCGCCGCTGTCAATCAACTAGGTGGAGTTTCGGTCCACGTCGGGGGCGGCACCACGCTCGCACGCCATAACCTCGCCACCGTCGGCGACGTGTGGGCTTGGCTGGCTCGGGGGCTCGCCCAATAAGTTGCGCGGCCACAAAGCAACACTGGGATTGGTGCTCAGAGCAGCGGATCGGGCAGACCGCGACGGCGACAGGCCGCGAGCAAGGTGTTGCGCAGCAGGCAAGCGATCGTCATCGGCCCGACCCCGCCCGGCACCGGCGTGATCGCGCCGGCGACAGTACGCACGGAATCAAAATCAACGTCGCCGACGACGCGGTTGCTGCCGTCCGGTAGCGGAACCGGACTGATTCCGACATCGATCACCGTGGCGCCGCGCTTGATCCAGTCGGAGTTGACCATCCGCGGCCGACCGGCCGCCGCCACCAGGATGTCCGCCCGCCGGCAGATTGCAGCCGCACCGCGGCTCTTCGAATGGACCACCGTGACCGTGCAATCTGCAGCGAGAAGCAATGCGGTCATCGGCTTTCCGACCAGGTTCGACCGTCCGAGCACGACCGCCTGGGCGCCGGACAGTTCGTCGTGCACCGCGCGCAGCAGGATCAAACAGCCCTGCGGCGTGCAGGGTACGAAGCCAGGCAGGCCGGACCACAGGCGCCCGATATTGACCGGGTGAAAACCATCGACGTCCTTGGCAGGGTCAATGGCTGAAATTATCCGATGGGCATCGATGTGCCCCGGCAACGGCAATTGCACAAGCACCCCGTCGATGGCGTCATCGGCGTTGAGCTTCTCGACCGCGGCCACGAGCACCGCTTCCGAGATGTCGGCGGGGAAACGATGCTCAAAAGAGCCGAGCCCGGCGGCGCCGCAAGCGCGACCCTTGGCCCGCACATAGACTTGGCTGGCCGGGTCGTCGCCGACGAGGACGGCGGCAAGGCCGGCAGTCAGGTTCATCTCGTCACGCAGTCGCGCCGCAACACTGGCAGCACGGCTGCGCAGCCCGGCGGCAAACGCCTTGCCGTCGATTATTTTGGGCTTAACCACCTGGCACTCCTTCGATCTCCGGCCGACACCAAGATCAGCCGATTTCGCATCAGAGCGATGGTACCCTATCAGCTGACCTCGATCTGCGCCCTCGGAGGCACGTCATGACGACGACGGCGATTGCCACTTACCAATGCCCTGCCTGCCGGCGCAGCTACGCGGTCGACCGGCCATTGTGGCGCTGCGATTGCGGGAGCCATCTCAATTTGGCGCCGGGGCGGGGGTTGACGCGCGATGAGATCGCGGTCGGTGAGGCTTCGTTGTGGCGCTACGCCGCGGCGCTAGCGCTGCGCGGTCCGCCGCGCGTCTCGCTCGGTGAGGGCTGGACCCCGCTCGTCCGGCGTGACTGGCAGGGGGTGGAGGTTTCCTTCAAGCTTGAATCACAGATGCCGACCGGCTCGTTCAAGGATCGCGGCACGGCGGTCATGATAAACTATCTGCTGGAAGTCCGCGTCGGCGCAATCCACGAAGATTCCTCCGGAAATGCAGGTGCTTCAATCGCGACCTACGCCGCGGCCGCGAGCATTCCGTGCCGCATCTACATTCCGGCCGCGGCGGCGCGCGGCAAGCTGGTGCAGATCGCCGCTTCGGGAGCCGATATGCGGGCAATCCCCGGCACCCGGCAGGCGGTGAGCGAGGCGGCGCTCGCAGCAGCGGGGGAAAGTTTTTATGCCAGCCACAACTGGCAGCCCCACTTTATCGAGGGCACCAAGACCCTTGCCTTCGAGCTGTGGGAGCAGCTCGGCTTTCGCGTGCCCGACAACATCCTCGTCCCGACCGGCTACGGCAGCAACATCTTGGGTCTCGAGCGTGGGTTCGACGAGCTCGAGAGGACTGGCGAGATCACGACCCGGCCGCGGCTCTTCGCCGTCCAAGCGGCAAATTGCGCGGCGTTCGCCGCCGCTTGGGCGGCTGGCGGAGACCGGGTTGTGCCGTTCGCAACCGCTCCTACGGTGGCCGAAGGGATCGCCGCCCCGAAGCCGGTGCGGGTCACCGAGGTGTTGCGGGCGTTGCGCCGTTCGGAGGGCGGTGTCATCGCGGTTGCTGAAGAAGACATTGCCCCGGCCCTCGCCGCGCTCGGCCGGCTCGGGTTTTTCGTCGAGCCGACCGCCGCCACCGCTGGCGCGGCATTAACTCGGCTGCTGCGCGACGGTACCATCGGACCGGATCAAACGACGGTGGTGGTGCTGACCGGCTCTGGCCTCAAGGCGGCCGAGCGTATCGGAGAGCTGCTCGGCATCGGAGCCAGCCCGTGATCGAGGTTGGGCCTTGCACGCCCGAGGATGCCGCCTCGGTCAGCGCCCTTAAGCGAGCTCGGGTATGAAGTATCATCCTAGGCTGCCGCCGAGCGCCTGCGGCAACTGAACGAAACCGGGTCGGACCCGATGTTCTTCGCCGGCGAAGACGGCCGGCCGCTGGGGCTTATCGCGCTCCATCGGCGTCATATGATCCAATATCGGTATCCGGTCGCGCGGACCGCTTGGGTCGTTCACCAGCGCGATGACGGAGGATCGTCGCGGCAAGGAGCGGCTCGGTACCCCGTCCGCGTTGCGCAACGCTAATCGCGCTTGTCGCCCTTCCCTTCTCGAGCCGGCGCAGAGCCGCCGCCCTTGATGGCTTGCGGCGCTGCACCGCCGCCCTTGACCGCAGGTGGCGCATGCGCCACCTGCTGCGCCGGTTGAGACGGAGGGTGGAAGGCCGGCGCCGGCGGATGGGATGCTTGAGCCGGCTGTGGTACCTGTGCTCGCTGGTGGGGTGCCGGGGCTGGCGGATGGACCGCTGCGACTGGGGGGTGGGATGCCTGAGCCGGCTGCGGAGCCGGGGCCGGGGCCGGGGGATGGACCGCCGCGGCCGGCAAGTGAACTGCATGCACGGGAGGCGGTGCCTGCGCCTGCGGATGGACCGCCGGAGCCGGCGGATGGAATGCTTGCGCCGGCGGCGGCGTCTGAGCCGGCGAATGGACCGCCGCGGCCGGCGGATGAAATGCTTGCACGGGCTGTGGTGGCTGTGGGTGCGGCTGGAACGCCGGAGCAGGCGGATGGACCGCCTGCGTCGGTGAGGATGTTCCCGGAGAAGGCGCCAGCGCCGCGGCTTTGGAAGGCGCGGTCAACCCGACCCTGCCGGCGCGCTCGCTTGGCGTTCCGACGACGGGACCCTGCGGCCGTAGCACCCCCGTTGCGACCGGACCAGGCAGGCTGTGCGCCGGCGGCGGTGTGACCTGCGGGGGCCGCATCGTGACCGCCGCATGCTCCAGCGCTGCTGCTGTTAGGTGGGGTGCTGACGCGCTGACATTGGCGGCACCGGCGAAGACATGCTGGGGAACGATGGTGGCGAACCGGCGGTTGGCAAACCGCGCGTCAGTGATCTGCGCGGGCAGCATCACGTTCCGCATCATCTGGGTGCTATCGATATTCCCGACGTTGGCTTGGTTAAGTCTACGAACGTAGCTCGCGTCGGCCGTGTAGCTCGGCCAATAGGCTTCGCCTGGCGCGAGCGGGAACCAGCCGACCTGCGGCCCGACCGCCCCGGGCGCGAACAACCCGACGCCCGGGCCGCCGAGAAACGCGACGAGCGCCGGCGCGTAAACCGGGGATGGCTCAAAGGCGCCCGGAACCCAGCCCCAGCTGTCTCCAACCATTGCCCAGCGCCCGTAATGGCAGGGCGCGAAACCCCAGGGCTCGGCATCCACCCAGGTCCAGCCCCACGGCGCGACCCAGACCCACCGGCCATTGGTATACGGTACCCATCCCGCCGGGACATTCGGATACCACACCTCGCCGTAGGCGGGTGCAGTGTCCCAACGGCCGTGTTCATCAAGTTCGACGTAGCCCGTCATACTGGGCGAGACGTGGTAGGGCGCGGCGAGGCGCTTCTCGTCATAGTCGCGCGACCGGCACCATTCGACAAAGGCATCGGCAACCGCCGGCTCTATGGTCGCGGCGACTGAGCTAGTCCCATTCAGCATCGCGACATCGCCCGCCTTGACGACAATATCGGCGCCGTTACCGACAAACCGTGCGCTGCCGTCGAATACCGCGACGCGCGCAGGTTGATCCTGGGCCCCGGCATCGACGTCGTAGTACCCCGGCTGCTGCAGCTGGATGGCGCCGCGCGGGATGTCAATCTCAGCGCTCTGGCCCTGATCGAGACCGCGCAGATGGAGGATGATGCGCCCTTGCGGAACGCTGAACCGAGTGACTCGTTCGTTCAGCTCGACGACGTCGAGTTCCGTGCCGCTGGCGATATCGATCGTGTCCGGCGCGATTCGGATCTCCGCTCGGGCCTCGGCATCGGTCCACAATGACGCCCCGGTCGCTACCGGGTAATTGACCGCAGCCGCCGACCATTCGGTTTGCCCGGCTGTATGGAAGGCAAGATTGCCCGAGACGAAACTCACTCGGCCGACCCGACCCGGCGGGGCCTGCTGCGCCAGTGTCGGGGTCGCTATTAGTATGGTCAGAATCGTCAGGCTGAGCAGGCGAGGCATGGCGTACATCCAAAGTCGGTTTTCACTCGGACCGACAACGGCCCGATTAAGGCCGATTCGTGAACGGACCGATAACGAGAGAAATTCGCCCATAGTTCCGCTGACACGATTTTGCTACAACCGATCCGGGTTCACCCTCGCGGCGCCTGCGTCAGGCATAAAAATGCCACAGGCCGGTAGTATCTTTAGACATTTGCAACTACCGGTCGCTTACTGGAGAGGTCACATTTTGAACGCCGCCCGCATAGAGATCCGTCGGCTGACATCGGCCGACGCCGCTGCATACCGCGAAATCCGGCTCGCCGGGCTCAGAGACAGTCCGGAAGCCTTTGGCAGCACGTTCGTCAGGGAAAACGCTCAGCCTTTGGTATGGTTCTGCGACAGACTCCGGAACTCCCAAGTCTTTGGTGCCTTACGGTCGACGGATTTATTAGGAATCGCCGGATTTGTTATCCGTGAAGGCGAAAAGGAGAGACACAAGGGCCTGCTCTGGGGAATGTACGTACGGCCCGATAGTAGAAATGCGGGTGTCGGGCGGAAATTGATCGAAGCCGTCATCGACTATGCGCGCGACCATGTCGAAGTGATCCAACTCTCGGTCGTCAGCGGCAATGATCGAGCGCGTCGGCTCTATGCCTGTCTCGGGTTTGTCGAATACGGCGTCGAAAAGAACTCCCTAAAACAGGACGGACGCTATTACGACGAGGCCCTGATGGCGCTCGACCTCAGGGTCGATTCGGATCAGGAGGCGCTCCCTGCGCCGCGCGCCGATGCCGCGCTTTGCGACGAGCTCGCCTCGCAGAGCGCGAAATAGCCTGTTCGGTCGTTCATCGTTTGACGATAAAGTTGCGACCAATGATCGGTTGGCGGGTTCAGTTCGTCCCTTCCCAGATCTGGGTTCTCTGCGTCGTGCATCACCCGTTCGACGCGGCATCGTGCCAGGGGAACTCGGGCGAGCGGTCGTAATGCTCGGCGCGCGGCGTGATCTCGTCGCGAACTCGCGCACGCTGTCGTGGATCTGCGGCTCCTCGGGCGAGAATAGCAGAAGCGCGTCGCGGCGCTCGAGCCCCCATCCCCTCCGCTGCTCTCTGCGGAGGGGATGGGAACGGACCCGGCGTTCTAAACCATCGCTGAGGTCATATTGTGATAGGCTGACCGTCCGCTGCTCCCATGAGGTAGCCTGCACCTCGCCGACCAACCGCGTATCGGCGGTCACGAAATCAGCCTGCTCCGCCTCGGCGAGAGCTAAATAGAGACAATCGTAAACCGGATGGTCGAGCTGACCGGCAATAGCCACGGCGCGAAGCGCCAATACGGTCGCACTTACGAGCGCGTCAAAGAAATGCGGCAGATTGGCGGTTATCTCACCCAGCTGAGCCTGGCTGATGCGGTTGGAGCCCCATGCCGCATTGCATACCTCCGCAATCAGAAAATCCGGCGCGATCAGGGTAACTCCGTCCTATAAGATGGCGACCGCCCGAACCGCGCTGGCATGCCGAGTTCGTCGACCCGCGGGCGCCGACCCCGCGGATCCTGCCCTGCCATCGCGTCGCGGACGCGTGGCCCTCACGAAATCTGGGATTTTGGTAAGGACGTGCGGCCGAAAAATCGACATGAGTGTGAACCAGGTCACATTCGGTTCGGCCGATATGGTTAATTATTGGCGGCACTCGCTGCAAGCGCTACGGAGTGTCGCTGTGCCGGTGACCGGTTTCAACGCCAGGTTGAGAACTATCGCAGAAAGGAGTGGTCACGGATGGATACCGCCATGATCCCGAAAAGCTCTCCGATGATTGTCCGGCAGGCCGACCATGACATCGCCTCTGTACGCGCCGCGCTCGGCATCGCGGCACCGGCTCCGGTCGTTGTGATCAGTGGCGGCGCGGACCCGCTTGACCCAGCCATCGTGCCAAAGCTGACCCAGCTGATCGGACGCGGCCTGATCCGAGCGGGTCAGACGGCCGGCGCTGTTTGTATTGATGGCGGCACTGATGCCGGGGTGATGGCGCTAATGGGGCGCACTGCCGGCGCCATGGCCGAGCCGCTGACCCTGATCGGGGTGGCCCCGGAGGCGCTGGTTCAGTGCCCGGATATTTCGCCCGCCGAACCGGCTGATGGTCGCGTCGCGCTCGCCCCGAATCACACGCACTTTGTCCTGACGCAGGGCGAGGCGTGGGGCGCCGAGACTCCGGTGATGTTCGATCTGGCCCAGGCGATCGCCGAAAAACGGCCGGTGATCGTAATCATGATCGGCGGCGGGCAGGTGACGTTGACCGAGATCCTGCACGCGGTGCGCCGGCATTGGCGCGTTTTGATCATCGAGGGGAGCAAGGGTGCCGCCGATGAGCTGCTGGCGCAATGGAAGAGCAAGGTCGCCAAAGACGACGATCCGGTAATCGCTGAAATCCTTGCCGATGGCGACCTTCACGCCTTTCCGATCGGTGACCCGCCCGCAGTCCTGGCACGCCGGATCGGTCGGGAGCTCGGCGGAGAGAGCACGTTGCGACAGGCCTGGCTCCGGTTCGGGGCGCTCGACCTCGCGGCCGTCGGCCAGCAAAAATTCTTCCGCCAAATGCAGGGCCTGATCCTCGCGGTGTCCATTGGCGTGACCGCCGCAGTCGTGCTTCACCAAGCGGTTGCGGATCGATGTCCAATACCACTCTTAGGCCAGAAATTCGACTGCGGGGCGCCTTTGCACTATCTTGTCATCATTGCGCCGATCGTCCTGTCGGTCCTTATCGGTTGGACCAACCGGTTCCATCACGGCAATCGCTGGATTCTAACACGCCAGGCGGCAGAGGCGATCAAGCGCGAGATCTTTCAATTCCGCACGGGCGCCGGGCCGTATCGCGACGAAGCCACACGCGAAAAGGATTTGGCGAAGGCGATCGAGGATGTGACCAGACGCCTGGCCCGCAGCGAGGCGAACACGATGGCACTGCCGATCTATAGCGGCCCGATCCCGCCGCAATACGCTACCGGGGAAGGCGACGACGGCATGAGCCCGCTGCCTCCCGACCGTTACATCAATGTGCGGCTCGAGGATCAGCTAAAGTTTTTCCGCAAAAAGGCCGTCGGGCTCGACACCCTGCTGGAACGGCTGCAGTGGGGGATCCTCGGCGTCGGCGGACTGGGCACTCTGCTGGCCGCGATTGGTTTCGACTTATGGGTGGCGCTGACCACCGCCATCGCCGGGTCGCTGGCAACCTATTTGAGCTATCGCGGAGTGGATTCGACGCTGACAAACTATAACCAGACTGCGATCGATCTCGAAAACATCAAGGGCTGGTGGACGGCTCTGCAACCCGACGAGCAAGGGGATCCATCGAATGTCGACGCCTTAGTCGAGAACACCGAAAAGGTGTTGGCGACCGAACTCAGCGGTTGGACCCAGCGCATGCAGGATGCGTTGACCAATCTTCGCAAAGACCAGGGGAAAGAGACCGATGACAAAGGAGCGGACGGTGCCGGGCGGACCGAAGCGGGACCAAACTTAGTGGTAGCGGCACGGAGTGAGGGAAGGCCTGACACGGCACCAACCGCGCTTTCCGGCGCCCGTTAGCGTTAACTTGACTTCGCCGGGTCGACCCTCGGTGGTATGCGCGTCAGACTGGGCCGGGGCGCCTTGTCGCTGGACCACGACGTATGGGTACGCGAATGCGATCGAGCGACTATGGGCAGGTCTTGAATCGAACTTGCGAAAGCCAGGTCTTCGGCCCGTGGCCGGCCTCCTGTCGCATCCTCCGCAACAAGCCGATTGCGCGCGAACAAAAAATTCGCAATCGGCGCTTTGCAGGCGCTACAGTCCGGAGGGCCGCTCAGAGGAGACTATTGGATTGCCGAATTGGCATACAGGCGTTGGTCGCCCATCCCAAGGAGGCGCATACCGTTTTCGCAGGTGGCGATACGGGCTTGTTCGTGAGCCGCGATCGAAGGGCGTGGTGGGAGCGCACCAGCACCAATGGGGCGTTGCCAACCATCTGGTCGCTGACCATCGACCGGTTGATCCCGATATTCTCTTTGCCGGCACGCGCCCGGCCGGGATCTATCGCATCATCGTATGGTTTGGGCAGGGGTCGAAATCGATGGCGTCTTCCGCAGCCTTGACGGTGGGGACACTTGGCGGCGCTTAAATCACGATCCGCTCGACCGCATCGAGGTTGACCTCGTCGTGCCCGCCTGTCCTCTCGGATGTTAGGGAAGGTCGCCTGCTGGCAATTGCTGAGCCAACAGCGTGAAACCAGTCATCGGCCCGTTGCCGCTCGGTCGATCGAATACGAACACCAAATCGTAGCGCGCACCTGCCGGACCGGTCGGCCAACTCGTTGGGATATTGAACGTCCCCGTGGTTCCGGTCTGCGTCAGGATTTCCTGGCTGATCCCCGCCCCGCCCGTCTTCGTCGTCAACGGGATGTCCTCATGCTGCCAGGCGATCAGCACCGCTCCATCGCACGCTGGCGCCGACGTCACCATCTTGGCGTAGTGGTTCTTGCCGTGATTGGTGTCAATGGACAGGCTCAGCTTCGCTGCCAGCGCGGTCAGGGTCTCATAGGGCCGCTGACTCGGCCCTTCGTCGCTAGTATCATCGTCATGTTTGGCGATCGGGTCGGAGGCAAACAGGAATTGTGGGGTCGCCAGGGAAGAAGTCTTCGGTCCCCAAGGCGCCGCAAACAGCGTGACCAGGGCACCGGCGCGCTCCCAACCGAGGGTCACCAGATGTTTCGCGCCGTCGTTGCCGGCCACGGTGCCAAGATTGTTCACCCCAGCATACTGCGCACCGTTATACCCGCCCGGCTTCTCGGCGTGCCGAATCACCATTATCTTGGTCGCGCCCATTCTCCCTCCTATCCCGCTGCTACCGCTTCCGCCTTCGTCAGCGCGGCGGTTGTTCACACCGGCAAGAGGTGCTGCGCCCCCCGGGCCGTTTCAGCTACCGCCAATAGCCTGGGCGGAGGAGACGGACGGGGTCGCGACCACTCCTGCGGCAAAGGTCGCCGTGGCCGATAGGGCCTCTCGGCCTCTCACCGGCGGAGGGACTATCCGTTTCAAGGACGCCACCGATGCTGTCTCTCGTCTCGATCACGAAGCCTTAGCCGACATTTGCCAAATACCTGCGAGTTTGAACCGAGGATTGCGCCCTTGAGCGGGGTGGGCAATGGCAAATTGCGTGTGGCATCGGCAAAAGGCGGTAGGAGCGGGCGGATGACGGGACCGGAGCACTGAACTGTGGTTCGCGCGCACCAAGGCACACTTTTCCCCCGTTATTTGACTACACGGCCTGATCGTTGGAGGACCGCGGCGCGGTCCGTATAAACGCTAGCGGGTAGGACTCATAAACGAGACGTCTCCTTGATCGGCCGATTAAATTCGCTGATCAGGGGAATTAACTCCCTGTTCGACCGATTTATTTCCCTATTCGGTCGTCTAGGGGGGGACCTCCACCGGAAGATCAAAAAATGTGTTCTGGTCTCCAAAAAGTAGAAATCGCGCCGGCTGCCGCG
>Ga0306925_10005250_pt1 | contig 11862 bp, 14 predicted proteins | sample flu12Cox44000176_FD_203755 | JGI IMG/M metagenome (GOLD analysis project Ga0306925, IMG submission 203755) | Lab enrichment of tropical soil microbial communities from Luquillo Experimental Forest, Puerto Rico - flux8day.12C.oxic.44.000.176 (v2)... | ecosystem: Environmental > Terrestrial >...
CGAATGCTCCGATATCGAACTCGTTGGGTCTGAAGTAGGAAACCGGTGGTGGAGGTGGAGGCACAACGACTTGCTTGGTCTCTGGTGGTCCGGCAAACGCGGCCATTGTTTGCGATAGCGCCGCAACTACGGTTAAGGCGATTGATCTTTTCATATGCATAAATTCTTACAAACTTTGAATGCAGATTGTCAATTGTCTTTTATGTACAACGATGGAGTTTGCGCTGCGCAAAGTGTTTCCTACACCGAGATTCCGTGTGGAACGTGTTACTTTCCCCTGTCGATATAGTCCTTTAGTACAATTGTTCGGGGGCGCTGTCATTGTAGTCTGGCTGTGAAAACTCCACCATTTGGCGAACTCTACGGCTAATACGTGGTCTGAAACCGATGTCGGAATTAAGGCAGGTAAAAATACCCGAACCGCGAAGTTTTCTTTCGCGGGCAGCAGGTTGGAAAACATTAGGCCATAGTATCAGTCGGCGGCTATGGTTGCTGGAAAGCGACTCGCTTTGCGCCGAAGCGAGACGCCGGACCCGATTGGAGGATTTTGGTGACCCGCCGATCGAACCAGCGCTCACCATTCTTGTGAACAGCCTTGAGACTGAGGCGGACCTTCACCCTCACGGGCGGCTTCTCATGCGGGTTCATTTGCAAGAGTTGCTCGAGACTCGATTGCGACTCACTCAGGCGTGGAACGAATGGTCGGAGGTCCCAGAAGCCTCGGTCATTGAACGACCCATTCATTTTCATTACCGGGATACCGCGAAGCGGCTCCACTTTTCTACACGAACTACTAGCCGAAGACCCTGAAAACCGAGCACCCCGCGTGTGGGAAGTGATGTTCCCGATCCCGACTCGAAGAAAGCATCCCAAAAAGGTCGATCCACGCGTGCGGAGGGCCGAGGCCTGTTTGTGGGGGTTTCGCCGGCTTGCTCCAGGGGCCGATTCGGTTTACCCAATCCGCGCATGGACGCCGCACGAGTGCGTGGCGATCCATAGTTATACGTTGTTGTCCGAAGAATTCGTCTCAACCTGCCATGTTCCGACCTACGAGGCGTTTTTGCACGCAGCCGATCTTGGTCCAATCTACCGATGGCAGAGGCGTTTTCTTCAGTATTTGCAAATCGGGCATTCAAACAGCCGCTGGGTTCTTAAGTCACCCGACCACATCTACGGCCTCGACAAGCTGCTGGCAGTGTTTCCTGACGCAGCGATCATTCAGACCCATCGCGATCCGGTCGAGGTAGTGAAGTCTCAGATTCGATTAACCCAGGTGTTGGAGGCGATGTTTGCTCGACCTCGCGAAAGCGAGCAACTCGCAACGAGCGAGGCGCGAAAGATTGAGCAGATGTTGGGATACATCACCCGCTTCCGAGAAGCATATCCCAACGTAGCCCGACAGTTTATCGATGTGACCTATCGCGAATTGGTTTCTGACCCTTTAGCGGTCGTGCAGCGGATCTACGAACGACTCGACATTCGGTTGAGCGAGGTAGCGACCAAACGGATTCGGCGTCTGGCTTCAACTCGCTCACGGTATGAAAAAGGCAGTCGAAAGGGTGTTGCCCGCTCATAAGTCGTTGCGGGGGGTCTACAATTGGTCTCGTCACGCACATGCTAACTAAGCTGGGAGCGCCTGGAGGAAGAAGATTTAACCTTTACAGAACAACCCCGAAGCTATGCAATTGGTCCCAACAAACCTTCGACGAACCAATGAAAGCCCGCTTACTATTCGCCCTCGTAGGCCTGGCAATCAGCTTTGCTTTGCCGACTTACGCCCAACAAACAAACACGCCTGATCCAAAATTACGCGAACGGTTTATCTCTCGCTTTAAGGCACTCTCCGATGCCTTCGACAAGAACGATGCCGCCGCCGTGGCCGCGAACTTCACCGGGAACGCGATTTTGCTGACATGGTTCGGAGAGTTTTGGGGTCGGCAGGCTATCGAGCACTGGTATGCAGAACTGTTTAAGGAAGTCCAAGCAAGCAACAACCTCGTCACCGTTGATGAGGATTCCCCTCACACTCTGGGTACGGCTAGTAATGAGCTGTGGGCAACCGGAAAATGGAGTCAGACACTTAGAGGTCAGAACGCCTCTATGGAACGCAAAGGCTACTGGTCAGCGGTTGCTATTCTCGAGGGTGATGATTGGAGCATCCGGATGCTTAGCCTGAACTACGCAACCAGAGCACCAGCTGCGACAGCGTCTCCGACTGCCAGCCCTAGCAGCCAATAAACTCGCAACGAATTTCTCGACGACAAGCCACTCCACCACCGGGCTCGGAGCACCCTGGATGCGATCAAGTTTGGTCTTCCGGCAGGTTCCCGCACACTTTTCCAGGCTGATTTTGACCCTGACCCCCAAGTTCCTCGGGAGTCCTTCCGGTTTGAGTCCGGCTGTTGCTTTTTAAAAACGGCGAAATTGGTTAAGACTTATCCCAACGAAGAAGCTTTTACAATGGCAAGTTATTCTCTGGAATGAGGGATTGATACACGTGCGCGATACCGTCGCCAAAGGAATAGGCGCGGTTCTGGTGACGAGCGCTATTGCCCGTTCAATTTCGCTGCAAGACGCTGGCTAGGGCCGATCCGCAAAGATAGCGGGAAATGCGTCGCGATGGGGCACAAAAAGTTCAGCACTCTCTGGCGGCAACTGACGGACGCGCTCAAGATTGAGCGATCGATAACGGATTGCGACATAGCGCAATCACCTATTCGCTGGGGCATATCCAGAAACGGACGTCGCGCTTACAGCTTCTTGGGTCGGCAATTCCTAGCCGAGCATAAGAAAGCATTACAAGCGGCTGGTTAAGCCCGGACAAGGCCGGGAATGGTTCTCGATCGAGCATTACGAGAATGAGCTTCAGCGGACCTATCTCGAAGGCAAGCGCCTAATGCAACTGAGCAATCACCGGTCCCCTTTTTTTAGCCAACATTTGAGAAAAGAATGAGCATCGATTGTTTGAACATCCAACTGGCGGCTGACATCGCGAAAATGTCACTGCGACGATGCTATACAGCATCCGCGAGACCGCAAAGGTCTTCGCCCACTGAGACAACCCGATTCCGCTTTAGACTTGCGACTTGCGCGAAGGCACTCCTAAAACGACAGTTTACTTAGAGTCGGGCCAGGTACAAGAGCAGGTAGCTAAGTCAGGTCGGTAGGTCTCGGGGTTTTTCTCTGCCAGTTCACGGCGAATCTGTAGCGCTTCCGCATATTCGTTGCGCGCCTCCTCCACCCGTCCCTGGTCGGTATCAAAAACACCCAGGTTGTTAAGGGTCGTCGCTACGTAAGGCCGGTAGCTCTCGGGGTTTTTCTCTGCCAGCTCACGATAGATCTGCAGTGCATCCGCATATTCGTTGCGCGCCTCCTCCACTTGGCCCTGGTTGCCATCAAGAATACCCAGGTTGTTGAGGGTCCTCGCTACGTAAGGCCGGTAGCTCTCGGTTTTTTTTCTGCCAACTCGCGATAGATCTGCAACTCCTCCACAAATTCCTTGCGCGCCTCCTCCACCCGGTCCTGGTTAAAATCAAGAGCACCCAGGTTGTTAAGGGTCTCTGCTACGTCAGGCCGGTTGGCTCCGGGGTTTTTCTCTGCCAATTCACGGCGAATCTGCAGCGCCTCCGCATATTCGTTGCGCGCCTCCTCCACCCGGCCATGATTGCTATCAAGAAGACCCAGGTTGTTAAGCACCTCCGCTACCTTAGGCCGGTAGGTCTCGGGGTATTCCTGTGTCAGCTCACGATAGATCTGCAACGCCTCCGCATATTGCTTGCGCGCCTCTTCCGCTTGGCCCTGCCCGGGATCAAGAACACCGAGGCTGTTAAGCGTACTCGCCCATTGACCACCTGTGTGAGCAGAATCGATAACGTGCACGCTCGCAATTGGTCGCCCGCTAACCCCGTTTAGAACAACGGTCCTTTTAATGATTGCGGCATGAACTGAAGCGGCAATTGCCAGAAGCAAGATTGTCAAGACGCGACTTTGCGTTCGATCCGAGAGCCCTTCCATCGTCGATGCAAAGTCCCGCATCGCCCTGCCGGTATCGCTTATTATTTTCCCCCTTTTTTTTTGATCTCGATCTGCTTCGGGTGCCTCGCGGCATAGTCGCCCGCTCCGGTAAAAGCGTGACATAAGTCTCCTTAACCCTGCCGAGGTCTCCTCGAAGCACGACACCTGAGCAGAATTGGCTTCGGAAAGAAGGGAGGCAATTTTCAGTTCGAGTTGCTCCCTTTGCGAGCTCGAATTCTGAGAACGGTTGTTTGCCCGCGCCAGGTGCAGCAATCGAGCGATCGCCCGGAGAAAAGCGGCAATTGGCTCGCGCGCACTCAAGTTAGCGCTCTTCGGCCAAATCGGGGCAAAAAGGGTCGTACCATGCATATGGCCAATGACAACGCCGGTAAATCGATTCAGAAGTGGGCGTCAATGTTTTTAGGTGGTCCGTATCCCGAAGATCGATACATGAGATTCGCTCCCTGTCATAAGCGATCTTGGCGTAAAGCCTTGCACGCAAATACGATCGAGAGCAATGAATCTGGCTCCGGTTACTCGACAATGCAATGATCAGGGTATGTATATGTCAAATAAAAAGGTCCGGCCAATAAACGCAAAGTCGCGCAAACAAATTTAGTCCAGCCTAACTTTAGTCCTACGAAACCCGCAGGTCGCTTTGCGCTAGCTGAGATTCAATCTCAAAGCCGGCATTCCCGGCGCGTATTAGTGCGTTTATCAAAATTTGATCCCGACTGTAACCTGGGCACCTCGAAGCGAACCTTGAAAAATAAAGCCCGTGGTATCGTAATCCAGATAGAGGTAGCGATAACCAACTTCGGAATAGATATTACGGGTAATCTGGCAGCCTAACGCGCAGTATGTCTGCCAGGTGATTTCCGAACCGACTCCGAATCCGCCAATATCCGCTTCCCCGGTCAGATAGAACGCCTTAGTCAGATTATAGCGACCCCGTAACCCGATGAACGGGTCAAACCAATTTTCATAAAGTGAAAAGCCTTTGCTCAGCGCGTTACTGAGGCTGTTGGCGACTCGAGTTGCAATTGAGCTCTTTAGCTGATTGACGCGCTCTTGAGCATTTGTGCGGATCGCCGCGGCTAATTGCGCCTCCTGGCTTTGAATGATCTCCTGGACCGCATTGCGTATCTTATCAGGTTCGCGGGCCGCGAGCGGTGGCACCGGCAATGGTGGATTAAGTCCTCTAAGCGAGTCGAGATTCAGGGTCTGTCGAATGAGGGTCGTCAGGTCCGAGTGAGATGTAGCCAGTTGCTCCGCGAATTGATTTACCAAGGTTGTGCTTGCGTCGTTGATCGCCGTTTGATTGGCTTGTAAGGAGCTCTGGCTACCCACGTACCAAAATCTGAAGCCGCCCAGCGCGTCCAACCATCCACGGGGCCCCTCGATGAGCCGCCAACTGGCTGCCAATTGGCTGACATATTCTTGCAGTGAGATGTCCGTTTTTGCTACCAAGCCTTCTCCGGGAACGCTATCTTGCGCATTGATATACAAATAGCCGCCCAGCAACCCAAATCGCCCTTTGTGGACCTCGCCGGACAATGCATTGAGCACATTGGAATTAATAATAATTTGTCTGACCCCGACATCGACATGACTCGTGACGCCGTGTGTTCCGAGATTTGCATTTACGCTGGCAAGCCATCCGGGACCGCCGACCGTAATTTCCCAGGGTTCAGTGGGTTTAGCCGGTGGCAGTTCGACCTGCTTTGTCTCCTTACCACCGGATTCGTACACCGCTGGTTGTGCCGCTTCTACCTCTTCCTTCTTGCCGCCCCATTGCCACCGTACGCCCAAATTAACGGCCCACGGTTGCCGAATCCTGTCACCGTTTGCGTAGTCGTATTCGCCGTACAGGTAGAGGGACTGGTTTAACCTTGCTGAGAGACCCGCGGCGGCGTCCACCATTGTTCCGCTGACCGTGGGTAAAAAGGGCGTGTCATTTAATGTAATCTGGTCACCGGTAAGGAACTCGTGCACAGCCGAAACTTTCAAGTACGGTTCAAGCGCCATCCCGTTGCTCAGAGCAAAATGCATTCCGGCTCGCATACCTAACCGCCCTCGCAGCGAGTATTGATCGGAGCCCCCAACGGTCAGGCCGTTCGAAGCGCTGTAATTGTTTCCACCCTCCCAAACTCCTGCCAGCTGCGCCTCTGGCTCAATAAAGAATTCTCCCAGATTGAAGCGTTTTCCTATTTCCAGGGAACCTCCCAAGGCTGGAACACTATATTGTGCAGTCGTGATGCTTCCGTCGGATGCAGGCGTATTAAAATAGTTCCAGAGTTGCGTGTATTTCAGAACAAGATCGGCGTACCAGCCTTCGGGGTTTAACCAGGTCGCATATGTCCCGAGGCTGAGAGCGTTCGTCGATCCGTTGCCGCCATCCAGGAAGTCGCGCGACGCATTAAAGTAACTCAGGAAACCGCCTAGGAAGAGGTTGCCGTGAAACGCATCAAATCGCATATCGGCTCCCAGCTGGAACCCGCCTGTGTTTTGATCGAAAGGACGGCTAGCCTCGTCAGTGATATGCATTCCGTTGCCAAATCCAGTGATCCACGTCCCAATCGTCCCCGTAGGCTCCTCAGCAGGAGCTGATGGGATGATCGCTTTGCCGCCTGAATCAAGCGAGACCCGCCTCTCTTCTGACAGAAGTCGCAACTCGCCAAGCCGTTGGATCAGCGTATCCATATCCGCATAGAACAAAGGGGTGCCGGCGGCGTAGGTCCCGATCGCAGCGTTGGCCGCATTGCTAAGAGCGTCTACGGGTGAAAGCCCAACGGGTGTGACCAACAGATCCTGCGGGCAGGCCTACAGGCCGCTCAACTTGATCTCGCACGATTCTGTCCGCGCGCACCAGGTACCAGTCGTTCGGATCCGGTGTGATGGCGGAACCGTTCCCGTGGACCACAAAATATTTGTAGACCGCTCGATCTGTCTTTCCGGAAAACCCCGCTACTCCGTCAGCGGTCTGCACAACCAGCAATGATTGATTTCCTCGAAGGTCTGTCCCGCGGTCAAAAAAGGTGAGGAGATGGGAACCTTGGCTGGTACCAGTGATATCTATGAGGTCGCCAACGTCGCGCCGAAGGTTGATGTTCAATCCGAATCTGCCGCCCGTTCCAAGCAAGTTTCCGATGGTGAGCGTGTTTCGAGCGAGGTTAAACAGCGTGCTGAACGTTGCATTGGCCCCGGGGGTAACGCTCAATGATTTGACGTTGGAACTACCGGTCATGACCCATTGGCTGCTGCCGTCGATCGTCAGGTTAGCGCCCGGACTTTGCAGCGGATTCACTCGGCCGGTCAGCACGCTGGCGTCTGTGAGGTTGACGGTCGTTTGACTCGCCGGGTCAGCGAAAATATCCCCAAGGAGGTTTGCATGGCTCGCATTGAGATTGACTACCGTTCCACCCGGCGGATCGAGAACGCGCAACAGTGCAGTATTCCCGGTTACGGTCGCGCCATTGTTGACGGTAATATTAGTGACTCCATTGCGTACCTGGAAGGCGTCGCCAAAAACAGTAATCAGATTTCCCCCACTGAGGAGAATGGAATTGGGCGTGGCCACGGTGCCGCGAGTGGCGACAATCCCATGGATCAGAGCCGTGATAGTTGACCCGGCTAGCGTGAGACTTGCGCCATTGTCAACGAGCGCGCCGTTGCCTTGCGAACTCACCAGGTTACTGTCGATAAGCGAAATGCTGCTTCCTGCGCCCGAGACAAAGAGTCCGTTGGCGCCCAGACCATTGGCGGTGATCGTCGAATTCTGGAGAAAAATCGTTGCGGGACCGCTAGGACCCGCCAAAGCCGCCGCTCCATCGGCCGTGTTCAGCAGGAGGCTCAGTCCGCCGGTGGTCATGACGCTGATGCCGTTGCCCACAATGTTACCTCCGTTCAACGCCAACAGACCATAGGAGCCATTGCCGGAGGTGTTGATTACACTTCCGAGGTTGAGGTTTACCGTTCCGTTTGTCAGTGCGAAGGCGCCATAGGCGTTGGCACCGGCCGTATTAACTGTGATCCCTTGAGCTGTGACGTTTGCGCCATTGGTCGCAATCAGCCCGAAGCTGCCGTCGTTGCTCGTAGAGATCGAGCCGCCCCTCAACTGAATCGAGCCCCCATTATCGGCCTCAGCACCGGCTGCTATCCGGCCAGTCGTTACAATTGTTAGATTTGTTCCAATTATCTCGCCACTTCCGCCGAGAACATGCAGACCGTCCGCGTTATCACCGCTGGTTGTGATGCTGGAATTTTCAAGATTGATCGTTCCCCCCATCGTTGCTGCCCCGTCAGCATTGAATCCCCCCGGCGACAAGAAACCGGAGGTTGTGATCGTGATTCCGTTCGCTGTCACCGTTCCGCCAGCCAAAGCGAAAATACCGAATCCCCCGATCCCTGAAGTCGTGATTGTGGTGCCGGGATTTATCTCGACCAGGCCACTACCTGAGGCCTCAACTCCGTAGGAATTAGGTCCGGTCATGGAGATGGCCACGGGGCCGCTGACGTTGACAGTACCGTTGTCAGCCAGCAGGCCGATGCTGCTGCCGCCCGCGATTTCAATCTTACCACCCTCGGGAGCAACCGAGGGGACACCCTCCAGGAATACCAAGCCACCATTCACGGCGCTAACAGCCGCGATTCCGGTTTGCCCCACTCCTAACCCTAATATAGTGGGATTCTGTGCGGTGATCCGGCTGCCGAGATCCTCGGCTTCCAGACCGGTCATACCTCCAGGGGGTAGAATCGTTACAAGATCGCTGATAGACAGGATCGTACCACCCCGGATCGCCAGGATTCCGGGCTGAGACGTACTCGTCGAATAGATCTGGCCAACAGATTTTAGATTTTCACTCGGGCCATCAGCCACCAACACATGGTCCGCTCTAACCGGGCCTGGTGCGCCAACCAGGAGAAGCAGCGCAGTCAAAACCGATGTAATTGATGCGTGCTTTAGCTTCATAGGTCCGTTAGTCAGGTTGTTCTGGTCCGGCAAACGCGGGTATCGCTTGCGATCGTGCCGCAACTACGGTTAAGACGATTGATCTTTTCATGCGGACGCATTTTTACAAGCTTTGAATGCAGATCGTCTACCGTCCTTTGGGCCAATAGGTCGTTTGCCCGGCGAGCCGTTAGCTTGAGGCACAGCAAGCAGCTGCTGCAATCGGAGAATCGGCTCGTAGAGTGCGCACGCGGTGTTTGCCACTCAAAAGACTAAGGGCTTCGCTCAGAAATTGCATTGCCCCTTGACCGGCACCGGTGTTGCCACTGCGCAGCCAGGCGTGCAAAACAAAGTTGGCTTCAGCCAAGGCAAATCGGCGTATTTGGCTCACGTGACAGAAAACTCACCGGTTGTTTTCCCTCTCTGCCCCCTCGATCAGTCGTCGGCCCGCCGCTTCTCCCCTCTCCCACGTTCACGGTGTTTGTGCCGACGCAAACTCTTGCGGCATCGCTCAACTCCTTATGAATTCACCAGCTCGATCGAACGTCTTGAGGAGAGCCTGATGCGCAAGATCCTGGATGGCTTGTGGTGTAGTCGTTAGATGACCGCTCAAGGGGTTCAAGCCTAAACGCTCTTTGACTAATCCGAATAGGCCTTCAAAGCCTTTGCGCATATCGGTGGGTCCAACCGCCACGTAAATCCGGGTCGCTGCACCAAGGCCAAACATCGCTAGTTTTCCAACGCTGCCAACAGCCGCCGCAACACCATGGGGTCAAAATCTCGCTCAACCCTGATCGGGTACCCACTGCGTGAGATCACCGCCAACCCGCAGCTTCGCTTTTCCAAAGGGGTTCCAACGATCTGAACTTCCCGAATAGCGTCGCGCCTTGTTTGCGCGCTCCGCTGCCGCCGCCGGCGTATACTGGACTGAAAACTACTCAGGCCAAACCATGGCTCTGACAAAATTCACGTCGTGTCTGGCCGCTCTGACGATATTCCTCAATCAAGGCCGTGATCTGTTGCGAGCTGCGTCGGCGCCGCTTCTTTTCAACCTCTGTTTCCACGCCCACAAACTTCCCATTTCTCGGCCAAAACCTTCAAGATGGGGCTCAGCGGTCGCTTACGATTACCACCTGATCACTGGCCAAGCCTTTGTGCCGGTGACCGAGCGCGAAAAGCGAGCCTGTAAAGATTATGAGGAGCAAGTAAAACAGTAAAACGTCTGTCCGCAATACGAACGTGATAGCAGTGTCTTTTTTCACGTGGCATGCGACCGCGTTCCGAATGCGGCGTGCTTGAACCAGCTGCCGTGTTCGGTGAAAACGCTCTCTTCTTGTCCAAGCTGCGCTTGAAAATTATGGAATTCGGTGATGCCAGTAACCAGGCTCTATCCGATCGTGTTTCACCGCTACAATGACGATCTCAGAACTTTCGATGATGTAATAAATGGCGTAAGGGAAATTTGGTACTCGGCATACTCGAACTCCGAGTTCGATTTCTCTGAATTGGGTCGGAGTGCTCCGAATTTTTACAATAGTCGATTCGACTGCATCGAAGAATCGTTCTGCCGCCTTTCCATAAGAGTGAATTGCATTGCGATACTCTTCTCGAGCTTCCGAATCGTATCGGTATTTCACTGATTGGCTATCTGTCGAGCAAGTTGGCGCATCTCTTCTTGAACTTGATTGCCGTCAATCAGGGTCGCTTCACCTGACCTGATTTGTCTGACTCGTTTCCGAATGACAGCCATAGCGTCGGGATCAAATTCGTCGAGCCATTCACGAAGTGCTGCGCGCTCCTCCGGTGCCAGCTTTTCGATTGCTTCCTGGATTTCAGCCAAACTCATCGTCAAAATCGATTTAATTTCTCTCCGAACTTTCTCACGGTCGTCACCATGCCTCAAGTCCCAGGGAATATTATGATGAAAGAGCCTGATTTTTAGTGGCTTACGAATCGAAACCGACTACTCTCCCCTCATCTGCATTCGTAAATCATTGCTGTCAATAAACGCTCGACTCCAGGTTGAACGAAGCCGCTACGCGGAGTCCATGAGTGGCGGGCGTGAGCGGTGAAGTCGTGGTCGGCATAATGGCCGACCTATGACACCATTACGAGCCAAATACATCCGGGACTTGGTTATTCGTGGCCGGTCAAAACACACTCAGGAAGCCTATACGAGGTACGTCCGTGATCTGGCGCGCTATTATCGCCGTTCGCCAGAGTTGATCTCCTACGAGGAAGTCACGGACTGGGTGCACCATCTCATCAAGGAGCGCCAATTGTCAGCCTCCAGCGTCAACATCGCCGTCAGCGCCGTGCGCTTTCTGTACGCCGTTACACTTAGGCGAGAGACGGTCGACTTAATGACATCGGTCCCGCGAATGAAGCGCTCCACCCGGCGCCCGGAAGTCTACGCGCGCAGTGAGGTCGAAGCGATCTTGACTGCGCCCATACAGCCGCGCGACCGGGTGCTCTTGATGACGATCTATGGCTGCGGGCTGCGAATTTCGGAGGCCACACATCTTAAGACCAGCGACATCGACCGCCCCCGTATGCAGTTGCGAGTACGCAACGGCAAGGGAGCCAAGGGACGCGTTCTGCCTTTGAGCGAACGTTTGCTCAAGGAGTTAGAAAACTACTGGCGAGCGCAACGTCAGGGTAAAGCGGGTCATGACAGCCCGTGGCTCTTCCTCGGCAAAAAAGCGGGTCAACCGATGAGTACATACGCCGGGCAGAACATCTATTACAGCGCGTTGAAAAAGAGCGGTGTGCGCTACAAAGGCGGCATTCACACAGAAATCTTCTTAGATCCCCACACTCTGGACCGCATCCTGGTACGCCTTATCGACTGATTCGAGTGACAGGTGTTGGTAGACCTCGAGGCTCTTTTTGCTTTC
>Ga0306925_10005258_pt1 | contig 11856 bp, 5 predicted proteins | sample flu12Cox44000176_FD_203755 | JGI IMG/M metagenome (GOLD analysis project Ga0306925, IMG submission 203755) | Lab enrichment of tropical soil microbial communities from Luquillo Experimental Forest, Puerto Rico - flux8day.12C.oxic.44.000.176 (v2)... | ecosystem: Environmental > Terrestrial > Soil...
TTGGCGCGTTCCTCGGATGATGCTGCTGCTTTGCTCGATCCGATTTTCGTGCGGGGGAAAAAGGAGCTGCCTTTGCGGAGGGCGACCAAATCTCCCGCGCGCCAAGGATTTCGTCTCGGTCTCCCGACGGCGTTTTTTTCTGAGGTGCTTTCCCACGAGGTTTCGGGCGCGTTCGAGGAAGGCGTCCGAGTCCTCCGCAAGCAAGGAGCTGCGCTCGAACCTGTATCCATCCCTCTGTTGGAGGAAACCGAAAGTGCGGGAAACCAAATCGCCTGGGCCGAAGCCACGCATTGCCATGAGCAGGCTGGATGGTATCCGGGGCGCGCTGCTGAGTACGGAGAAGATGTGCTGACGCGGCTCGACATGGGGGCAACGGTTCCGGCGACCGCGTATCTAAAAGCCATGCGATTGCGAGATTCTTTCATCGAACACTTCCATGCGGCCATGGCTCGAGCGAAATTGGATGCGCTTCTCGTTCCAACGACGCCGGTTCCCGCACCGAAAATCGCCGAAGAGACCACCGCGGTCAGTGGCACGAATCATCCAACACGCGCCTTACTCCTGCGCAACAACCGCCCTGCGAATCTCGCTGGGCTTCCTGCCATTTCCGTCCCGTGCGGCAGAACGGCCGAAGGCCTGCCCGTGGGTTTGCAGCTGATCGGCGCCGTCATGGATGACGCTCTGCTTCTCCGCATCGCCCAGGCGTTTGAGCTGGCGCGCCCGCTTCTTCGCCCACCACTCGCCTAAGACCACGGCCTCTCCCCCGGAGAGGCCGAGATCGATCGAGCTTGCCAGGCTTGAGCGGGCAAACTCAGGGTAGAGACGGACGGAGGAGCCGGTGTCAGCCTTTCGACGGAACGTTGACGGGCTTAGACAGCTTGAAGGTTAGCTGCGAATTGACCGCGAGCTTGGAGTTGTCGATCTTGTGGTTGGCTTTGTCCTTGCCGTTGGCCGAGGCCGTCTTGAATTTGTCGGACGGACGAAGCGAGTTGGTCTCGAGGTCGTAGGATTTTCCATGGACCACCACGGAAGCAAGCGCAACCTTCAACTCATGCCTTTTTGCGGTTACCACCTTGCCGGTGATATGCGCTCCCTTGGGGAGCACGGTCTTGCCGTCGATCTTGACCGGCGAAGAGAGGCTGGCGACAAAAGTATCGCCCTTGTGATTCTTGTCGCTGCCAAGCGTCTGGTCCACGATCGCGGTGATGGGCGTGCCCTTCGGCACGGTGACGACGTGTCCTGTCGGCTGCGAAGCCTTGGCGGAGACGGGAACAACCTTGGGCCCCTCGGCTTTAGGCTTAGGGGCCGGCGCGGCCGCCCGCTTGACGTGCGTCGTCTTCGGAGGCTGGTCCGCGGCCGTCGTTTGCGGCTGACTGGAACAGCCCGCGAAGCCCATCAGACCTACGGCTAGGCAAACAAGCAAAAGCTTGGGAGAGACCTGAGATTCGAACATTTTTACACCTCCTGTAAATAGCCCAATGGACGGGGAGGTGGCCGGGTAGACCCCTTCGCCGAATCAGACTACGAAAGCTGTATTCGAAATGGTGGTATCCGTTGAGCTTGAAGGAATTGTACTAAATCGGGGAAGCGAGTTCGGGGGCTATCCGGGGCGCGTGTCGTTCGAGGCACCGGGCCAATGGCCAGTGGCCGTCGACGGTCAAACCGGGGGCCTATCCCAGGGTTCTGTGAGCTCTAGGGGGCCCGACGCCGCGGTCTAAAGGGAATCTAAAGTTTAGCTTCCAGTACTTGACAGTTTTTAATTACTTGAGTATACGCTTAGTTCCAGCGGGGTGGTCTTTGGCTGGCGGCAGGTCATCTTCCCTCACGATGCGACGTTGACGAGCCATTTGTGTCTGCTAGTTCGGTCGAAACACGCAGGTCTTTCGAGCCTTAGCCGCTGCATGAGAAGACTCCCTCATTCTTTCGGGAGGGAAACATGCGAGTGCCGAAAGTTCTCTGCTCGATTCTGTTCGTGAGTTCCATGCTGCTATGTCCTGGTCAGGCGAAGGCGCAATCCGCCACCACGGGCGCTGTCGTGGGGACGGTCGCGGACCCGCAGCAAGCAGCCATCGCGGGCGCCAAAATCGTCCTCGAGAATATCAATATTAACCAGACCTATGAAGAAACTTCCGGCTCAACCGGGCAATACTCCTTTCCTTCCGTTGTTCCGGGCACGTACAAACTCACGGCGACCACGAAGGGTTTCCGAACCATAACCATCCCGAATATGATCGTGGAAGTGGCCAAGAGCTACACGTTGGATATTAAGATGGAAATCGGGGAAGTCTCCCAAGTGGTAGAAGTGGCGGCAGGGGCAGGCGTGGAATTGCAGACCACGGATGCCACGGTCGGCAATGTCCTTCCGGCAGCCGAGATCAAGCGTTTCCCGGCGTTGACGAGGCAGGTCAACGAGCTGCTCACGCTGCAACCGGGGGCTACTCCGACGGGCGAGATCACCGGCTCGCGGAGTGATCAAAGCAGCTTCACGCTGGACGGTATCGACGTCACGAACAATTCTGTGGGCGGGCTAGGCACGTATGCGTTTCTGCCGATTGACAGCGTGGAGGAGTTCCGCGTTGGCATAGCGAATCCCGAACCCCAATTTGGGCGGGGCGCCGGCGGGCAAGTGTCTTTGATTAGTCGATCGGGCACCGACCAGTACCATGGATCGGTCTATTGGTATCACCAGAATGACAATTTGAACGCCAACAGCTGGGACCTCAATCACATCCCGAGCAATACGGCCTCCGGCACCAAGCTAACTTTCACGCCGAAGCCGGAACTTAAAGACAATCGCTTCGGCGCCAGCGGCGGCGGTCCGCTGTGGTTCCCCTGGCATAAAAAGACTTATTTCTTTGCCAATTACGAAGGCCGGCGCTTCCCCAACTCCACGCAACAGTCCCGCGTTGTCCCCACGGATACGCTCAAACAGGGAATCCTGCGATTCCGCGACGCCAGTGGGAATATCGTATCCTACAACCTCGCCGCTTCGACAGCCTGCGGCGCATCGGGCACGGGGGCTTGTGATCCTCGCGGCCTCGGGCTCAGCCCCAGCCTCACCGCTTTGTGGAATCTCATGCCCGGCGGTAATGATTCTACGGTTGCGAATACCGATGGCCTGAACACAACCGGCTTCACTACGACCGTAGGAACTCCCCTCACAAATGATTTTTATGACCTAAGACTCGACCAGAATCTTGCCAAAAAATGGCGCGCGAGTGCCTCCTACCGCTATTTCCGGCAGGCGCAAATTAGCGCAACTCAGTTGAATATCATCAATGGGAAACCGAGCACCGTGCGACAGCTGCCGATTCGCCAAAACATGTTGGTTACAGGTCTGGACGGCCAACTGACTTCCGCGCTCAGCAGTTCCTTCCGGTTCGGCTGGGTGCGTGACCGCGACGCCGTTAGTCCGGAGCGCCCCAACGTTGTTGCCGCGCAGGAAAACATTACGGGAACCAGCAGTTCCGCAGGACCAATCGCCCTGGACATCGGCGCCGCTACCGGCGCCCATACGCTGTTGGACGTCCCCATTGACGTTGGCACTCAGGTGGCACGCAAGCAAAGCAACGACAACCGTAACTTTCAATGGAACGCCGACTTCGTCTGGGCACGCGGACGACACACCTGGGAATTCGGCACCGCCGTTCATTATCTACCCACCCATCACTTGCGGGATGATAAAGTCATTGGCGCTCTCGGCGCGCTCGTCGCTCAATTGGACGCCGTCAGCTTCAGCCTCCCTGGAGCTGACGAACCCCAGCCTTGCAGTGTATCCGTCACCACAAACTGCCTGAGAGGCACGGACCTTCGGCAATGGGATCGGCTGTATGCCACCGCCCTCGGACTCATCGACAATATATCAGTTCTTGCTGTTCGCGACGGCAGCTTCAATCCTCTGCCTTTCGGCTCTCAGTTGGAATCCGATACCAAGCTGTGGGCGCCAGAAATGTATTTCCAAGATGTCTGGCGCGTAAAACCCAATCTGACCTTAACGCTCGGCGTGAGTTATGGATGGCAGACAGCTCCAGTTGAACGCCTGGGCCGGCAGACCATTCAGATCGACGCTGGGACCGGCAATCCAATCACTGCGCGGGACTTTCTCAAGCAAAGGGAAGATGCGGCGGCCAACGGCCAAATCTTTAATCCGACCTTTGGGTTCGTGCCCATTAATTCCGCTCACCGCGGAGTTTTCAATGTCGATTACGGCGACATCGCACCGCGTGTGGCTCTTGCCTGGACACCCTCCTACCACGGCGGCCTTGCGGGCTCGCTCTTTGGGTCGGGCAAGACGGTAATCCGCACCGGCTTCGGCATCATCTACGACCGCCAGAACACCGTACAGAGCGTGATTATTCCAGCGCTCGGTGTTGGCTTCGCCCAGACGCTGAACCTCACAGCTCCCGGGTGCAACCTTACTGGCCCGGGCGGCGCTGCATGTAATCCAGGCAGCACCAATCCGGCTCTTAGCGTCTTCCGTGTGGGCCAGGACGGCACTATGCCAGTCCCGGTGGTTCCTTCCCAGTCGAATCCGGTGGTTCCTCAGGTGACGTTTAATCCGGTAAACGGGAACATCCACTTTCCCGAGGTGTTCTCTTTCCAGGACGACCCGAATATCAAGGTTGGTCGCAATTACGCTGCGGACCTGACCGTGCAGCGCGAGTTCCCAAGCAATATGCTCCTTGAAGTGGCCTACTCCGGCCGCTTAGGTTATGACTTGCCACAGAGCATGAGCCTCGGCCAGTCCCCGATTAACTTCAAGGATCCCAATTCGGGCCAGACCTTCGCTCAAGCGTTCGACGCCGTTGCCACACAGCTTCGTGCCGGAACGGCAGCTTCCGCAGTCACACCGCAGCCGTGGTTTGAAGACCTTTCGCCCGGCGGCACCGTCTCTCTCGCAACCGCTGCGCGCACTAACTTTGTGAACGGAAACGTCAGCAGTATCTTTCAGAGGATCGATCAGAAGCGCCTGCTCGCGGGCCTGGCAACGTTTAACAACTATCTTGCGCAAGGCATTTTCCTCCGCTCCAGCACCGGAGAAGCCAACTATCACGCGCTCTTGGTCACTCTAAGCAAGCGCACTAGCAACGGACTTACGTTCACGGCGAACTACACGTTCTCCCATTCCCTGGATCAGCTTGGGGCGATCCAAAACGCCGCCAACCTGATGCCGAACAGTTTTGACCTGAATGCGGAATACGGTGCGTCTACCTTCGACTTCCGGCACATCTTCAACGGAAAGTATGTTTACAACTTGCCGTTCAAGAACTCGAATCCGTTCCTGAAGCGCGTGGTGGAAGGGTGGTTTAACTCCGGGATCTTTACGGCGATAAGCGGCCAGCCTCTCACCGCCACCGAAGGTTCTCAGGTCTGGGGCGGGACTCTGTCTCTCGGTTTCAATACTGGCAGAGTTCCGACAACAGATCCTGGCAGTTTCAACGATGGCGTACACACGGGCGTGACTGGCTCCCAGGGCGTAGGTACGAACAGCGATCCCGCGAATAAAGGAACGGGTTTGAACCTGTTTGCCGATCCCTTCGCGGTGTCCAACGAGCTCAGACCGGTTCTTTTGGCTACGGATGGCCGGGCCGGACGCTCGCGGCCGCTCCGCGGTCTTGGCCACTGGAATCTGGACACCTCTTTTGGAAAGAACACGGCCATCACGGAGCGCGTCCATGCCGTTTTCACCGCCGATTTCTTCAACATTTTCAACCACCCGATCTTCTGTGATCCCGGCGTCACGAATGGCAACGGCCTCTCGACCTGTAATGGCAGCCTGTCATTTGCCAGCGGCAATTTGACGAACTTCGGCGTCATCGCCAGCCAGTTTATCCCAGCCAACCGCACTGCGGGCAGCCGGTGGATTCAGCTCAGCCTGCGATTTGAGTTTTGAGCAGGAAGCGCTTCAAACTATTGGCGCCGGAGGGGCTTGTCTTATCGACCTTTCCGGTGCTGAGACCGTACTATTTTGATAGCGTGTGGTTTATGTTCGTAGGCCTGGATTGAATGTTTTGCACAGGCGGTACAGGGCTGAGGAAAAATAATTGTTTTGAATGCTTGACGAACGAAGAAAAGCTGATATCATTGGGGATGGTCTGAGGGCCTTGAAAAGCCTAGGACTGCTCAGGGGCATCACAGTCGGATCGAAGAAACCTTCCAGCCCGAGAAAAAGCGACGGCGAGAAGTAGATCCTATAGTGGGGTTCTTTACGAGTACAGGGTAGAAAGAAGTTGAGCAACGCGTGGAACCACTCAGGTGTGGGTGGTTGCGCCCGGCGCTCGACGCCGGGTTTTTTATTTTGCGGTAGTGATTAGTGGCGGTGGCGAGTCGAAAGAAGTTCCGCAAGGGATTTCCGAAGCGCGTCGCAGGGCAGCTAAGACACGAGGCAAAATCCCAGAAGGAACTGGGGCAGGCTGGAAGGCAAGTTCGCGCCAAAGCGAACCGGTAAGTCCCTCTAGACAGGTCCTGAGGCATTCAGGGCATTCCGATCGACTCGGAAAAAAAGGTTCTTTGACAACAGAAAGGCTGGCAAGCCTACGCCGATAACCTGGCGCGGATTACGGTCCGCGCGGGGGAATGAAGGCGTGGGTTATTACAAGTTTGCTCGAGATTGAGCATAACTGTGGAACAAGGCGGCTTATTCAAGTCCGTGAATGGCGATTCGTGACCGGTGACTCGTAAGAGAAACCGGAAGCAAGTTGTCATCACGGTTCTCCGAGGACGGTAGAGTCGAAAGCCTCGAGTCGGTTTCTTGGCTGCTCCGCAAGGGGCGGCACCGACAACCCCGCGAGCCCATGCCCGGGCGAGCGGAGGGCCGATGCGAGGAAGTAGGGAGCTGCAGGAATCGGAACGTCAGCGATTGTTTTGAAGCGGCCGGTCGGAAGACCGGGCACTCCAAAGCAGCGAAGACGGATTGAGTAAGTTTTATGATTAAGCTACTAAGGGCGTACGGTGGATGCCTTGGCGCCAGAAGGCGACGAAGGACGTGGCAAGCTGCGATAAGCCCCGGGGAGCCGCAAGCAGGCTTTGATCCGAGGATGTCCGAATGGGGAAACCCGGCGGGATGAACTCCCGTTACAGCCCGCTGAATCCATAGGCGGGTATGAGCCAACCCAGGGAAGTGAACCATCTCAGTACCTGGTGGAAAATAAATCAAAGAGATTCCGAAAGTAGCGGCGAGCGAAATCGGAACAGCCCAAACCCAATTGTTTACAATTGGGGGTTGTAGGACCGCGTGAGTAGAGTTACCAATTCGACGGCTAGGTGAACCCGCTGGAAAGCGGGGCCATAGAATGTGAGAGCCATGTAACCGAAAGCTGATCGGACTCGAAGCGGAATCCTGAGTACCACCGGACACGTGTAATCCGGTGGGAAGCTGGGGAGACCACTCTCCAAGGCTAAATACTCTCTGGCGACCGATAGTGAACCAGTACCGCGAGGGAAAGGCGAAAAGCACCCCTGCGAGGGGAGTGAAATAGAACCTGAAACCGTATGCTTACAAGCAGTCGGAGGGTTATGTGCGGACTTCGGTCCGTACCAGCCTGACGGCGTGCCTCTTGCTTAATGAGCCGGCTAGTTATTCTTACGTGCGAGGTTAAGCGCAAGCGAGCCGTAGCGAAAGCGAGTCCGAACAGGGCGACAAGTACGTAGGAATAGACGCGAAGCGGGATGATCTACCCTTGGCCAGGTTGAAGGCCGCTTAACCGCGGCTGGAGGACCGAACCGGTGTGAGTTGAAAATCGCTCGGATGAGCTGAGGGTAGGGGTGAAAGGCTAATCAAATTCCGTGATAGCTCGTTCTCCCCGAAATGTCTTTAGGGACAGCCTTGTGTGAATTGCCACGGTGGTAGAGCACTGAATGGACTAGGGACCAACTCAGGTTACCGAATCCAATCAAACTACGAATGCCGTGGACAACTGCACGGGAGTGAGACTACGAGGGATAAGCTTCGTGGTCAAAAGGGAAACAGCCCAGATCGCCAGCTAAGGTCCCTAACTGTGTGCTAAGTGGGAAAGGAAGTGTATTCGCTCCGACAGCCAGGAGGTTGGCTTAGAAGCAGCCATCCTTTAAAGAAAGCGTAACAGCTCACTGGTCAAGCGGATATGCACCAACAATCCAACGGGGCTCAAGCACACGACCGAAGCTGCGAAATGACATTTCTTCGGAAATGTCTTTGGTAGGGGAGCATTGTGTGTGGTCTTAAGGCAGACCGAGAGGACTGCTGAACTCCACACAAGAGACCCTGCCGGCATAAGTAGCGATAAACACGATGAGAACTCGTGTCGCCGAAAGTCTAAGGTTTCCTGAGGAAGGTTAATCCGCTCAGGGTTAGGCGGGTCCTAAGGTGAGGCCGAAAGGCGTAACTGATGGACAACAGGTCAACATTCCTGTCCCGCCTGGTGACGTTTGACGATGGGGTGACGCAGAAGGATAGGGGAGCCACCTGATGGATGGTGGTTGCTCAGCGCAAGCCGGTTCCCGCAGGGAAATCCGCGGGGACGTTAACGGTGAGGCTGGGGACGAGACCGTTAGGTCGCAAAGTTCCTAATTTCACGCTGCCAGGAAAAACCTCTAAGGAGTCAACCAGGTGCCCGTACCACAAACCGACACAGGTAGACGAGGTGAATATCCACAGGCGCTCGAGAGAACGCTTGCTCAGGAACTAGGCACATTAGTCCCGTAACTTCGGGAGAAGGGACGCCGCGGTAGGGTTTATAGCCCGAAGCGGTCGCAGTGAATCGCGCTCTGCAACTGTTTAACAAAAACACAGCTCTCTGCAAAGTCGAATACGACGTATAGGGGGTGACACCTGCCCGGTGCCGGAAGGTTAAAGCAAGGGCTTAGCCGCAAGGCGAAGGCCTGAACTGAAGCCCCGGTGAACGGCGGCCGTAACTATAACGGTCCTAAGGTTTTTGTATGCCATTCAAACATAAGCCTTAGTAAAAACTGGCCAAATGCGGGAAAATCCGAGAATTCTCTGCTACCTGCCGATTGCCATCGGCGGGTAACAATGCACGAGATGCGGGCAATCCGCAGGAAAGGCCGAATCGGCAATGATTCGGAATCCTCAGAGACTATACGCCAGTCTCCAGCGCAAGCTGGAGAAGATATAGTCCGGACTGCATGGCGACATGCAGAGGATGGCAGAAATGACCATCCCGCTTCACGCCGATGATCGCGTGAGGTTGTAACAGCATCGAGCGAAATTCCTTGTCGGGTAAGTTCCGACCTGCACGAATGGTGGAATGATAGAGCGACTGTCTTGGCGAACGGCTCGGCGAATTTGTGGTTCCGGTGAAGACGCCGGATGCCCGCATCTAGACGGAAAGACCCCGTGCACCTTTACTGCACTCTGGTCATGAGTAACGGAATAGTCTGCGTAGCATAGGCAGGAGCCTGTGAACCTCTGGTTTCGGCTGGAGGGGAGGCAACAGTGAAATACTGCCCTGATTGTTCTGTCGCTCTAACCTACCGCCCGTGACGGGCGGGGAGACACGGCCAGACGGGTAGTTTGACTGGGGCGGTCGCCTCCTAAACGGTAACGGAGGCGCCCAAAGATCGGCTCAGGCGGATTGGAAACCCGCTGTGGAGTGCAAGAGCAGAAGCCGGTTTGACTGTGAGACTTACAAGTCGAGCAGGGACGAAAGTCGGGTCTAGTGATCCGGTGGTCCCGCGTGGAAGGGCCATCGCTCAACGGATAAAAGGTACGCCGGGGATAACAGGCTGATCTAAGCCAAGAGTTCACATCGACGCTTAGGTTTGGCACCTCGATGTCGGCTCATCGCATCCTGGGGCTGTAGAAGGTCCCAAGGGTTAGGCTGTTCGCCTATTAAAGCGGTACGTGAGCTGGGTTCAGAACGTCGCGAGACAGTTCGGTCCCTATCTGGTGTGGGCGCAGGAGACTTGAAGGGAGTTGTCCCTAGTACGAGAGGACCGGGATGAACAGACCCCTTGTGTACGAGCTGTCGCGCCAGCGGCATCGCTCGGTAGCGAAGTCTGGAAGAGATAAATGCTGAATGCATCTAAGCATGAAGCTCGCCCTGAGATAAGGTCTCCCAATCCCGCTTCGGCGGGATAAGAAGGGCAGTCGAAGACTACGACTTTGATAGGCGGGAGGTGGAAGCACAGTAATGTGTTGAGCTGACCCGTACTAATCGCCCGTTCGGCTTAATCATAAAACTTTCTCAAACCGTCTTGGCTCCGATCGGGAGCCACTTAGAGAACGAGAGAGGAAGGGGAAGCAACGTTTTGCTTCCGCAGTTTGCTCGATTCGAGTCGAGCTTGTAATGCCAGCCAATTTCTGTTGTCACACTTGCGATTCCTTGGGCTTTAGGGCCAAGAACGCGAGTCACAAGTTTCCGGTGGTTATACCACGAGGGTCACACCCGTTCCCATCCCGAACACGGAAGTTAAGCCTCGCTGGGCCGATGATACTGCGCGGGTAACTGCGTGGGAACGTAGGTCGCCGCCGGGATTAAACTGAAAAAGCCCCAAGTATCGCTTGATACTTGGGGCTTTTGTTTTGGATTACGTGAGGAGTAAAAACATCCTCCGCCCTTAAGAAAAGGGCGAGGTCTGGTTGGGTTTTGACTTTAACCAGGAACACTTTTGGCGGGTTCCTGTCTCATCGAATCGGCCTTACCGCTCCGCATCTCCCTAGGTTTCAGGATCGAGCCTGCCAGGCCCTATACACCAAAAACCTGTGCCTTCTATCCCCGTTCTCAAGAACGGAGCCTTACGCCATCTGGTAATATCCCGGCGTGGACACCATCGATTGGCTGCTCGATGCCGACCCGGCAATAAGCTGGCAGGCGATGCGCGATTTAACTGACGCTTCCCCGACGGCGATCGCCGCGGAGCGCGCCCGCGTCCCGCGCGAAGGGATCGGCGAGGCAATCCTCGCCTGCCAGGGGTCGGACGGCTCGTGGCACCGGGCCAACGCGCCCGTCTGGTTGCCGACTCTCTACACCTTGCTCTTCCTGCGGTCGACCGGCGTCGACCGTGCCGACCCTTCCGTCGAGTCGGCGGTTGCTCGTCTCGAGGCAGGCTACCGGTGGGACAAGGAATTCGGCGAAAAGCCGTTCTTCGAGGGGGAGGTGGAGCCGTGCATCAACGGTGGCACGCTCGCGCTTGGCGCCTATTTCGGGCACCCGGCCGAGAGCCTCGCACGCCGTCTCGTCGGCGAGCAGCTCGACGACGGCGGTTGGAACTGCGAAGCGCCGAAGAGCGTGCGCTCGTCGTTTCACACCACGATCTGCGTGCTCGAGGGGCTGCTCGAGTACGAGCGTGCCGTGGGGGCCGCGCCGGAGGTCGCCTCGGCCAGACGGCGCGGCGAGGAGTACCTGCTCGAACGCGCTCTCTTTCGACGGCGCTCGACCGGCGAGGTCGCGAATCCGGCGTTCCTGAAGTTCGCGTTCCCGCCCCGCTATCACTACGACGTCCTCCGTGCGCTCGACTACCTCAGGGACGCCGGTGTTCAGCCCGACACGCGCGTCGGGGATGCCTGCGAGGTCGTCGAAGGAAGGCGGCAGGCCGACGGTCGATGGCTCCTCGATGGCGCGTACGACGAGGCGCTTGCCCTCCCGTTCGGCGAATCGGTGGGTCAGCCGAGTCGGTGGAACACGCTCCGGGCCCTGCGGGTGCTCGGTTGGTACGAGCGAAAAAGAAGGCTCGAGCCGGCGAGCATCCCCTAGGCCAAGCTTTCCGAAGCGCGTCGGCACTGCGACTTCGACGGCGCTGGCTGAGACCTCTCCCAGAGTGGTTAACGAAGAACAGGTGGCTGTCCAGAGCCTAAGGAGTGCTGGAGCCTCTTTTCGTATTCCTTTAGCGCGTGTGCAAAGTGTGTTGCTCCATCCA
>Ga0306925_10005263_pt1 | contig 11855 bp, 10 predicted proteins | sample flu12Cox44000176_FD_203755 | JGI IMG/M metagenome (GOLD analysis project Ga0306925, IMG submission 203755) | Lab enrichment of tropical soil microbial communities from Luquillo Experimental Forest, Puerto Rico - flux8day.12C.oxic.44.000.176 (v2)... | ecosystem: Environmental > Terrestrial >...
AATTCAATTTGTCACCAAACTGCAGAATGTGCGCCAAACCTAGCCGGTAAAAGGGTCGCCTTACCAGATTCGGCATAATCTGGGATCCGGCATGCTGCCGATTATGCCGACATCGGCATAAGCGCCACGCTTTCGCAGTCCACCGTCTAACCCGATGGTATGGCCAGGGTGTCGACCTCCACGCCCGCCTACCGTGGCTATCTGCATACATGGGCCATGTGGACATCATCGGTACCGAAACCTATCTGAACACCACCCCGGAACTCCTGGATCTGGCTGCCAACCGGCTGCGCCGCCGATACGAGAAGACCGCCAGTGAGGACGACAGGATATGAGCCGTTCAAAGTCTGAGTCACTCCTCGGTCTGACCGAGAGCTTCTTCCATAGTTACTTGCAGCACACACGCGGAGCAAGCGCTCACACAGTTCGAGCCTACCGCGACGCCCTGAAGCTCTTCTACCTGTTTCTGGCAGATCAGAAGCGCAAGTCCGTGGCCGACTTAGCCCTCGAAGATATCCAATCCGATGTCGTGCTCGCGTTTCTGGATCATGTCGAATCGCGGCGCGGGAACTCCGCGGTTACCCGGAATTGCCGCCTCGCAGCCGTCCGCAGTTTTGTGCAGCATCTCCTGCGTCAGGATGTGACGCGGGCAGGTCAGTACGGGCGCATTCTCGCCATTCGCAGCAAGAGAGCACTCCGCCGGACCGCCATTTATCTGGAACCTGAAGAAGCCCGCGCTGTGATAGCCGCCGTCGATCGTCGGTGTCGGAACGGCGAACGCGATCATGCCCTGCTGCTGTTTCTGTATAACACGGGAGCACGGGTGAGCGAAGCGTTGGCGGTACGCCCTTGTGATCTCCGGCTGGAAAGACCCCGGCAAGTCCGGTTGCTCGGCAAAGGCCAAAAGGAGCGAGTCTGTCCCCTCTGGTCCGAAACAGTTTCAGCCCTGCGCCAGATCATTCGCGCAGGGAGAGCTGAGGACTTCCTTTTCAGAAACAGCCGGGGCGCACCGCTAACGCGCGACGGTGTTGCTTATCTGTTGGGCAAGTATGTCCGACTCGCGGCACAGCACGCTCCCGTGTTACGAAAGCGCCGAGTCACCCCACACGTCATGCGCCACAGTTGTGCGGTAGCGCTCCTGCAGGCGGGTGTCGATGTTTCAGTGATTCGTGATTATCTCGGTCACGCATCGGTGGCCACCACAAGCCGCTACATCACGACCAACCTTCAGATGAAGCGCGAGGTCCTTGAGGCTTTTTGGAAGCGAGCCGGGCTTATACCTGACTCTCCCCGAAAGTGGCGGCCATCACCGAAGCTGCTCGCCTTCCTCGAAACTCTCTGAAGGTCTTATCTGGAGTGCACAATCAGTTGATCCCAATCCTGCTTCGGCCAGTATGCCTCCCGCACATTTCGCTCTGGATAAGACCGGAGTCGAGATAATGTGCCCAGCAGCCTACGTGCACCAGCTTCGGCCCGCCGATGTTTTCATACGCCTGATAACCGTCGGTTTGCAGAATCCCTTCCCATTGCCCTAAGAACTTCCGCGGACCCTCCCGCGCACGGCTCATGCAGAAGTCGAATACCGTTTCTCCTCCCGGTTTTCCGTATTGCCATAAGTACGCCTGATGATCCGCTCCGCGCTTGTCGTGCATTTGTACCGGCACGATCGTTTCATCGGCTTGCAGATAGGAAGCCTTCAGCAGATCCTGGCGCATCGCCGTCACCACCGGCTGCAGCAACTCGCCCACCCGCATCACCCAACCGTCCAACGTCGCCCGCCCGATCTCTAAACCCGCTTCGCGCTCCAGAATCGCCGCCTGCCGGTACAGCGGTAGATGATCGCAATACTTGGCGATCACCGTTTCCACCACTACGCGATCACTCGCCAGCCCTTTTTCTACGATGCGCGGCTGACACGCCGGCATCGAGACCGCACCCTGCTGGCAGCAGCAGCAGACGCGCTTTTCACGCTTGGTCACGCGCACAAAATACCGCGCCGGTTCCACGTCCACCACTTCGCTTTCGTCGTAGCCGATCAGGGTGGTTTCGGCGCCGCATTGTTTGCAGGTCTGCTCCGCGCACCGGATCACTTCTTCTACGCGCGGTAGGCTCTGCGGCAGGCGCTGTCTTCCAGGATGCGGCTTCCGCTGCCGCGGCGGCGCGCTGGCTATCGGAGGACGCTGGGCTTCCGCCTCCACTTCGTCACGGGTGGTGCCCGGCTCTTCCTCCACCAGCAGTTGCAATTGCAGATCACTGAGGGTTTCGCTGCGTGGCCCCAGCATCTTCACGCGCTGCTGCCGCAGTTCTTCGGTGAGCGCCTGGATCTTCAAGTGCGCCCACGCCAGCTCCCGTTCCAGCACTGCGATGCGTGCTTGAGGATCGAATGCACTCATGCGACTAAGTTCGATTGTAAGTCAGACGATGACTTATTGCCAGTTATTTCGAACGTAAACACAAAAAAATGTTTTATGCAGCAGGTGCCCGCCGCAACCAGTTCTTGCGCGGCTGCGCTTGCGTCAGGTCCAACCCGTTTACCAGCATCGCCAATTCTTCCGGCCGCAACATCACGCAGTTCCCGTCCTGCCCGCTAGGCCAGCGGAAACCGCCCTTCTCCAGCCGCTTCGCGCACACCCACAGCCCGCTGCCATCCCACACCAGAACCTTCAAGCGGTTTCGGGCGCGATTGGCGAACAGGAACAAGTGGCCGCTCAGCGGATCCTCACCGAGCCGGTCACGCACCAACCCGTACAGGCCGTCGAATCCCTTCCTCATGTCCACCCCTTCGACGGCGATGTAAATCTTCGTTGCCGGACCAAGGCCAAACATCACACGCTTTCCGCGATGCGGATCAGCCGGACCAATTCGGCCTCACCAAACCCCCACCCGCTCTCGATCCGCCGTCCGTTGCCGAGCACCAAAGCAAAGCCTGTCGCCGCTTCGCCAGCCGATTCCAACTCTACCTTGACCAGCTGCTGTTCCGGACCGTTCCGCCGCCGGAGGTAACGCCCCAACGTACTCAGAACCATGCGTCAGGCCACTCGCTCGATACTGCCCCAGCACCTGCTCGATTTCTTTCTCACTTCGACGTCGTGCCATGACGCCAGTGTCGCCAGGTTCAGGCAGCCTGCACAAGATGGTTTCGTCGGACGCTTACGGTCAAGGGGTATCCACCTCCGGCGAGGTCCAAAGGAACCTTCTTTGCCGGGCGCGACTCTTTTACGCCCTTCTCACCTCGCGGGACGGCTTCAAATCCGATGGCGAGATCCCGGAGCTTCGCCGTTTCTCCCAGACTGCCTGGCTGGGAGCAGATGCAAGGGCTCAATGGTCCTGCTGTCCCGTTCTTGCGCAATAGTGGCTGCTGAAGCGAGGGCCTGCTTCAAGAGCGCAAAACGGCATGTCGTCCTTCACCGCCGAGTCTCCCTTGGGCCGGTCCTCCAGCGCTCTCAGCAACTTCTCTGCTACGTCGTCGGGGAAGAAGGGCGGGTGGTCACTGCCGAGTCACTCCATGGGAGCCGGGCCGCAAACAGTTCTGCGGTGGCGGCGAGGTCTCTCCGGTCTTCACGGACCAGGGCGTGCACGAAGTCCTCGGGCGCGAGGTAAGCGGCACCACGCCTCGTCGCACAGCCGAGGGCGAGGAAGATAACGCTCCGCGGCCGAGCGGAGTAGCGCTCGAACATCGCTTCTTTATCGCGCGGGTTTCCAACAGATTCACCTGCAATCACCTTCAACATGTCCTTTCGCCTAGCGTACTGAGAACCGGGAGTTCTCGGTAGCGTTAATCACCTTCAATAAAAAGAGTCCGAGCCAAACAGACAGCATCAGCCTCCGCGCAGGTGCAAACAAAGAAGAGCTCTCCCTGCGAAAAGGAGTGAAACAAGACAATGCCAATCACATCGACGAAGGAACTGATGGTCTCCATGTTGAGCGAGCTGCGGCATGGCGCGGAGCGTAGCCAGTCGATTTACGAGGAATTGGGCCAGAGCGCCCAGAATCCTCAGATAAAGGAAGCCCTGGAGGCACGTGGGATGATCTCATCTCAAGTGCTCAACAAACTGGACGAATGTTTCAAAATTTTAGGTGAGAAACCCGTCAAGGTGAATCAACGGTTACGCGACGTGTTCATCGAGGACTTCCGTAAGGAACTCAATGAAATCCAGCAACCGCTTGCCCGCAAATTGTTCGTCTTGGCGAAGGCGAGCCATCTAGCTCATCTGGAAGGGGCCGGTTATCTGGCTTTGATCGAGGCAGCAGACACACTCGGCCATCCCGGTGTCGGCGTACTTCTTGAAAGCTGCCTAGCGGACAAATTCGCGTTTGCGAGAAGGACAAAGCGATTGATCCGCGAACACATCGAACAGAGGGTCTCAGCCGCCTAAGGCATCTCCGCCAAAACCTCACATCCCACGGTTGTGTAGAACCATGTCTAGCATCAGGACCTCGCTGCGCACTTCGCAATGCAAGAGGCCACTACACACCCGGATCTCGGCTCTGTTTTCGGCGTCCCAACGTTCAATTTCTCTACCTTGAAGTTGCTGCCGTGACGGAGTGTGTCCTGCGCTTGGGCCGGGCGCGCGCTTGGGAGCTTTCTCTCACCCGCGGTTAGAGCGCACGCCCATTCTTTAGAAGTGCGACCGCACCATAATGCGGTAACACGTCACGGTAGAGCGGGTTCAGCGTGGACCGAAGATGTCCGGACTGAGTAAAGCGTGCAGCGCTTTGTCCGCAAACTGCATCCCAGCCACTCACCGGAAGTGTGCGCGGAGCGGATTGCCCTTGCGTCGGACTCAACGTCGTGAGTGCTGGCTTATCGTTGGCCGCTTTTCAAGTGATTATGTATGGCCGGTCTTGGGTGATCACCGAGGTCCGGCGCTTCAGGTAATACGAATGGCTCATCGATCAATTGCCGAGGCATGCTCCCCGGCAACCACTGGCGGAAGCGGATGCCCAAGCGGTTCAGTCCCTGATCGAACAGGACAAACTTGCGACAGGTTCAAACTGTTGCCGACCAATCCGCTAGGTCAAGTTCATTCGTCGTAGCAGCGCAGAAAAGCGGGGGTCGGAGCGAATCACGTCGTATAACGGCTCGGCTTTCAAGTCCAAGGTCAATTCATGCTCATCGACGGACTTCTTAAGCCAGTAGAAGCCGCGGCCTTTGTCACCGAGCGCGAAGTAAATCTTCGATATGGCCAGTGCCGCCGGGCGGCCGTCTACAGACCGGGTCAATAGTGTTTGGAGAATGGCAATCGCCTTTGCGCGCTGCCCCGAGAGAGCATATGCTTGGGCGAGTTCGCCTGAGGTCATCGGATCGCCTTCCATCACTTTGCAGGCCGCAAGCAGTTCTTGAATCCCGTCATTGAATCTTCCCTGCCGAATGTACAAACGGCCCAGACTACGAAGCGCGAATCCGAATGAAGGGTCCAGTTCCAAAACGCTGCGGTATTGCTCGGCAGCGTCTGCGTAGCGGCGTTCGTGATACAAGGCATCGCCGAGTCCCTGCCCGACAAAAGTTGAAATCGGATCCAGATCCAAAGCCCTCCTCACTTCGCTCGTAGCTTCGGAAAACCGGCCGACTTTTTCCAGGTAAAAAGCGTAATAGCGGTGGGCAACCGCGTCACTCGGGCTTAACTCGAGAGCTCTCTTAAACTCCAGATCCGCATTCGGCCAGTCAAACCCGGCCAGGAATGTTTCAGCTAAATCCAGGTGCGCCTCGCCTAGGCTGGGGTCGAGTTCTAGCGCCTTCGACGCGGCTGAGCGGATCTTGGGAATGAGTTCCTCGGACGGTGTGGCCGTCATCACCAACAGAGCAGTATAGGCGTGAGCCAGACCTGTGTAAGGAAGCGCAAATCGCGGACTCGTTCGGATGGCCTGCTCGAAATAGCGGATCGCCGTTTTTACCGGCTCCGGTGCGTTCTTGTTCCACAAATAACGGCCTTTCAGATAGGCCTGATATGCTTCCGGATCTACCGAAGGTTTCGCTGATTGCGCGTAAGCAACCGTGCCGGTCCGGGCAAACTGAACGCCCAACGCGGCGGCGATCGAGGCGGCGATCTCACGCTGGACGGTCAGCACGTCCTTGGTCTCTCTTTCGAAGCTTTCGGACCAAAGCTGAGAGTCGTCGGCGGTGTTGGCGAGGCGGGCGGTGATCCGCAGACCAGACCCGACCTGTCGAACCGTACCCTCGAGAACCGTTCGTACTTTCAGATCACGGCCGATACGGCCGAGGTCCAAGACCCTCCCTTTGTATCCGAAAGACGAGGTCCGTGCGACCACGCGTACCCCCGGAACGCGCGCCAAGGAATCGAGCAGGTCTTCGGTGATGCCATCGCTGAGCAGGTCATTGCCGTCATTGTTCAGGTTCACAAAAGGGAGGACGGCCACCGAGGGGACTCTGTCCGCGGCCGTGGGGCCACGAACCTTGAAAGCGATGACCGCACCGAGGAGCACCAAGGCTACCGCAGCGGAGGCCAGGCCAACAGCATGGTGCCATGACAACGATCTGGTGGGGGCCGAATTCACCGAGTGAGCCTGCGCCGGTTCAGGCGCTCGCTCTTTGGGAGAGTCGAGCGTTCGGTTCCAGTGAAACAGCGGGGCGTAACTCCCTTTCGGCAAGGCGACTCGCACCGGATTATCCCGGCCTTCAGTGGCGTAATACCTGGTGAGCTTTGCCCGAAGCTTGCCGGCCTCCACCCGCACGATATTATGGGTTCGAGGATCGAAGGATTGGCCCCGACCGAAAACCTCGACCCCCAACGCAAATTCCTTCAATAGATGACCCCGGCCTTGCAGTGTCTCCGTGACGGTGTACTGAAGAAACCTTTTCTGGGCGCGTGCCGCGGAGAAAGTGACGCTGTCGAGCAGCCGCTCAAGCTCTTCACCGATGGCTTCGGCAGAGGGTGGATCGGTTCGGAAGCGGTCTCCCGTGGCTCGTCCTGCGGAAATTGCTTTGATTGATTCAAGTTGGCCCATTGCAACAGCTTGCGGAACCGTTAACAGCAGCGCTAACCGTTACCGCACCCCTCCGAACTTGAAACCCTGCTAGTTCGAAGTCACTATACCAGACTAGGTTTGGATCGACAACGACGCTCGCAGTTTCCACAGTGCGCAGTCCCAGCGAGGGCACTGGCTTTCGAGCCCGGAAATCTGTCGCGGGCAATCAGAGGGGAACAGAGGATGACATCGATTTCGCGGATGGTTACGATCGCTGCCTCACTGTTGGTGCTCGCCGCGCGGGCAATGGCGCAGACCGCCGATACCGGCGCCCTCACAGGCACGGTCACCGATCCAGCCGGGGCTTCAATCCCAAATGTGTCCGTTACCGCGATCAATGAGGGCAGCGGGCAGGAGAGGACGGCGGTGACCGGCTCCGACGGGAGTTTTACACTGACCTTACTGCCCCCGGGAACCTATCGCGTACGCTTTTCGGCAAGAGGTTTCAAAACGGCGGATGTAAGACCGGTGAGTATCACTGTCACGGAAAAGCCGGTCCTCAATCGGAGCATGGAGTTAGGCACTCAGGCGGAACAGATTACCGTCGAGGCAGTCGCGGAGACGGTCCAGAGTTCCAACGCAACCCTGGGCACGGTCATCAACACACGCACCGTGGTCGACTTGCCGCTGAACACCCGCAACTACACCAGCCTCCTAGCGCTCTCGGCAGGTGTGAACGCGACCGTGAACAATGCGACCGCATTGGGTAAGGGATCGCAGGACTTCGCCGTTAACGGCGCCAACGTCAACCAGAACAACTTCGCCATGGATGGGGTCTCCATCCAGAACTTCGGCGGCTTCGGTTCGACCCACGAAGGTGGCTCCTACACATCGTTTGGCATCCCGAGCCCCGATGCGCTGCAGGAGTTCAAGATCCAGACCTCGCAGTACGACGCAGGATATGGAAGGAATCCCGGCGCCAACGTAAACGTCGTGACCAAATCCGGCACTAACGCATTCCATGGCACAGCGTTCGAGTTCTTCCGCAATACGGCCCTGAACTCAAACGATTTCTTCCTGAACCGCGCCGGGCAGCGGCGCCCAGTCATCAATCAGAATCAGTTTGGGGGCGTCTTCGGCGGCCCGGTGAAGAAGGACAAGCTGTTCTTTTTGTTTTCCTATCAGGGCACTCGACAGACAAATGGCGCTTCCACCTCGACCTATCAGCCAGGCGTGATTCTCCCCCCTATTCCGGCGGGTGACCGTTCAGCGCCGGGCTTCCAAGCCGCTCTGGGAGTCGCGTTTTGCCCCGGCAATCATCCGGGGAACCGCAGCTATCTGACGGGCATTACCTCAAACCTAGGAGGCGTCCAAGTGGCCTGCGACGGATCGAACATCAACCCGGTGGCACTGCGGATGCTCCAGTCCAAGCTGCCCAATGGCAACTACCTGATTCCCGGTTCCACCAATGGCGGGTTCCAGAACTCGCCGCTTACCGTACCAGGGATCTATCGTGAGAATCAGTACATCGGCAACGGCGACTATGTGCTGAACGCGAAGAATACATTTTCGGGACGCTTTTTCGTTTCGAGCGACCCGCAAACGCTCGCATTTCTACCTCTTTGCAGCGGAAATTGTCTGGACGGCTCGAGAGCCTTCGCCGAATTTTCGAACCTGTACGGCACCTCCAAACTGACTTCTTTGTTGTCGAACGGCATCGTGAACGAGGCTGCCGTCTCATTCCAGCGCAACGTCACGGATGACGAACCGCGTTATACGCTGAGCAATCCTCAGTTCGGCATAACTCCCGCCACTCCGGGTATCAACCAGCTCTCACCGATGAACATCGGCGGCCTTTTTCAGGTGGGCGGCAGTATTTTCGACCAGCAGCAACTTTGGGTCAATACTTTCTTGTACAGCGACCAGGTATCATGGACACGGAACAAGCATACGATTCGCTTCGGTGGGGAGTATTCCCGGGTCCAATGGAACTGGGTGTTCCCCAGCATCGCCAAAGGGGAACTGATCCTGCCGTCCTTCGCTGATTTTCTTCTTGGCCGCCCCGCCTGCCCGCCCGGAACGTTTCCAGTAAGCTGCAATGGCCGTAATCCGGGCAATACGAGCGGAGCTCCTATCAGCAATATCATCGCGGAGATCCTCAGCAATCACCTGGCTTCGCCCAACGGGACAGTGAATGGATTACGAGTCAACGACGCCGCGGCTTTCATCCAGGACGACTACAAGCTTTCGCCTCGCCTGACACTGAACCTGGGCCTTCGCTGGGAATACGATGGCATGATGTATGACAGGTACGGGAATGACACGAATATATGGATTAGTCAGCTGCAGACTGTGCCGATTCCCGGATCTTCACCCGCGACAGGTACGCCCGTGGGTTTTGTGGTGCCGGCCAACTTCACCGGTACGGTCGCACCCGGAGTCCTGAAAAGCAGCCACGATATTCCGACGCGCAACAATCCGCCGCGCGACAATTTCGCCCCCCGGGTCGGCTTCGCGTGGCAGCCGCTCGATACGCCACGTTTGGTCATTCGCGGCGGAGGAGGATTTTTTTATGACCGTATTGCAGGCGCCAGCATAATCCAGTCCGTCCAGTTGCAACCGCCTTACGCTGCTGACGCCAGCGGCGGCACAGGCGCCGGTCTTGCCCAGCCATTTAACACGCTCACGGCGGGGGCGTTCCCAGTCCGCTGGGCCAACTTCGCAAACGGGAGCACATCGAACCTCAACGAAGTCATCATGGGCGAGAACTTCCTCACACCTCTGGTTTACTCGTGGAACATGAACGTTCAGTACGAGTTCGTCAAAGACTGGGTGCTCGAACTGGGCTCCGTCGGATCGCGTGGAATTCACCAGATTACAAGCGGCTGGAACTTCAACGCTCCTTACCTGGCCAGCACCGCCAATCCGGTAAACGGCGTCACCACGAACACGACGTCAAATTACCTTGTTCGCGTTCCGTACCTCGGGCTTTCCGAGAACTCGACAGTCGAAACCACCAACGGCGATTTCAAATATAACAGTCTTCAAGCCACCATCCGGAAGCGGTTTTCGAAAGGCTTTACCGTCCAGGCAGCCTACACATGGAGCCGCGCCTTCACCACGAACAATCTTGCGAGTGGGGATCCGCACGACTTCCGCCAGCAGTATGGCCTGAATCCACAGTATCATCCGCACCGTTTGACGGTGAACTACAGTTGGGATCTCCCGTTCGCGCAGCGCAAGGGAGTCGTGGGTACGCTGATCAATGGCTGGAATCTTTCCGGCCTGACCACCGTTCAGGACGGAACACCGCTCACCATAACGGACAGCAGTGGCGCGACGATTTACGGCCTCCAGAACTCGCGCGCGCAGATGTGCTCCGGAATGACATATGCCGATATCGCGACGGCGGGGGATCTGACCTCCCGTATCGGAGGTGTCAGCGGAGGCCCCGGCTATCTGAATACGCAGGCATTCTGCCCTCCTCCCGCCGTGGGAAATGGGACCGGGTACGGCAACAGCGGAATTGGCGTGATTCTGGGGCCGGGCCAGTTTGATTGGGATGTCTCGACCGCGAAAACGACGAGGGTTGGCGGCATCGCTGAAAACGCGACGCTCCAGTTCCGCGCGGAGTTCTTCAACTTCTTCAACCATCCCCAGTTCAGCAACCCCGCCGTCAATGTCAATCAGCCCTCCAGTTTCGGGCAACTCACGGGGTTGTCGGTGAATCCGAGGCTGATCCAGTTTGCGCTGAAGTACGTGTTCTGAAGTCAATTCGAATGCACGGAACGTTAACGCCTATTCGGATCCGACGCTTCTCCGCTGCGGCGGTCCTTACAGCGGCATTGACTCTTCCCGCTGCGGCCCAAGTCGATCTCTCCGGCGAATGGGGGCAAAAAATGCACGAGGATGCTCCCGAGAGGGGCGGCGGGCCAGAAATCGGCGATTACACGGGCCTACCGATCAATGATCGCGCGCGCATGCAGGCCGACGCCTGGGACGCGGACAAGTGGACGTTGCTCGAGCATCAATGCGAACCTCATCCAGCCGACTACGCAGTGCGTGGCCCCGGCAGCATGCGAATCTGGGAGGACATGGACCCGCTCACCAAGGAGGTCACCGCGTGGCACACCATGATCATGTGGATGAATCCCGAGCGCACGATTTACATGGATGGTCGTCGGCACCCCTCCGAGTTCGCGCCTCACACGTGGGGAGGCTTTTCCACCGGAGAGTGGGTCGGTGACATGCTGAAGGTTAAAACCACGCACCTAAAAGAAGGCTGGCTTCGCCGCAACGGGCTTCCGCGCAGCGAAAAGGCCGAGATGACGGAGTATTTCATCCGTCACGGCGACGATTTGACCGTGGTGACCATCGTAAAGGACCCGGTCTTCCTCACAGAGCCCCTGATTCGCACATCGAACTGGATTCTGAATCCTGGGTACGCGCCAACGCCTCAGTATTGTGTGCCCAGCCGCGAACTCGACCATCCTGTCGGCTGGGTTCCACATCATCTTCCGGGCACCAATCCCTGGCTCTACGACTATGCCCGGAAAAACGGATTCCCCGAGGCCGCGGTTCGCGGCGGCGCCGAAACCATGTATCCGGAATATCAGCAGAAGCTAGCGACATTACCGACTCCTCCCAAGCCTGGAGGGGCCGGCAAATGAGACTTGCGTGGGGGCCGTGTCTGCTGGCAGCCGTCGGGATTTGCGCGTTATCGCAGGACGAGAGTACCGGGCGGCGGGCCGAAATAGAGGTTCTGCACGTAAAGGCAAACGTGTACCTGATCGCCGGCGCCGGAGCGAACATCACGGTACAGGCCGGCGATCAGGCCGTTGTGCTCGTGGATTCCGGCCCTGCGGAATTTAGCGATGATGTACGGGAAGCAATCCGCAAGATCTCGACGAAGCCGATCGGTTACATCA
>Ga0306925_10005264_pt1 | contig 11855 bp, 10 predicted proteins | sample flu12Cox44000176_FD_203755 | JGI IMG/M metagenome (GOLD analysis project Ga0306925, IMG submission 203755) | Lab enrichment of tropical soil microbial communities from Luquillo Experimental Forest, Puerto Rico - flux8day.12C.oxic.44.000.176 (v2)... | ecosystem: Environmental > Terrestrial >...
AAAATGGAGAGCAATGATCTGCCCGAGAAAGTCGCGGCATTTTACAAGAAGGCCCTGGCAAAGTACGGGACCGTCCTGGATTGTACCAACGAGGCCACTGCCCACAATGATGCGGCGAAGGACGACAACTCCAAGGTTCTGACTTGTGGCGACGACAAACCGGATAAGGGCGGCATGGTGTTCAAGGCCGGAACGAAAGAAAAACAGCATATCGTCGGGATCCAACCGAACGGACATGGAAGTCTATACCAGCTGGTTTTTCTCAATGGGTGGTCTTCCGAAAGGAAGAAGTAGCAAAAGCATACTCGGTAAGAATTACCGAACCGAATGAAATACCAGTGCAAAGTTTCGTACTGGTCCGCGCTTTCGCGGGGCCTCCTTCCCGAAGCAAGTTCCTCCAGTCGTGCAACTTAGCTGGGTTGGCTAACTGCATGCATCGAAGCATCGGGAGGAAGACATGAACTCGGAACTTTCTTTCAAAACGGCGGTTTGCACCGAATACGAGAGACTCCTCTTCGTATGCCAAAAGACGTTGGAAATCTGGAGAAACCGGCGCGAGGAAGTCGCCCATTCCGACTTGCATGGGAAGGAAGCAGCCGCTGAACTCCTGCGTTTGCAGGCAGATTATGCCAAGGCCTATTCGCGCCTGGAAAAGCACGAGGACAATTGCGAACTCTGTCGCTTCGTCTCGAAAATCGGCGGCCGTAATTACGCCAGCATTTCGGAATCTGCCTTGGACAAAAAGCGTTCCGCCTGAACAGACACCGATCTTCCACCTGTGAGCCGGGAAGGCCGCAAAAAATCACGTATCGTGCGGCCTTCCCGGCGCGGGGCAAGTCCAGCTGAATCCTGACCAAGAAGCCTAAGAAGAGAGTGGGAGAATGAAATTGTATATTGCAATTTTGAGCGTGCTGGCATTTTTACTGGGCTCGCCGCTCTATGCGCACCGACCTGCGGAGCCGATTTTGTGATTTATCACAACCGTTCACGCTGGCTGTCCACTTTGCCGTACCTGGGCAGTTAGGTTGATGCAGAACGCTGTGTGTTCCTCAAAATATTGCGAGAAGAAATACAAAGGCGGTGCTGCTCCTGGGGGAGAATGCAGCACCGCCTTTTACTTGGGACCCTGACCCGGGAGAAGGAATTCCGCTCCCCGGAAGAAACGTCAGCCTCGGACCGTCAGGACTGGGCAAGTCGCCTTGGTCACAACGTTGTAAGCAATCGTCAGCGGCGCATGGCCGGCAAGGCTCTTGCGAGTCTTCGCGCCCATGACAATCAGATCCGCTTGCGATTCCCTGGCGGCCATCAGAATTTCTTCTTGGGCCACGCCGAACGTAACGCGGAATTCGGGTCTGCACCAATTCTCACTGCCTGCGGGCATGAGTTGTTTCATACGGACGGCGTGCACTTCCCGCAGGCGGGCCACACTCTCTTCGCTGTCAGCCGACGCGCTCTCGACGACATGCAGGAGGGTGAGGCAAGCGCCGTGCTCCTGGGCCAGAGAAAAGGCGTAGGCCGCGGCCTTCTCCGCCCCGGGGCCAAAATCAGTGGCAAAGAGAATGCTTTTCAGTTCAATTTCCCTGTGGGCCTCTCCACGGACAGCGGGGCCGACCGTGAGGACGGGAGAATTGGCTTGGCGGAAGATCTCTTCGGCAACGGAGCCGATAAGGAGCTTCTGCACTTTGCCGCGTCCGTGTGTTCCGGCGACTACCAGGTCGATTTCGTGGGCGACGATGAGTTTTTCGAGCGTCGGCCAGACGTTGCCTTCTTCCATCAGCACTTCGTGGGGAACACCACGGAGTTTACCGGAAACGAGAATGTCCGTGATTCCTTGCTCGGCGGCTTGCCGCACTTTCTCGTAGGTGGCTTGTGCTAGTTGCGGCTCGGCGAACTGAAACGGATCCGGTGAAATGATGTGGGTTAGATAAATACGCGCATCATAGCGCCGGGCGAGCGCAATGGCGTAGTCCAGGGCACGATTGGATACTTCAGAGAAATCCGTCGTGACGAGGATCTTCGATAAGGATACCCGCTTGGTTTCTTTGGTCTTTTGCTTTGGCTCTAATACTGGTAGCATGGCTCCCTCCTAAAAATAAGGAACTCTTACTAGCTCTATCTAGCTCTATTGTTTGCCCGTTGTCTCTGCCCTCAAGGGTGCAAGTTCCGTACCAAATTGCGTGTGGTGGAAACTGGTGGAAACACAAAACTTGCAAGAATTCTTGTCTGCGAGACCGAAGTGGGCTGAGCCAAGTGCCGCAGAATCTGCGCCGATTCACTGAAGCTTGGAGAAGAAAAACCTAGGCGCGGAGCAGGGTACCTGAAGAGGCTCAAAATAATGACAGCGGCCAGCTCTGAATTGCCCGTAATGCGGGCGTTCGCGGTCGACTCTTCGACGCTATAGTTCAGTAGTTGCTAGCCGCTGCCAAACTCTTTTTGTGGGTGTCCCTTTTTCCGACGTATCCTTTCGAGTCTTCACCGCGAGCCCGACCGTCGAAAAAGGAACGCCCACTGCCCGGCATTTTGACAATCGCTCCATTGCCGAATTGCCGAGCGTTTTCTTAACAAGCATCTGCGGTTCCTTTTCCCCAGGTTTGCCCAGGAGGGTAATTCACTGGAAATAATAGCGTTAAGCGTGGATAACGGCGGTCCCCATTTCGGACCTTTTCCCCTATTGCGAGTTCTCACCCGGGATGCGCTTTCTGACGCATTACTAGGAAGGCCGTTGGTGGTGAAAAGAACGGCTTGATTAGGAACTGGCCGACGCCGTAGGTCCCTCTTCCTCGGAGTGAGATAGACCGAATTTCTTCATTTTGTAGCGAAGCGCGTCGCGGCTGATGTTGAGTAGCTTGGCCGCTTTGATCTGGTTCCCGTGGGACTGCTGCAAGGCCAGTTCCACCAGGGCGTGCTCGACATCTTCGAGCGAAGTGCCTCCTTCAGGAATGGAAAGCGGAGGCAGGCGGCGCTTCCCGTCGGCTGGAGGCGGCTCCGAATTTGGGCCGCGATCATTCTCAATCAGAGCGGCTGCGCTCCGGCCGCTGGCGACGGAAAAAGGCAGATCATCGGGGCGGAGTTGATCGCCTTCTTCGAGAATCATGGCCCGCTCGAGGGCGTTCTTCAGTTCGCGGACGTTGCCGGGCCAGTCGTAGTTGACAAGCAAGCGGCGTGTTTCTTCGCTGATGCCCTGGACGAACTTGCGGAATTTCTTGTTGTAGTGCGCAAGGAAAAACTCGACGAGAGGAAGGATATCTTCTTTGCGCTCACGAAGAGCCGGCAAATAAATTGAAATGATGGCCAAGCGGTAGTAGAGATCCTGGCGGAAGCGGCTTTCGCGGACTTCGCGCTCGAGGTCGCGGTTGGAGGCGGCGATCACGCGAACCTCTACCTGGATATCCCGCACGCCACCGACACGGCGAATGACCTGGTCTTCGAGAACGCGAAGGAGTTTGGCCTGTAGGAGGGGTGAGAGTTCGCCGATTTCGTCGAGGAACAGCGTGCCGCCATCGGCGACCTCGAACAGGCCTTTTTTCATCGCCTTGGCGTCGGTGAAAGCGCCGCGTTCGTGGCCGAACAATTCCGCTTCGATCAGGGATTCGGGAATGGCGGAGCAATTGATGGCGACAAAAGGCCGCTCCGCGCGGGAGCTGCGGAAGTGGATTGCCTTGGCGACTAAATCCTTGCCGGTACCGCTCTCGCCCTGAATCAGAATGGTACTTGCCTCGCTCGCGGCAACTTTGTGGACGAACTTCATCAGTTCGGTGATCTTGCGCGAGACGCCAACGACTTCATGATAGCCCGCACGCCGGCGAACTTCGCCCCGGAGCGATTCCACTTCCGTGCGCAAGGCGCCGGCTTCTAGGGCGTTTTGCACGGTAACGAATAGCTCATCAAAATTGATGGGTTTGCTGACGAAATCGTAGGCTCCCAGTCGCAAAGCAGCTTTTACGTCTTCAAGCTGAGGATCAGCGGTCATCATGATAATGCTGCGGGTTTCGCCGGCCTGTTTGAGTTTTTCCAGGACTTCGAGACCTGTCATGTCCGGCAGGTGCACATCGAGAAGCACCGCATCCACCGCGTCGCTCTGTAGCGCCTTGATTGCCTGTTCACCGGTTTCCGCTTCCGTGGTCTGGTAGCCGAATTCCACGCACTTTTGCGAAAGCGCCCAGCGGACGAGCTTTTCGTCGTCAACAATTAGGATTCTTTTTTGACCCATGCGTTTACTTTATCACTATGGTAATTAGGCCGCACTCCGGGACCCGGTTTTTTGTGGCGGCTCAAGGGGCAACCAGATCTTGAAGCAGGAGCCCTTCCCAACGGTACTGACGACTTCAATTTTTCCACCGTGCGACAAGACGATTCCATTGGCCAGTGGCAATCCGAGACCTGTGCCCTCGCTGCGCGTTGTGAAAAACGGTTTGAATATTTTCGACAAGGCCTCCGGGGAAATTCCTCGGCCCGTGTCGGCTACCGCCACAAACACGCGATCGTTCTCACGTTCCACCTCCAGCTCGACTTTGCCTTCGTCGGAAATGGCCTGAATTCCGTTGAGGATGAGGTTTAGAACCACTTGCTGGATCTGAGCTGGATCATGAACAACCTGGGGAAGAGAAGGGTTGGGCACGCTGAGAATCTGAATAGGCCTCGTCCTGACCTGCTGCCGCGCGAGAAGGACGGCCTGCTCGATCGTCGCATTCAGGTCGGCCAGGTGAAACGAAGGCGGTCGGGGCCGCGCATAGGACAATAAGTCATTCAAGATTGCCTGGATGTGGCGGATTTCTTTCTGGACATCGTACAGGACCGTGCGGCTTGGACTGTCCGCCGAAAGTTCCTTGCCCATAACATCTACCACGCCAGCAATTCCCGCCAGGGGATTGCGGATTTCGTGGGCTAGACCGGCGGCAAGTTCGCCCAGCGTGGCGAGATGTTCAGCTCGGACCATTTCGCGTTGATGGAGCTCCTCAAGCTCCTCGCGATTGTGATCAAGCTGCTGAACCATCTCGTTGAACTCGCGCCCAAGCTGGCCGATATCGTCTGTGCGCCTCGCGAACTCAACCCGGGCGGATAAATCTCCCCTGCGGACCCGCGCGATGGTGTTCATCAATTCTTCGAGCGGGCGCTCCACCAATACCAGCAAGACGGAAAGCAAAACAAAACAAAGAGCAATCGCCGCGCCGAGGCTGGCGATCAGGATCCATTGCACTTCCCTGACCTGCAGCGTGCGAAGGACCGCGACGATGGCGGCCACGCCAAGATTGAGTATGGCGATTGTCGGAATAAAAACCTTCCATTGCCACCGTATTCCCCTGGCCCAACGCACGAATTGAGGAAGCTTCATGACCGTATCTCATCAGAGACTTGTTGGGGGCGCAAGTTGTTCCGGTTTTCGAATGGGTGGCCTGCCGTGGCCGACACAATTCGGCACAGGCCCGCGACTATTTCGACGTGCAATGGCTTTGGTCTTCTACAATCACACTCACGTGAGTCTTCGGTTTGTTTCAGTATCAATCCTTCGGAGGGTACTGTGTCTGCTTCGGATTCCTTCGATCTCATTGTGATAGGTTGCGGCCCCGCGGGCGAGAAAGCAGGCGCGCAAGCCGCTTATTTTGGCAAGCGCGTAGCGGTGATTGAGCGCGCACCTGTCGCCGGCGGCAGTTGCATCAACACCGGCACGGTGCCGAGCAAAACTCTTCGCGAGTCCGCGCTGTATTTCTCCGGGTTGAAGCAGCGCGGCCTTTACGGCATCGACTACTCCTTAAAAGAAAATCTCACCGTTCACGATTTCATGCATCACGAGCGCGCAGTGGTGGAAATGGAGCGCCGGCGAATTCTGAAGAATCTCGAGTTGCATCACATCGAACTTGTGCATGGCCAGGCTGCATTTGAGGATGCGCACACCATTATCGTCGGCGGACCGTCCGGGAGCAGGCGCCTGCGCGGGGAAGTGATCCTGATTTCGACGGGATCAAGGCCTCACCGGCCGCAGGAAATCGCCTTTGACGATATCCACACGTTTGATTCCGACACGTTCCTGCAGATGGATCGCATCCCGAAAAGCCTGGCGGTAATTGGCGGCGGCGTCATCGGTTGCGAATACGCATCCATATTCATGGCGCTGGGCGTGGACGTCACTTTGGTGGACGGCCGCGACCGGCTACTGCCGTTTCTGGATGTGGAGATTGCCAATCGCCTGCGTGACCGATTTCTTTCCCTGGGCATGCATCTGTGGTTCAACGAGCGTCCGGTGAAAACGGAAACGACCGCGACGGGCGCTCGCCTTTTCATGAAAAGCGGCAAGACGCTTGAGACCGATGCGGCTCTGTTTGCGGCAGGCCGGCGCGCGGCGGTGGATGCACTGGGACTGGAGAAAGCTGGCCTAGCCATCAACGACAAGGGATACATCGGCGTAGATGAGAATTACCGGACCATCGTGCCGCACATTTACGCGGCAGGCGACGTCATCGGTTTTCCGGCGCTGGCTTCCACCTCCATGGAGCAAGGACGCGTCGCTGTTTGCCACGCTTTCGGGTTGAAATATAAGCAACGCGTCGCTTCGCTACTGCCCATGGGCATCTACACCATTCCCGAAATTTCCGCCGCGGGCGAGACGGAGGAATCCTGCAAGGAAAAGGGAATTGATTATTGTGTCGGACGCGCGCATTACGAGAATAACGCGCGGGGTCATATCACGGGCGACACTTCGGGGATGCTCAAGCTGATCTTTGCGCCCGCAAATCGCAAGCTCTTGGGACTCAGCATTATCGGTGAATCCGCCACGGAACTGATTCACATCGGCATGATGGTTCTGGACAACGGACTCACCATTGATGAATTCATCGAACAGGTTTTCAACTATCCGACCCTAAGTGAGACCTACAAATACGCTGCCTACGATGGTCTAGGAAATATGTCCGGCCATAAACTTCGCGAGGGCTGAGCCACGATTCTGCTTCTCCGTAGCAATCCAGCGTTTCCCCGCATCGAAAAAAATTGAGGAGGATTCTACATGCCATTTGTACGGATCGATCTTCGAGCAGGAACTTCACCGGAATATCGCAAGGCACTCGGAGACGGTGTGCATCGCGCCATGATCGAATCGCTCGCCATTCCCCCGGATGACCACTTCCAGGTAATTACCGAGCACCAGCCGGGAGGTCTCGTCTACGACCCCGGCTATCTTGGAGGGCGCCGCTCTGGTCAAGTCGTTTTCGTCCAAATCACTTTGAGTTTTGGGAGGAAGCCGCAGCAGAAGCGAAAACTTTTCAAGCGCATGGCGGAAATTCTCGCCGAATCGCCCGGGCTGAAGCCGCAAGATCTTTCGATCAATCTTGTCGAAGTTTCCTGGGAGAACTGGTCTTTTGGAAATGCGAAGCGCAGTACATAGACGCCTGATTTTCTCCGGCGATGGCAAACTTAGTGGTGTAGAGTTTGCACATGCACACCTCACGATTCCTTTGGTTTGGCATGGCGACTTTGAGTTCCGCGATCGCGCTTGCATTTGCCGCTTCTGGCCCCCGAACGACAAGCGCCCCATCTGACCGCACCTACCTAGGCTTTGACCGCAATGACTATCCTGGAGATAGCGCCCTTGCGGTCCTGCGCAAGACGTTTTCCTTTACGAGTTATTGGCTGGGGCCACCCCCGGGCGAGAAGCGCAACTCTTGGGCTGGAAAGCGAGCTGTGCTGCAGTCTCACGGATTTGGTTTTGTTGTTCTCTATAACGGCAGGGAAAGCCGCACGATCAGGACGACAGCCGACGGAAAACAGAAAGGTAGTTTGGACGCGAAAACCGCCACGAGTCTCGCGTTGCAGGAAGGTTTTCCAAAGCCAACGATACTATTCCTTGATATTGAAGAAGGTGGGCGACTCCCCACGGCGTATCACGAATATCTCGGGGCTTGGCATGATACGCTTGCCCAAGCTGGTTTCCGCGCTGGCGTCTATTGCTCCACCATGCCGGTCGACGAAGGACCAGGTGTACGTATCATAACCGCCCAGGACATTCAGGCGCACATGGGCTCACGCAAACTCATCTATTGGGTTTACAACGACGCATGTCCGCCGTCGCCGGGCTGTGCCTTCCCGCAAACTGCACCGCAGCCTTCGCTGAGCGGTTTCTCCGACGCCCGGATTTGGCAATACGCCCAATCGCCGGGTCGCAAACAGTTCACCACGAAATGTGCCGCAAGGTACGCACCGGACGGAAACTGCTATGCACCAGAGGACACCAGGCACGAATGGTTTCTGGATGCGAATGTTGCTGTGACACCGGATCCTTCCGCTACCGAAGAATAGGGCGGCTAATCAGCCGCCCTTTATTGGTTTTCGCCCTTAGATCTGACCGTAGCCACCGTCAACGTTGATTTCCACTCCGGTGACATAGGACGCGTCCGACGAGGCCAGGAACGCCACGACTCCCGCAACCTCTTCCGGTTGGCCAAACCGCTTCATCGGGACGGTCTCCAGGATTTCTTTGGCGAAGTCATCAATCGCCTGTTGTGGTAGTCCGGTACGCCCGAAAATTGGGGTCACGATGGGCCCGGGCGCAACGGTATTCACGCGGATTCCCCGACCGACCAATTCCGCTGCGGCCGTTCTTGCTAGAGACCGCAAGGCCGCTTTCGTCGCCGAGTAGGCACTTGTTCCCGGTGTGCCCGTTGTGCCTGCCACGCTCGTATTAAGGATGATCGAGGCGCCGTCATTCAGGTGAGGCAACGCTTTCTGAATCGTGAAATAGGCCCCTTTAATGTTGATATCGAACTGTTCGTCGAAGAGTTGCTCGGGCGTTTCCGCGAGCGGAGCAAACTTGGCAACGCCGGCATTCACAAACAGCACGTCGATCTTTCCCAGTTTCTTGGCGGCTTCTTTCAGGAATTTTTCAGTCTCATCGAGCCGCGCGGTGTCAGCTTTCACGGCAACTACATCCTTCCCAAGGAGTTTCACCGCTTCACTTAAGGTTTTCTCGTTCCTCCCGGAAATGGCCACGCGGGCTCCTTCATCGAGGAACCGCTCTGCAGTGGCCAGCCCGATACCGCTGTTGCCCCCGGTTACTACAGCTACTTTGCCTTCGAGTCGTTTCATAAATCCTCCGGCCTCACGGGCCATGTCTGCAAGAGTTCGCATCACTTCGATACTTTGATGAATGTCTAAATAAAGGGTTACACGCTCTGGGCAGTGAGCCGGCGGTTGCACTGGCTTCCGGGGAAAGCCTCCGCTAAACTCTGTGGCTGCAATGGATCGCACTCGCATCGAGCGTATTTCCCGAGCCCTCGCCGACCAGACCAGGCTGCTGATCTTTGAAGCCATCGGCAATTGCGTCGAGATGAACTGTGGGCAAATTGTTTCTCTGCGAGGGGTGACCCCGGCGACGGTCTCCCATCATTTACGGATCTTGTTGGACGCCGGCCTGATCGAAACGCGCAAAAAAGGCCAGTTTGTCTACAGCAGGGTGAATCCGAAGACACTTGGGGAGTACACGCGTGCGCTTTCGAGCCTAGCACGCAGGCGAAAGAAGAAATAGCCATATGCAACTTGCCGCGCTGTATCTTAGTTCGTGGGATTGCGGGGAAATTTCAGGTAGGGAAGCCGTACATGGTCAATCGAGATTTGGTCGGCGCGGATCTGGGTTGGGGCGTCGAAACCCGTTGCGCCGCCATTCGTTACATAGTCATCCTGCTCGACCCCATCACCGCTGACACCGAGCCCTCCAACAAGCGTGCCGTTGCGGTAGAGACCAAGGCTCCCCGGAAAAAAGACGATCCCGCTCTTGTTGACGTTTGGCGGACCGCTCTGAAATCCCTGTGTGCAGGGATTGGCCACATCATTCGTGTAGAGATTGAAAAACGGTCCGTCGGAGGAACCGTTGATGCCGGGTGGAAACAAAGGCTGCGCGCCAAAGCCGATAGTGCGATTCGTCACCGCCGTGCCCATCGGCACTTGATTCAAATCCGCTTCCGTGCGCGAAGTGCTGTTGAAGTACACCATATTGCGCGCTTTCGTCGCCGCAACGTCAATGCTGAAGACCGTCGCATCGGTCATGCGCCGCAAACCGATTATGGTGCCATCGAGATCCGCGACGGCAATCACCATCTTTGCTTTCGACCCCAGCGGGAGGCGAATGACGGCGCGCGTCTGATTGGCAGTCGCTTCGGCGTTATCCAGGATCTGTTGTACATCCGCTGCACTCAAACCGCCTTGCGATCCTGCTACTGGAGTAACCAGATCTCCATCCGGCGGGTTGCCGGCGGTCGCCACGGGTCCCACCAGAAAACTTCCCGTGAACGTACCCGGGCTGACCCCGGCGGGCGCAGTGGTCTGATTCACAAACGGCAAAGCAATTCCATCAATGAAAACGACGCCCGGAGGCGCCGGGGCCGGACCAAACCCATTCGAGGTTGCGGCTGCAAAGGCGGCATACTCCGCTACGTCGGAGGAAAGACCGGCCACTCCTACGCCACCAACCAAGACACCATTACTAAAAAGTGGCACGCCGCCGGGGTTGACGGCATTCGGATCGCTGTCCGCTAAATCGGCTTTTCCCGTGATGACGCCCAAACTCGTCCCGCCAGTGAGAGAAAGGGAGGGTTGCACCGCTTTACCAGGTAAGTAGTTGGTCGAGAGTGTGCAACCTCGATTCGTGTTTTCGATGCCGTAGAGGGCTGCGGGGCCTGCGTTTTCGATTCCAGGCGGAAAATGAATTCCGCTGATAAAACGAACCGTGCGTGACGAAAGAGGGGCTTGATCATTGCTGAAGTAAGCGGCCGTACGCGCAAGCGCCACGGCAAGGTCGTTGACATCCACAGTCGCGCCGAAATTCCCTGTAGCGGTCGCTCGAGCGCCGGGCTTGCGGTAAACCGCCAGAACAGTTCCGCCGCGGTCCACCACGGCAATCACCATGGTGATGCTGTCCGCCGCTACGGCTGCCGCTTGTACAATTTTCTGCACATCGGTTGCGCTGAGCAGCGTCGCCGCCGGCGGTGGAGTGGTCGGCCCGCCACTGGCGCCAGTTGAGCCGCCGCAACCGATTAGTATCACGACCAGCGCGGCAGCGACACTCAACATCAGGATCACTCCGAAGATGAGAGTCCTGCGCCGTTGCTCATAGGCGCGCCGCGATTCCACGGGTCTGCGGAGAACGTGTTCCATGCAGTGTTCCTCCGTTGGTAACACACGGCGCAAGAGGCGAACAATGCGCTTTCCCAAACGTGATGCGAATTGGTGACTAAGGAGAAGGCGAGCGGGGCGTTATTGACTATTCGCAGGCTTCGCGGAAAAGAGTTGCCGTGCCGCGCTGAATCCTGTCTATTGGACGGAGACTGTAATTTATCGGTTGGCCAAACCTGTCGAAGAGCATGCGCGCAGCCTTTCCGCTCAATCCGCATACGTCCCTGCTTCGCGCGGCCATTGGGCTAATGTTGCTTTGCCTCAGTGCTCTTTCCGTTCGTGGCCAAACGCCGGATGCTTCGGAACCTCCGCCGGCGAAAATCTCGCAGGAAGCCGGACCCGCCAAGCGTATTCCCAGGCAGCAAGCGTTGACGACGGGAGCGATTGACGGTGTCGTGCGTGAACGGGTTTCCGAAACGGTATCTCGCGCCGTCGCTGGAGCCCGGATTCAATTGCGAGATTTGCAGACAGGGCAAACCATTTCTACGGTGGCAACAGGTGATGGCGCCTTCCGTTTCGTGCCAGTTTCCCCGGGCGCTTATCAGGTCAGTGTCGAAGCGGATCGCTACGCACCGTATCGCATACCTTCGGTTGCACTGAACGCGAATGAGGTGCTCACGCTGGAGATTTTTCTTGCGCCAAGTGGAACATCGGAGGCACGCTCGCGTTTGCCGCGGCAGCCGGAACTCGGACCTCCC
>Ga0306925_10005265_pt1 | contig 11854 bp, 13 predicted proteins | sample flu12Cox44000176_FD_203755 | JGI IMG/M metagenome (GOLD analysis project Ga0306925, IMG submission 203755) | Lab enrichment of tropical soil microbial communities from Luquillo Experimental Forest, Puerto Rico - flux8day.12C.oxic.44.000.176 (v2)... | ecosystem: Environmental > Terrestrial >...
ATCGAGTTCCGCGGTCGCCGCCCGGACGTGCGCGCACTGCTGAAGCAGCACGGTATCGACGGCGCAGGTGAGCCGGCGTGACGGGCGGCCTGCGCGCTGCGGGGCGGGAGGGTGCGGTTGCGCTGCTGCTCGCGCTCCTGCCCTGCGCAACACTCCACGCCGAATCGCTCTATGTGATCGAGCAACTGGTGGTCGCGGTGAGCAGCGCCCCGGACGCGAGCGGAGAGCGCGTGGCGAGCCTCAAGAGCGGCGATCGCGTGGAGGTGATCGAGCGCGCGGGCGAGCAGGTACACGTGCGTCTCGGGAACGGGCGGGAGGGGTGGGTGCGGGCCTCTTATCTCTCGGCCGATGAGCCGCTGCGCGTGCGGCTCGCCCAACGCGATGCGGAAGTGGCGCGTCTCGGCGATGAAGTGAACGCTCTCAAGGGGCAGCTGCGCTCCACGCCAGCGCCCGCGTCCGCGAGCGGTGCCGCAGGCGCTTCCGCCGCTGGCAGCGCGGCCTCCGCACCCACGGCGGTTGCCGCGGCAGAAGACCCCGGCGGCGCGCGCGCCGAGGCGCTCTTCAGCGTCGCGGAGGAACGCCCGCACCTGCTGTGGCCGTGGACGCTGGCCTCTGCGCTGATCGGCTTCGGCCTCGGCTTTGGTCTCGGGGCACTGATGCTCGACCGGCATATTCGCCGCAAGTACGGCGGGCTGCGGATCTACTGAAGTGTGCGCCGTGTCGCGGTGGGGAAAGACCGCCTGTGCCTAAATGCTCCATTAAGCGGATGATCCGAGACCGACAGGGGAAGGTCGCGAGTACTCGCGGTGAGCCTGCAACATAACAAATGACCAACAGCCGGCGCAGCGACTTCGACGTAACCAACAGCGTACAGGTGAGCTCACCGAAGGCGGTGCTCGCCGCGGTCGAGGCGCTCTATCGCCCGACCTGGCCGGGAATGTCGCTCGATCCACTGCGCCGCGCCTTTGCCCACTTCGAGCGGCTGTTTGCCGGGGACGTGCCGGGCTATCACGGTGTCGACACCGTGTACCACGACCGCCAGCACACGCTCGACATAACTCTGGCACTGGCGCGGCTGATCGTCGGCTACGAGCGGCAGCAGCAGGAGGAGCGGCGCCTCGGGGGAGCACGCGCCACCGTAGGCCTCCTTACGGGCCTGTTTCACGATGTCGGCTACCTGCGCCGCGCCGATGACCACGAATCGCTCAACGGCGCCGAATTCACCCGCACGCACGTGTCGCGCGGGGCACGTTTCCTGCAGGAGTACCTGCCGGTGGTCGGCTTCGGCGCCTGGGTGCCGGTCGCGAGCGAGATCATCCACTACACCGGCTACGAGGTTCCGTTCGAGGACATCGAGTCGCGGGTCGCGGATCCGCGCGACATCAGCCTCGGTCATCTCCTGGGTACCGCCGACATGATCGCCCAGATGGCCGATCGCTGTTACCTCGAGAAGTGCCGCGACCGGTTATACGCCGAGTTCGTGTTGGGCGGGGTGGCACTGCCGGTGAGCGACCGCGGCCCGCAGGTGAAATACGCTTCGGGACTCGACCTGCTGCGGCAGACGCCGGAGTTCGTGACCGACGTGCGCGAGAAACGCCTCGAGGGTGATTTTCGCGGGGCGTACCGCTACCTGGAAGTCCTATACGAGGGGCGCAACCCTTACATCGAGGCCATCGAGCGCAACCTCGAGTACCTGCGGCAGGTCCTGCGCAGTGAGAGTTGGCAGCTGCTGCGGCGCCGGCCGCCCATCTTCGCCGCCAGCGCCGACCCCATGGCGACCATGCGCGGATTGATGCTTGGACATATAAAGAGAGTCTGGTCCGGCAACTGACGTGTTCGCCCCATAGCGTGCGGCGGGGAACGGCGGTTAATATCGCCCGATAATCGGGGATACCACGCGCGCGGGGATACCGCGCGCGGACTGACCACGTGACTGCGCCCAGCTTCAGGCTGAAATACGCCATCGCCAGCTTCCTCGTCGTGTTGCTCGCGGCGGCGGCGGTAGCGCTGCTGTTCATGGTGCGCCACGCCGCGGACGCGCGCTCCCTCGGCGCGCTCGCCGAGCACACTGCCCGCGAGCGGCTCGATCCGGAGCTCGCGGCCCGCGCCCGCAGCATCGCCGCCCACGGCGCGGATGCCATCGCGGGTGCCGTGCGTGCCGGGGACACCGCGGGCATCGCGCGGCGGCTGCAGCCTTTCACCGACGACGCGACCGTCGCGGCAATCGCGGTAACCGCGAACGACGGCCAGACGCTGCTCCGCTGGCACCGCGATGCCACGGCGGCACCCGGCGCGCTCACGGTCAAGGCGGCGGCCCCGGTACGCACCTATGCGGAGAACATCCCCGGCGCCGCCACCCCGGCTACGCTGGCAACGCTCACCGTGGAGCTCGAACAGGCCGCCCCGGTTCCGGGCGTGAGCCTCGCGGCGCGCCTCGAGGAGTCGACTGCGCAGCGCACCCGCGCCACCTGGTGGCTCGCGCTCGCCCTCGCCGCCGCCGGGGCGCTGCTCGCCGCCGCCCTGATGTGGCGCGCGGTGAGCCACCTGCAGCGGCCGCTCTTGTCCCTCATCCGCAGCGCGGAGCGTATCGGCCAGGGCGATTACACGCGCCCGGTCGAGGTGCAGCGGCGCGACGTGCTCGGCGACCTGCAGCAGGCGCTCGAGCGCATGCGCGGCAGGCTGCGGCAGTCGACCGTCAACAAGAGCTACCTGCACAGCGTGCTCAACAGCATGACCGATGCGGTGTTCGTCACCTCACCGGACGGGGTCATCAAGGTGGCGAACACCGCCGCCTGCAAACTGCTCGGCTTCAGCGAGGAGGAGCTGCTCGGCCGCAGCATCCTGGCCGTGCTCGAAGAGCGCGAGCGCGTCGACTTCGATCTGCAGCAGGCGGCGCACGAGACGCGCGAGACCCTGGTGCACACCCGTTCCGGGCAGACCATCCCGGTATCCTTCACCGGCTCGCGCATCGAAAGCGACGATCCGCAATTCCAGGGCAACATTTTCGTCGCCCGCAACATCACCGACCGCAAGCGCGCCGAGCGCCGTATCCGCTATCTCGCGCGCTACGACGCCCTGACCAAGATTCCCAACCGCATGCAGTTCCACCACGTGCTGCAGCAGACCATCGCCCGTGCGCTGCGCGCCGGCCAGGTGGTGGCGGTGCTCTACCTCGACATGGATCGCTTCAAGGAAGTGAACGACACCTTCGGTCACGGCGCCGGCGACCGCGTGCTCGAGGTGCTGGCGGAGCGGCTGACGCGCGCGGTTCCGCGCGAGACGGTGGTCGGACGTCTGGCGGGCGATGAGTTCGCGCTGTTCGTCGACTCGCTACCGGCGGATACCGACAACCGTGGCCCGATCGCGCAGCTCGCGCGGGCGCTGCTCACCGAGGTGAGCCGCCCGTTCCAGCTGAATCAGCACGAGGTGTTTCTCACCGCGAGCGTCGGCATCGCCTTCTGCCCGCGCGATGCGGAGAACGTCATCGACCTGATCCGTAACGCCGATGCGGCGATGTACTACTCCAAGCAGAACGGCGGCAACACCTTCGCCTTCTACTCCCCGGAGATGAATGCCGCCGCGGTCGAGCGGCTGATGCTCAAGAGCAAGCTGCGCCGCGCGCTCGAGCGCGATGAGCTCGAGATCCTTTACCAGCCCAAGGTGGACCTGCGCACCGGGCAGATGAGCGGCGCGGAGGCGCTGCTGCGGTGGCGACTGCCGGGACACGGCGATATTCCACCCTCGCAGTTCATACCGCTTGCCGAGGAGACCAACCTCATCCTCGACATTGGGGAGTGGGTGCTGAACCGCGTCTGTCTCGACTACCGGCAGATGCAGGCCAAGGGCGGCGATCCGGGGCGCATTTCACTCAATCTCTCGCTCAAGCAGCTGCGGCAGGCGAGTTTCATCCTGCGCTGTCGCTCGGTGTTCCGCCGCCACCACGTCTCGCCGAACGCGTTCGAGCTGGAGATCACCGAGACGACACTCATGGCCGATCCGCAGCGCACCGTGCGGCTGCTCGATGAGCTGTACGCGATGGGCCTGCACCTGTCGATCGATGATTTCGGCACCGGCTATTCCTCGCTCTCGGCGCTGCAGCAGTTCCCGATCGGTACGCTGAAGATCGACCAGTCGTTCGTACGCGATGCCACCGAGGATGCAGGCGATGCCACCATCGTGCGCACCATCATCGAGATGGGCCGCAGCCTCGGCATGGAAGTGATTGCCGAAGGGGTCGAGTCGCAGGCACAGCTGCAGTTCCTGCGCCTCAACGGCTGCCACTACGGACAGGGACGCCTCTTCGGCGAGCCCTGCAGCGTGGAGGAGCTGTTGGCGCTGCTCGGCACACAGGCGAGCGGCAGTCCGCCACCCTTCGTGCACCTGCTGCGCGATGAGAGCGAGGCCGCCCCGCGCTCGGCCTGAGCGTTAGCGGTTGACGGCAGGCAGCGGCTGCTCCTCGCTCCGGGAGGCGCGCTGCACATCCGGGCGCACCGCCTGTGCCGACTGCCGCACGAGCGCATCCAGAGCCGCACCCGTCGCCTGTTCGAACGCGGCCACCACCTCGGTGAGGCGGTTGGCCGCCGCCGGCGCGTTGCCCGCGGCGCTGAAAGTCGTGAGCACCTCGCGCCCCTGGCGGCGGCCCAGGATGCAGTCGAGCACCACGTGCACCACAGGCACCGTGCCCTCGGTGTAGTCGGCCTCGAAACGCCGCACGTGCAGTTGCAGCAGGTAGTCGGAGGGAAAGGGGCTGCCGGAGTCTTCCACCGAAGTCCACTCACCCGAGGCGCGCAGCGCCTGGACGGCGAGTGCTTCGATCAGCTCCGAGAGCGGCGCCGGCCAGCGGCTGCCGGTGTAGAAGTTCATCCGGTGATCGGCCTCCACCAGCATGATGTGCGCGGTGTCGAGGCCGGGCCCCGCCTGCGGTCGAGCGACCTGCAGCGACACCGGCATTGACGGAACCGGGGCCGCGGTCGCCCCGGCGGGTGCGGCCGCTGTCGATGCCGGCGGAGCCCGCAGGTAATAGATCTGTTCGGGCTTGGCATTGCTCTGAAAGAGGCCCGAGCAGCCAGTGAGGCCGAGGCCGAGGAGCAGCAGCGCCCTGCCCGGCCCCTTCACCGTGGGATCTCCACCCCGCGCACCGGCGTCTGATAGAGCAGCTGGTTCGGATTCTCGCGCAGGCTGTTCGAGAGCGCGCGAATGTCCTCGGCCGCGGCGCGACCCTCGCGCACGAAGCGCTCGATCTCGGGCAGACCATCGCGCGTGAAGGCACGCACGTCCTGGCGGTTCTCGGCGATCAGCGAGTCGAGCTGCCGAGTGACGTCCGCGAGGTTGTCGCCGACCGTGCGCAGCCGCTGCACGGTCGCCAGCAGGTCCGGTTGCACGGCATCGAGCAGGCCGTGGGCGCTGCGCGCGGAGGCGGTGAGCTCGGCGCTCGCTGCATGCAGCTCACCGATGAGCGCATTCAGGTCATGCACCGTCTGCGGCAGGCGGCTGCTCGCCTTGTCGAAGTTGCCGAGCGCCGCGGACACCGCCGCCAGGTTCTCGTTGCTGAGCAGCTGGTTGGCGCGCTGGACGACATCGTTCGCCCCGGCGACCAGCTCCGGCAGGCTCGCCAGGAACACATCGAAGCGCGAGGGGGCCGAGCGGATCACCGGGTACTTCAGACTCGCCACCGCCGGGGTGGCGCGCTTGTTGGTGCGGTCCTCCCGCAGGTCGATGTACAGGAGCCCGGTAATGCCCTGCAGCTGCAGCTCGGCCACCGTGTGCGAGGAGATCGGGGTGCGCGCATCGAGGTCGACGATCACTTCCACACGCGCGGAATCGCGCGGGTCGATGCGCAGGTCCACCACCCGGCCCACGCCCACACCGAGGTAGCGCACCGAGCCCCCCTTGTCGAGCCCGCTCACGCTGCCGGTGAAATAGATTTCATAGCGATTGTAGTCGCGGTGCTCGCGGGTGTCGGAATACCAGTACACGAACAGCGCCCCGGCCAGGAGAACGATCAGCACGAACGCCCCAACCGCGGCGTAGTTGGCCTCACGCTCCATGCCCGGCCCCATCCCCCACACCGGCGGCAATCCGGGCGCCGCGTGCCCGCTCGCCGTGGAAGTATTCCTGGATCCACCGGTTCGGGTGATCGACGATACGCTCCACGGTGTCCGATTCCATGCGCCGGTCGACAATGACCCCGACACGATTGCAGGTACGGAAGATGCTGTCCAGATCGTGCGTGATCATGACGATGGTCAGCTTCAGCTGCTTCTGCAGGAACAACACCAGCTCATCGAAGGCCGTCGCGCTCACCGGATCGAGCCCGGAGGTCGGCTCATCGAGGAACAGCAATGTCGGATCCAGCGCCAGTGCGCGGGCGATCGCGGCACGCTTGACCATGCCGCCGGAGAGCTCGGCCGGTAACTTGCCGGCGGCGTCTGCGTCAAGGCCGACCAGGCGGATCTTCAGCAGCGCGAGCTCATCGAGGAGCGACTCCTCGAGGTCGAGATACTCGATCATGGGCAGCTGCACGTTCTGCAGCACCGTCAGTCCCGAATACAGTGCCCCGCTTTGGAACGCCACTCCATAGCTCGCCTTGATCGGGCGCAGCTGGACTTCGCTCAGGCGCGTGATGTCCTGGCCCTCGATGCGCACCGTACCCGCCGCCGGAGGCTGCAGCCCGAGAATGCTCCGCAGCAGCACGGATTTCCCCGAGCCCGACCCGCCCACGATGCCGAAGACCTCGTCCCTCCACACCTCCATGTCGAGGCCATCGTGCACCACCTGGCTACCGAAGCGGTTCACGAGCCCGCTCACTTCGATGACCGGGTACCGCGCCATCAGATGTCCAGCTTCAGGAACAGCACGGCGAACAGCGCATCCGCAAGGATTACCAGGAAAATGGCCTGCACCACTGCGACCGTCACCTTGTGTCCGAGCTCGCGCGCCGAGCCGCGCACCTGCATCCCGCGATAGCAGCCTGCCAGCGCGATCAGCAGCGCGAACACCGGCGCCTTCAGGATGCCGACCCAGAAGGTGGTGGGTGCGATGGACTCGTCCACGCGGCTGACGTACTGGGTGAGAGGCATGTCGAGGAGAACGCGGCACAGCAGCGCACCGCCGGCGAGTCCGACGAGATCGGCGATGATGGTGAGCAGCGGCAGCGCGATCATGAATCCCAGCACACGCGGCACGATCAGCACCTCGAACGGGTCGACGCCGCTGGCAGTGAGCGCATCCACCTCGTCGTTGAGCTGCATCGAGCCGAGCTCCGCGGCATAGCTGCTCGCCGAGCGGCCCGCGGTGATGATCGCGGTCAGCAGCACCCCAAGCTCGCGCAGCACCCCGATGGTCACCAGATCCACCACGTAGATGTCGACCCCGAGGCCACGCAGCTCGTGAGCACTGAGGTAGGCCACGATTACGGTGACGAGAAAGGCAATCAGCGCCGCGATCGGCACGGCGGTGATGCCGGTATCGTAGACGTGGCGGGCCACCGACACCGGCCGCAGCCGCCGCAGGCTGCGGAGGCTGGCGAACAGGGTGAGGAAGGTGCGTCCGAGAAATGCCAGCGACTCGACCCAGTCGTGCGCGGCACGCACGGCGAAGCGACCGATGTCATGCAGCAGACCCGCCTCGCCCGCGGGCGGGCCGCCCGGCGGCGGCGATCCGGCGCCGGCCTTGAGAGTGTCATCGATCAGGCGCAGTTGGTCGGGCTCGCCTCCCTGAAAGGACACTTCGACCCCGGCCGTGCGTGCACCCTGGAGGAACTGGCGCAGCGCCCAGGCCCCCGAAAGATCGAGCGCGCCGAGACCCTGGGTGTTGACCGCGAGCTCGCGGACGCCCTTGAGGTCGATCCCGGCCAGCTGCCTGCGGGCAGCCTCCAGCTCGTGCAGTCCCCACTCCCCGGTCAGGTCGAGCTGCAGCCCGTTGGCGGTGCGGCGAACATCGACGGTCATGGGGCGCGGATTTTCAGCGCTTGGCGTGCAGATGCGCCTCGAGGAACCAGAGGTACTTGTCGGTCTCGCGCGAGATGCCGGTAAACAGATCCGCGGTATCGGCATCCCCGAGTCTGTCGGCGGCATCGATCGCCGTGCGGACTTTGGCCCCGTAGGCGGCGAGCGTCGCCGAGAGCGCATCGACGTGCGCCTGTCCCTCGGAGATGTCCTCCGGGTAGGGCTTGAGGGTGCTGTTGCGCGCGACTGCCGCGATCGTGCCGAGGGCCCGGCCGCCGAGGGCAGTGACGCGCTCGGCGAGTGTGTCGATCTGCTCCTCGACGCTCTCGGCAACCTTGTCGAACAGCTCGTGCAGGGCGATGAAGTTCGGCCCCTTGACGTTCCAGTGGGCGTGCTTGCTCTGCGCACCGAGATCGATCGCGTCGGCGAGCCGCGCGTTCAGCAGCTCGATCACCGGCTCGCGCACGTTGACCGGCAGGTCGTTGCGGGTATCAAACATGTCAGTCTCCTGTTGCGGCGAGCCCATTAAACCGCCGCAGTGGCGCGCCAGCCAATCGCTTGTCCGGATCGGGATGATAAGCGCGATCTATGAGCAAGGGTTAGGTGTCGTCGCGATAGCGGCGGATGCGGATCGCCGCGTACACCAGCGCCACGGTAACGGCGAGGCCGAGCCACAGGTCGATGCTCGTCAGCGCGCCGCGGAAGTTGAGCACCGCGAGCGCCGTACCCACCGGCTTCACCTCGTGCTTGGTGATGATGTGGGTGTTGTGCACCCCGAGCAGCCACCAGATGCCGTTGACTCGGTAATTGATGAAGTCCGCCAGGTACCGCGTGCCGAAGGCCACCCACTCGAGCACCGGGCCCAGCACCAGCGGCAGCGTCGCCCACAGTATCGGAGCGCGCCGCGCCCAGGCGGACACCAGCAGCAGGTAACCGGCGAGCGGTGCGTACCACAGTACCGCCACCAGCGTGACCAGCAGCATCACGAGCTCGGTGCGCGCCCACTCGTAGGCGTTCCAGGTGAAAACCGGCGGCAGGCTGCCGAGGAGTACGCGCCCGCCGAGGATCACGGTAAACAGCAGGCCCGCCGCGAGCGCGAGCGCGAACACCGCGAGCGGCATCACCGCGAGCGCCACCAGCATCTTGGCGGATACGGTGAGCTCATCGGATACCGGCAGTGACTTCCAGAAGAGAATGCTGCGGTCCTTGCGCTCGGCATACAGGCAATCGAGCAGGTAGAAGGATGTGACCAACATGACTACCAGGTACAGCGGCATCGCGAGCACCCACTGAATGATGGTGAACACGGCGACCCGCTGCGCCTCGCTGTGAACCGGCCCGGCATCGTCCACATCGAGGTGAATACGGCCTATGGCGGCGCACAGCACCAGGAGCCCGACGACCGCCAGCGGCGCGACCCACAGCGCACGGTGCTCCCAGAACTCGCGCCGCACCAGCGTGATCAGGGTCTCGCCGAGGCTTTTCTCCGCGGCAGGAGCGGCAGCGCTGCGGTGCCGCTCGCCGGCCGTGTCTGCCAGAGTGGTGTTCATGGCCTGCCGGTTCCCTGCATCTTGGCGACAAACAGATCCGCGATCGAGGGCGTACGCAACTCGCCGTACGTGCCGAGCTCGGATGGTGAGCGGCCCTCGAAGTACATCGCAACGCGGCCGAATACCTCGCGCTCGTAGAAGGGCTGCAGCTCGCGCGCGCGTGCCGCCTGCTCCGCCGCAATGGTCAGCTGCTGGTAGCGGCTGCCCAGGTCCTCGACCGCAGCGCTGAGCGCCACCCGACCGTGATTGATGAAGATCACGTCGGTGAACAGATTCTCCACCTCCTCCACCTGGTGGGTGGTGAGCAGGATGGTGCGCTCCTTGTCGAAGTAGTCATTGAGCAGCGTGTCGTAGAAGCTGCGGCGGTACAGCAGATCGAGACCGAGCGTGGGCTCATCGAGGACCAGCAGCCGCGCATCGATCGCCAGCACCAGCGCGAGGTGCAGCTGAGTCACCATGCCCTTGGAGAGCTCGCGTACGCGGCTTGCCATGTGGATGTCGGTCTTCTTGAGGAAGCTCTCGGCGATGGCACGGTCGAAGTACGGGTGTACGCCGGCGACGAAATCGAGCGCCTGGCACACCCGCAGCCAGCGCGGCAACACCGCGACGTCCGCTATGAAGCACACCTCGCGCATCAGCGCATCGCGCTGCGAACGCGGGTCGAGCCCCAGCACTCGCAGCTCGCCAGCGAAGGGGGTGAGCCCGAGTATCGCCTTGAGAGCGGTGGTCTTGCCGGCGCCATTCGGGCCGATCAGCCCGACGATGCGCCCGGCCTCGACGCTGAAGCTCACCTCATCGAGCGCGCGCGTCGCGCCGTAGCTCTTGGTGAGTCCGCGCGCCTCAATTACCGCGCTCATCGTCCTCACCTCGCGATTCGTCGGCAGCTGGCGCTGCGCTGTTGGCGGCCGGCCACGGCACCGCGGGTGCCGCGGCGGCGGCGCGCTGCAACTCGTCCTGCGTCAACCCCAGTCGCTGGATGGTCGCGTAGATCTTCGGCCATTCGTCTTCGAGGAAGCGCTGGCGTTCGTCCTTCATGAGCGCCTTGCGCGCGCCGGTGCTCACGAACATGCCGCGACCGCGCCGCTTCTCCACCAGTTGCTCGTCGACCAGCTGCTGATACCCCTTGAGCACCGTGAGCGGGTTGAGCCGGAAGTCCGCGGCCACGCTGCGGACCGAGGGCAGCGGATCCCCTTCCTTGAGGACCCCTTCGAGGATCATCGCGACCACTCGGTCCCGCAGTTGCCGATAGATGGGGGAGCTGTCGTCCCACTGCGGATCCATTAACGTCTGCACGGCGCCTGTGACGGAAGATTAGCGGACTAATCTACCAAAACGGCCGGCTCGGGCTGCCCGAACCAGGCGTGGCGGGGGTCGACCTGTACAAACACGGCAGCGCCGGCGTGCGCTCCGGGAGGGAGCGAGGTGGACTGCACTAAGGTCAGGCTCAGGAGCAGCGTAATCAGTGCGGCAGCGGCACCGCAGGTGAGCTGCCGGTAGACCACCGAGGTGAAGGTGTCCATGGTTTCACTCCTTGATCGGTATCCCTGCTTCAGGCGTTGACTGTGCGTGCCGCGGCCGGCGAATGCGCACCGGGGACCGTGGCCGTCGACTGCACGAAGCTCAGGCCTATCACGACGCTGATCAGCACGGCGGCCGCGACGCAGGTGAGGTGTCGGAACATGGTGAGTGCGAAGGCGTTCATGGTCAGCTCCTTGGACTGCGATGAGAGTTCTTCAGGCCTGCCGGGCGGCGGCGGTGGTCACCGCGGCGTAGTCCCTGGCGGTGGCGGTGGACTGCACGAAGCTCGCGCCAATGACCACGCTGATGAGCAGGGCGGCGGCGGCGCAGGTCAGGTCTCGGTACAGGGTGGAAATGATGACGTTCATGGCGGTCTCCTGAGTTTTCGGCGCTTTTAGTGACTATCTCTCTGGCTCTTCCGGGGCAGTGGTTTCTGGCTGCCTTCCATGGTGTTGTACTCTACTACAACACTACTCTAGTGTCAAGCCATCTCACCGGATCTTGTACGGCCCCGGTGGGGGTGCCTGGCCAGAACCCCGGAGAAGGCTTGTCGAGGCCCGAGAAGGCTCCGCCGCGTTCTGGCAGGCCGTTGGAGGGCGCTGCGTCGAGAAGGGTTTGAGAGGCTCTTGCGGCCGTAAGCCACGAGCTAGGGGCGCTCTCCGGGCACAGGCTAGAATTCCCGGCCCTTTTTCAGCGGATAGAGCGAAGTGCCATGAAAGCCGTCAACGTCGCGATCACCGGTAGCGCCGGCCAGATCGGGTATGCCCTCGCCTTCCGTGTGGCCGCGGGTGCCGCACTCGGCCCCGACACCCGCGTCAACCTGCACCTGCTCGAGATCAC
>Ga0306925_10005267_pt1 | contig 11852 bp, 9 predicted proteins | sample flu12Cox44000176_FD_203755 | JGI IMG/M metagenome (GOLD analysis project Ga0306925, IMG submission 203755) | Lab enrichment of tropical soil microbial communities from Luquillo Experimental Forest, Puerto Rico - flux8day.12C.oxic.44.000.176 (v2)... | ecosystem: Environmental > Terrestrial > Soil...
TCTCCGTCAACGTCGCGACAGGGATCGCGACTATGGAGCCGGAACTCGAGGACGTGCTTCGATCTCTCGGCGCCAGCAAGCTGGACATCCTATGGCGCGTAGGCTTGCCACGCTCACTTCCGTATTTTTTTGCATCACTCAAGATTGCTATCACGCTGGCGTTCGTCGGAGCGGTGATTTCCGAGACCGTCGCGTCCAATCAAGGCATCGGCTACCTCATGATTTCGGCAAGTTCTACATTCCGTGTTCCGCTGGTCTTCGCTGCACTCCTGGTGATTGCGGCTATGGGCGTTGGCATGTACGCCGTCGCATCTCTATTCGAGCGTCGACACACCCGATGGGCGATCCGAAATCTTGACAGGGGCGGGTTCGGATCGGGCGGTTGACTCGCCTTTCACCGAGCCTCGCGATTGAGAGCAATTCGGAGTGCAAGTAGGCTCCACAAGATGTGCATGCTGCATTTGTTCAGTGCGACCGCCGAGAATGTCGTGTATTTCTCACCTGCCGCGTGCGCATGGCCCGCGGAGACCCGACTGCCCGACCGGGCTGAGCGAGGAACTCGAAATCAGGAATGGCGGCGCAAAAAGTCGCTTTGACGCAAAAAGTCGGCTTGAAATGTCGCGCGGGTTTCCGTCGCTTCAGCCGAATTTGGACACCAACTGCCCAGGACTTGCACGGCGTCCGCCAATATAGCGAGCTGAGCCGCAATTGAAGTAATCCACGTGCAGTCCGTAGGTGCCACACTGCGACCCGCGCAAACTACAAGGTTTCGCCATGGCCACATCGACAACCCGCAGCGTAATCCTCGTCAAGAACGGTCGCGTCTACGACCACGCCGGGGATGTGCATCTGCCTCCGATCGCCGATCTCCTTATCGTCGACGGCATCATCGCTGCCGCGCGTGCGGGAATCGCCGCAGCGGTTGACCGCGGCGAGAGCATCGCCGAGCTCGGAGCGCGCGCCATTGATCAGACGATCGACGCGACCGACAAGCTCTTGATGCCTGGGTTCGTCAACGCGCACTACCACTCGCACGATGTTCTGCTCAAGGGCTGCTTCGAGACAATCCCGCTTGAACTCTGGTTGCTGAGCGCACTTCCTCCGAGCTATCCCAAACGCAGCACGGCCGAAATCCGCGCACGCACTCTTGTCGGCGCGCTCGAGTGCCTGCGAAGCGGGATGACGACCGTGCAGGATCTCGCCACTATCTACCCGTTCGACGAGGAGCACCTTGAGGCGATCCTCCAAGCCTACGAGGACATCGGCATTCGCTGCGTGTTCGCACTGCAGTTTACCGACACAGCCGGGGCGAAGTCGATTCCCTTCTGGGAGGAGGTGGTGCCGCTGGAGCGTCGGGGTGCGCTTGCCGGCGCGGTCGAGCCGTTCCAAGGCATCGATCTGCCGAAACTGCTGCGCGACATCGTGGCTTCGCAGCGCCGTCGGCATCCGCGCATCACCCTGGCCCTCGGCCCGACCAGTCCCGAGCGGTGCACACCGGAACTGTTGGCGAAACTCGCGGAACTGTCGGATACTGAAAAGCTCCCCGTCTACACGCACCTCTACGAATCCCGCGCGATGACGCTGATAGCGCGGCAGACGCACGCGGCCGAGGACGGGGGTTCGCTAATCGCGTACCTCAAGCGCGTCGGTCTGCTGACACCGCGCATGAATCTCGCGCACAGCGTGTGGATGCTGCCCGCCGAAATCGACAGCATCGTGGAAGCAGGCGCTCACGTCGTCCTGAATCCGGTAGGCAATCTTAAGACCCGCAGCGGCGTGGCGCCGATTCGCACCTATCTGCGCAAGGGACTGCGGCCGGCGCTCGGCTGCGACAACTGCAGCTGCAGCGACGCGCAGAACATGTTCCAATCGATGAAGCTTTTCGCCGGCCTTGCCGCGGTCTCGAACCCGGAGCTCGGTCCTCCGACCGCTGCCGATGCGATCTGGTCGGCGACGGTCGGCGGCGCGCGCACCGCGGGGATGGAGGGACGGATCGGCGCTCTGCGGCCGGGCATGGCAGCCGACCTGTCGATCATCGACCTCACCGATCCCTCGTTCGTTCCGCTCAACAGCGTTGCCCGTCAGGTGGTGTTCACGGAAGCCGGCCGCGGGGTGGAGACGGTCATCGTCGACGGTCGCGTCGTCATCGCCGACCGCAAAGCCATGACCATCGATGAGCGGGGTTTGCGCGAGGAAGTAGCCGACCTCATGAAGGTGCTGCGGAGGGACGTCGAGGCCGTCGCCAAGCGCACGGACGCCATGCTGCCCTACCTCATGGAGGCACAGCGCAAAACCTGGCAAGTCGACATCGGGCTCAATCGCTACGTCGGCAACGGCAACGACTGAGCTTTATCTCTCGTACCGGCATCGTTTTTGATAGAGTCGGGGCCGATTGCTGGACCGCAATCGGTGAACTCGATACCGTCGGGCAAACGCGGATCGATTCCGTCGCGAATCGCAAGCGAGGAAGGACTTGAGCCATGAGAATGTCATCTGTTGCATTGCTTTCTCTCGTCATGCTCGGAGCGACAATCGGTTCCGGTTCGGCGCAGGACGTCTACACCCTCAAGATCGGCTGCGTTCTCGATCCGCAGCATCCGCTGCTAGTCGGCGGGCGCCGCATGGCGGAGGTTGCGGAGAATGAAAGCGGCGGCAGGCTTAAGATCAATCTCTATCCTTCCAGTCAGCTCGGCGGCCAGCGCGAGGTGCTGCAGAACGTGCAGGCGGGCGTCGTCGACGGTGTGCTTGAGGCTACCGCGACTCTCACTAATTTCGTTCCGCAATTCGGCGTCATCGACCTGCCTTATCTCGCCAAGAATCAGGACACGGCCTTTCGGCTGTTCGATAGTCCGGTATTCCAGCAGGAGCTCGTTAAGCCGGCAGCGGCTGCCGGATTTCGCGTTGTGCACGTGTGGGAGGTCACGTTCCGCAACGTCTATACCCGCGCCCGCCCCATCAATAGCGTTGCCGACATGAAGGGGCTCAAGGTCAGGGTAATCCCGAGTCCTTCGTACATTGCGCTCTTCCGCGCGCTCGGGGCGGCGCCGACACCCATGGCCTTTGGCGAGGTCTACACTGCGCTGCAGCAGGGAGTGATCGACGGCGCCGAGAACGATGCCGTCACCTACATGACGACCAAGCACATGGAGGTCGCCCGCAACCTCGCGTTGACGAGTCACATGATGTTGGCCAACACGTTCTTCATCAGCGAGCAGGTGTGGCAACGCCTGCCAGATGACCTCAAGCAGGTCCTAAAGAAGGCCTCGCTCGAGGCGCGCACCACGGTGACCGCCGAGCGAGCCAAACGCGACGCCAAGGCACTCGACGACATCCGCGTGGCGGGCATCAATGTGACCCAGCCGGATCTCGCGCCTTTCACCGCAGTCGGGCAGCAGACCTACAAGGAACTCGCGGAACGGCTCGGCAACGAACTCGTGAGCAAGATCGTCGAGGCGACCAAATGACGAGCCTGCGGGCGTTCGCGCTCAGCCTGGATCGTTTGGTCGCTAGAATCGAGGCCGGCGTCATCGTGCTTCTCGTCTTTTGCCTGACAGCGGTCACCTTTGCTCAGGTTGTCACCCGCTACGGGCTGGGTGATCCCCTCATCTGGTCGGAAGAGCTTGCGCGCTATCTTTTCGTCTGGGTTTCCATGATCGGGGCCGCGCTGGCAATCCGCCAGGGCGGCCATTTCGGTCTCGATCTCCTCATCCGCCGGATGCCGGCATTTCGGCCGATCCTAGCGCCGGTGGTAACGACGGCCGTGATCGTTTTCCTCGCCGTCGTCCTGAAGACCGGCATCGACGAGACGAGGCTTGCGTCGATGCAAATCGCTATGACGTTTCCGATGCGCATGCAGTGGGCGTACCTCGCCCTGCCTGTCGGCGCCGGCCTTATGCTCTTCCACCTTGCCGTTCACCTCGTCCGCTCGCCCACCACGCATATTCTGGATGTTCGCGAGGTGCCAGAGTGACGACGTCACTCGCCCTGTTCCTTGCGTTCATTCTGGCAGGCGTGCCGATCGCATTTGCACTCGGGGCGGCCGCGCTTGCCGGGCTGTGGCTCATCGAGGGCGCGCCCCTGCGAATCGTTGCCAGTCGCATATTCGGAGGCATCGACAATTTTTCGCTGCTCGCCATCCCCTTCTTCATTCTCGCCGGCGAGCTGATGGAGACGGGAGGTATTTCGCAACGGCTGGTGAATCTCGCGCGCGTGCTTGTCGGACATATCCGTGGCGGCCTCGGCAACGTGGTCCTGATCGCGATGATCTTCTTTTCCGGCATATCGGGTTCGACCAATGCCGACGCGGCGGCAATCGGCTCGGTGATGATCCCGCCAATGAAGCGGCAGGGCTACAGCGGTGCCCAAGCCGGCGCAATCGTGGCCGCTGCCGCCGGCATGGGCATCCTCGTGCCGCCCTGCCTGACCATGATCGTCTACGGCAGCATCACCAACACGTCGATCGCGACTCTGTTCGCCGCAGGCTTCTTACCGGCCTTCATCATGACCGCCGCGCTTCTCGTCCACCTGCGCATCGACGCCAAGCGGCTCGGCCTCGCATTAGATGCGCGGCTTTCCTGGCGTGACCGAGGCAAGGCGTTCGCACACGCATTCTGGGCGCTGCTGCTCCCGCTCATCATCTTCGGTGGAATTCTTGGCGGCGTGTTCACCCCGACCGAAGCGGCGGTTGTCGCGGTGATCTATGCGATCACCATCGGCATGCTGGTCTACCGCGAGATCTCGGTCCGCTTTCTGCTGCGCTCGTTTGTGCGCACCGGAGTCACCTCTGGAATCGTCATGCTGCTGATCGGCTGCGCGAACATCTTCGCCTGGCTGATGACGGTGAGCGGCGTTCCGGCCGCCATCGCTGCGGGCATTCAGGCAATCGGCGGGGGAAAGACCGTCTTCCTCGTCATGTCGATCGCGGTATTTCTCCCCTTGTTCGCCCTCCTAGACGGCTTGCCCGGCATGCTGATGATCATGCCGGTGTTCGTGCCGATCGCGCAGCAGCTCGGCGTCGACCTTGTGCACTACGGCATCCTGATGACCACAGTGATGGGCATCGCGCTGTTCTTGCCGCCGGTTGGCGTCGGGCTCTACATCGTTCTTGGCCTCTCGGGAGCGTCGCTGGGAGAAACTAGCCATTACCTTGTCCCCTACCTCGCGACCATGACCGCCGTTGCCGTGGTCATCGCTTTCGTCCCCTGGATCGTGTACCTCGTCCCTTACGTGTTCGGACTGTACACACCGCTTTCGCCGTGAAGCTGCGCATCCTCAGCGAGTCTGATGCCCGCACCTGCCTCGACATGATGGGCGCGATCGAGGCCCAGGCTGAAGCGTTCGCGCTGCTTGCGGCCAAGCAAACTGTCGAAGGGCTACGCGCCTTCGTCCCGAGCGAGGCGCCGCCGGCGGTGACGATCTTCAATCCGAGCTATCTCAAGAACGGCGGGGGTTTCGGTATCAAAGTCGTGTCCGATTTCTTCCGCAACGATGACGTGTCGGTACCGCGCATGTCAGCTCTCGTGGTGCTGTTTTGCGGGCAGACCGGTCTGCCGCGCACGGTCATGGAGGGCGGCTACCTCACCGATCTGCGGACCGGCGCCGGCACTGCGCTGGCGGCACGGCATCTGGCGCGGCCGGAGAGCACCTCGCTCGTGCTGTTTGGCGCCGGTCGCGTTGCGCGCAATCAGCTCGTCGCACTCGCCGAGGTCTTCCCGCTCAGGCGCGTGCGCGTCCTGGCACGTTCGCGGGCGCGGGCGGAGGAGTTTCTTCGCTGGGCACGCCGCGTCGGCGGGCGCATTCCGCAGGATGTGGCGCTTGCGAGTGATGCGCCATCGGCCCTCGCCGAAGCGGACGTCGTCGTTTGCGCCACGACGGCGACCCAACCTGTGCTCTCCGGCGCGGCGCTACGGCAGGGGACCTTCGTCGCCGCGGCCGGAGCCAACCGCTCCGATGCCCGCGAGGTCGACAGCGAAACCATTCGTCGGGCCGACAAATGGGTGGTCGATAGCCGCGCCGACTGCCTCCAACACGCTGGCGACCTCCAGATCCCGCTCAGCGAAGGTATCCTGCGCGAAAGCGACGTGGCGGAGATCGCCGAGATCATCGCCGGGCAGCGCTCCGGGCGTGAGACGTCGAAGGAGATCACCTACTACAAATCGATCGGCGTTCCGATCCAGGACCTTTGGACCGCACAGCGGATCGAAGCCCGTGCCATTGCGGCCGGGATCGGAACCGTGCTCGAAATCGGCGGCGACCCTGTTCGTTTTTGACCCGCAGCGCCATGATTGAGATCAAGCCCGAACGGTTGTTGGCGACGCTCGAAGCGCTCCGCAACATCGGGCGCTGCGGGACCGGCGTGCACCGGCCCGCGCTCACGCCGGCCGATCTTGAAGCACGACTGTGGCTGCGCGCGCGCCTCGCCGAGCTCGGATTCGACGCGCGCCTCGACCGGTTTGGCACTGTGCTCGGACGCACGCCGGGGGACGCGCCGGCGATCCTGATCGGCTCTCACACCGATACCGTGCCGCAGGGCGGATGGCTTGATGGTGCACTTGGCGCCGCCTATGCACTCGAAATCGCCACCGCGCGCGCCGAGGCATTGGGCACGACGGCGGCCCGCGTGGATGTCGTCTCGTTCCAGGACGAGGAGGGGACGTTCGTGCCTCTCCTCGGTTCGCGGGCGTTCATCGGCGAGATCACGGAGCCCGAGCTCTTCGCCGAGGTGCAGGCGCTCGACGGTCGCCGGCTCGGCGAGGCGCTCGCGGTGGAACCGATCCGCGCGCAGCCGATTCTGCGCCTCGATACGAGCCGCACGCTCGCGTTCCTCGAAGGCCATATCGAGCAGGGCCCTCGGCTGGAGGCCCAGAACCTCCCGGTGGGTATCGTCACGGCGATCGTTGGCATCCGCCGGTTCCACTTCGCCATTGAAGGGCGTGCCGACCATGCGGGCACAACGCCGATGGGACTACGGCGGGATGCGGGGGCGGCCGCGCTGCGGCTGGCGGTCGCGATCCTCGATCGTCTGAATGCCGGGCGCGGTTCCGACACGGTGTGGAACATCGGCCATGTCACGCTGCGCCCGGGTACCGCCAACGTGGTGCCGGCCGCAGCGGAGTTCATCGTCGAAGTCCGCGATGTCGAAGAGAAGTTGCTCGATACGCTCGAGGCCGCCATCCGCGAGCGCGCGGCTGCAGATGCGTTTGCGACCGGACTGCCCATAACGGTCGAGCGCACCGCAGCCATCCCTGCGACCATGATGACACCGCGCCTCGCTAATGCCTTTGCCCTGTCGGCTGCGGCGATGGGCGCCGGCTCAATGCGTCTGTCCAGCGGAGCGGGACACGATGCAATGATGCTCGCGCGCCGCGTGCCCACAGGCATGCTGTTCGTGCCGTCGATCGGCGGACGCAGCCATCACGTAAGTGAGGATACGCGAACCGAGGACATCATTACGGGCGCGCAGATCATGGCGGGCGCGGTCGACCTGCTGCTTGCAGCTTAGGTCGGGAGCGGAACGGCACATGGCGTCGCTGTGCATCCATAACGCCAAGCTCGTGACCGATACCATCGCGAGCGGAGGCGTACTCGTCGAGGACGGCCGTATCGCCGCGTGCCTACGCGGCAACGAGCGCGCGTCGGCCGATGTCGTCATCGATGCGCGCGGCCGGCTTCTGTTTCCCGGCTTTGTCGATGCTCATGTCCACATGCGCGACCCCGGGCAGCCGCAGAAGGAGGATTTTGGCAGCGGCAGCATCGCCGCTGCGGCGGGCGGTATCACGACGGTAATGTGCATGCCTAACACGAAACCGCCCCTCGATTCACTGTCGGGGCTCGATCAGGCACGCAAGGCGGGCGAAAGCCGCTCGTTCGTCGACTTTGCACTTCAGGCCGCGGTACTTCCATCGAATCAGCAGGCGATGGCGTCGCTGTGGGACGCAGGTGTGGTGTCTTTCGAGACTATGCTCGCAGACGGACCTGCGGGCGAGGCTTATGTCGATGCCGCGCTGCTCCTGGACATGCTAGCGCAGGCGGCGGTGCTTGGTGCGCGCGTCGGCGTGTATGCTGGAGACCAGACCGTGATCGAGGCCAAGCTCGATCGCCTCCGCAAGGCCGGACGCACGGATTTCCGAGCCTTCGCCGAGAGCAGGCCGGCGATCAGCGAGGCGCTCGGCCTCGCGCGCCTGATGGAGGCACGCCACGCAACCGGCGCGGGCATCATCGCGCGGCAGGTCTCGACGGCCCGCGGCTTCGAGATCGTCACGGCGGCGAAAGCGAAGGCGCCCGCCGGCATCCTCGTCGAGGTCACGCCGCACCACCTTCGCCTCGACGCGACCGCGCTCGCGCGGTTCGGGCCCTACGCCCAGATGCTTCCTCCATTGCGGAGCAAAGCTGATGTCACCGCCGCGCAGGCGGCCACCGCCTCGGGCGTGGTCGATTTCGTCGGCTCGGACCATGCCCCCCATGCGCTCGCCGAGAAGGCCGCAGCTGATCCGTGGTCTTGCCCGAGTGGGACGCCAGGGCTCGACACGCTGGCCGCCGCCGTGCTTGATCTCGCGGCAGGCGGGATCATCGCTTATGTGCGGGTCGCGGTGCTCCTGGCCGAACGCCCCGCGCAGGCTTTCGGTCTCGGGGACCGCAAGGGCCGCATCACCGTGGGCCTCGATGCGGATCTCGTTCTCGTCGATCCGGAAGCGACCTTGCGGGTTACGCCAGAGGTGATCCGCTCGCGGGCAGGGCGTTCGCCCTTCGAGGGGATGACCCTGCGCGGGCGGCCAGTCTTGACCGTGCTGCGGGGCGAGGTGATCGCCGAGGACGGCAAGATCGTCGTCGATCGGCCGCGCGGCCGTTTCCTGCGGCGAGCGCGGGCAAGTTGATCAATGGGAGCGTTGGTGCGCGGCATCCATCACAAGTTCGGGATCGTGCTTCCGGCAAACAACAGCGTGCTCGAACCCGAGCTGTGGCCGCGCCTGCCGGCGAATGCCGCGTTGCACACGGCGCGCATCCTCGTGCGCGGTGACCTCACCCCGCAGACGATCGAGGCGATGGAGGCGCAGGTCGATCGCGCCGTCGACGAGCTGATGGCCACAGGCGTCGATCTCATCGTCTATGCCGACATGGTCACGACCTTCATCATGCGGGACGGCTGGAACCGAGAGCGCTCGAGCGAGATAGAGCGCTCAACCGGCCTACCGTGCATTTCCGCCTGGACGGCCATGGAGCGCGCGCTTTCCGCGATCGGGGCCCGGCGGGTTGCAATCGGCAGTCCTTATCCCACTGCCATCCACGCCCGAGCTGTTGGGTATTTCCGCAAGGTTTGCTTCGATGTCGTCGCCGACGCAACCCTCGACGTGCCGACCGTGCGCGCGGTTCCTGAGGTGAGCCGTGATGCCGTCATCGCGCTTGCGGGGTCGATTGCAAGGCCCGAGGCGGACGCGATTGTCCTCCTCGCCACGGACCTGCCGACCTTCGATGCGATCGAGGCGATCGAAGCCCGCAGCGTCCGGCCGGTGCTGAGCTGCAACCAGACGATTCTGTGGGCTTTGCTTGCGCAGCGCGGCGTTGCCCTCGCCGGGCCGGGCCGGCTCTTCGAGCATCAGGCCGCACGACAGGAAATCATCCCATGACGGCCGTCTCCTCGAAATTGACCAGGCCAAGAGAACTCTCGCGCCGTGCCGGTGCCATGCCGGGCTCGGCCATCCGGGAGATCATGGCACTTGCCGCCACACGTCCCGACGTAATCCATCTCGAGGTCGGCGAGCCCGATTTCGGCACGCCGGAGCACATTATCACCGCCGCGTTCGAAGCGGTCCGGGCGGGCGCGACCAAGTACACCGGCAATGCCGGTCGCCCGCAACTGCGCGAGCAGATCGCAACGCGCGTGCGCGAGCGCACACGACGGTCGGTCGTGGCGGAACAGGTGATCGTCACGGTCGGTGCCATCGGCGCGCTCTACACGGCGTTGATGTCGGTGCTTGATACGGGCGACGAGGTACTGATCCCGGACCCGTGTTGGCCCAATTACGAGGCGATCGCCGTGCTCGCTGGCGCCCGCCCGGTGCGCTACCCACTCCTTGCGCACAACGGCTTCGTTCCCGATCCCGACGAGATCGCGTCTCGCATTGGAGCACGCACCAAGGCGGTCCTGCTCAACTCACCAGGCAATCCGACGGGCGCTGTGTTTCCGGCCGAGATCGTCGCCGCGATCGGCGCCCTGGCGGAGAGCACTGGCGTTTACGTCGTGAGCGATGAAATCTACGAGGATATCGTGTTCGACAACCGCCGGCACGTCTCGTTCCTGGATCACACGCCCTCCGACCGGGTGTTCGTAATCGGAGGAGCCTCGAAATCGTATGCGATGACGGGCTGGCGGCTCGGCTGGCTCATCTGTCCGAGCGCCGCCGCGGTCCTCGCTTCGAAGCTGCAAGAGCCTGTCGTTTCCTGCGCGCCATCGCCGTCGCAGGCCGCGGCCCAAGCGGCGCTCGCGGGTACGCAAACGGTGGTCGAGCAAGGCCGCCGCCTGTTCGAGCGGCGGCGAGACCTGTTCCTCGACGTGCTCGGACCGACGGGAGCGGTAGCGGCACGGCCGGGCGGGGCTTTCTACGGGCTCGTCCATATCGGTGACGAAGCGGAGAGCGCCCTGGCTTTCGCCAGGCATCTTCTCGTTGAAAGCGGCGTCGCGGTGGTCCCCGGCGAAACGTTCGGGGCCACCACCGCGCGCATGGTACGGCTCGCCTTTACGATCGACGACGCCGATCTCCATACGGGGCTCGAGCGCCTCCGCGCCTTCCTCAGTCGCTAGCCCCGACCATATCAGCCCCGGATCCGTGCGGTGGGGCTGATCAACGTCTTTACGACACGGCCAGGTCCGCGCTCTTAAGATCGGTCAATACCATGTGGGCGCGAGAATGAGTGATCGCGATCGGCAGGCGTGCCTGTTCCAATGCTGCCTGCGCAGTTGCGCCGCAGGCCCAGAGTACGGGCAGCTCATCGTCGTGAAGTTGCGTGAGACCAATGTCCGCCGTAGGGCCGCTCGAGGTCCACTCCGATCATCTCGGGCTTGCCGATGTGGATCGGGGCTCCATGGAATTTTGGAAACCGCGAGGTGATCTGTACTGCGCAGATTGTGGATGGCATCCGCGACCGACCGATCTCGCCAGGATCACCATGGCAAAATCCGTATGCAGAGCGCCTGATTGGGACGATACGCCGCGAATGCCTAGACCGGATGCTGATCTTTGGCGAAGCGCACCTGCGGCAAATTCTTTCCTCTTATGCGAAGTATTACATCGGATTCGCACGCACCTGGCGCTGGACAAGGATGCGCCAATGGGCTCGGGGGGTCCAGCGAACGGCTAGCATTGTTGCCATCCCGATTTTGTTCGGCCTGCATCACCACTAGGTCAGGATATGATTTTCGGAAAGGACAGGTGCGCCTTGATCGGACTGTTCCGGTCGCGGGTTCCAACGAGGCTCGTACGCACCTATCGCTGCACAAGGACGCGCCGATCCCGCGTGCCACAGACTGTCGGTCGCACGCTGGCGATGCAAGTTCTGGGCGGACTTTTCAGAGCGTAAGTTTCCGACAGATGTAGCGGGTGCCACTTACCAATATGTTTGGGTTTGATTTTTCGACAAGGACAACCATTACCCAGGTGAGGTTTTCGATATGCACGGCTGATAACCGCGTCCGCGCTTCAATTTCATCGACTCGACGCGCTCTGGATCGGCTAAACGCTTTGGGCGTGGCGAAAAATGTTGTTGGGGTCGTACTGCGACTTGATCTGCCTTAGGCGAGAGAGATTCGCACCCCAATAGCTCGTCGCCCAGTCCGGCAGATCGAGATCGCAGTAGTT
>Ga0306925_10005270_pt1 | contig 11847 bp, 9 predicted proteins | sample flu12Cox44000176_FD_203755 | JGI IMG/M metagenome (GOLD analysis project Ga0306925, IMG submission 203755) | Lab enrichment of tropical soil microbial communities from Luquillo Experimental Forest, Puerto Rico - flux8day.12C.oxic.44.000.176 (v2)... | ecosystem: Environmental > Terrestrial > Soil...
TGGCTCGCGTTCGCCGCTCTCGCCGCCCTCGGCGCGCTCGGTGCGCCCTACGCCTACGGCGCCTGGCTCGTCCTCGTGGATCTGACGGTCTGCGGTGCGCTCGCCTGGCTCGTCGCGCGAGAGCCTGGACCGATGCGGGTCGCCCTTCCCGCGACGATCGGGGCGCTCGCTGCGATGCACGGGATCGCCGCGGTCGTGCAGAAGCTCGGGGGCACCTCGCGACCCGCGTCGACGTTTCTCAATCCGAACCATCTCGCCGCGTGGCTGTGCGCCGCCGTCCTCCTGCTCGCCGGAGTCGTCGCCGATCGCCTCGCCCGACGCGCGGCGCGGGGACTCGGCTCTGCTTCGATCGCGATCGCCCTGGCCGGGGTCTTCGTCACCGGGTCGCGCGGAGCGGTGGTCGGCCTGGCCGCCGGCGGGATAGCACTCGCCGCCACGAGCTGGATCACCCTTTCCGCCGCGGTCCGGCGGCGCATGCTCCTGGGCGTCGCCGCCGGGGTCGCGGTCGCTTCCATCGGCGTCGCGCTGCGCTTCGAGACCGATTCCGACCCGTACCGCTTCCACCGGACGAGAATCTGGCGGGCCTCGCTGGGCGCGCTCGCGCGCTCGCCGCTGCGGGGAACGGGGCCGGGGCAGTTTGTCTCCGCCGCCCCGAATCTGAACTTCCCGCTCGAGGACACGCCCCTCCGATTCGGCCGCGTCTTCCACTCGCCCCACTCGGACGCGCTGCGGGCGTTCTGCGAATTCGGGACGCCGGCCGGGATCGTGGCGTTCGCGGGAGCTTTTCTGTTCGCGACGTCGTTCTGGCGGCGGAGACCGGAGGCGAGCGGGATCGAGCGGGGCGCGTTCGCGGCGGTCGTGGCCCTCGGCTCGCAAGGGTTGATCGACGACCTCTCGTCGCGCCCCGCGATCACCGTCGCGGCGGCAGCGCTGGCGGGCCTCGCGGTGGCTCGACCGCGACCGAGCGTCGCCCCCCCGCGCAGGATCGTCATCGCCTCGGCCGCGCTGCTCGCGACACTCGCGCTCGGCGCCGGGGAGGTCGCCGGGTTCCTGGGCTGGTACAACGGGCAGCGCCTGCCCCCCGGTCGCCTCGATCCGGCGGGCCTCGCACGCCTCGGGCGCGCGATCTCGTGGAATCCGATCCAGCCCGATCTCTGGCGGCGGCTCGCGCTCCACGAGATGGGAGACGCGCGCTCGTGGACGGTCGACGGGTACGCACGAGCCCGGGAGGCGTCGGAGCGGGCGCGCCGTCTGCAGCCCGCGGACGCCACGTTCGCGCGTGGGGCCGCGCGCGTCGAGGCGGAGGCGTGCCACACGCTCTTCCCGTTCGAGACCACCCGTGCCCGGGCGGAGGCGCTCTACGGCGAGGCCGAGGCCCTGGCGCGAACCGATGCGACGATTCCCCTCGAGGCGGCGATCTTCGCGTTCCAGGCGGGGGACGCCTCCGGAGCCAGGCGCGCCGCCGAGCGCGCGCTCAGGATCGAGCCCAACGGCTCCGTGCCCCGGATCTGGCTGGCGCGCGCCCTCCTCGAGGAGGAGGGGAAACCGGCGGTCGAGCGCGCGCGGAAGCTGCTCGACGAAGCGGCATCGGTCGCGCTGCCGGCGGGGACCGCGCCCTCGTCCCCGTACGAGGCCACGCTGCGCGCGGTCGATTCGGAGCTCCTCGCGGCCGCGCGGCGCACCCTCGATGCCGTCGCGGCGCGCTGAGGGACTCATGCCCACCTTCTCCGTCATCACCCCGACCTTCAACCGGGCGCACACGTTGCCGCGGGTGTGGGAGAGCCTGCGGGCGCAGACGTACCCGTCGTTCGAGTGGGTGGTCGTGGACGACGGCTCGACGGACGGGACCGGTGCATTGGTCGCGGGCTGGGCCGCGCACGCGCCGTTCCCCGTTCGCTACCTGAGGCAGGAGAACCGGGGCAAGCACGTCGCGGTGAACCGTGGTGTCTCGGCGTCATCGGGAGAGATGATCGTCGTTCTCGATTCGGACGACGCCTGCGTTCCCAGCGCGCTCGAGCGTTTCGCGTTCCACTGGCGGTCGATCCCCGAGCAGCGCCGCGGGGAGTTCTACGCGATCGTCTGCAACTGCGTGGACCCCGAAGGCCGGCTGGTCGGAGATCCCTTCCCCGCCGCGGTGATCGACGCGCGCGGTCTCGACGTGCGCTATGTGTGGAGGGTCCGTGGGGAAAAGTGGGGAACCGTGCGCGCCGAGCTGTTGCGCGAGACGCCGTTTCCCGAGAAGCCCGAGCGGATGCGCATGCCGGAGAGCATCGTCTGGGACCGTCTGGCGCAAAAGTACTCCGCGCGCTTCGTGAACGAGGCTCTGCGCGTCTACTATCTTGAGCCCGGCGAAGGGTCGCTCGGATCGCCCGGGGATCCGGCGCGCTACGCGTGGGGCAGCATGCTGCAGCACCGCATCGTCCTGGACGAGCACCTGGACTACTTCCGGGCCGCGCCGCTCGCGTTTCTCACCGCGGCGGCTCACTACGTACGGTTCTCCCGCCACGCGGGGGTCGCCGGGCGGGACCAGCGGCGCGCGCTGTCGCACCGCGGCGCCCGGTTCTTGTGGTGGATGGCCGCACCCGCGGGGTGGGCGGCGTGGGCGATCGACAGGAGCCGGCGTTGGATCTCGAGCTGAGGGCTTTGCGGTCGATCACGACGCGACTTCCGCGCGTGACCGGCGCCGGGATCCTCGGAAACGTCGTGCGCGATTTCTACGCGCGGCGTGATCGCTCGCCCGTCGTCGTCCCGGTTCGAGGCGTGCTCATGGAGCTCGACCCCGCCGAGAACGTCGACGGGAACCTGCTCTTCTGTCCACAGCTGTACGACCGGCGCGAGCTCCAAGTGCTCCTCGCGGCGCTCCGCCCGGGCGACGTGTTCGTCGACGTGGGGGCGCACATCGGCCTCTACGCGCTCCTCGCCGCGCGCCGCGTCGCGCCCGGTGGCCGCGTGATCGCGATCGAGGCCGATCCGCAGACCCACGCGCGGCTGGCCGGAAACGTTCGGCGGAACTCCGGCCTCACGGTCGAGACCGTGTGTGTCGCGGTGTCCGACACCGATGGACGAGCGCGTCTCGCCCTCAACACCACCGGCAATCGAGGCGGCAACTCCTTGCTCGTCGGCGGCAACGACGCGATCGAGGTGACCTGTCGACGCTTGGCGGACGTCCTCGCCGACCAGGGTGTCGAGAAGGTCGACGGCATGAAGCTCGACGTCGAGGGGATGGAATTTCGGGTGCTCCGCCGGTTTCTCGCGGATGCCCCTGCGGCCCTCCGGCCGCGCGTCGTGGCCCTCGAGCACCAGGCGCACTGGATCGCCGACGCGGGCGGGGACGCCGTGGAGCTGCTTGCCGGAGCAGGGTACCGCACCGTCCTGGCGACCCGGCTGAATCGCGTCATGGTGCACGGTTGAGAGGCGCCCCCGAGCCCGGCGTCTCCTGGAAGGCGATGCGCGACGCGGCCTTGCAACGGTTCGGCGGGGGCTTGCTCGGCGCGCTGTGGATGGTGGGGGCGGGCGCCGCCGCGTCGCGCGTGGCGGCGACGGTCAAGGACATCGTCGTCGCGCACCGCTTCGGCACGTCCGATGCGTACGACGCGTACCTGTTCGCGTTCGCGGTCCCGGTTTTCCTCGCGGGGTCGTTCCGGAGCGCGTTCTTCTCCGCCTTCGTCCCGCGATTCCTCGATGCCGGCGTCCGCCGCGGACCCCGGGAGGCGTCCGATCTCCTGCGGAAGAGTCTGACGGTGCAGATCGGCGTGCTGGTCGGCCTCGCAGCACTGCTCGCTGCGCTCGCGGTCCCGATCGTCTCGCTCATCACGCGGGGCTTTTCGCCGGAGAAGGCCGAGCTGACTGCCCGGCTCATGCGGGCGCTCGTCCCGTTCGTCGTGCTCGACGGGATCGCCGGGATTTACGGATCGACGCTGAACGCACGGCGGCGCTTCGCCGCCGCCGCGCTGGTGTCGACCCTGCCGCCGCTGGCCTCGCTGGCCGCCGTGGTCGCCCTGGCGACGCCGCTCGGCGTCAATGCCCTGGTCCTCGGCACGCTCGCCGGCGCGGCGCTGGAGCTCCTCGCTTCGGCCTCGCTGGTACGCCGCGAGGGTCTGAGCGTCGCGCCGACGCTCTCCCCGTACGACCCGGATGCGGCAGCTCTGTTCCGGGGGTTCGGAATCCTGGCCTGGGGCGCCATGTTGATGTCCGCGAATACCGTGGTCGATCAGGCGATGGCGACCGCCGCGGGCTCCGGGAGCATCGCCGTGATCGGGTACGGAGCGAAGATTCCCGCCGCCGTCCTCGGCCTCGCCGGCGTAGCACTCGGCGCGGCGACGCTGCCGCACTACGCCGAGATGGCGGCCGCCAAGCAATGGGACGAGATCTCCCGGTCGCTCCGCCGGCACGCGATCCGTATCGGGCTCGTGGCCCTCGCGGGCGCGTGCGCGCTCGCCGCGGTCTCACGCCCGCTCGTGGGCCTGCTCTTCCAGCACGGGAAATTCGACGCCGCGGACACCGGGCGCGTCGCCGCGGTGCAGGCCTTCTACGCCTTGCAGCTTCCGGGGTACCTCGTCGGGATCGTCGCGGCGCGCGTGTTGAACGCGCTCGGCCGCGACCGCTGGATCCTCGCGGTCTCCGCGCTCAACTTCGTCCTGAACATCGGCGGGAACTGGCTCCTGCTGCGATGGATCGGCCTTCCCGGCATCGCGCTGTCGACCGCGACCTTCTACACCGTCGCCGCCGTCGTCCTCCTGACGCTGTGCCGGCGCGCGCTGCGCGAGAACCGTCGCAAGGGGCACGCACCCGCCTGAGCGTCAGACGCCATGGGCTTCACGCCAGGCCTGCAGGACGAGAACGTCCCAGAGGTAGTAGTGCCAGTTGCGGCGCCCGCTGAGATGCTCCTCCCACTTCTCGCGCACCGGCGCGGGGTCGATCAGCCCCTCGCGCCGGAGCCGCTGCTCCGAGATCAGCTCCTCGGCCCACTCGCGCAGCGGCCCGCGGAGCCACTGGTCGATCGGCAGGCCGAACCCCATCTTCGGGCGGTCGACGAGCGCGCGGGGGAGGTGGCGGTAGAGAACCTGGCGCAGGGCCCACTTCGTGCCGCCATCCCTCACCTTCAGCGCCAGCGGAAGCGTCCAGGCGTACTCGACGACCCGGTGGTCGAGCAGCGGAACGCGGGCCTCGAGCCCCACGCTCATGCTGGTGCGGTCGACCTTGACCAGGATGTCGTCCGGGAGGTACGCGAGCATGTCGTCGAACATGAGCGGATGCTGCGGATCCGGAAAGCCGGCGGGGACCGCGACGCCGTCCGCGAGCCTCGGCCGCTCCGCCGCCCCCCGGATCAGCATCTCCGGGTGCTTCCAGTGGGAGAGGAGGTCGAGGTAGACCGCGTGCCCGTCGGGAAGTGCCAACAGCTCCGCGAGCTTGGCGAGCTTGTCGCCGCCCGCACCGCCGCTCCCGTATCTCCGCAACAGCGGGTCCGCGAAGGCGGACAGCCGGTTCGCGGTACCGACTGGTACGGCACCGCGCCGGGAAGGCGGCCGAGCGCCCGCCAGAGGTCCGCGAACAGCGCGTAGCGCTTGTACCCGGCGAATAGCTCGTCGCCTCCGTCTCCGGACAACGAGACCGTGACGTGCCGGCGGGCCAGCGCGCTCACCAGGAGTGTCGGCACCTGCGAGGAGTCCGCGAACGGCTCGTCGAATAGCGCGGCGATGCGCGGCACGGTCTCGAGCGCCTCAGGGGCCGTCACCACGTGCTCGGTGTGCTCGGTGCCGAGGTGCCGTGCCACGTCGCGCGCCCACGGGCTCTCGTCGTACTCCTTCTCGGCGAACCCGATCGTGAACGTCTTGACCGGGCCGGAGGCCTGCGCGCGCATCAGGGCCACGACGAGCGAGGAGTCGATGCCGCCGGAGAGGAACGCGCCGAGGGGGACGTCGGCGATCATCCGGAGCGCGACCGACTCGCGCAGCCTGCGCTCCAGCTCGTCGACGGCCTCCGTCTCGGTCCCCGCGAACGGGTGCGCGAGCCCCTCGCGGGCGACGGCGGCAAGCGACCAGTAGGCCCTCGGGCGTCCCTCGCCGTCGCGCGGCCGGCCGGAGAGATCGAACGTGCGGATGCACCCCGGCTCGAGCTTGCGAAACCCCTCGAACGCCGCGTAGGGCGCCGGGACGTAGTTGAACCGGAGAAAGCTCGCCAGCGCCCCCGGATCGAGCGCCGCGGAGAACGCGGGGTGGCGCCGCAGGGCCGTCATCTCGGAGCCGAACAGGAGCGCGCCGCCGGACCATCCCCAGTAGAGTGGCTTGATTCCGAGACGGTCGCGGACGAGGTGCAACGTGCGCTCGGTCCGGTCCCACAGTGCGATCGCGAACATCCCCACGAAGCGGTTCACCGCGGCTTCCAGACCCCACGCCTCGATCGCGGCGAGCATCACCTCGGTGTCGGAGTGGCCCCGGAACCGCGCCCCCGCGGCCGAAAGCTCCCGCGAGAGCTCTCCGAAATTGAACACCTCCCCGTTGAACGCGATCACGAACCGTCCGCTCGCCGAATGCATCGGCTGGTGCCCCTCGACCGAGAGATCGACGATCGCCAGGCGGCGGAAGGCGAGACCGATCCCCGCCGCGGGGTCGTGCCAGGCGCCCTCGTCGTCGGGGCCGCGGTGCGCCAATGCCGCCGCCATGGCCGAGAGTCGCTCGGGCCACGCGCCTGGCGGAGTACCGGGATCGAACGCGCCCGCGAGGCCGCACACCGCTTCGCTCCTCCTTCGCGGCGCGCATTCTAGTCGTCACGGCGCCGCGTGTTAGCATCCGCCGCGCGAGCCTTCGCGCGCAGCGGTTCCCGGTGAAACTTCTATTCTTCATCGCCTCCTTGCAATGTGGCGGCGCCGAGCGCGTGAGCGCCACGCTGTGCAACCGCTGGGCGGAAACGGGCTGGGACGTCACGATTGCGACGTTCGACGACGGCTCGGACCCACCGTTTTTCCCGCTCTCCCCGCGCGTCCGCCACGTCACGCTCGACCTGAAGCGCCGCTCGACGGGGATCGCGTACTCGATCGCCAACAACCTGCGCCGCATCCCGAAGCTGCGGCGATTCGTGGCGCGGGAGCGGCCGGACCGGATCGTCTCGTTCATCGACGGCACCAACGTTCTCGTCCTGATTGCGGCGAAGGGGACAGGGATTCCGGTGGTCGTGTCGGAGCGGATCGATCCGTCGCAGCATCCGATCCCGGCACCCTGGCGCTGGCTGCGGCGGATCACCTATCCGTGGGCGCGCGCGATCGTGCTTCAGACGCGCTCCGCGGCGGCGCACTGGCCCGCGTCCTGGGCGCGACGGATCGAGGTCGTTCCAAACCCGGTTCCGAGGCTCGCTCCCGGCCCCGCCGCCTCGACGGTCGAATCGTCGGGCCGACCGTGTCTCATCGTCGGAATGGGCCGTCTCGAGCCGCAAAAAGGGTTCGACCTGCTGATCCGCGCCTTCGCCCGGATCGCCTCCGTCCGCCCGGACTGGACTCTCAGGATTCTTGGAGACGGCCCCGAGCGGGCCGCCCTCGAGCGCGAGGCCCGGGAGTCGGGGGTCGCCGAACGGATCCACCTCACCGGACGCGAGGCGGACGCAGCCGGAGTCCTGCGCCGCGCCGACCTGTTCGTGCTGTCGTCGCGCTACGAGGGATTCCCGAACGCCCTGTGCGAGGCGATGGCGTGCGGCCTGCCCGTCGTCTCGTTCGACTGCCCGAGCGGTCCCGCGGAGATCATCCGCGACGGAGTGGACGGCTTGCTCGTCCCCCGGGAGGACGTTCCCGCGCTCGCGTCGGCGATCGCCCGGCTGATCGACGACCCACCGCTCCGCCGCGCGCTCGCGCAGCGGGCGGCCGAGGTATCGGATCGCTTCTCCGTGGAGACGATCGCGGCCCGATGGGACGCGATCCTGGCGGGCGCATGAGCGGCCACGCCGCGGAGCTCTCACGCGGGGAGCGTTTCGGGTTCGGCGCGAACTGGAAGCGCTTCCTCGCCCTCGTCGACGAGGATCGGATCGCGCGGGCGCGGACGTCGCTGTCGGCGTCCCTCGCCGCGCCGGACCTGAACGGGAAACGCTTCCTGGACGCGGGGTGCGGCAGCGGGCTCTTCTCGCTCGCGGCGCTGCGGCTTGGGGCGACGGTCGTGTCGTTCGACTACGATCCGGCGTCGGTCGCCTGCGCGGAGGAGCTGCGCCGCCGGTTCGCGGGGGAGGGGAGCGGCTGGACGATCCGCGAGGGATCGGTTCTCGATGAGTCCTTCCTGGCTGCGCTCGGAACGTTCGACATCGTCTACTCCTGGGGCGTGCTCCACCACACCGGGGCCCTCTGGACGGCCGTCGATCTCGCAGCGGGGCGCGTCGGTCCCGGCGGCTCGCTCGTGATCGCGATCTACAACGACCAGGGTCCGGTCAGCCGGCGGTGGCTCGCGGTCAAGACCGCGTACAACCGCCTGCCCCGGGCGCTGCGCTTTCTGGTCGTCGTGCCCTCGTTCGCGGTGCTCTGGGGGCCGCGGTTCGCGATCGAGACGCTGCGGCTTCACCCCGGCCGCGCGTGGCGAGAGTACGCGACGACCAGCCGCGGGATGTCTCCGTGGCGGGACGTCGTGGACTGGGTCGGTGGCCTCCCGTTCGAGGTGGCGCGGCCGGACGAGGTCGTGGCGTACTGCGCGCGACGCGGGTTCGAGCCCCGCTCGGTCACGACGCAGGGGCGCGGCCACGGATGCAACGAGTTCGTCTTCCGGCGGGCCCGCCAAGAGGTTTGACGTGGAGCAATCACGGATCTGGGAGTACTTCCAAGGCGAGGGGGCGGAATCTTTCCGCCACGCGCGCCCGCGCCTCGCTCACCTCGCGGGATTGATCGCGCCGGGCTCCGACGTGCTCGACATCGGCGTCGGTGACGGGACCTTCGCGCGCCTCGCCGCCCGCCACGGCCTGACGATCCACATACTCGATCCGGATGCCGCGGCGATCGAGCGGGCGAAGACCGAGCTGTCCCTGGGAGACCGTGCGCGCGCCGGGTTCGGACAGAGCATCCCGTGGCCGGACGAGTCGTTCGACGCCGTGGTGCTCTCGGAAGTGCTCGAGCACCTCGACGATCAGACGCTCTCCGGAACGCTCGGCGAGGTGGCGCGCGTCCTGCGCCCGGGGGGGCGCCTCATCGGGACCGTTCCGGCCGACGAGCGCCTCGAGGAGCAGCTCGTGGTCTGCCCGCACTGCGCGCGCCGGTTCCACCGGTGGGGGCACGCGCAGTCGTTCTCGCCCGAGCGCATGTCGCTGCTGCTGTCCACACGGTTCGCTCCGGTCGAGGTTTCGCGGCGATGGTTCATCGCGTGGGACCTGCTCAACTGGAAGGGGCGGCTGCAGGGGATGACGCGGCGGGCGTTGGCACTTTGCGGTCGATGGGGGTCGGGACACAACCTGGTGTTCGTGGCGACGAAACCGCAGTCTCAGGGCTCGGTGTAGAGCGCCTCGAACGCGTCCGCCACGGCGTCGAGCCCGAAGCGCGCGATCACACGCCGTCGCGCGCGATCGCCCAGAGCGCGCCGCCCCTCTGCCGGGAGCGCCGCGAGGAGGTCCCAGCCCGCAGCGAGGGCGGCGGGATCGTCCCGCGCGACGACGACCCCCGTGTCGCCGATCAGGTCCGCGACGTCGCCGACGTCCGGGGCCACGCACGGGACCCCGGCGGCCATCGCCTCGAGGAGCGTGTTCGGGAACGCCTCGCCGTGCGAGGCGATCGTCGCGACGTCGAGAGCCGACGCCAGCTCGGCAGCGTCGACGCGCTCGCCGAGCAGCAGGCATCGCTCGAGAGCGCCCGAACCCCGCAGCCAGGCCGCAAGGCGCGCGTTGGCCGGGCTGATCCCTGCCCCAGCGAGAACGAACCGCGCCTCCGGGCGGCGACGGACGAGCGCACCGGCCGCGCGCGCGAACCCCTCGTGGTTCTTCACCGGATGCCAGCGCGCGAACAGTCCGACGGCGAGATCACCGGGTGCCAGGCCGAGCGACGCGCGAAGCGCGGCGCGCCGCGCCTGCGTCGGCTCCGCCACGGCCACCTCGATCCCATTCGGGATGACCCGCGTGCGGTCGGGGGCGAACCCGAACGCCTCGTGCTGCCGGGCCGACGCGACCGCGTTGTAGACGATCGCCCGGGGACGCCGGGACAAGAGAGCGCTCGCGCGGATGGCGCACCGGGTCCCGACGGGGGAGACCGCATAGTCGTCGAGCCCCTGGCGCACGCTCCAGATCAGCGCAGGCCGTTCGGCGGCGGCCGCGGCCGTCCAGCCGGCCAGGTTTCCCCGGTACATCCACCCCTGGACGATCGTGGGGCCGAACCTCCTCGCCACCGAAACGAGACGGCCGGCGGCGGCGACGCCCCGGCCGAGCGCGGCCACCCCGACCCCCCGGTTCGCTAGCTCGCTCGCGAGCGGCGTCTTCGTTCCGAGCGACGCGACGAGCACCGCGTGGCCCCGCGCCGAAAGCCGACTCGAAAGGCGCGCCAGGAAGCTCTCGGCGCCTCCGCGATCGAGACCGGAGCTGACGAACAGGATCCGAAGCTCCGTCACAAAGCGCCGCCGGCCGCCTCGGGTCGTCCCTTCATCGCGGCGGGAATATAAGCCATTCCTGAGGATAGAATCCGGGTCCCGCCCGCGTCCTTGGAGGAACCGCCGTGATCGGGATCAGACGCCGCCTCGCGATCGTCCTGGCCCTGCTCTGCCTCGCCCCCCGCCTCGAGGCGGCCGCGGCGAAATCGAAATCGGAGGAGGGATCGAAACTCGTCGCGGACACGTTCTCGGGGCTGAGCTTCCGGGGGATCGGCCCCGCGATGATCTCGGGCCGGATCACGGACGTCGCCGTCGATCCGAGGAATCCCTCGATTCGCTATGTCACCGCGGCCTCGGGCGGGGTGTGGAAGACGACAAACGCCGGGACGACCTGGAAGCCGGTGTTCGACGCGCAGGGCTCGTACTCGATCGGCTGCGTCACGATCGACCCATCGAACTCGCTGACGATCTGGATCGGAACCGGTGAGAACAACTCGCAGCGCAGCGTGTCGTACGGGGACGGGGTCTACCGCTCGACCGACGGCGGCGCGACCTGGGAAAACCTCGGCCTGAAGGCCTCGGAGCACATCGCGAAGATCCTCGTCGACCCGCGCGATTCGAAGCGCGTGCTCGTCGCCGCGCAGGGTCCCCTCTGGGCGCCGGGGGGAGACCGCGGTCTCTACGAGACGAAGGATTCGGGAGCGCACTGGAAGGCGATCCTCACCGTCGACGAGAACACCGGCATCTCCGACGTCGCGATGGATCCGCGCAACGCCGACGTGATGTACGCGGCCGCCTACCAGCGGCGGCGGCACGTCTGGACGCTGATCGACGGCGGACCGGGGTCGTCGCTGTGGAAGACGACGGACGGCGGTGTCTCCTGGAAGAAGCTGACGAACGGCCTTCCAAAGGAGGACATGGGGCGCATCGGCCTCGCGATCGCGCCGTCGCGCCCGGACATCGTGTACGCCGTGATCGAGGCCGCGGACAAGACCGGCGGCTTCTTCCGGTCCGTCGATCAGGGCGGATCGTGGGAGAAAAGGAGCGACTACAACCCGACGAGCCCGCAGTACTACCAGGAGATCTTCGGCGATCCGAGGATCGAGACGCGCGTGTACGCGATGGACACCTGGATGCAGGTCACCGAGGACGGCGGGAAGACGTTCCACAAGGTCGGCGAGAGCTTCAAGCACGTCGACAACCACGCCCTGTGGATCGATCCGGCCGACACCGCCCACCTGATCGCCGGCTGCGACGGCGGCCTCTACGAGACGTGGGACCGCGCCGCCACCTGGGCCTGGTCCGAGAACCTCCC
>Ga0306925_10005277_pt1 | contig 11833 bp, 10 predicted proteins | sample flu12Cox44000176_FD_203755 | JGI IMG/M metagenome (GOLD analysis project Ga0306925, IMG submission 203755) | Lab enrichment of tropical soil microbial communities from Luquillo Experimental Forest, Puerto Rico - flux8day.12C.oxic.44.000.176 (v2)... | ecosystem: Environmental > Terrestrial >...
GCGCCGATGCTGTGCAGCCTGGGAAATTCCACGCTACGAATCTGATCGTCCGATCACTCGGCGGCGACAAGGCCTCGATCGGCACGACCTTTGACGATGAGAAGACCTATCAGCGCTGTCCGGGCCTTTAAGCGGGTGCATTCGGCTTAATCTCATTGAGCCGTGCGGGATCGGTCATGAGCTCGGTGACATTGTCGGCGATCATCTTTGTGCTGGACGCCGCAGAACGAGACGCAGAAAGCCCTGCAGTCGCGCGCTATACAGGTGGTCAATGACCTTGGCGCAAACGCGCCTCTTGCTCTTTGCCGAAGCCGACAACGCCATTCCCGGACCCTTCATCGCCATCCTGGTGTTCTGGCTGGTTATCATCTTTGCGAGCTTCAGCCTGTTCGCGGAGCTCAATCCGACGACGTTCAGCTTCCCGTGCCTGTTCGGGCTGTCGTCGTGCGCGATGTTCCTCATTCTCGAGCTCAGCCAGGCGTTCAGCGGCTTGATGATGATCTCCAGCGCGCCGTTGCGCGCGGCGCTGGTACCACTCGCGCCGTAAAGTCATTCGGCTTGTCTATCGCGCCACAAGAACCTTTTATGCGCGCGATCCGCCTGCGACATTCCTACACTGCGACATTCGGTCGGGAGCCATTTGCTGCGCCCGCGGTTCAATGAGTTAGGGGCGGCCATGATGGAGGACGACATGGCTGTCGACATCGAGCTCTGGCTCATTCTTGCCGCTATGGCCGGCTGGATTTTTCTCGGCTGCATGGTGACGCACGGTAGCCACGGGCCGGCAAGGGCGCGGCGCGGCTTCGACCGGCATTAGATCGCAGCGTTAGCTTCCCAGCGGACGGGCCGCGTCACGAATCCCGGTTTACCGTCATCACCGGCAGGATCAGCGCAGAAGCGTGTGCGCCGTCGTGATAGATCGTGTCGGTGCCCATCAATGACGGATGATAGGGGTGGTTGAACACGCCGTCGGTCGCGGGCGAGTCGCCGTTGGCAAGCTCGAGCCGGATGCGGTGGCCTTTCTTGAACACATAGGCGATCGGCAGCACCTCGATGTCGAACTGATAGATCTCGCCGGGCGTGAGCGGCTGCGGATTTAAATGGGTGTAGAACGGCCGCTGCGGCGTCGAGCGCGCCGCGTCCTTCTCGCGGTGCGACGCCTTCAGCCAGCCCTTTGATACCGGCGTGAACGCCGGCTGCTCGCCGGCCGCGTGCACCGCCGCGTCCTGCGGGTGCTGGTCGGTGAGCTTGACGACGAACTGGGTGTCGATCGCGGTCGATGCCGCGTAGAGCTTCAACACGATCGGCCCGATCGCTTCGAGATCGGCGGCAAGCGGCGCGCTGGTGAAAGTGAGCACGCGGCGCGCCGGATCGACCCGCCCGTCGGCGCCGATCACGGCGGTGCCGTTAACCCACTGCCAGTCCGGATAGGTGTAGCTGGTCGGCGCCTCGGTGGCCGAAGGCGTATTGGTCGACAGCGCGCCGTCGTTCAGCGACGTGACGCTGCCCGACGGCCCCTGGCGCAGATAATAGGCGACCGGCGTCGCCTGCGGCGGCCATTCTTCTTCGGCGCGCCAGGCATCGGCGCCGCGCACGAAAAACTTCACCGGCTCAGAATCCATGAAGCCGTTGTTGGCGCCCTTCAGATGCCGGTCGTAAAACGGCTTGAGCTCGCGCGCATGAAATTCGACCTCGTCGAACATGCGGTGCGCCTCGAAGGTGTTGCGGGCCCCGGTGACCACGAGCTTCCTCGGCGCGGCGACCTCTTCGTAGCCGAGGATGTTGCCGCGCAGGTGCAGGCCCATCTTGCCCCAATGGCCGATCGACAGCACCGGACACTTGATCTTGTCCAGCCGCCAATAGGGCGAGCGCTGCCGCCAGAAATCGTCGTCGAGCGGATGATTGATGATCTCGCCGACCAGATCGAAGGTCATCGGCGGCCGGCCGTGGCGGCCGGCGAGGCGATGCTGATTGTCGGCGCGTAGTGACGTGTACCAGACCGAACGGTACGAGCAGTAAATGCCGCAGTGGTAGTTCGAATCGCGATACTGGTCGACGAGGCCATCATAGGGGGCGATGCAGGCGAGCCCCGGCGGGTTCAAGGTCGCCATCAGCCACTGCGCCATGGCGTAATAGGATTGGCCGATGCCGCCGACGCGACCGTTGCACCAGGCCTGCGCGACAATCCAGGCGATCAACTCGACATAGTCCTGCTGCTCGTTGAGCCCCATGAACTCGAATTCGCCGTCCGACTGGCCGGCACCGCGCACGTCGGCATGCACATAGGCGTAACCCTGGCCGACATACCATTCGATCGGGCCGGTCTCGCGCCACAGAAACAGCGGATAGGCCGGCACCTCGTCCATCTCGTATTGATAGGGCGAGGCGGCAAACAGCGCCGGAAAGCGCCCGGGCGCGTCGGGTCGGTAGACGGCGAGCGAAATGCGCACGCCGTCGCGCATTCGCACGGCAATTCCCTTTTCGACCTTCATCGGGTAATTGGACACTGCTCACTCCCGCCGCGCCGCTGCGCGTTTACGCCGCATGCGCGCGGCCCCGCCTGATGCGGCATTGTTACAAAAGCGAAGAACAAATTGCACGATGGGGGAAATGATGCAGCGGTGGACACTTGCCGTCGCACTCGGCCTGATGTTTGTGGCATCGCAGTCCGCCGTTGCCGACGACTATCCGTCGCGGCCGATCAAGGCGATCGCCTCGCAGGGGCCGGGCGGCCTGAGCGATCTGTTCATGCGCGCGCTCGGCGAGCAGATGGGACCGGCGCTCGGCACCTCGATCGTGGTCGAGGACCGCATCGGCGCCGAGGGCACCGTCGGCGCCAAGGCCTGCGCCGACTCCGCGCCCGACGGCTACACCATCTGCATCCTTCCCGGCGAAACCATCGTCATCAATCCGCTGATCCAGCCGTCCGACTTCGATCCGGCGCAGCGTCTGGTGCCAATCGCACGGCCCTATTATCTGACGCAAGTGTTCGCGGTGAGCGCGTCGCTCAACGTCAAATCGTTCGACGAGCTCGCGGCGGCGGCCAAGGCCAAGCCGAAGACCTTCAATTACATGGCGCCGTCGCTGTCTAAGGTCGCCTTCATGGAGGAGTTCAACAAGAAGAACGGCACCGACATCGTGCGCATTCCGTTCAAGGGCGGCGGCGACGCCGTCACCGCCATGCTTACGGGCACCGCCCAGGTCGCGATCTTCGGCATCGGCAACCTGGTGGCGTTCCTGCGCGACGGCAAGATCAGGGGGCTTGCCATCGACGGCGACGTGCGCTCGCCGCTAGCGCCCGAGATTTCGACGTTCAAGGAGTCCGGCTACAAGGAGCACATCGCGGCGACCTTCTTCGGTATTTTCGCCCCGGCCGGCACGCCGCAGCCGATCGTCGACAAGCTGAACAAGGCGATCGTCGCGGCGGAGTCGAAGCCAGATTTCCAGGAGAGGTTTTTGATCAACCGCGGGCTGACGCCGGTTCTGACCTCGGCCGAACAATTCGCCAAGGAGCTTCCGGCCGACCGAGCAGAAGGCCGCGCCGTGGTCAAGGCGTCCGGGCTTTATCCCGACGTGAAGTAACGGCCCGCGCGGGCGACGTCATTGCCCCCGCCCGGCGGCAGAGGCGAAACGCTTGGCCTCTTCGGCGGCGCGGAACAGCGCCTTCGCCTTGTTGATACATTCCTGCTGCTCGAATTCTGGGTCGGAATCGGCGACGACGCCGGCGCCGGCCTGCACGTACATGATGCCGTCCTTGACCAGCGCTGTGCGCAGCACGATGCAGGTGTCCATGTCGGCGCCGGCGGAAAAATAGCCGACGCAGCCGGCGTAGAGCGAGCGCTTCTCCCTCTCCAATTCGTCGATGATCTGCATGGCGCGCACCTTCGGCGCGCCCGAGAGCGTGCCGGCGGGGAAGCCGGCGGCCAGCGCATCAAGCACGTCTCGGTCGGGGCGCAACGCGCCTTCGACATTGGAAACGATGTGCATCACGTGGCTGTAGCGCTCGATGAAGAACTGATCGGTGACGGTGACCGAGCCGATCTTGGCGACACGGCCGACGTCGTTGCGGCCGAGATCGAGCAGCATCAGATGCTCGGCACGCTCCTTGGGATCGGCGAGCAGCTCGGCTTCGAGCGCCGCATCCTCGTGTGGGGTCGCGCCGCGCCGGCGGGTGCCGGCGATCGGCCGGATGGTGACGGTGTCGTCGCTCACCTTGACCATGGGTTCGGGGCTCGAGCCGGCGATGGCGAAGGCGCCGAATTCGAGAAAGAACAGATACGGCGACGGATTGACCCGGCGCAGCGCGCGGTAGAGCGCGAACGGCGGCAGCGCGAATGGCGCCTCGAAGCGTTGCGACAGCACGACCTGAAAAATGTCGCCGGCGGCGATGTATTCCTTGGCCGCCAGCACCATGCGCTTGAATTCGTCCGACGCGGTGTTCGAGTGCGGCGCCACGTCGAGCGGCCCGCTATGGGGGGCGGCCGCCGATTTATCGAGCGGCCGGTCGAGCGCGTCGACGACCGCGGAGAGGCGCTCGACGGCGCGCGTGAGCGCCGCCTTGGCCGTGACGCCCGCCTGCGGCCGCACCGGCGTGACGATGGCGAGCGAATCCTCGACAGCGTCGAACGCGATCACGAGCATCGGGCGGATCAGCATAGCGTCCGGTATGCCGATCGGATCAGGCGACTGTGACGGCAGATCCTCGATCAGCCGCACCATGTCGTAGCCGAGATACCCGAATACGCCGGCCGCCATCGGCGGCAGCGTCTCGGGCAGCGCGATGCGGCTCTCGGCGATGAAGGCGCGCAGCGCCGCGAGCGGCGGCTCCGCCATCGGCGCAAACGCCGCCGGATTGGTCTGCGGCATGCGGTTGACGGCGGCTTGTTTGCCCTCGACGCGGAAGATCATATCGGGCTCGAGTCCGATGATCGAATAGCGGCCGCGCACCGCGCCGCCCTCAACCGATTCCAGCAGAAAGCTCATGGGCCGGGAGCCCGCGATCTTCAGAAAGGCCGAGACCGGCGTTTCCAGATCGGCGACCAACGTGGTCCACACCACCTGCGGCTCGTTGGCCTCATAGCGGGCCGTGAACCTTTCCGCCGACGGCTCGATCTGCATTCTGAACGTTCCGAAAAATCAATTGGTGTCCGCCGAACCGTTGCTCAATGCCTGCACCAGCGCCGCCTGATTGACGGTCGTGCCGAGCTCGTTCTCAAGCCACGCCATGTATTGGCCAAACACGTCGTCGCTGACCTGCCGCGCCATGCCTTGGTCGACGTCCCTCATGGCGGCCGCATTGGGATCGAGGTTCGGCGTCTTGATGCCGGTCACCCGGAACACGATCCATCGCGTCGGCGTGTCGCCTTCGGCGCTGGCGTAGGCATCCTTTGCGGTGTGAAAGATGGTTTCGATCATGCGGTCCGTGGTTTCGGCGGTCGGCTTGCCGCGCTTGAGCGCGTCGGCGGTCTCGATCTTGACGCCGTAGGCTGCGGCCACGCTCTCGAACGTGCCGCCGCCTTTGAGCTTGTCCAGGATTTCGGCGGCCTTGGTTTTCAGCCGCGCCGCAATCTGGTCGTCGCGCCATTGCGCTTCGACCTGAGCCTTCACCTCGTCGAGGTTGCGCTCGCGTGCCGGGGTGATCGCGGCGACGTCGTACCAGACATAGCCTCCGTCGCCTTCGAGCGGGTCGTTGTCGACGCCCACTTCGGTGGCAAACGCCGCAGCGATCGCCTGGCGCGGCAGATTTTCGATGGGCTTGCCTTGTTGGTCGCGTCCCGATTGATCGACGGCATCAAATGTGAGGACCGGCAGCTTAAGTTTCTCCGCGGCTTCCTCGAGCGTAGCGCCGCCGGCGCGGGCGTCTTCGATCTTGTCGTGGACGTCCTGCACGTTCCTCTTGGCGCGTACGGCGGCAATCTCGTTGCGGATTTGCGGCGCGACGTCGAAGTAGGTCTTGGCTTCCTCGGGCAGGATCTTGGACACGGTGACTACGACCGGGCCGAAGCGGCTCTGCACCGGCGCGCTCACTTCGCCTTCCTTGAGCGAGAAGGCGGCATCGGCCACCGCGGGATCGACGATGGTCGACTTCGCGACGGTGCCGAGATCGAGATCCTGTTCTTTAAGTCCGCGCTCCGTGGCGAGTGCGGAGAAGGTGAGGCCGCCCTTGATGCGGTCGCTGGCGGCCTGCGCCTCCGCCGTGCTCGGAAACACCATCTGCGCGACGTGGCGCCGCTCCGGCGTGATGTAGCGGTTACGGAACTGGTCGAAGACATGTTTGATCTCTTCGTCGGAAACCTCGACGGTCTTGCCGAGCTCCTCCGGTGTCGCCTTCACGATCGCGATCTTGCGGTACTCGGGCGCCCGAAACATGATCCTGCGGGCCTCGAAATATTTGCTCAGCTGCTCGTCGGTCGGCTGCGGCACGTCGCCGGCCCGCGCCGGTCCGAGCGCCACGTATTGGATGCTGCGCTCCTGGTTCTGATACTGGTTGAAGACGTCGAGCCAGCTCTTCGGCAGCGGGATGTTGCCGGAGACGGAATCGACGATTTGCCGGCGCAGCGTGAAGTTCTTCTGCTCGGCGACGAAACGCTGCTCATTGAAATTGGCGTTGCGCAGCGCCAATTCGAAGCGCGCGCGATCGAATTTGCCGTGCTCGTCCTGGAAGGTCGGATTGGCGGTGACGAGGTGGACGATCTCGGCATCCGAAATGCCGAGCCGCATCTGGCGCGCGCGCTCGTCGAGGCCGGCCTGCGCGACCATTTCGCTCAAGACCTGGCGCGGCAGGCCGAACTGCCTTGCCATTTCCGGCGAGATCGGCCGGCCGGTCTGGCGCTGCATCGCTTGCAGCCGGTCGTTATAGGTCTGGCGGAACAGCTCGATCGGGATCTCGGTATTGCCGATCTTGGCCAAGGTCGAACGGCCGAAGCCGCGGAAAATGTCGTTTATGCCCCAAATCGCGAAGCTCGCGGCTAAGAGCGTCATCACCACACCCATGACGATGCGGCCGAGCCAGTTCGCAGAGGCTTTACGGATACCTCGAAGCATAAGTGCCAACTCTGAAAGTGAGGCCGATCGGCGTTGGACCGAGGTGGCGCATCATAGGGAGCGCCGCGGCGGGCCGCAACCGACGGGATTTGCAGATAAAACGCCTCTTTTCGGTTCGCAACCGGTCTGCTAACGGCTCTTTGTCGCATGACGTTTTAGGCTGAACGATGGCGCGCCGTCCGCTGGTCGCAGGCAATTGGAAAATGAACGGGCTTCGCGCCTCGGCGGGGGAGCTTGAGAGAATTATTTCGGGAGCTCGCGGCCTGCCCAAAGCTGATTTTCTGATCTGTCCGCCGGCGACCCTGGCGGCAAGCTTCGCCGCCTTGGCGCGTGGCTCGGCTGTCGTCATCGGCGGCCAGGATTGCCGCGCCGAACCGGCCGGCGCCTTCACCGGCGACATATCGGCCGAGATGCTCAGGGACGCCGGCGCCGCCGCCGTGATCGTCGGCCATTCGGAACGCCGCCAGTATCATGGCGAGACCGACGCCAAAGTGCGGGCGAAAGCTTTGGCGGCGCGGCGGGCGGCGCTCCTTCCCATCGTCTGCGTCGGCGAAACCCGCGCCGAGCGCGACGCCGGCCGGGCGCAAATCGTGGTGCGCACACAGCTTGCGGGCTCATTGCCCGAAGGCGCGGCGGACTTTGTCGTCGCCTATGAGCCGGTCTGGGCCATCGGCACCGGGTTGACGCCGACGCCCGATGACGTCGCGGCCATGCACCGCCTCATTCGCGAGCAATTGACGGCCCGCTTCGGCGGCGCCGGAAACGACGTTCGCATCCTCTATGGTGGCTCGGTGAAGCCCGCCAACGCCAAGGAGCTCCTGACCATCGACAATGTCGACGGCGCGCTGATTGGCGGCGCGAGCCTGAAGGCCGACGAGTTGCTGGCGATTGCCGCCATCTATCGCTAGCGACCCCTTCCGCCGGCACACGCACTGCGCGCTTGCCTGTTGCAAGTTTGTCGGGAAGGCTTCGGTGCGACCGAATATCGGCAAAAGGCATTTCGCCAAAGGCATTATCTATGACCAAGAGTAATTTCGAGTGGCCGCACGGCAAGCGCATCGCCGTGATGATCACGGTGCTGCTGGAAACCTGGTCGGAGGGCAAGGCGGCGCCGTATTCGATCCAGACTACGTCGCTGAAGCCGGGCGCCGTCGATTATTCCGGCATTGCCTGGGGTCAGTACGGCGGCAATGAAGGCATCTGGCGCATCATGCGCCTGCTCGACAGCTTCAACGCGCCCGGCACCATCTGTCCTAACGCGGCGAGCGCCAGGCTCTATCCCGACGCCATTCGCCAGGCGATCAAGAGCGGTCACGAGATTGCCGGCCACGGTCATTTCCAGGACGAGCTGATGGTCTACATGGAGGCCGAGCAGGAACGCGAACTGATCCGCCGTTCGCTCGGCATGCTCGAAGATATTACCGGGCAGAAGACAAAAGGCTGGTGCTGCCCGGTTCTCGCCTTCAGCCAGAGGACCTATGACTTCCTCGTTCAAGAAAAAATTGTCTGGCATGGCGAGGCCAAGGACACCAGTATGCCGCTCAAGATCGCGACCGCAAGAGGCAGCCTGATCGCGATCCCGGTCAGCGACTTTGCCGACAACCGCGTGCTGCGGGGAAGCCCGCTCGATTTCTTCGATGTCTATCGCGAAACCTTCGACTATCTTTACGAGCACGAGCCGATGGCGATGCTGCCGCTGGCGATCCACTCGCACTGGGGCGGGCGGCCGCTGATGGCGGCAATGCTGCAGAAGATCCTCGCGCACGTGGCAGGCCGCTCCGACGTCTGGTTCGCCCGCGGTTCCGACATCGCCGACTGGGTCATCGCGCGCGGCTTCGACGATGCGCCCTATGCGCAGCGGTTTTTCGTGTGACGGGGACCGGCCGTCGTGCCGGTGAAGTAAAGACACAATGAAACGTCGAGAATTCGTACGCCTGGCGGCGGGCGCGATGGCGCTGCCGGCGCTGTCGCGGATCGCAAGCGCCGAGACTTATCCGTCGCGGCCCGTGCGCGTCATCGTCGGCACCCCACCCGGCGGCGGCATGGACATTGCCGGACGTGTGATCGCGCAGGGGCTGACCGAGCAATTCAGGCAGCAATTCTTCGTTGAAGATAAGCCGGGCGCCGGCACCAATCTCGCCACCGAAATCGTCATCCGCTCCGCCCCCGACGGCTACATGCTGCTGCTGGTGTCGGCGGCCAACGCGATCAACGCCACGCTCTATCCGAACCTCAATTTCAATTTCATTCGCGACATGGCGCCGGTAGCTACCGTCGCCCAGGTGCCGCAGGTGATGGAGGTTAATCCGTTGGTGCCGGCCGCGACCGTTCCGGAATTCATCGCATATGCCAAGGCGAACCCGAACAAGATCAACATGGCATCAGCCGGCAACGGCAGCGTGCAGCACGTCGCCGGCGAATTGTTCAAGATGATGACCGGCGTCGAGATGGTCCATGTGCCTTATAAGGGCGCCGGACCGGCGCTGGTCGATCTGCTCGGCGGCCAGATGCAGGCCATGTTCGATACAACGCCGGGCTCGATCGCTCACATCAAGGCTGGCAAGCTCCGGGCGCTCGCGGTGACCTCCAAGACGCGCGCCGAGGCGCTGCCGGATTTGCCGACCGTCGGTGACTTTATTCCGGGCTACGAAGCGAGCCAGTGGTACGGCCTGGCGGCGCCGAAGGACACACCCGCCGACGTGATCGCCACTCTCAACAAGGCGGTCAATGCCGCACTGGCCGAGCTGGCGATGAAAGCGAAGCTCGCCGAGCTCGGCGGGGCGCCGTTTCCCGGCACGCCCGCCGAATTCGGCGCCCTGATCGTCGCCGAGACTGAAAAATGGGCGAAGGTGGTGAAATTCTCCGGCGCCAAGGTCGATTGACGCAGCGAGCACTCGCGATCCCATTCCGCTTGGCGCCCGTTGGGTCTATTCTTGCCTTAACAGCAATGCATGTCGGCCGTGCGCGTTGCGCCGGTAGGGGAGGGTTCCATGACCGATGAAACGATTCCGCGCCGCAAATTTCTGGTCGGAGCTAGCATCGCCAGCACCGCCGTCGCCGCCGGGATGACTCAGTCGGCGCCGGCGGAAGGGCGAGCCGCCGAGGCGCCGGCGCAACCTGCCGCCGCGCCAGCGGCGCCCACGCCGGAAGCGGAGCCGCTTCTTCTTCTCAACGACACCGAGCACGCCTTTATCGTCGCGGCGGTCGATACCATGATCCCGGCCGACGAGCTGTCGCCGTCGGGCAGCGACTGCGGAGTCGCGACCTACATCGACCGCCAGCTCGCCAGCGCCTGGGGCGGCGGTGCCAAAATGTATCGCGCCGGCCCTTACTTCAAAGGCAAGCCCGAGCAGGGCTATCAGCTGCCGCTGACGCCGGCCGAATTCATCACCGCCGGTATCGCCGCGGCCAATGCCTGGTCGCGCAAGACCTTCGGCAAAGATTTCGATCGGCTCGACGCGGACAGGCGCATTGAGGCGCTCAAGGCGATGCAGGAGGGCAAGGCGGAGTTCGGCGGTCTTTCTTCGCGCGGCTTCTTCGCGCGGCTGCATGCCCTCACTATGGAGGGCTTCTTCGGCGATCCGATCTACGGCGGCAACCGCAACAAGGCGTCGTGGCGGATGCTCGGCTATCCCGGCCTGCCGGCGACTTACGCCAACCTGGTCGACGAGTATCGCGACAAACGCTACGTCGCCGAGCCGCAGTCGATCGCGGACTTTTCGTAACGGAGGTCGCCATGGCGACGCGATTGAAGGAAGTCGATGCGGTCACGATCGGGCTCGGTTGGACCGGTGCCATCATGGCGCGCGAATTGACCAAGGCCGGCCTCAACGTGGTAGCGCTGGAGAAGGGCCAGGATCGCACGCCGGGTCAGGACTTCATCCTGCCGGCGGTGCGCGACGAGGTGCGCTATGCGGCTCGGCTCGAATTGATGTGGGACAATTCGATCGACACGTTGACGTTCCGCAATTTTCCGAACGAACAGGCGCTGCCGATCCGCCGCATCGGTGCGTTCCTGCCGGGCGAGGGCGTCGGCGGCTCCGGCATCCACTGGGGTGGCCTGCACTGGCGCTTCCTGCCTTCGGATTTCCGCATCAAGAGCGCGCTCAACGAGCGCTACGGCAAGACCGCGCTGCCCGAGGGCATGACAATCGAGGATTGGCCGGTCAGCTATGACGAGATGGAGCCGTTCTACGACCGCTTCGACAAGATCTGCGGTGTCTCCGGCCAGGCCGGCAATGTGCGCGGCCAGAAGATCGCCGGCGGCAACGTGTTCGAAGGCGCGCGCAGCGATCACTACCCGAACGTGCCGCTCAAATCCGGCAATGCCGGGCTGATGTTCGGTGCGGCGGCAAAAAACCTCGGCTATCATCCGTTCCCGGCGCCGGTCGCGATCGCGAGCGAAGCCTACAGCAATGCCGAGGGCGTGCCGCTCGGTGCCTGCGAATATTGCGGCTTCTGCAATCGCATCGCCTGCGAGACCAACGCCAAGGCGTCGCCGAACTCGACCATCTTGCCGGTGCTGCGGCTCGAGCCGAAATTCGAGATCCGCACCCGCGCCTTCGTCACGAAGCTCAACTACGACAATGCATTGAAGAAGGTCGTGAGCGTGACCTATACGGACATGCGCAACGGCGAGGAATACGAGCAGCCCGCCGGCATCGTGCTGTTGACATCTTACGTGTTCTCCAACGTCCAGCACATGCTCGTCGCCGGCATCGGCGAACCGTACGATCACGCGACCGGTAAAGGCGTCGTCGGCAAGAACTACGCCTATCAGTTCGAGGCC
>Ga0306925_10005279_pt1 | contig 11833 bp, 11 predicted proteins | sample flu12Cox44000176_FD_203755 | JGI IMG/M metagenome (GOLD analysis project Ga0306925, IMG submission 203755) | Lab enrichment of tropical soil microbial communities from Luquillo Experimental Forest, Puerto Rico - flux8day.12C.oxic.44.000.176 (v2)... | ecosystem: Environmental > Terrestrial >...
CCGGGCCACCACCGCCGCCTGAACTGATGGGCCAACCGGCCAGCACACCGAAGGCGTGGCCGCGCGGAGGTAAACCACCGCCGCGCGGCCACGCCACCGATACTTTTCCCGCCGGCTACCCGCGCCGGCACACGCACTGCTCCGGCTCAGATCACACGACCACGCTGGGACCCGCCCGCCACGTGTCCGGTGGGACAGCAACAGGCGGGCTAGTCGCGGCCAACCCTCGGCCCGAGCGACCTGCACAGGTGTACTTCTAACCGGGCCCTAACGTCATGGCGTTACGGTTGGCCCGGCCCGGGCGCATCTGCCCCGGCGACGCCCTTGTCGCCTGGGTTGGCGCGGGTTGCCAGCCGCGTATCGGCGATGCTGTCCGCCTGCCGCCGGGTGGGAGCATGGCCGAGCACCTCGGTCAGGAAGAGGTCCCGGTCGAGTTGATACACGGTGGCAGCGGAGTGCGCGATCACGGTTGCCGTGCGCGGGACGGAACGCAGCAGGGCGATCTCGCCGATCCCCTCGCCGCGCCCGCATCGGCGCAGGAAATGTCCATCCTGTAGGACGTCGAGCTCGCCTGCGGCGATCGGGTAGTAGGAGTCCCCCGGCTCGCCTTGCCGGATCAAGACGGTGCCCGCAGCCAGGTGGACTGGTGTCAGGGCCGCCGCGAGGCCTTCGATCGCGGGTGCGGGCAGTTCGGCGAACAGGGGCAGCGAACGCAGTAGCGCGATCTCCACCACCGGCACGGGGGCCTCGGCGTCGAGGCCGAACAGCGCCCGCCCGCCCGCCGCGGCCGCCAGCGGCAGCACCGCCGCGACCCCCAGCAGCGCCAGCCGGCTCCCGCCTAGGTGTACCAGTAGCGGCACGAGCAATGCGCCAAACGCGTACCCGCCCATCACGAACCCTTCCAGTAGGCCGAAGACACGGCCGATGAGCTGCGGCGGCACCGAGCGTTGCAACAGGGTGCGGGTCGCGATGTCCAGCAGGGTGTAACTGGCCCCGGCCACAATCAGCAAGGCCACGGTCCCGGCCACGCCCGGGCCGAGCGCGAGCGCCGCCAGCGCGCCGCTGAGTACCAGCGCTGCGCCCAAGATGGGCCTGCCCAGGCGACGGCCCACAAGGACCGCGCTCGCCGTGGCGGCCAGGACCGAACCTGCCCCACAGGCGGAGTTGAAATAACCGGCCCACGCCTGCGGACCCTTAAGCACGCTGATAGCCAAGATGACGATCAGCAAGTCCAGCGCACCGACCACAACTGCCTCAGCAGTGAGCAAAGCCAGCATGAGCCGCAGCCGCGGCCGGCGGACCGCCAGCCGCAGGCCCTCGCCCAGCCCTGTCAGTACCGCCGGGGCACGCTCCTGTCCCGACGTCAGCGGCGCCACCCGGAGCCCGGTGACCGCCAACGCGGCCACCCCGGCAAGGCCGGCGCCCACCGCAAACACAGCACCTACGCCAGCGACCGCGATCAGCAGCCCGGCCAGCAACCCCGAGACCACGGTCCCAGCGGCCTCAATCCAGCCCACCGCCACGTTGGCCGCCGTCAGCTGATCCGGGGTCGTGGCCACCGACGGGACGAGCGCCGCTTGCGCCGGGCGGGCCGAGGTCATCGCGGTAGTAGCGGCCACGGCGGCCGCATAGGCCGCCAGGGGCGTTCCCGCCACAACCGCCGCGGCAGTGGCTGCTACCGCCGCCGCCTGGACCACGTAGCCGGCCGCCAGCAACACCACCGGTGACCAGCGGTCCGCAACGGCCGCCACCACCGGCGCCACCACGGCCGCCGGCACCAACTGCGCCACCGCCACGAGCCCGGCGACCGTGGCACCACCCCGGCTATAGGCGTAGACCAGTATCGCGATCCAGGCCGAATACTCGGTAAGGGTGAACAGCGCATACCCCCCCAGCACCCGCAGCAGCGCCTTATTGGCCACAAGCGACCGGAAGGCATGCAGGCCGCCGACGCCGGAATCGCCACCCACAAATACCCCCAGCTCTCCAGCGGCAGACCACCCCACCGCGGCGCGCGGAGCCTGACCGGGTCGCTCCCGCCTAACGATCGAACTGTCCTGATTGCACCCCGACAGTCGGCACAAGAGCAACCCCCAGCGCTGGGGAGCCACCACCTGCCGGTAACCGACCAAGCCGCACGGAAGCCTGGGCTCAAATTCACCTTCCGTGATCAAGCCCGCTCACGGGGCACGCGCGCCAGGATGAGCGTCATTCGCTTGACGTAACCGGTGGCTTTCGCGCCTCGAAAAGAAACCGCACGCTCGTGGCCACGAACAATCCTTCCGCCTCGATGCGCTCGTGAAGTGCGCGAAGCCGATCCCAGTAAGCCTCGACCGCGAAGTCCGGCACTATCCAGATGACCTTGCGGAGGAAATGCACGACTGCCCCGATATCGTAAAACTCCATGCGGCCACGGAACTCACGCAGGTCGACGACCGTGAGCCGAGCTGCTTCAGCATCAAGCACTGACCATTTCGGGTCACGGGTTGGGCCGTCAGGCTCTGGCTGCGGCCCCATCAGGAACTCGGTTAGCTCCCCGACCGAACCATGACCCACGTCCTGTGAGAAGTAGGTACCACCCGGCTTCAGGACACGGGCCACCTCATCCCACCGCACGCAGACCGGATGACGGCTTACCACCAGATCAAACGTCGCATCACCGAACGGCAACTCGCCGCACTCATCTTCTACTTCCACAACACGCGCACCGAGCGGTGCGAGATTCCGGCGCGCCACCTCAACATTCGGCGGCCAGGACTCCGTCGCAGCAAGCGTCGGTGGGCCTGCCGGAATTGTCGCGAGCACCTCACCGCCGCCAGTCTGCAGGTCCAGCGCTGCCGCGTTCGGGACACCAGCCAAAGCGGCCATCCGGGCGGCAAGCATCCGGGCGTAACCCCACGGCGGACGCTCCTCGATGGCACGGCCCTCGAACCAGGAGAAATCCCAGCCGCCTACCGGCACTGCCGCCCCTTCGGCGACAAGCTCTTCAAAGCTGGACACGACGGCGATTCTGCTCGCCACCGGACACACCGACAAGCAAAATACCGAGCGCCACAGTGCCCGGTGCGCACCCGATCAGGCAGCTACGGATTCGCCGACCGGGTCGCAGCACCTGCGTCCGCGGCCGATGTTCCCTTAGACCGCAATACGATATCCGGCCGTGTCATAGCCGTTGGCCACCTTCGGTGTTCACCACACAGAAAAGGTTCCCTTCGGTATCGGAGAGCACCACGAAGTGGGCGCCATCGGGGTATACCCAATCCACGCGCCGGGCACCGAGCGATATGAGCCGTTCGATTTCGGCCTGCTGCTCCTTTTCACTAGCTGCGTGCAAGTCGAGATGGGTTCTATCGGTCTCGTCCAGCAACAGGGCCGGGCCTTTCCCGCGCTCAGGTACGAGGGCACCCGGGTTATCACCCGCACGAGGCACGTAGCCGAGAGCGTTGCGCCAGAAGGTTGCTGCCCTTTCGATGTCGGTGACGTTCAACACCAATGATCCGATCTGTGCCATGGCCTGAGCATCGCATGCTGACCTCGGCGGATGTGGCGCAGCCAGTCTCCGGAGCCTGACCGCGCTATCTCCCGCGGTCACGGTCACCCGGTGGACCACATGGCCCCGTCCCAATGCAGCGCCACGTCCGTGTTGCCCACGGCCCAGCCGTTGCCGGCCGAGCTACAGGTGGCTCCGGGCAGCTCGTTGACGGACACCCTGACCCGAGCCGTCAGGATTGGCGGTGTTGTTGTCCTGCGTCCAGGTGGCGCCGTCCCAGATCAGGCCGTCACGGACGGTGGTCGCGGACCTTTTTCACTTCCTCCGCAGTGAGCCGGGTGATGACCGCAGCCCGCGTGGCTGGATCCAGCGCGTCGAGCTGGTCATGAATGTTCTGCACGGCCAGATCGGCTTCCTGGTGCTTCTCGCGTAGCTGATAGGCGGCCGCGGCCAGGGCCGCGGCCGCGGCCACCAGCAGCACCGCCCGAATGCCCCGCTTCGACATGCCCATGCGCCCGCCTCTTCCCCACGTGCCCGGCGATTTGTCGGGCTGGCCCGCTGTTTCGATAATGCTTCGGCCTTAGCCCACTCTTAACAGTGCCCGCCCGGGCGTCACCCTTCTCTGCCCGTGTCGACGTGCTATCTGGTCTTCCCGCATGAGTTGAGCCTGAATCCCCCACCGTCGTGGGCATGGCCCCCGGCGGGCCGTGTCTGCAGCTCCTATGCGGGTAGGTGCCTAGAGCAAAGGGGCTGCCGGGCCGTTGGGAAGGTTGCCATGTTCGAGGCTGACAACATTCGGGAGTGGCGCGGCCACGATGTGGTCGACGTCGACGGTCACAAGATCGGCGAGCTGGAGGCCATTTACGTTGACACCGGTACCGACCTGCCGTCGTTCGGCACGGTGACGGTTGGGATGCCGGGCCGGCGACGGCTCGTATTCGTGCCTTTGGACCGGGCCACTGTAGGTCCGGGGTATCTCAAAGTCTTCTACAGCAAGAAGCTGGTGAAGGGCGCGCCGTCGATTGGCACCGACGATGAGCTGCCGGCGGCGGATGAGGAGACGATCTTTAAGCACTACGGGCTGGAATACCAGCCAGGTGCTGGCGGTGAGCGCAGGCTCGGCCGTCGCTGAAAGTGCCCGCAGGAGGGCGGTAGGGGCGCGTTGACGTCAGGGGAATTGCACCGATCGGGACCCAGGACGGGAGCTTCGTGACCGGGCCCGGCTCGCCGAGACGGTCCCATCGGCCTGCCATGTTGGCGGACCTGCCCGCCACGGACGACGAACGCCGCGGGTCAGGGAGGGCCGCAAGGCAACGGGTAAGCCGAGGGACGCTCGGGTACTGGTCCGAGGACGACCGCGGGCACGATGCGCTGGAGACGATCCTGGCTCAGAACCAGCTCCGGGTTCCCGAGCTGGTCCCCATCAGACACCAGCGGATGGCGGTCTCCGCCTGGAACTATTTCCGCGGTGCCGCCGCGGTAATGGCGGCTGATCTCGCGTCCCGGCCCAGCAGCGGCCTGACGGTGCAGTTGTGCGGTGACGCGCACATGCTGAACTTCGGCCTGTGGGCCACGCCGGAGCGGAATCTGTCGTTCGACCTCCGTGACTTCGACGAGACCCTGCCCGGCCCGTTCGAATGGGACGTCAGGCGGTTCGCCGCCAGCGTGGTGGTGGCGGCGCGGGAAAACCGGCTCGGGCCCGCTAAGGCCGCCGCCGCGGTCGCCGCGGGTGTCGAGGCTTACTGTCAGCGCATCCGCCGGTACGCGGCCATGCCGGAACTCGACATCTGGTACGACGGTATTCACGTCGACACCCTGGTCGGCTACTTCGAGCCGGCCGATCGCGGACGTGTGTCTATCCACATCGAGCGCAGGAGCAAGCGCCGCACCAGCCGCGGCGCCTTCGCCAGGCTCACGACGATGGCGCATGGGCGCCCGCGGATCACCGAGGATCCCCCGCTGCGCGTAACCATCAGTGACTCCGAGCAGGCGGACCTGGTCAGCCACCTCCTCGCCGGTTACCGGCTCACCCTCACCGAGGACCGGCGGGTGCTGTTTGACCGGTTCACCGAGGTTGACGTGGTCCGCCAGGTGGTCGGGGTAGGTAGCGTCGGGATGCGGGTCTACCTGGTGCTCTTCGAGGGCCGAAGCGGTGCCGATCCGCTGTTCCTGCAGGTCAAACAGGCAGGGCCATCGGTGTACGAGGCTCTTACCCAGCCCAGCCGCCACGACAACCACGGCGAGCGGGTAGTCAGCGGAAAGCGTCTGATCCAGAGCGCTACCGATATCTTCGTCGGCTGGGGCTCGCTGCACGGGCGGGACTACTACGTGCGGCAGTTCCGCGACATGAAGATCATCCCGACCACTGAGCTGATCGCCCCCCGCCTCACCGAGTTCGCCACCGCATGCGGCGAGGCGCTTGCTCGCGCTCACGCCCGGACCGGCGACCCGGTGGCCATCAACGGCTACATCGGGAAAGGCCGGAAGTTCACCGCCGCGATCAGCCGATTCGCCCGGCTGTACGCCGACCAGAACGAGCGCGACCACGCCCAGCTTGTCGGCGCCGTTGCCGCCGGTACCGTCGAGAGCCAGCCCGGCTGACACCCCGGGGCCAGCCCGTTAGCGGCGCCTGCCGGGTCAGCCGTGGCGGCGCCCGGGGCGGGCGAGGATGCGCCAGACGAGGACACGCAAGTTCCGCACCGTCGGCCGGTTGCTGGCCTGGTAGAGCGTCCGCTTGATCCGGGACCGTTTCAAGATGGCCAATCCCAGTCGGCTAACTGACCGCCGTCTAGCTGGATGCATGCCGACCGTAAGGTCGCTGCTGCTGGTGACGATGTCCCCGCGGTACTGGTGGTCTATCAGGGCCGCCGTGGCGCACAGTGCGACGTCAAGCAGTTGCTCGACCGGCAACCTCGTGGGTGAGACATAGGGTTCTGTCGCGGGTGGGGGAAGCAGCTCGCGCAGATCACCGACAATCTGGTACTTGGCGTCGCGCAGGCCTGCCACGAGGATTTCTGCTTGTTCCCGGGCCCAGGCCTGCTGCCCCGGCGGCAAGACCAGGCGCGCCTGTGGAGGCCGGACGCTGAGCACGTCGTTCGCGAGGATGCGCTTGATGTTCCAGTTATAGAACCATCGAGGCACGCGGTCCGGCAGCGTTTCGTTCAACCGGCGCAGGAACTCGGACTCCGCGAGGCCGAGCGAGGGGTTCTCGCGGCGCTGGGGAAGGTCGATCGTGCTGGACTCGATGCCCAGGACGGACGCAAATCGTAGCCAGAGCTCACTGGTCCCGCCCTGCGGCGGCAGCGTGATCACATGGACTTGGTCCGATGGGATGTCCCGTGACCACAGGCGGAGGATGGCCAGCGTGTCATGCACCGTCCAGAACCGCGTCCGGTGACGCCGGTCCGGGTCCGGGGTGGCATCGATGACCCCGTCGAGCCACTGTTCCCACGGGACGGTTCTGCGGGACTTGACGGTCTCCTGCCATTCGGCAGGCAGCAGGGTCGCGAAATCACGGACGGTCAAGACGATGTGTACCTCGGCCGGTAGCAGCGATCGCATGGCACGATCGGCCTCCCGGGGGTTGCACGCCGCCAGCAACTCGTTCGAAATCACGGCCGCGTACGGGGCAAGGAGCGCCTGGCCGGTCAGGACATCCCATTCACCGGTCCACGGATCGGCCGGATCTCCGGGCTGCCACGGAACCTCCCGCAGATCCTGGCTCGCGCGGATATGACCGCCATAGCTATAGCCGGGCAGGACGACTCCCTGGGCGGCAAGCTGGTCGCGGTTATTCCACATCGCATGCTGCAGAAACGACGTGCCCGTCTTTGGCTCGCCGATGTGGAGGTAAATACGGCGGCTTCCCGGCATCTCACTGTCCCTTGCCATAGGCACCCGCCCTGCGATGTTATCGCCAACGCCTTCTCGGACGTGCTGGGTTACGCAACCGCCCGCCACCCGGCCGCCGGGCTGGACGCGACCCTGGCCGCCGGGCAGGGCGGCACCGCCGAAACCGCACGGTCCAGGGACGTAGATTCATGAACATGGCCAGCGAGCAGGATCGCCTCTGGGTGGGGTCGATGCCGGAGGCGTACAACCGATGGCTCGCACCGGCGGTGTTCCGCCCCTTCGCCCGCGATCTCGCCCGGCGGGCGGCGCGGCTCGCCCCGGGAAGGATCCTGGAAATCGCGGCCGGAACCGGCGTGCTGACAAACGAATTGGTAACGGCCCTACCCATGGCGGAGGTGACCGCCACGGACCTGAATGCGGCGATGGTCGAATTCGGGTCACGCCAGGCGCCGGGCGCGGAATGGCGGCAGGCCGATGCGCTTGATTTGCCTTTCAACAACGACCGGTTCGACCTGGTCGCCTGCCAGTTCGGTGTGATGTTCTTCCCGGACAAGCCGGCCGCCTTTGCCGAGGTGCGGCGGGTCCTGGCCCCCGGCGGCGCGCTGCTGCTCACCACCTGGGGCGACGTCGGGACCCACGGGTTCGCCGCTGCCCTGGTCGCTGGGATCCAGCGCGCCTTTCCCGACGACCCGCCGGCCTTCATGGCCACGGTGCCGCACGGCTACTTCGACCTGGACCGGGTCGTCGCCGATCTCGCCGCCGGCGGCCTGGGAGACCTTTCCACCGAGACGATCACGCTGGACGGGCACGCGGACTCCGCCGCCGGCGTTGCGGCCGGATTCTGCACCGGGACGCCGCTCCGGATGGAGATGGCGGCGCGCGGCGACCTGGAGGCAGGCACGAGAGCCGTTGCGGCGGAGATGACCGCGCTCCTCGGTGACGGTCCCGTCACCGCCCCGATGACCGCCTACGTGGTCGAGGCCCGGCCTTCGCGACGGCCACCGGCCTGACCTGGCCGATGGGTGGCCGCTCCGCGGTGCCAGCATCGGACATGACCAAGGCCTCGACGAGCTGCGCACGCCTGGCCGGAGCATCGGATAACTCCGGCTTCGCGGTGGTCAGCCCAAGTGCCCGTTGATCACCTTGCCCATTGCAGCCAGCGCCGCCACCGACTGGGGATGGCCGTTGACGGCGAAGTGGCAGGCCAAGTTCCCTCGTTGGTCCCAGTAGAGCACCGCGGCGATGCTCGGGTTGGCCAGGACGTACGCCTTCATCAGCGGGATGAAAATCGCCTGCCAGCCCGGGGCGCCGGGGTAGAAGGCGCTGCCCCACTCGGCGATAAACACCGGCAGCCCGCCATGGGAGCGTGCGAACGCAAGCACCGGGTCGAACAGTGAACCGGGGGTAACTGTGGGCTGCGTGGGCGTGGAGGCGTTGCGGCTGCGGCAGCCGCCGCGGTTGTAGCCGTCCGCGGCGATCACATCCACGTTCCCGGCTCCCGGGAAGTACTGCGAGGCAAAGCCCAGGCGGAACGTCCAGTGCGGCCGCATGTTGGCGGGGAAGTAGGCCGTGTGCATGAGGATCATTGCCCAGCGCAGTCGGCCACCGTTGGCCGCGTTGAGATGCGCCTGGGCCGCGAGACTGTGGATATGGTTCCAGGCCGCCTTGAACTGTGCCGGGGTACCGAGCACCTGGTTCGCGGTGGTGTTTGCCTCATGCTCGAAGCTGACATAGACGGCGGAAATGTTATGGGCTACGGCTTCCTGCTCGGCCTCGGTCAGCCAGGCGCTGATCTGCGTGTCCTGCCGCCCGGCCGTGACCGACGCATAGGTGATCCCGTGCCCGTGGGGGATGTCGAGGCTGGCCAGCACGGTGCCGCCGCCCGACATTATCTGGTCGACCTTGGGGGTCTTGAATTTCTGGCCGATCATGTAGTAAAGGCGGACGATGGCCAGCTTGCGGCCCAGCGCGCCTTGCTCGGCGAGCAGCGGAGAGGTGCCGCCGAAGAGCGCGCCGCCGGTAACCCCCGAGGCAGTGTTATCCACCTGTGGGGGAAGGTGAACGGCACCGGCCTGAGCAGCCGGCAGGGCGAAGGCGAGGGAGAGCGCGAGGACTGCTGCGAACCGGAGGTAGCGGGGTTTCACTTGTGCTCCAGGGCTCGAACGTTCTGCCCGGCGCGGGAGAACCGCCCACAGTGACGGCCTGCCCGTGCTGGCAGCTGCCAGCTCAATCGGCTATGGTCGCCTCCCTTCCAAAGGCCTGATCGGGCGGCAGCCTACTGCGGTTAGCCCTCGCGGTGGAGGACATTCGAAGAAATGTCCGTGGGTGTCGGCTTTACCGAGGCCGGTAAATAATGTTTGCCGGTGTTTCCGGCCGATCACAGAACGGCATCAATGCCAGAGTTTCATCAACGAAGCGCCGGCCGCGGCGCTACCAAGGGTGAGCGCCACGGGGGTCACTGGTGGCGGCACGCTGGTGATCCCTGACCTGGATGACGGCGCCCGGGAGGATTCGGTGGCGGCAACTGCCCCGCCCGTCGCAAGGGACAGACGGGCATACACGTGACACTCAGGTAACTCTCATACGTTTCAGTGTCAAGATTCACCAAGTTTTGGGGGGGGCGACTCTCGTATCGCACGGACAAAGCCGTTTGGATTTGTCAAGGAGGTCCGGGCTCTCCGGATCCTGTCCACGATCATGGCCAGGCGCGTGAGGGTGGACGCGGCACGCCAGCACAGACGGGAGGCATTGATGGCAGCTCACGGCAGATGGCTCAACGCACCGATCCGGGCGATCGCGATATTGGCCGCGATGGTGGCGGGGCTTTCCGGACTCGCCATGGGCACTTCGGCAAGCGCTCAACGGTCACCGATCCAGCATGTCGTCGTGCTCTACCTCGAAAACCACACTTTCGACAGCTTGCTTGGCTACTGGTGCGATGACCACCCGGGCCGGTGCCCGGACGGCGGAATGCCCGCTCATGTCACCCTCTCCGACGGCGCCGTGGTCACCCCGACCGTGAGCCCGGACGTCGTGCCCACCGTGTTGCACACGGTCCAGGCGCAGGAGACTGCCATCGACCACGGCAGGATGGACGGCTGGCAGCAGGTCCCGGGCTGCCAGGCCAGCAACCACTACGCCTGCATCAGCGGCTACACGCCCTCGCAGATCCCCAACCTGACGGCGCTGGCCAGCACCTTCGCCATCAGCGACCGCACGTTCTCCATGGCGAACAGCCCGTCCTGGGGCGGCCACCTGTACGCGGCGATGGCCTCGCTGGACGGATTCGAGGGCAACAACCCCATACCGGTCAAGGGGGCCCAAGCGGGACCGGGGTGGGGCTGTGACTCCCACAAGGTCACCCAGTGGGTCTCCGGCGGCACGGTGCAGTTCATCCCCAGCTGCATTCCCGACTACTCGCTCGGCCTGCCGAACGGTGGCGCGTTCGAGCCCACTCCCGCCAGCTACGCGCCGACCGTCCTGGATCGCCTCGACCGGGCGCATCTGTCGTGGCGCATCTACGGTGAGCCGCAGGCGCTGACCGGCGGAACGGAGTCTGCGGGATACATTTGGGACATCTGCCCCTCGTTCGCCGAATGCCTGGACAGCGGGCAGAAGGCGAACAACGTGCTCAGCTCGTCATTCGTCCACGACGCCATGAGCGGGAGCCTGCCCAACTTCGCCATCGTCACCCCGGGCGGGAAGGAAACCCCGTCCAGCGAGCACAACGGCACCTCCATCACAGTCGGCGACGACTGGTTGGGCCAGGTTGCTTCGGCCGTCATGAACGGCCCGGAGTGGCGCTCCACCGTCCTGTTCATCACCTGGGACGACTGCGGCTGCTTCTACGACCAAGTACGGCCGGGAGTCAACCCAGATGGGACCGCGCAGGGGCCGCGCAGCCCGCTGGTCATCGTCAGCCCGTACGCCAAGCCCGGCTTCACCGACACCACCGCGACGTCGTTTGCCGGAATTCTTGGTTTTACCGAGCGCACCTTCGGCCTGTTGCCGCTGGGGCCGAACGATGGCCAGGCGTACCCGTTCACCAATGCCTTCAATTTCCGCCAAACGCCGCTACGGCCCGTCCACATGATTTATCGCAAGTGGCCGCGCGACGCCTATCACGTCAACCCGGCGGAATTGCGCCAAGACACATGAGCCGAATTCTCGACTCGCTCGCCTGCTACATCGGCTGGCTGTTCCCGATCTGGGACGCCAAGCGCCAGACCTTCGCCGACAAGATCATCAGCACCGTCGTCATCCCGGAGTGAGGCGCCCGCCCTGGGGGGCCGCGCTGACCACGGCCCCGCCATCCTCCCGCCCCGGCGCCGGTCAGGAGACGGCGTTGCTGCTGAGGTGGCGCTCCTCCGGGCCCACGTAGATCTGCCGGGGCCGGGAGATGCGCTGCTCGGGGTCGAGGATCCCCTCCTCCCACTGCGCAAGCCAGCCGGGCATGCGCCCGATCGCGAACAGCACCGGGAACATCTCGAC
>Ga0306925_10005284_pt1 | contig 11828 bp, 11 predicted proteins | sample flu12Cox44000176_FD_203755 | JGI IMG/M metagenome (GOLD analysis project Ga0306925, IMG submission 203755) | Lab enrichment of tropical soil microbial communities from Luquillo Experimental Forest, Puerto Rico - flux8day.12C.oxic.44.000.176 (v2)... | ecosystem: Environmental > Terrestrial >...
CTCATTTCGCTTCGCGGCAAAGCGCGCTACATACTGTGCCGATGGCCGAAAGCGCCAACACCAAGCCGAGCGCGAACGAGCTCGCGATCCTGGGCGAGCTCGAGAAGAAGGTGCTGTGGCTTGCGAGCTGGACCATCCACCACGCCAACCACCTGCGCGAGAACGTCGATGGCGTGAAGGTCGGCGGGCATCAGGCCTCCTCGGCCTCGCTCGCCACCATCATGACCGCGCTCTATTTCCGCGCGCTGCGCCCGCAAGACCGCGTGGCCGTCAAGCCGCATGCGAGCCCGATCTATCACGCCATCCAATATCTCTTCGGCCGCCAGAGCCGGCAAAAGCTCGAGGACTTTCGCGGCTACAAGGGCGCGCAGAGCTATCCCTCGCGCAGCAAGGATGCCGACGACGTCGATTTTTCCACCGGCTCGGTGGGCCTGGGCGTGGCGCAGACGCTGTTCTCCTCGCTCGTGCAGGATTACGTGCGCGCCCACGGCTGGGGTTTGCAGCGGCCCGAGGGCCGCATGATCGCGCTCGTCGGCGACGCCGAGCTCGACGAAGGCAACATCTTCGAGGCGATCCTCGAGGGCTGGAAGCAAGGCCTGCGCAATTGCTGGTGGATCATCGACTACAACCGCCAGAGCCTCGACGCGGTGATCCGCGAGGGCCTGTGGGCGCGCTATGAGGCGCTGTTCAAAGCCTTCGGCTGGGACGTGGTCATTCTCAAATACGGCGCGCTGCTGCAGCAGGCGTTCCGCGAGAGAGGCGGCGAGCGCTTGCGCCAATGGATCGACAATTGTCCGAACCAGCTCTACTCCGCGCTCGTCTTCCAGGGCGGCGCCGCCTGGCGCCGGCGGCTTCTCGACGAGATCGGCGACCAAGGCGACGTCACGCGGCTGATCGAGGCGCGCTCGGACGAGGAGCTGGCGCGGCTGATGACCAACCTCGCGGGTCACGACCTCCCTTCGTTGATCGAAGCCTTCGGCAAGGTCGATCACGACCGGCCGATCTGCTTCATCTGCTACACCATCAAGGGTTTCGCGCTGCCGTTCGCCGGCCACAAGGACAACCACGCCGGCCTGATGACGCCGGCGCAGACCGAAAGCTTGCGCGCCGCGATGAACATCCGGCCGGGGCATGAATGGGACACGTTCGAAGGGCTCGCCATCGCGCCGGCCGAGCTAGAGCGATTCCTCGAGCGGGTGCCGTTTGCCGCCGCCGAGCGCCAGCACGCCGCCGCGCGCATCGAGGTGCCGGCGCAATTGCCGGTGACGATCCAGCCGGTGATGTCGACGCAAACCGGCTTCGGCGCGCTGCTCAACGAGCTTGGTCGCGAGAAGAGCGCCATCGCCGAGCGCGTAGTCACCGCCTCGCCGGACGTCACGGTCTCGACCAATCTCGGGCCCTGGGTCAACCGGCGCGGCCTGTTCGCGCGCGAGACGATGGCCGACACGTTCAAGAGCGAACGCATTCCCTCGACGTTCAATTGGGATTTTTCGCCCAAGGGCCAGCATATCGAGCTCGGCATCGCCGAGATGAACCTGTTCATTCTGTTGTCCGCGCTCGGGCTCTCGCACGCGATCAACGGCGAGCGCCTCATCCCGGTCGGCACGCTTTACGATCCGTTCATTCAGCGCGGGCTCGATGCGCTCAACTACGCCTGCTATCAGGACGCCCGCTTCATCCTGGTGGCGACGCCGTCGGGCATCACGCTTGCCCCCGAAGGCGGCGCGCACCAGTCGATCGCGACGCCGCTGATCGGGCTCGCGCAGGACGGGCTCGCCGCCTTCGAGCCGGCATTCGTCGATGAATTGGCGGCGATCCTCGCGTTTGCCTTCGACTACATCCAGCGCGACGCCGAGGGCGAAGCCTCCGAGCGCAACTGGCTGCGCGACGAGACCGGCGGCTCGGTCTATCTGCGCCTCTCGACGCGGCCGATCGAGCAGATCAAGCGCGCGATGACGGGTGAGCTGCGCCAGGCGATCGTCGACGGCGCCTATTGGCAGCGCCCGCCCGGGCCCAATTGCCAGGTCGTCGTGGCCTATACCGGCGCGGTGGTGCCCGAGGCGATCCAGGCGGTCGGCCTGATGGCCGAGGACCGCCGCGACGTCGGCCTGCTTGCCGTCACCTCGGCCGACCGGCTCAACGCCGGCTGGACCGCGGCGCAGCGCGCGCGCGAGCGTGGGCTCGTGCATGCGCGCGCGCATATCGAAAAGCTCATGGCCGATGTTCCGTCCCATTGCGGGATCGTCACCGTGCTCGACGGTCATCCGGCGACGCTCGCCTGGCTCGGCGCCGTGCGCGGCCACCGCGTGCGCGCGCTCGGCGTGGAGCATTTCGGGCAGACCGGCTCGATCCCCGACCTCTACCGGCACTACGGCATCGACGCCAATGCCATCGTCGCGGCGGCGGCGGCGTTGACGCCGGGCCGGCCGATCCGGCACCTCAAAGCGCTGCCGTAGTATGGCAACCAACGACGTAAGGCCGATCGTCGACTGGCTCGTTGATGGCGCGCGCTCGAAGATGCAGGCGCACGAGATGCTCGCCGAGATGTGTGAGCGGCTGGTGGGTTGCGGCATTCCGCTTTGGCGGGTGGGGGTGTTCGTTCGCACGCTCCATCCGCACATCATGGGCCGCCGGTTCGTTTGGCGGCCTGGTGCCGACATCGAAGTCCTCGATGCTCCCTTCGACCTGTTCGAGAGCGCGGAATTCCGCGGTAGCCCCGCCGCCAAGGTTTATGCCAGCGGCACGCCTATTCGGCGGCGCCTCGCGGACGCCGATTGCCCCATCGATTTTCCAATGCTCGCGGAGTTGCGGGACGAAGGGGTGACGGATTATTTGGCCTCGCCGCTCTTATTCACGGACGGCGAGATTCATTTGGCAACCTGGACTACGCGGCAGCCGGGCGGCTTTACCGATGCGCAAATTGAAGCCATCGAAACGATCGTCGCTCCGCTTGCGCGGGTCGCCGAAGTCCGGGCGCTGCGGCGAACCGCGGGCAATCTGCTCGATACCTATGTCGGCAACAACGCCGGCGAGCGTATTCTCGCCGGCCAGATTCGGCGGGGCCACGCCGAAGCGATCCATGCGGCCATCTGGCTGTCCGATATGCGCGGCTTCACCTTGTTGGCGGACCGTGTGCCCGCGCAGACTTTGGTTGAGCTGCTCAATGACTATTTCGATTGCCAGGTTCCTGCGATCGTCGAGCATGGCGGCGAAGTTCTCAAGTTCATGGGCGACGGCCTGTTGGCCATCTTCCCGATTGGAAACGACCGCGACCCCGCCGAGGTCTGCGCCCGCGCATTGGCCAGCGCATATGAGGCGCGCCGAAACGTCGCTGCATTGAATCGGTCGACCCGAGTTGAAGTCGGCGGCGTGCGTTTTGGATTGGCGCTTCACGTCGGCGACGTCTTGTATGGCAATATCGGTGGCGGGAACCGGCTCGATTTCACCTGCATCGGCGCCGCGGTAAATCTGGCCGCGCGCCTCGAAAAGCTTGCCGGCAAATTGGGCCGCGTGATCCTCGCCTCCGACGAGTTCGCGCGGCACTGCGGATCCGATTTCCAGCCGATCGGGAACTTCCCGTTCGCAGGATTTGCCGCACAGCAGACCGTCTTCGGCGTGCCTGATGAGGCGAACGCGACAGTGTCGAACGCCTAGTAGAGCAGCGGCGCTTTCATCAGCGCGGGCTGCGATCAACACACCCAAACGCGCACGTAGCCGGAGCGGCCGGGATACCACTGCCAGCAGCCATAGTCGCTGTAATAGTCGCTGTAGGCGTAGGCGGGGCCGCCGTAGAAGGCAAAGCTGCGAAAACCGCGGTGGAAGCGTGCGAACTTGCCGCCATGGACGGCGAACGCACGCGCCCCGCCGTGCCCAACCACTGCGAATCCACGGCCGCCGAATCCGCGGCCGGCGAATCCCCCACCCATGACGTGCCCGCCCATTCCGCCATGCGCGGCCATACCACCATGCGCGCCCATCCCGCCGTGTCCGCCGCCACCGTGACCACCGCCACCGTGTCCGCCACCGCCGTGTCCGCCGCCGCCACGCGCCGACGCAATGGCTGGGGCAAGGGCAACCGCCGCACCGATTGCAACGGTGGCGGCGAGAATCATGACGCTCTTTCGGAACATGGTTCGGTTCCTCCCTGAGGCCCCTCCCCTCCCGGCGATGCTAACGACGGCGGCTTACGTCGGGCTGAACACGCGATCACTTGCGTGTGAGAGGGCGAGAGATCCCGCCAAGCCCCAATGCGTCTTTCAGTCGTCGAGCGGCGTGATCGCGTCGCCCTTGCGGATGATCCCGCCGACCTCGATTCGGCAATTGAGCCCGGAGCGGTTGAGCAGCGCGGTATAGACCGGCCGCGCCAGCAGCTTCTCGAGGTACTTGCAGGGGAAGTTCAGCCGTCCACCGCGCAGCACCGTTTCGCCGACCTTGAAGCGCTTGCCGACGAGGTGATTGAGCGGCACGCCGAGCGTCGTCAGATTGCGGCGATGTTCTGCGGGCGCAATCTCAACCTGCTTGCCCGGAGACGGCGGGTCGCCGCGGGCAATCGCGTCGAGCACCTCCATTTCGATGAGCGTCACCTCGCGCGCGTCCGGTTTTGGCGAGTAGGTGCCGATGCCATTGAAATACCGATCGCCTTCGATCCCGCGACCGGCGATCAGCTTGGCTTCGTCGAGCTCCTCCATCGCGAGCGAGGCTTTTTCGGCGATATGAATATGGAGCAGGCGGCCGGACCAGCTCATCGGGTCTCATCCGGCCGCGCGTTCCTGGCGGCGACCAACATTCCGTGACCTCGCATGACGCGGGCTTATTCCGCCGCCTGCCGCGACGGCGGACGGACGCTCTCGAGCCCGTCCGCCTCGGTCGCGGAGATGGTGGTGCGCACCATCAGCCGCGCCTCGTGCGCGGGCCATGGCCGGCCGCGATGCATGGTGGCGCGGTTGTCCCACATGACGACGTCACCCTTGCGCCAGCTGTGCACGTAGCTGAGCCCAGGCGCGGTCGCCGCATCCATCAGCTCGCCGAGCAGCTTTTGCGCCGCCGCTTGCTCCATGCCCTCGATCGCATAGGCGTGCGAGGCGATGTAGAGCGCGCTGCGGCCGTTCACCGGGTTCTTCCACGCCATGCGCCAGCATTGCGGCGGCAGCGCCGCGCGCTCCTCCGAGCTCGCGAGGTCGGAGGCGATCTTGCCGCGCGAATGGGCATAGTCGTGCCAGGCGAAGGAGTTTTCGAGCTGCTTGCGCAGCGCCTCCTCGAGCCGCTCCCAGGCGAGACGGGTCGAGACGTATTCGGTCTCGCCGCCCCGCGCGGGGATGACGCGCGCGGAGAGCACCGAGGCGAGCGCGGGCACGCGCTTGAACGTGCTATCGGTGTGCCAGAGCTGGTTCGCCTTGTTGCGTAGCGCCAGCCGATGGTCCGCCGGCACGACATTGCCCTTCTCGTCGATGGTGCTCAGGATCACGAGGTTGGTGCCGGCGCCCAGCGAGCCGACCTTGGTGATTTCGAGCGGCCCAAACCGACGCGAGAAGGCGAGTTGCGCCTCGTCGGTCACCTCCTGGCCGCGAAAGACAATGACCGAATGCTGCTCGAGCGCCGCGCGCGTCTCTTTATAGGCGGCGTCGTCCGCCGCGATCTCGGCGAGCGTCACACCACGCAGCTCGGCGGCGAAGCCCGGACCTAGCGGGACGATCTCCATCGGCGAGCCCTCCGTTGCCTCGATTGCTCAACTTCCCACAAGATCGTCCGGCCCGCAAGGAAGCGCGCCCGCGCGCGCATAAATGCGGTTTGCAACGGCGTCGCATGTGGGTAGCATTTCCGCATGCATTTCGGGGGCCACCATGCTCGGACCATGCGACTTCGTCGGTCGGACGTCCTTGTTCGCCATTGGTGCGATTGAATGAGCGCGCCAAGTGCAAAGAACGTTCTCGCCGGGCTGCTGCGCGCAGCCGGCCATCCGGATGCAACCGCGGGCGCAATCGAGCTCCCCGGGTCCGCGCCCGTGCTGCCCTCATCGTTTGCGGTCGACACCGCGGCGCAAGCGACCATCGCCGCCGCAGCACTGGCGGCGAATGAGCTCTGGCGGCTGCGCACCGGTCGCCGCCAAGGGCTCAGCGTCGACATGCGCAGCGCCGCGATCGAGTTCCGCAGCGAACGCTACCTGCGCGTCGATGGCAAGCCGCCGTCCGAATATCACGACCCGATCGCCGGACTCTATCGCTGCGGCGACGGGCGCTGGGTACGGCTTCATACCAATCTGCCCCATCATCGCGACGGGGTGCTCGCCCTGCTCGGCTGCAGCCATGACCGAGCGGCCGTCCAGCGCGCCCTCGATAAATGGCGCGGCGAGGCGCTCGAGTCTGCCGCCGCCGACGCCGGCCTAGTGGTGACCGCGTGCCGGTCGTTCGCCGAGTGGGACGCGCATCCGCAGGGCCGCGCGATCGCGCGCCTTCCGCTCTTCACCATCGATCAGATCGGCGATGCACCGGTAGAGCCCATGGGGGCGGCCGATCGCCCGCTCGCGGGAATCAAGGTGCTCGATCTGACGCGCATCATTGCCGGTCCGGTGTGCGGCCGCACGCTCGCGGCACATGGAGCCGACGTGCTGCTGATCACCGCGTCGCACCTGCCGTCGATGCAACCGCTCGTCATCGACACCGGACGGGGAAAATTGTCGACGTCTATCGATCTGCGCCAGAGCGGCGGGCGCGAGACGCTTGCCGCGCTGCTGCGCGCAGCGGACGTCTTCGTGCAGGGCTATCGGCCCGGCGCCGTCGCAGCGTTCGGCTTCGGCCCGCAAGAGGTGGCGCGCATCCGACCCGGCATCGTCTACGTCTCGCTCTGCGCCTACGGGTACGAAGGCCCGTGGGCGGGCCGACGCGGGTTCGATTCGCTGGTGCAGACGGCGAGCGGCTTCAATGCCGCCGAAGCGGAGGCTTTCGGCGCGAGCGAGCCGAGACCTCTGCCGGCACAGGTGCTCGACCATGCCACGGGTTACCTGATGGCATTCGCCGCCATGTCGGCGCTGGCGCGACGCGCCGAGCGCGGCGGTAGCTGGCACGTGCGTACTTCGCTCGCGCAGACCGGCTACTGGTTTCGCCAACTCGGACGCGCCGACGGGCTGACTTGCCCCGACCCCGGCTTCGATGACGTGCGCGACCGCTTGGAAGACGCGCCGTCCGGATTCGGCACGCTGACGGCCGTGCGCCACGCCGCCGTCATGACCGAGACGCCGCCGCGCTGGGTCCGGCCGACCGTTCCGCTCGGCACCCATGCGCCCGCGTGGCCGTAGTCGACCGGTCAGGTCTTACCTCGGTTGACGCTGCCACCCCTGACCCAGGCCTGCGTGCGCATGCTCAGGGCTGCATTAATTTCTTGCCGTGTGAAGTAGCTCACTCATCGCCCGAAATTTCCCCCGCTAAGGTTCGAGACAGCGAAAGTGCGCTCTGGTGCCAGGAGGTAGACATGGCACATGACAGCCTTGCATTCAGGTTCGCGGTGGTCCTTGCGTTGGCGGTGCTCATCTTGGTGGTCATGACGTTGGCTGCTCCCCCGCCTCCTGCAAATGGTACGGCTGCGCCGATCCCGTCAGGCGACCCGATTTACCGGGCTCAATATTTCAATTTGTACTAAGTCCCGGTGCTCGGCGTTCTCAAGCGTCGATCAGGCCGCTGCCTGCTTGGTGATCGCCGCTCGTAAGACCGCATCAACGCGGCTTGCGGCGTCGTCCTGCATCCCGCCCATGACGTATGTGTACGTACGAACCCGACGGGGGCATCGCCGTTGCGAAGGACAGTCGCAAAATCAAGTTACAAATTCGGCAGCGATCGGATAGCGGACTCTCCATCCACCGCGATTGACCGCGCGTGAGGGGGCGCCTTTGCTGCGATGCGCGGCCCCGAGCTGCTATACTTGTGACGGGTGGAACGGGAAGACCGATGATGATTTGAGGCCAAGCTTGGCAGGGAGGAATCCATGACTTACGCGCGCGAGCCTGTTCTGCAGCCTGTCCCGATCGAAAGCCTGCGTCCCACCCAGATCACTGTCGGCATGCGCGAGGTCGAGGAAAAACGCAAACGCCTACGCAAGCAGAAACCACAGAAGATCGGGTCGTTCATTGGCCGCCACATGATCCCCGTCGTGCTGGGGCCGAAGAAGCGCCACTACATTATCGATCATCATCATCTTTCACTCGCGCTGCACAAAGAGGGATTGGGGGACGTTCTCGTCACCGTTGTGCTCGACCTGAGCGCGCTGGACCCCGACGCCTTTTGGACCGTGCTCGATCACAAGAGCTTGGTTTATCCCTTCGACGCGCAGGGCCGCCGCCGGAATTTTGCCGACATCCCTAAGACCGTCATGCAGTTGAAGGACGATCCGTTCCGTAGCCTCGCCGGCGAGCTGCGGCGAGCGGGCGGTTTTGCCAAGGACACCACCCCGTTCAGCGAATTTCTGTGGGCGGATTTTTTCCGCCGCAAGATCAAAAGGAAGGCGGTCGAAGCAGATTTTTCCGCCGCGATGGAGCGGGCGCTGCGCCTGGCGAGAAGCGAAGAGGCGGAATATCTGCCGGGCTGGTGCGGCCCCAAGGCCGACGCGTGATCGCGCGTAACGTTTGCCGACCGGGTTCCCGGTGCCGCGCTGCCACCTATAGCGAGGCGTACCGGCACAGCGTTCATACCACTCCAAACGTCTCACTCCCGGCACCCTTAGGTCATACTTCCGCCCGCCGCCGAAGGCATTGAGAGAGGTGCGCCCGGGAATCATGGGCGCGCGAGTCGGGGGCCCTTCGCTTTGCTGATCCGTCGCCAGACCCGCTTGAGCCGCGGCGTCAAACACATCCTCGTGACCGGCATCACGGTCATGACGCTTCTCACCTCTGTGGCTACGGCCTCCGCCCAAAACATTTTCCAGGCGCTGTTCGGCCGCCTGGCACCCGCTCCTGGTCCCGTGCCGGACGCCAATTTCACCGCGCGCGACAGGCGGGAACTGGCGCATCCGCCCTACCAGCAGGCGTGGATTGCGCCCGCCTATCGGCGTCAGGTCGTTCGGTATCCCCGGAAGGAAGCGCCAGGCACTGTCCTGGTCGATACCGCCGAGCGCTACGTTTATTACGTGCTGCCCGACGGTAAGGCGATCCGCTACGGCGCGATCGTGGGCGAGGATGCTCAAGCTTGGTCCGGCGTGGCCACGGTCGGCCGCAAGGAAGAGTGGCCGGGATGGACGCCGACCGAGGGTGAGAAGCGCCGACTCGGCCCGCTTCCGAACTATGTCGAAGGCGGTGCAAGCAATCCAATGGGTGCGCGCGCGCTCTACCTCTACGCCGGCGGCCAGGACACGCTCTATCGCATCCACGGCACGAACCAGCCCGGATGGATCGGACATGCGATTTCGTCGGGTTGCATCCGGTTGACCAATGAGGATGTGATCGATCTCTACAGCCGGGTGAAGCCGGGCGCGCTTGTGGTGGTGCTGGGACCGAACCACGGAGGCTCTCGGATCACAGCCAGCGCCCAATAAACAATTCGATCGACGTATTCTGGAAGGGCCGGCGCAAACGCTCGCCGTCTTTTTTTTCGCAGCCCCCAAGGCCACCACACCGCCACCACACCGCGCGCACGTCTTTCCATCACCGCGGCGCGAGATCTTGGGCGCAAAATTTTTCCGTCGCGCGCTTTATTTGATCACTTCTATTTGATCAGTTCGTCGGCACGCGCGGTGCAGGGGCGCCGCCAGCTTTTGCCGAATGCCGCTAGCCTCGCGCGTCGTTGGTGACGCGCGAGGAGAAACTCTCGCAGAGGCACTCAGGCGCGGCTTGAGCCGGTAATCAATACGCCGGAACGCAATAGCTGATGATGCAAATTCCGCTGTACCGCTCGCACCGGAGTAGCGCTTGCCATTTGGCATCGGCGACAAAGTAGGCGCGACCGTAACCAACCGAACGCGGTCCGACAGCTTGGCACACGAAGCTGCCCGCCGCCGACGCCTCAGAGGAAGCAACCCCAAGCAGCGCAGTCGCGAACGCGAGCGAAAAAAGAACCTTTCCCATAACCACTCCTCCCAGCCAGTTACACGACTTCGTGATTATGGTGTCGGTCCGATAGGGCTCTTCTATGACGAACTAGGGGCCGCCCCGTGGCGTCTTTAGAGCGTGTCAGGCCGGCGCGGCGGTCCGAACTGCGCGCCTCGACCATTTTTGAGCCCCCGCAGGATCAACGCGCGAATTGCTTTTTGCCCCATTCTTCGTCGGCCTCCCAACTCCGGCGTGTTTTTCGGTCTGCGCGATAGCTTCTTCGGATTCGACCAAATTGTGATTGCTGTCACAGCTTTTCTTTCCGTCCCTCCTTAAACCCGGCAGCTGAGACATCCGATCTGGGCCAGGAGAGAGAACATGGCACCGAAATCAGAAAAGTCATTCGCCAAGGCCACGACGAAGCTCGGGCTGGCAACCACCATCGCGGCGCTTTTGTTCACCGCGGCCCCCATGACTGACGCGGTTGCTGACGTTCAAATCAGCGCAGCACGCGCGGCGGCCATTCAGCAGTGCAATCGCTTGGCCGCGCGATATCCGATACATGAGTGGGGCAACACCCAAATCCATCTGTATCGGTCCTGCATGGCCCAACGTGGCCAACAGGAATGATTGGCAAAAGCGCGGCCTCGGCACCGGTGTTCGGCGGTTTTCGGTTTGAGGGCAAACGATACGCACAGTGCTCCGCGTTGTCTTCATAGTGCGCGATTATCAAGATGGAGGTCCGATGATGAAAAAGCTCGCTATACTTGGGATTATCGGTGGGGCCGCAATATTGACTGCGGCGCCCGTCTCGCTGCAATGGTCGCAAACGAATGTGGCGCTATCGCTTGACAGCGCTAAGGCTGGAACTGCGACGAGCGCTCCAGGCCGAAGGGTTCACCGAAGGGCATATCGCCGCGCAGCTTACGGAGCCGCAGTGGCTGGATCGGGTGGGTACGGCTATAGCGCGCCGGCCTACTCCAACTACTGGGTACCTTACGGAACAAGCTACGCCGCACCGTACGGCATCTACAGCAGCAGCTACGCCATAGCTCACGAGCGTCTAAAATCAGGCTACGCCGACCCGTACGGACCGATTTTCTACTGAGTATGCCCGCCGCGTTGGTCTTGGTCATTTGCGCCGCACCCGGCGTGCGATGCAAATGGCCAAGTCGCGCGCGACGAGAGGAGGCGGGCGAAAAGCCCCCTGCCCTCTGATTTGATCCAACAATTGCGGACTTAACGGACCCCGCCAAGACTGAACAGAACGGGGGTCACCCATTCTCAAATGGGCGCCGCCGTTTGCGCACCCGCCTGCCGCAGCGGGTGCTCCGACGCGAACGCGTCGATCTGCATGCAGGCATCGAGGATACGCCGCGCGGTCGGATAAGACGCCGGATCGCTGTCGCACAGCATCTTGGCGCTGATGAGATGTGCGACCAGGCAGATATCGGCGATGGTCGGCCGGTCGCCGCAGCAGAAGCGCCCGGTGCGCGGGTCGCGCGCGAGCACGTCCTCGATCGCGCGGCTGGCGAGATCGAGCCAATGCTTGAGCCACTGCATTCGCGCCGGCTCATCGAGATGAAGCTCCTGCTCGAGATATTTTCGCACGCGCGGGACGATAAAGGGATGCGCGTCCATCGCCAGCATCTGCGCGAGGGCGCGTACATGCGCGCGTGCGCGCAAATCCACCGGCAGCAGCGGCGGTTGCGGATATTTCTCCTCGAGGTATTCGAGGATCGCAAGCGATTGCACCAGCGGCGGGCCGTCGCCGTCGAGCAGCGTCGGCACCACCATCTCCGGATTGAGCGCCCGATAG
>Ga0306925_10005285_pt1 | contig 11827 bp, 9 predicted proteins | sample flu12Cox44000176_FD_203755 | JGI IMG/M metagenome (GOLD analysis project Ga0306925, IMG submission 203755) | Lab enrichment of tropical soil microbial communities from Luquillo Experimental Forest, Puerto Rico - flux8day.12C.oxic.44.000.176 (v2)... | ecosystem: Environmental > Terrestrial > Soil...
TCGTCGCAATCGTACCTTGCGCAGCTTAATCTGTTGCTTGAGTTCGGCGAACAAAGCTTCCACCTTGTAACGCTCTCGTTGGGAACGCTTGTAATCCGGCGTACCGGCCAATGCGCTAGGCGTAGAGACGGGGAAACCAGCCGCTTCGATTGGATTGTGCTCCTGATTCCTTTGGCGCTCGGTATCCTCACCTGGATGAATGGTCTAAAAGTCGTGCGTAGCGGAGCGAGTTCACAAGACGGAGTTCCCGTCGGAATGAGCTTCTTCATGGGTTCCGTGATGCTGCTTGCTGCTGCCGGGGACTTTCGCATGCTGGTACGCGGCGGTGTTTTTGGAGCAAAGCGCATCGCACGGCATCTCTGGCGCATGTGCTTTGGCCTGTTCATCGCGGCCGGATCTTTTTTCCTGGGACCGTCAAACCGCCCGCTAAGATTGCTTTCGGCAGTGGGAATCGGGCAACATCTATCCCCAGCTTTATTTAGCACAACCTTGTATTTAATTCTCAGCATCCTTCCACTGATTTTGCTAATTCTCTGGCTAAGTATTCGAGAGCTCGCGCTCAGACCGTAAGTCTGTGGCGCAACAGTTACTCCGAGTGCGCCTTGGGCAAGTCGCCGCCGGTAATGCGCCACCTGCTGGTTACCCTCGAATCCGTTACGAGAACCTACGCGATGCGCTCCTGCGCGATTACGCGGCGAATCGGCGAAGATGGCTTCGTATCGCGAAGAATGGCAATTCGTATATCTGCGGGATTTCGACCCTCAACGCCTTCTTCAAGAGCTTTCGCGTTGTGGACATAACGACGGACGTTCTCCGCGAGTTCGTGGAAAAACACCAGCGTAGCGGCGCGGCCAATGGAACGATCAATCGTTCCCTAGCCCTTCTACGGCGGATGTTTCGGCTCGCGGTACGCGATGGGAAGCTGCGAGATGTCCCCTACTTCCCGATGCTAAAGGAAGCCTCGCCACGCAACGGATTTCTTGAACACCGCGAGTATCAAAAACTCCGTCAGGAATTGCCTCAGTATCTGCGCCCCATCCTGGCGATGGGTTACTACGCTGGAATGCGGTTAGGGGAAATTCTGAAGCTACGATGGATAAACGTAGACTTGACGAATGCTGAGGTACGCCTCGAGTCGGGTACTACGAAAAACAATGAGCCGCGGACAATCCCGCTTACTCGCGAACTTTTGGAGATGCTCCGCATCGAGCGCGAGCTCAATCCCAATGGCGAGTTTGTTTTCACGCGGGCTCGCAAACCCGTCGGTAGCTTTCGCAAAGCGTGGGGGTCGGCGGCCAAGCGGGCCGGCCAGCCGAGTCTTCTTTTTCACGATCTAAGGCGAACCGGAGTGCGCAATCTTGTCCGTGCTGGCGTGCCTGAGCAGGTAGCGATGGCCATCAGTGGGCATAAGACCCGAGCGGTATTCGAGCGCTATAACATCGTTTCTGGTCGTGACCTTAAGGACGCAGCCGCCAAGCTTGAATTCTACCTGGCTGGCGAGAACGGCGACAGAACAGCGACAATGTCCAGGGCGCAAGTAGCGGGTAGACGGACGACTCGCCCTAATTAACAGAAACTTCGAGAGATAGTGGAGCCGAGGGCGAGAGTTGAACTCGCGACCTGCCGATTACGAATCGGCTGCTCTACCACTGAGCTACCTCGGCCTTCCGTTGATTCTACCACAGTTAAATTCACTGAACCCTCTTCGGCGTTAAGCCCCAGACCCGCGATGCTATTTCTTCGAGCGGGAATAACATGGAAAATGCCAGCATTGACGAACGCTACGTCAGTTTTGGGATTTCGAGGCCACCCCACCCCCGGTGGAAGCCCCCACACCCCTATAATGAGACTCCACGCCGGGAGGGCTTACTTATTTGCGCCCCTGGCCGTCTTGATCCTGGGCAAGTGGAGATCCCCTTCGTCCGCGATCGCATCGCCTGTTCGACTCGGCAGCGGGCTGATCAGGCTCGATCAACGGGCCATGCAGCGTCTCAAAGCGGACCTGAACGTCGAGCCTGGTGCCGAGTGACTGCAAATGCCATACCCTGTCGCTCAAAGGTCACATCCGAAATGTAACTACCATCCTGAACAGTCCAGACCCCTTGACCCGCCATACGCATCGGCGTATGACTTGGACCTAAGCGGGCCGCTAGGTGAACGAACCCTTCATCCCCGGAAGGTTGCCGGGCGGCTCTTTATACCCATCCCAAAGTGTGGCCCGACTATTCCTCCGTATGGTCGGGCCACTTTTTTTGGGCGGAATCATGTGGTCGTAGCCTCATCAGGTTCCCTCGCCTGCGTGTACCTGCATGGGAATGAAATGGTACGCGCCACCCTTTGCCCCGCACGCCCGCATCTAAACTGTCAACTCTATGGGGAACCTCACTCGCCGCGAACTACTGAAACTCGGAACGGCCGCAGCGCTCGCCGAATTCTTGGCCCTTGGGCTGCACGGATGCGGCAACGGGTCGATGTCCATGCCGAACCCAACCCCATCGCCCGGCCCAGCTTGCGCGCAATTAACCGACATCCAGCACGTAGTAATTTTCATTCAGGAAAATCGCTCGTTCGATCATTACTTCGGCGGCTACCGCGGTGTGCGCGGCTTTTCGGATCAGAGCATGGCCTTTCAGCAGCCCGATCCCCATAACACCGCAAGTCCGCCAGTCGGCGCGCTGCTTCCATTTCATCTGGATACGTCGACGACCAACGCCGCTTGCACCCACGATATCACCCACGATTGGGTGCCCCAGCACAAGAGTTGGGACAATGGCGCGATGGACGGCTTCGTCACCTCGCGCATCCCCATCGACGCCAGCGACGCAGTGCTCAGCATGGGCTACTACACCCGCGCGGACATTTCTTACTACTACGCGCTCGCCGATGCCTTCACCATTTGCGATAACTATTTTTGTTCCGTGCTGGGCCCGACTGATCCCAACCGCCTGTACACTATGGCCGCGTCAATCGATCCCGATGGAAAAAACGGTGGCCCGATTCTGCAGACGGTCATGACCAATCGCACCGCAATGTACGGACGGCTGACTTACACAACCATGCCCGAGCAACTGCAGACCCGGGGCGTCACCTGGAAGGTGTACTCCTCACCCGACGAAACCGCGCTGAATGGCATCCTTTCCGACAATGTGCTTTCATACTTTAAGGCTTATCAGGATCCCGCATCGGTGCTGCACCAAAATGCCTTTGGCCCACAGTTTCCCGCGGACTTTCTGAGTGATGTGGCGTCCGGCAACTTGCCGCAAGTTTCCTGGCTGATCGGGTCCGTAGTCACCTCGGACCATCCGCCCTCGCCATCGGTGTTCGGCGAAAATATTGTCTCACTGCTGGTCACCGCATTGATGGCCTCCCCGCTCTGGGCCAAGACACTCTTCATTCTCACTTACGACGAAAACGGCGGCTTCTTCGATCACGTGCCACCAACGACGGCGCCCGCCGGCACTCCCGGAGAATTTGTAACCGCCCCCGCGGTGCCCGATCCCACGGTCGTGGGAAGCCCTCCGATTTCGGGGCCGATTGGCATGGGATTTCGTGTACCTGCATTGCTGATTTCTCCCTTCAGCCGCGGCGGATTTGTCTCCTCGGATTTGTTCGATCACACGTCAGTCCTGCGCTTCCTGGAGGCGCGCTTCGGCGCGGAAGTTCCCAACTTAAGCGCATGGAGACGCTCGACAGTCGGCGATCTGACCGGCGCGCTAAATTTCAAGAAGGTTGATACGTCGATTCCAAATTTGCCGTCCTCCATCCCCGCGGTCCAACAGGTCATTCAAGAATGCGTCGCCAATCTCGCCGGCACAACGCCATACACACTGCCCACGACCCAGACCATGCCCACCCAAGAATCCGGCTCACCCACGCATCCCAGCGGGACCTGCTGAGGTTCAATTAGGGGGCCAAACCGGGGGCTCACCTCACCTCAATGTGATCGTGCGCCAGAACTCACGTCCGCACTTGGGGGGAGTGCGTTGGTGGTTCCTCTGCCCGCTCTTTATTAAAGGAGTGCCCTGTAATCGCAGAGTTCGGAAGCTATATCGGCCCCGATCGGCGTGGTACTTCGGTTGCCGCTCATGCCTAGATCTGACGTACCGCAGCGTGCAGGAGCACGACAAACGGGTGGATCATTTGGTGAAACACTTCTACCTCATACCCGCAATGGTGGAAAGCAACGATGCTCGCAAGTCCCTCTTGGCGTTGAAGGCGTGCGGGAAAATCTACGGGTGGTGGTAATTGGCGGAATGGATCGTTGGCTTCCGGCGGGCGGCAGGATCGCCACCCCCTTGATGATGTCCCTGGAAACGGTGCAACACTGTCATCGGTCGCTCTAAACGGGACGACTCTAAACATTAAAATTATTTGTCCAAAAAAAACTGTGCCACTCTAGGGGTTCACCTCAAAGCACTGTGGCAAACTCAGGGGCGTTGCTCGCCCCCTTATGCGCCTTTTTGTCTCCCACCTTTGTCCGGCTTGGTCTTTCGTTTAGAAGAGTTCATGGCCAATTCTCTCAGCTCTTCGGTGAGACGCGCCAGCTCGGATTCAAGCGTCATGCGTACTTCGCGAGCATGATCAAGGTCTCCATCTCTCCCCATGATCTCCAGCCGCTGGGCAGCAGCAAACGCATTCTTTGCCGAGAAGTTGCCAATGGAACCCTTCAGTGTATGCGCAGCTCTCTCTAACGCTCCGGCATCCCGGAGCCGGATTGCTTCCTCGATTTCCACCAGGTGCCGAGGACAATCGGCGAGAAAAACGCGAACAAGCTCGCGCAGAAGTCGGCGATTGCCGTCAACTCCTGCCAGGAGTGCCGCATGATCAATTACGCCGTCTGCTTGGTCCGCCTCCGGCACGGGCACTTTCGCAGAATTTGGTGAGCTGATTACTTGAGCGATAGCCTGCTCAAGTTCTCTGATGCGGATCGGCTTGGAGGCGTAGCCGTCCATGCCAGCTGCTAGGCAACGCTCGCGATCTCCCTTCATGGCGTGTGCAGTTAAAGCTATGATGGGGGCGTGTGTGCCGGCGGACTTCTCCCATGCGCGGATGGCTGTGGTTGCGTCCAGCCCATCCATTTCGGGCATCTGAACATCCATTGCGATGAGATCGAACTGACCAGCCTTAACGGCAGAAAGCGCCTCGCGGCCGTTACTGACAACGGTGACCTGGTGGCCCAGCTTCTCGAAGATCCGCGTGGCTAGCAACTGGTTAACTTGATTATCCTCCGCCAGTAACACGTGCAGCTTGCGCTGCACAGACTGCGGCCCCTTGCGCCGTTGTGAAGCGCGGAGCCCTTTTCCGCCTAGCTGACCCATGGTGCTGACAATCAAATCAAAGAGCTCGGATTGTTTGATCGGCTTAGTGAGATACGCCGAGATGCCCAACTTGCGGCAACGGGCGACATCCTCATGCAGACCGGCCGAGGTCAGCATGACGAGCTTGATGTCGCCATAGCGGGGGTCTTGTGAGATGCGCTTCGCCACCGCGAATCCATCCATGTCAGGCATGTGTCCATCGAGTAGCACGACCGCGAACGGTTGGTCCGCGCGAAGAGACTCTTCCAATAAGTCGAGTGCAGCAGCACCGTTTTCGACAGCTACGGCACGCATGCGCCAGTTGGTAAACACTTCTTCGAGGATACGACGGTTGGTCGCGTTATCGTCCACGATTAACACGGGCAAGTCGGTGAGAGTACGCCAGTGGGCGGGCAACTTGTCCATCCCGGGCTGCTGGACTTCGAACCGCGCCGTGAAGTGGAACGTGCTGCCCAGTCCGGGCTCACTTTCCACCGAGATTCTGCCTCCCATCAGTTCCACCAGTTGCGCCGAGATGGCCAGCCCCAGCCCAGTTCCGCCGTAGCGGCGAGTAGTCGAGTTGTCGGCTTGCGAGAATGCCTCGAAAATGACCGCCTGCTTCTCCCGTGGAATACCGATTCCCGTATCGGCCACAGAGAAGCGCAATTGGATGTCGCCGTTGCGGCGAAGTTCGGCCTGCACGCTGAGCACAACCTCCCCCTTGGATGTGAATTTAATGGCATTGCCCACAAGGTTCACAACTATCTGCCTCAGGCGCAAAGGATCCCCCACCAGAGTGGCGGGCAAGTCCGGGTGAACACGGCACGCCAACTCTAGGCCCTTCTGGTGCGCGCGTGGAGCCAGCACCCGCATGGCGTCTTCGAGCGCATCGCAGAGGTTGAATGCGACGCGGTCCAGTTGCAGTTTGCGGGCTTCGATCTTGGAAAAGTCGAGAAGATCGTTGACCAGGTTAAGCAGGGCCTCGGCTGAGCTCTGAATCGTATTAAGATATTCCTGTTGTTCGTGAGTGATCCTAGTCGCCAGCGCGAGCTCAGTCATGCCGATCATCGCGTTCATCGGTGTACGAATCTCGTGACTGATGTTGGCCAGGAACTCGCTCTTGGCGCGAGTCGCTTCTTCCGCTCGCTTTTTGGCTGCCTCCAGGTCGCGCGAGTACACCCGCAGAGCATCCTCCGCCTCCTTCCGTTCGATGAACTGGCCGATCTGGCTGCCGATCGCGCTCATCATTTCCAACAGCCGGCCGTCGGGCTTTTGGATCTGATGGCTAAAGAATTCGAGTACGCCCAGGGTCTCAGTCCCGAGGAGAATAGGAAATCCGAATGCTGCATGCAGACCTTCTTGAGCCGCCGTCGATGCGCGGGGAAAGTTTGCGTCGCAGGTCACATCTTCTATCCAGGTGGGTTGGGCTTGTACCCAGACCCGGCCAGGTAGGCCTACGCCCGGAGGAAAGGTTCGGGAGTGCGTGCCCTGATCGAACTCCTTAACCTGCGACGAGGGCATGTGCCAAGTTTCCACACAGCGCAGCAGCTTCTCCTCCTTGTCAACTCGCCAAATAGCGCCCACCGACCAGTTGAGACTCTCACAAATAGCTTGAAGGATCCGCGGGGTAGCGCTGGCCAGGGTCAGCGCTTCGGCGAGCACGCGTGTGACCGCGTACTGCGCAGCCAGGCGCGCTTCTTCGCGTTTTCGTTCCGTGATATCCCGCCCGATGGCGTATATCAATCCTCTTTCAGCGCGGAGAACGGCCGACCAGAGTAGCCATTTGTAGGACCCGTCTGTGCAACGGTAGCGATTCTCGAAGGAAAGCGCGTTGCAGCCAGACCCAATCTTCGCGGCTTCAGCGGTCGTGGACTCGCGGTCATCGGGGTGCACGAACTCAATATAGGGACGTGAGAGCAGTTCTTCCTTTGTGTAGCCGAGTGTCGTTTCCCAGGCCGGGTTGACATGTTTGAAATAGCCGTCGGTGCCGACGATACACAGGGGGTTTACGGACAGGTCGATAAACTCGCGAAGGTCATCTTCGTTTGGGGGATTAAAACGTGCTGACCGGCTCACTGCTCCTCCGATCGAACATTAAGATCCGGACGAGCGCACTCATTGTGGTACAAAGCCGGAAATCGCGCAACTTGGTGGTTCGCGCCTGTCGCTGAGATCGACCCCGATTGACCCGTGTTGCTGGCGGAAGTAGCATTTGGGGCGAAATAATTGTTCGTCGAATCTGGCAGCATGAGGTGGCATCCATGAGCCGACCTTCGGTTTCTGCAGAGAAAATCCTTGTTGCCGATGACGACCGCACGACGCGCTTTGCCGTCTCCAGCATGCTAAAGAGAGCCGGTTATGTGGTTACTGCTGTGAAGGATGGCGTGGAAGCGTTGCGCAGCATCCAGCAGACAAGTTTTGATCTGGCATTCCTGGACATCTGGATGCCGAAGCTGACTGGTCTTGAGGTGCTTGCCCGGGTTCGCGCAGGCGAATCTCATCCGAAAATCGTCATCATGACCTCTGACGCCACACCGGAGACTCTGCTGCACGCGATACGGGAACAGGCCTATGAATATCTAGCTAAGCCTTTTCCACCGAAAGAGGCGGTGCAATTGGCCGAGCGAGCACTCAAACAAAACGCTTCTCCACCGATCGAAGTCATTTCCGCGCGGCCCCATTGGGTAGAGTTGCTTATTCCGTGTACACGGGAGGCTGCCGAACGCATTCAATCCTTTCTAATGAAGCTGGAAGCCGACCTTCCGGATGACCTGCGCAACACAATCGGACTGGCATTCAGCGAACTGCTACTTAACGCGGTGGAGTGGGGAGGAAAACTAGATCCCAACCGCAAAGTGCGAATTGCTCACCTGCGCTCTTCGCGCATGCTGCTGTATCGCGTTGCAGATCCCGGTTCAGGCTTCAGCTTCGAAAGCTTGACCCACGCTGCCGTTGGTCAACCTGCGGAGGAACCTATCGCACATGTGGCCGTCCGCGATCAACTCGGAATACGTCCGGGCGGATTCGGCATTGCCATGACACGCGCGATGGCCGATGAGCTGCTTTACAACGAGGCACAGAACGAAGTGATCTTTATCAAATATCTGACCGCATCTGCCAATGCTTCTGGAAAAGCGAGAGTTTCCCCGTGACTGCGACACGGGGAGAAGCAGGGTCAGCCTCCGCACCCCCTCAGTGTCTTGGTTTAGAAAAGCGACGTGCTGACAGTTAGGGGTGATAATCTACTCCTATAATTAACAGCTCGGCTCCTTAAACCCCGAGAGGCAAAACTCGCGGCGCCCCAAGCGAAAAAAAAGCTGCCGATCAACTAGCCCAACTCTTGGCTTCGGCGCACGATTGATCCGAGGGATTCATAAGCCATGCTTATCTGGCTAAGCGCCGCCTGGGCGGGCGCCCCTGCCCGCCCCCACCAAGGAAGAATGGCGGTGCTTAAGGTCGCTAATGACTTACCTTCGAGGGTTGAGAGCCGCTTTTTGCCACGCAAAGCAGGCATGTTGGAATCCTTTGCGAATATTGCCCGTGATCGGCTCGGAGTCTCGCGATCTCGGGAGGTATCCGCCGATGATGATGCCCGTTCCTATTGCACCGCTCAGAGTATGTCGATCCCATTCGCCGTCGGTCAGGGTTTGCGCTCGACGCCGACCACGCCAGCCCGCCGCGCGATCAGGCCATCGATGCTGTAGCGACCCGGCCCTGAGAAGATCAGCCAAACGAGAATCATCACGTACAGAACCTCCGGAAGGTACAGGAAGTCATCGAGCCAGGCGAGTACGCCGCTTGCCTGGATGCTCTGGATCCGGTTGGTCGCGATCGCGACGATCATGGCACCTACTAGCATTACTGCACACAGTGGTGTGAACAGGCCGAGCGCCAGGCCACCGCCGCAGACGAACTCGACCAAGGACACGAAGAGCGCATTGGCGTGTGGAAACGGGATGTGCGACTGAGCCAAGGTGTGCTCCATCATAGTGAACTGGGCGGGCACCAGCAGCTTGGTCCCGCCAGAGATACAGAAGAAAATACCGATAAGGACGCGCACCGCGGTCATCGGCATCCATTCCGCTGCACGGAGCGTCGCTATGGCGCTCTGGATGGCGTGGCTCGTAGAAGAGCCTTCTTTGTGTCGGACGGCCACGATTCCAGCTCACTAATGTATACAGAGCCTAGGCATGATTAGAGCAGATACAGAGCCACTTTACTATGAGCGGAGGTGAATGGGGATTTGTCGTACCTCACCACGTTCCTGGTTCCGGTGCAAGAGTGGTCAGACGGAACGGAAGATCGCTGAGCCGAACTGTGTAAAGGGCGCGCCCTGGCAGATTGGGCCTTCTGAGCGACCCAAGGGCCTTCCCCCGGCTCATCGTTCCGATGAGTCTCCAGCTGGTTATTCCTTGGCGAGTTGCTCTCCAGCAGAGCTCGCCTCCGCTTCACCAGCCGAGCGCCATCCTGAAAGAGAAAAGGAAGAATGAGAAGGAAAAACCATTATTTCTCGCGTCGCGCGGGAAACGGCGTTATAACCACTAATACATAAAGATAGTGTCAGCGGCGCTGTAAACCGCGCGTTTGCGCTGCTGAAGGAGGAAACAACATCATGATCCGCCTTTCATGGCGCAGATGGCTCACCGCATTCTTCGTTTGCGTTGCCGCTTGCTTTCTTTTGGGCTGCGTGTTCGCCATTGAGTGTTTCTTTCACTGTTAGCACAGATAGCCCAAGCTTCAAATGTCTTACCCGAGATCCACCCGGCGGTGCAACCTGAAATATCGTACTGTTGGCGGCTCTCGCGGTAACTGATTCACCGCTCGTTGAATCCGTTGAGTGATGATAAACTGAGCGAGAGTTTCGTGAGATCATCGGTTATCCCTTGCACTGCCTTGGGAATAGGCTTCCGTAAGAAACGCCGAGCATGTCACCGAAAAGTCTAAACCTGTCCGAAATCAAGTCACGTGCTCGAATCAAGGCAATTTCGATGCGTTCGTAGATTCTCGCGAGAATGAGTATCTGGAAGCCAAGCTTTCGTCGGCCTTCGACTTGAGTGGAGGTCACATTCGCTCCTTGATTTTGCCTCCGCAAGAATAAACCTGAGGTGATTATGAAGTACCAACTCGGTACCAGTTTAGCTATCGCACTTGCTTTTCCACTTTTCGCGCAGAACAAGGAGTCAAACCGTGTCGAAACAGCGGGGCAGGTGATGGAAGAAATCTCTAACGCTCCCGATAAGATTCCGCAGGGCGTTCTCGACCAAGCGGATTGTGTTGTGATCGTGCCGTCTGTAGTGAAGTTCGCGGTCGGCAGTGCTGGCCGCTATGGGCCTGGTGTGATCACTTGCCGCGGCGGGATTGGATTTTATGGTCCTTGGGGCGCACCAGCAATGGTCGCGCTCGAGGGTAGCTCCGCCGAATCACAACTTAGCGAAAGTACGACCGATTTCGTTCTTCTTTTGATGTCACCACGGGCAGCGGATCAGCTGCTTGAGGGCAAAGTTAAGCTCGGTGGGGCTGCGTCCTCGGCCGCCGGCCCCGTAGGTAGCACCAGTTCGAGGGAAACTGATGTCACGGTGCGAACCGAAATTCTTTGCTATTCACGAGCACGTGGGAAGTTCGTGGGCATTTCCCTCGAAGGATCGACGCTGCGGCCTGACGATGGCGCCAACAAGAACCTGTATGGGCAAGACACCACCGCTAAGGATATCGTTATCAATAAGTCCTTCTCAGTGCCAGACAGCGCCAAGAATTTGTTGGCCACACTACAGAAAGTTTCACCGACAAAAAAAGTGAAGGCCGAACGGAGATGAAGACCAAAGCCAACGTACACGATGCCGGAACTCTACCGTTTCCAGCAGCAAGGTTATCTCTCACTGGTATCCAGTGGTCCCATATTCCACCTACCCCGGAGGGGGCAAATGGCGGGTGACAGACGAGCCGTAACGAAAACTTTCGCAAACGTCAAGGCAGAGTTCGTTGCCCGTGTAGCGGCGTCCTCGATGTTCTTTTCGTCGGGCATCAACTGAGCCCGTGTCCAGCAGATGTGTGGAAGCATGAGCCATGGATCGGCGGCTGATCCGACGGCCTTCGAACGCGGAAACTACATGAAAGTTTTGAGTTTGTACGCACTGCGTGCAAACGTATTCAACGGTTAATCTAATTTGCCACACGATTAGAAATGAAGAACAGCGGCAAAAAACAGTGATGCGACCGCGGTCATCCACCCGGTCGTACCCTTGTGAACCATATTGGTCTCCTTTCGTGTGGAAGTTGCTGACGTGACTGAAAGATGTGTAGGCAACCCACGGATCGAGGATTCAATCGCAACGTAATCCTATGCCGCGTGTGCCAAATTACAAGTGGCCCGGAGACAAGCCCAGCAAGTGAGAACCGGTACACTTTGTGCCGGAACCATGTCACGGAATAATCAGCACGCGGGAGCGAATGTCGATTTCGGAGACGAGGGTGCGGTGGACTGGGCATTTCTCGGCAATCTCAAGCAGCTTCGAGCGTTGCTCTTGGGTTAG
>Ga0306925_10005286_pt1 | contig 11827 bp, 10 predicted proteins | sample flu12Cox44000176_FD_203755 | JGI IMG/M metagenome (GOLD analysis project Ga0306925, IMG submission 203755) | Lab enrichment of tropical soil microbial communities from Luquillo Experimental Forest, Puerto Rico - flux8day.12C.oxic.44.000.176 (v2)... | ecosystem: Environmental > Terrestrial >...
CGATGCGGGATTCGGCGCGATTCCATTTCGGCTTCACCGTGCCCTACGTCGCGCATTTTTCCGCATCTGCAGCCGTCGACGCGGTGGCGAAATCCAAGGGCGATCTCGCGCTGGTGTCTGCGGTCAGCGGCCGCACCCCCTGGTGGACAACGCTGGAAGCCGATGGCGCACCAAAGATCATCGCCCGGCTGCCCTTCGTTGAGCGCGCCGACCATCCGGCGGCACTGCCGGTGTTCGTGGTCTCGCGCGTCGCCGACAGCGCTATGGTGACGGAGGTCGAGACCTGGAGCGTGCGGGTGTCCGGCTGGAATGCCGAAATCGCGCGCGCACTGTCGCCGCTCGCCGACATCGTAGCTGTCCCGGACACCGCCTTTGATGGCGCCGCGCTCTTGGTGTCGATCGCTGGCGCCAAGGGGTTGGAAAAGGTCAAGCTGGCCCTGATAAAGGCCGGAGCCTCTCTGCGCTCAACGGCCGCGGTCGGCAGCCACGCCACACGTTACGCGGTCCCGGGCTAGCGTCTGGGCTCCAAAGGCCGTAAAAGCCGCCCCGTTCCCACCGGAGTTGAACATGAACCGCCCCGTGCCGAATCCCGGCATTCTCGATATTGCGCCCTACACGCCCGGCAAAAGCCCGGTGGCGGAGCCAGGCCGCAAGGTGTTCAAACTCTCGGCCAATGAGACGCCGTTCGGCCCGTCGCCGAAGGCGATCGCGGCCTACAAGCAGGCGGCGGCCCATCTTGAGGACTATCCGGAAGGCACCGCTCGCATCCTGCGTGAGGCGATCGGCCGCGCCTTTGGGCTCGACCCCGACCGCATCATCTGCGGCGCGGGCTCCGATGAAATCCTCAATCTGCTGGCGCACGCTTACCTGTCGCATGGCGACGAGGCGATCTCCACCACCCACGGCTTTCTGGTCTATCCGATCGCCACTATGGCGAACGGCGCCAAGAACGTGGTCGCACCGGAAACGAACTACACCGCCGACGTCGATGCGATCCTAAGACTGGTCTCGCCGCGGACCAAAATCGTATGGCTTGCCAACCCGAACAACCCGACCGGCACATACCTTCCCTTCGACGAGGTGAAGCGGCTGCGCGTGGGGCTACCGCCGCACCTGCTGCTCGTGCTCGACGCCGCCTATTCGGACTATGTGTCGCGCAACGACTACGAACTCGGCCTCGAGCTGGTGGCGACCACGGACAACACCGTGATGACCCACACCTTCTCCAAAATCCACGGGCTTGCGGCGCTGAGGATCGGCTGGATGTTCGGCCCCGCCCACATCGTGGACGCGGTGAACCGGATCCGCGGCCCCTTCAATGTGTCGACCCCGGCGATGAAAGCTGCGATTGCCGCGATCGAGGACAGCGCCCATCAGCAGATGTCAAAACTGCACACCGAGAAGTGGCGGAGCTGGCTGACTGACGAGCTTCAACAGCTTGGACTAAAGGTGACACCGAGCGTTGCGAATTTCGTGCTGATCCACTTTCCGACCGGGCAGGGCAAGAGCGCGGATGAGGCTGATGCGTGGCTGACCAAGCGGGGGCTTGTGCTGCGAGCGCTAAAGAACTACCGCCTGCCGCATGCGCTGCGCATGACTATCGGCACCGAAGAGGCCAATCGCCTCGTGGTCGAAGGCCTGCGTGAATTCATGGGGCGGACGTGATCGAAAAACCGCATTTCAAGCGGCTTGCGCTGATTGGTTTCGGCTTGATCGGCGGCTCGATTGCGCGTGCGGCGCGGGGCCAAGACCTTGTCGGCGAAATCATCACCACCGCGCGCACAGAAAGGACGCGGGCCCGGGTCAGGGAGCTCGGCATTGTCGATTCCGTCGCCGAGAGCAATATCGAGGCGGTGACGGGCGCCGACCTCGTGGTCCTCTGCATTCCCGTCGGCGCCTGCCGAGCGGTGAGCCAGGAGATCGCGCCCCACCTTGCGCCCGGTGTGATCGTCTCCGATGTCGGCTCGGTCAAAGCCGCCGTGGTCAAGGACATGGCGCCGCTTCTGCCAGCGACGGCGCATTTCGTGCCGGCGCATCCCGTGGCAGGCACCGAGCATTCCGGCCCGGATTCCGGCTTCGCCGAGCTCTTCATCAACCGCTGGTGCATCCTGACGCCGCCGCAAGGCACCGATCCGGCCGCGGTGGAAAAACTGCGCGCGTTCTGGGCCGCGCTCGGTGCCAAGGTCGAGACCATGACGCCGGACCATCATGATCTCGTGCTTGCGATCACAAGCCACCTGCCGCATCTGATCGCCTACACCATTGTCGGCACCGCCGACGAGCTGGCGCAGGTGACCGAATCCGAGGTGATCAAGTTCTCCGCTGGTGGCTTTCGCGATTTCACTCGTATCGCCGCATCCGATCCCACCATGTGGCGCGATGTGTTCCTTTCGAACAAGGAGGCCGTGCTGGAGATGCTCGGCACCTTCAACGAGGATCTGTCGAAGCTGACCCGGGCGATCCGCCGCGGCGATGGCGAGGCGCTGTTTGAGCATTTCAACCGCACCCGCGCCATCCGCCGCGGCATCGTCGAAACGGGTCAGGATTCAGCAGCGCCCGACTTCGGCCGGCCGCATGGGCATCTTGCAAAGCGGCCGGAATAATTGTCCCGACCGCCCCGCGCGTCGAGGGTGCGCCAGCGAAGGCGCTGACGCTCGCGCGAGCGCATACTGACGCCGCGTTTGGAGGTCAGAACAGCGGCGGCGTTTGCCCAACCTTCAGCGGTCCGAGAAAGATTGCGCCGTCGACAAAGCGCAGCGGAAAGGCGCGCGCGGTCTTGCCCTCGAGCGTCGCTTCCTTGCCGAGCGCGTTGATGCCGGCGGCAACGCCGACATTGGCGTTCTGCCTGACCACCTTGCCAAGACCGGGAATTGCGCGGTCGAGCGCGCCCATCAGGTTGACGATGTCCTGCGACTTGACGCCAGGAGCAACGCGATCGAGCGTTTCCTGCGGCACCCCGTTCTCGAGCATCTTGTCGATACCCAAAGCGGGGATCACCTTCTCGATGCCGGCCACTGTCATCTGCAATTCGCCCTCAAGGCGGCCGCTCGGGCTGACGCCGAGCGTGCCGGCCGCGGCCGCGATCAAATCGCCCTGCTGAATGCGTGACCGCAGGATCTCGACATGGCCGCCGGCGGTCTGAATCTCGCGAAACCGCGCCGGCCATGGTTTTGGCGACAGATCCTTCAGCCCGCTCAGCATCGCCCGCACATCGGCATCGAAGGGATCAGCGAGCAGCGGATGAAGGCCCTTGATGGTGCCTTGGGAAATCTGCAGCACACTCTCGATCGCGGGCTGCTCCTTCGGCGACCCCTCGGCGACGCGACCATGCAGCTCGATATGCTTGGCGCCGGCGATCGGCACTTGCATCGAACCGTCAAGGCGGTCGATGGCGGCATCGTCGAACACGATCGAGGCGCGCTGGGGCACGAAAGGCAAGCCGTAGACGCTGCTGCGTCCGGTGCGCCAATTCGCGACATAGGATGCCTGAGCCGCAGGATCGGAAATCCGAGCCGGTCCCTTGAACTCCGCGATTACGCGCTTGGGATCATAGACCTGCGCGACCACGAGGATCTCACCGAGCTTCGCTCTGATCGGCACAGCACTCTGGCCTGCGGCCTGCGAGATCAGCGCGACGCTGGGGTCGCTGCAGCGGATTTCAAGGCGGAACGGGAAGCCCGCGACCGAGCGGTCGGCGCAATCATAGACGCGGCCGGATCTCGCCTCCCGCATGCGCCAGGCGTCCGCCTGCAGGTCGACTTGCGAGGCGGCATAGAACCAGTACGCGCTCCAGGCCATCACCGCGATCAGGACCAGCGCAGGGGCGATGAACAGCCGCCAGAGCGGGCGCCGGCGCGGTGCAAGCGGCATATCGGACATCACCGATCCTTTGATGCGCAATTTTGGCAATAAAGCGGTCAGCTGGCTCCCAATCAAGTTAACGCATTTTCATCAAACAGATTTTTCTGCTAGCCAAGCGGCAAATGTCGACCATTTTCCTGCCTGAGACGGATTGGTCCAGGGGCGACCTCTGGGTGTTCGGCTACGGTTCACTGATGTGGCGGCCGGGCTTCGCGTTCATCGAGCAGCTCCCGGCCCGGCTGATCGGCGAGCACCGAGCGCTCTGCGTCTACTCCTTCGACCATCGTGGCACACCAGAAAAGCCGGGCCTGGTGCTGGGGCTCGACCGCGGTGGCGCCTGTCGCGGCATCGCCTTCCGTGTCGCTGCGAGTTTGCGCGACCGCACGGTGGACTATTTGCGCAGCCGCGAGCAGACCACAAACGTCTATCGCGAGGTGATGCGTTCGGTCTGGCTCGACAACGCGGCGCGGCAGCGCGTCGGCGCGCTGACCTATGTGGTCGATCGCGGGCATGTCCAGTATGCTGGCCGGCTGGCGCTGAGCGAGCAGCTTCGCATCGTGCAGCAGGGACGTGGCCGCTCCGGCAACAACCGCGACTACGTGCTGTCCACCGTGCGGGCGATCGAAGCCCATGGCTTTCGCGACGGGCAATTGCATCAGCTTGCACTGATGCTCCATGAGGAGCCCCGCTCCCATCGCGCTCCCGTGGGAGAACCGCAATAGGCAGCCGTCAGGCTCGTGCCGACCGCGGCAGGCCACCGAACAATTGTGCCTGCTCAGCCCGACCGGCCGCGACCAGGCGATCGCTGGCCTCCTCGATCATCGACTGCAGTCGCGACAGAAATTCCTGGCGCGGCAAACCCGGCGGCAAGGGATCGAGAAACTCGACGACCAGCGTGCCGGGATAGCGCATGAACGTCCGCCGCCGCCAGAACAGCCCGGAATTGAGCGCAACCGGCAGGCAAGGCACGCCGCAATCGGCATAGATCAGGGCAACGCCAGATTTGTATCGCGGGGGTGCGCCGGGCGCGGTGCGCGTGCCTTCGGGAAAGATCACAAACTGCCGGCCGCGGCGAACCTCATCGGCGGCGCGGCGCGCCATCTTGATCAGCGCGCGGCCGCCTGCGCTGCGGTCGATCGCGATCATGTTGGTCTTGATCAAAAACAGCCCGAAGATCGGAACGAATTTCAGCTCGCGCTTGACGGCAAAGAACGGAGCCTCGAAAAAGCGCAACAGCGAGATCGTCTCCCACATCGACTGATGCTTGGAGGCCACCACCAAGGGCCCTTTCGGAATCTTCTCCAGCCCACGAAACTCGACCTTGATGTTGCAGATCGCGCGCATCAACAGGATGGTGCTGGTCGCCCACCAGCTCGCAACCCGCATCATTTTGGAGCGCGGCAGCAGGAAGGTCGGCAGCGCGACCACGACCCAGAACAGGAACACCAGGTAGAACAGGATGTTAAAGATGAGCGAACGCAGGAAGATAGCGGCCATGCAGAACCCGAAAATTAGCTGGCTTGCGCCGTCGTCGGCCGGCGCGGCGGCGAGGATACCGGCTGGTCCGGGTCGGACGCGAAATCGATGCCGAGATCGGCGCCACGCACCCTGAGCTCAGCTGCGACATATTTCGCATATTCCGATAGCAATAGCCGCAAGGTCGCGCCACTCGTCCACCACGGTTCCTCGCGCCATTGGTCGCCGATAACCGCAAAGGGAATCAGTGTGGTGTCGGGCATCGCGTGCGACAATTCCAAGATCGCGCGCGGCATGTGGTAGTTCGACGTCACCAGAATCAGCGACTTGAAGCCCAGCTCATGCGCCCAGCGGCGCGCCTCCGCCGCGTTGCTGCGGGTGTTGACGGCCGAATGGTCGAGATCGACGCAGCAATGAAACAGCGCCTGATTCTCCTGCAGCAAACGGGAGATATCGCCCGCCGCAATCATCGGATTGACCCCGGAAATCAGGAGCCTTTTGCCGTAGCCCGCGGCGAGCAGCTCCATCGCGTCAGAAACGCGCAATGAACCGCCGGTCAAGACCACGATGCCATCGGCCCGCCGTTCAGGCGCGCTCTCTACGTATCTGAGCTTTGACAGGAAGCCGACAAAGCCGAGAGCCGCGACCAGCAAGATGGCAAAAAGGCCGATCATCGTCGCTCGCAACGGTCGGCGCGTCGCACGCGACGATGCGTTCGGCGATCTATCCTGATACCGCGTTCTCATGCGCTGGCTTTGGCCCCTCTCCGCCTGCGAGTTTAGAAAGCTTTTCGGGCGAAGTGTAGCCCGCCCTGCCGCGCGTGCGTCAATCGATGTCATCAAGCGTCGCAAACAGCGTGCGCCGCGAGGCCCAGGCCGTGATCGCGGCGATGAAAACCGCCTGCACCGCCAGCACCAGGTAGCCAGACGGGCGCAGCGAAAAGGTGCCGAGCAACGCCGCGAACTGGTCACCGACCGGCGTGCCGGAGAACCAGCCGGCGACCGATTCAGAGAATCCGAAACCGAACATCGCCGCCCCGCCGCCGATCACGCCGCCCTCAAGACCCAACAGCAGGAAGTGGCGGAAGAACCGGTCGGCGATATAGCGGTCGCCCGCACCGACGAAATGCAAGACCTCGACGATCGGGCGGTTGGCCGCCATTGCGCCGCGGGTCGCGAACGACACGGAGATGATGGTCGCGATGATGACGAGCACGAGGATGCCGACGCCGGCGAGCACGGTGGCCTCCGACATCGCGCGCATCCGCTCGATCCAGGCGCGGTGATCGTCGACACTGGCGCTCGGTGCGACCTGCGTCACCCGTTGCCGCAGGCTCGCAAGATCAAGCGTGGTGCCGGGCGCAAGGCGGGCGATGATCACCCGTGGCACCGGCAGCTCGTCAAGCGACAGCCCGCTGCCGAGCCAGGGCTCCAGCAGCTTTGCAGCTTCCTCCCTGCCGAAGGGCCTCACCTCGACAATCCCATATTGGGTACGGATCGCTTCGGCGGCTGCCGCCGCGTCGCGGTCGACGTCGCGGCCAGCCCGCGGGCGCACCTGGATCGTGATCTCGCTGGCGACGTCCGACTGCCATTCGGCCGCGGACGCGCTGACCAGAAGGACCGCGCCGGTGGTGATCGAGGCGAGGAAAGTCATGATAGCGACGACCGCGACGAGTGCGCGGCCAGAGATCGAGCCCCGTGGCACGATCGGCGACAGGTTGCGTGCCTGCGCCGGCAGCCGCGGACGCTCGTCTCCGAGGTCCACCAGCGCGCCCCGCTCGTCGGCTCTACTCATAGATGTGCAAGCGCCCCTGATATAACACCAGCCGCCGCGCGTCGCATTGATCCATCAGCGTGATGTCGTGGGTTGCGATCACGACCGCGGTTCCTGATCTGTTGAGCTCGATGAACAGCCGCAGCAAGCGCCGGCCCAGCGTCGGATCAACATTGCCCGTCGGCTCGTCCGCTAACAACAGTTGAGGTCTCGAGATCACGGCCCGTGCGATCGCGGCACGCTGCTTCTCGCCACCAGACAGGATCGGTGGCAGCGCATCCATGCGTTCTCCGAGCCCCACCCAACGCAAGAGGTCGATTACTTCCTTGCGATAGCTCGATTCGTCGCGCCCCATGACGCGGAACGGCAGCGCGACATTTTCATAGGTCGTCATGTGGTCGAGCAAGCGAAAATCCTGCAGCACGATACCGATCCGCTTGCGCAGGTTTGCGACGTCGTCCTTGCCGAGCAACGAGACGTCATGGCCGAACAGATTGACCAGCCCGCGGGTCGGCCGCAGCGACAGGAACAAGAGTTTCAAGAGCGAGGTCTTGCCGGCCCCGGAGGGCCCGGTGAGGAATTGAAAGGAGTGCGCCGGGATCAGGAAATTGAGGTCGCGCAGAATCTCCGGCCCAAGGCCGTATCGCAGTCCGACATTCTCGAACCGAACCAAGCGTTAGCTCCGTTCGACGTGGGGCCGCCCCGGAAGAGCGGAACCGAGGGCGCAACACGGCTTAAGCCAGGCCGGTTTTGCGTCCGTTATGGTTTCCGTTTCGTTAACGGTCGCCTTGTAGCATCGCCCGCGAACAAATCCGAATAGCAGTGTCATGGCAGAGAACCGCTCCATGCAGATCGTTTGCCCCCATTGTACAACCTCTTACGCCATCAATCCGACCACCCTGGGTGCAAGCGGACGCACCGTGCGCTGCTCCCGTTGCAAGGAAGTCTGGCTGGCCCGACCGGAGGACGGGGTCAAGGCAGCCGCACTGCAGTTGGCGATGGCCGAAGCCGGTCGCTCGCCTGAGAATGCCGACCTCGCCGTCCAACGTGGCAGCGGCGAGCAGGGCGAGGCCGGCGATCATGCCCCTGTCGTGGACAGCCCCTCGATTGCCGGCCCCGGAGCCCGGCAGGACGAGACGCGCGCCGCCTCGGATGACGAGCCGACGTCGCGCACCGATCAAGTCGTCGAGGACGACCAAACCGAACCCCGCATGGGCTTCCTTGGCAAGCTCAAGAAGCCGGCACTGGCGCAAAGGCGCAGCCAATCCTTCGTCAGCCTGCCGATCGCCTGCGCCGCCATGGTTGCGCTGGCGGTGGCACTGGTCGTCTGGCGCGCCGATGTGGTGCGGCTTGCCCCGCAAACCGCCTCCTTCTATAAGATGGTCGGCTTGGATGTGAACCTGCGCGGCCTCCTGTTCAAGGACGTCAAGGTCACGACCGAGACCGTGGAAGGCAAGCCCGTGCTGGTGATCGAGGGCGCAATCGTCGGCGCGACCCCCAAGGCCATCGACCTGCCGCGCCTCCGCTTTTCCGTTCGCGACGCGCAGGGCGCGGAAATCTATGCCTGGAATATGGTTCTGGAGCAGACCGTGCTGAAACCGGGCGACCGCGCCTGGTTCAAATCGCGCCTGGCCTCGCCGCCCGCGGAAGGCCGCAGCATCGATATTCGCTTCTTCAACAAGCGCGATATTGCCGGCACCAATGCATGATACCGGTTTCGCCTTCCCTTAAAGGCAAGGCAAGCCGCTTGAGATCAAGGCCATGGCGCGCGTCCTAATCGCCGACGATGAAGACTCCATGCGCTCGCTCTTGGCGCGCGCCATCGCCGTGGACGGTCACGACATCTGGGTCGCCCAGGACGGGGCCGAGGCGCTGGACATCTTGACCCGCGAAGCAGGCGCCTTCGATCTCCTGCTCACCGACATCCAGATGCCCGTGATGGATGGGATCGCGCTGGCGCTGACGGCAGCGCGTGACTTTCCCAAGCTCACAATCTTATTGATGACGGGTTTTGCCTATCAGCGCGAGCGCGCATCGAACCTCAACGCCATCGTCCATGACGTGATCACAAAGCCGTTTTCGGTCGCCGATATCCGCACCGCGGTCGCCGCCGCGCTGGCGGCGAGCAGGCAATGACCCCTTCACCTCTCCCCGCACACAGGAGAGGTGAATCCAGAGCGCGCAAAGGTGAGGACATCTGCGGCTAGTAGTCCTTCAGCAGCCGCTCGATGTAGTCGAGCTCGACCTGCGGCCGCGAGGGCTCGCCGAGACGACGGCGCAGCTCTTCGAGAATCCGGCGCACCCGCTGCACGTCGATTTCGCCGGGGACCATCCTCGACAGCTCATCATATTCGTGCGAGCGAAGCGGCCGACCCAGCGGATCAGTGCCATTCGGCCCGGCCTGCTGCCGGCCAGCGCGATCACCGGGGCCATCGCCCTGCTGGTCGCCGTCGCCCTGCTGCATCGCCTCGGCCAGGTTCTTTGCACCCTTGCGTAGCGCCTCCAGCGCCCTGCCTTGCGAATCGACTGCGCCGTCCGCGTTGCCTTCGCCGAGCTGGTCACCGGCGTCGCCCATCTCGGAATCGGCTTGGCCGAGGCTGTCTTCGCCGTCGCCCTGATCGGCGCCGGGTTGTTGACCCTGCTGACCTTGTTGGCTCTGCTGGCCGCCCTTTTCGCCGCGCTGGGGCGGACCCATACCGCGCTTCGCAAGCTCCTGCTGCAGCCTCTTGAGCCGGTCGCGCAGGCTCTGCTGATCCTGCTGCAGATCGCTCATACCCTGATCACCGCCCTGCTGCTTGTTGCCGTGCATGCGGTCGCGCCTGGAATCCTGACCCTGCTTGAAGGTCTTGTCGCGCAATTGTTGCTGCTTGCGGATCATGTCGCCGAGTTCGTTCAGCGCCTGCTCCGTCTCGCTATCGCCCTGGCTGGGCTGCGCCATCTGCAGGTTTTCCAGCATCTGCTGCAGCTGCTCGAGCAGCTGTTTGGCGGCGTCCTTGTCACCGGAGCGCGACAGCCGCTCCAGCCGATCGATCATGTTGTTGAGGTCCTGCTGGCGCAGAATCTTGGTGTTGGGGTCAAGCGGCCGCGCCAGCTGCTGCGGATTGTTGTGCATCTGCTCGGCCAGTTGGCTAAGGAAATTGTCCAGCGCCGCGCGCAGATCCTGGGTGAGCTTCTTGATCTCCTCATCGCTCGCACCGCGCTCGAGCGCCTGCTTCAGCGCCTCCTGCGCCGCGCGCAGCGCCTTGTCGACGTCAGAGATGTTGCCGTCCTCGATGGTGACCGCAAGCGCCCACAGGCTCGCCACCACCTCGCGCAGATCGTCGTCGGAGCGCGCCGCTTCGAGCTGCCGCGAGACGCTATAGAGGCTGAGATAATGTCCGGCCTGTTCCGGCATGAACAATTCTGGCGCGATCATCAGCGCCTCGAGTGCGCTCGAGACCTCCGAATTGCGGTTGGCATCGAGCGCGAGATTGCGGCGCTGCTCGACCAGCGCGCGCGCCAACGGCTTGGTGAACAGCCGTTCCGGCAAGCGCATGTCGAAGGGTTCGCTTTTTCCCTCATTGCCGGCCTCGTCCTTCGCGGTCAGCGTCAAGGTGACGTCGGCGCCAGCATAGGGATCTTCGCTGAGGTCCTTGATGGTCTGGCCGATGCCGTTGCGAGTCCGTGCGTTCGGCAGCACCAGCCCAAACTGCGGCGGCTGGAACAGCGACCGCGCCGCAGGCGCGCCCTTTTCCGCATCGCTCACGCGCGCCGCAAAATGCGCCTGGGCTTCGGTAACGCCATAATCATCCTCGATCTTGTAGGACATCTGCAGCGAGCCACGCGCGAGCCGGTCGGGATCCTTCGCGAGCGCAATGGTCGGCGCGCGATCGAAAACGGCGGTGAACTTCCATTGCGGCTGGCCGGACGGCGCGCGAACATGCACCGTGCCGTCACCTGCGATGGTGAAGTGCTTCTCGTTGGTCCCCTTGGGCGCCCGCTCGGTCGGCGCGACTTCGCTGACGCCGCCAGCGGACACGACATCAAGAGTTCCGCCTGAGGAACGCACGATCAGCGTCGAGCCCACCGGCACCGGCAGCGGGCCGGAGGCGGGAACAGTAGCCTCCTTGCCGGCGGCGGACAAAATGATCGGCGGCTTGCCGGTGTAAACCGGCGGGCTCACCCAGGCGTCAACGCGGACATTGACCGGCGACAGCACGCCGTTCCAGTCGAACGCCGCCGCAATCCGCATCAGCCGCTCGTCGCCGGCTGCGACATAGCAGGCGACCAACATCACGCCCACCAGCGCGCGCAGCGCCCAGGGGTCGTGGATCCGCAGCCGAGGTGACGGCAGGCCAGCACGAATGCGTTTCAGCGACGCCAGCGTGCGCTCGCGCTGCGCCTGCCACAGCACGAGTGCGACCGGATCCTGCGAGCTCAGTGTATCGGTCAGGGTGGTCGCCGGCCGATGGCTCAGGCCCGAGCCGCGATCCAGCCTGCTCAATCCCTGTTCGCGGCTGGGCCAGCGGAACCAGACCAGCGGCCAGATCGCCCAGAGCGATGCGAGCACGAACAGGCACAGCCCGATCGCGCGCCCAAGAAACGGTACGGCCAGCCAGAGCCCGGCCCAGGACACCACCAGAAACAGTCCGATGATGGTCAAAAGCCGCGCGAGAATAGGCCAGGCCCGTTCCCACGCGATCGCATATCTGGCTCGCTGCAGGGCCTGCGCCAGCTT
>Ga0306925_10005288_pt1 | contig 11824 bp, 10 predicted proteins | sample flu12Cox44000176_FD_203755 | JGI IMG/M metagenome (GOLD analysis project Ga0306925, IMG submission 203755) | Lab enrichment of tropical soil microbial communities from Luquillo Experimental Forest, Puerto Rico - flux8day.12C.oxic.44.000.176 (v2)... | ecosystem: Environmental > Terrestrial >...
CTCCCACCGTCACGATCACATCGACCTTGAGTCGAACGAACTCGGCTGCAATCTCGTCCAAGCGTTCCGGCTGTCCTTCCGCCCAGCGGTACTCGATTGCGACCGTCCGCCCCTCGATCCAGCCGAACTCGCGCAGCCGCTGTGCGAACGCGGCGACCCATTGGCTCCAGGCCGAAGCCGTACCCGGGCCCAGGAAGCCAATCGTCGGCAGCTTGCCCGCCGGCTGCGCGTGCGCCCCGAGCGGCCAATCAGCCGTTGCACCAGCAATGAGCGTGATGAAGTCGCGCCGCCTCATGGGGTTTTCCCAAGGCCAGGATTACGGACTGACTATAGCAGGCCTGGAGTGGGTCGGGGCCGTGCATCGCAGCAAAAGCCCCCCGCTCATGTCCGCTATGGATCATAAGCGGCACAGCCAATTAGAGCGAGGCGGCGGCGCATGTCCGCTTTCGCTCCAATAGCGGACATGTCATGCGCAGCAGCAGAACGCCGCTTTGTGCGAAAAGCCGGCATATGCAACGCAGCAAATAACGTCTTTACTCGATCACCTCGTCGGCGCGGGCCGATAGGTTCGGCGGCACTTCTCTCGGACGTTCGCATCATGGCGGGTTAACGCTTGCGGACGAGCGTCGAGGAGGTGATCGCCACCAACGCCGCAAAGGTCAGAGCGGCGTTGACGGCGTGCGAATACTCCCACTGGCGCCGCACTGCTTCGAAGTCTGATGGCGCGACCGTCCACTGGTTGCTGGCCACGTTCATCGGGTAGGTGAACGCCCAAAAGATTCCCTGTGTCGCGGCCAGGCAGAGGAACGCAACAAGGGAGAGGAGAAAAGCCGTGCGATCGCGGCGCACCATGAAGGTGTGCAGCAAGGTAAGCAGGAGCGCCGCGACGATCGTGACACCGAAAGAGGACCACCCCGCATAGATCTTCTGCACGGTCATATATTCGGATTGCGACATAGCCATCTTGTTGGCGAGTTCAAAAAAATGCGCACCTCCTGGCACCAGGTAGATCGCAATGCTCACCACCGCGAACAAACCCAAACATTTGAGGAACATGTTTCCTCCCGAATCGATGCGACAAGCCAACATTGATTACCAAACGAACGGCGCGAGGCGATACTTCACCTTTGTTTGATACTCCGCATAGCCGGAAGTTTCTGTCTCAGGAATCGCTCCTCGTCGAGCAGCCTCCAGATCAGGACCGGCAGTATGACGAGAAGGACGAAGAGTCCCCACCACGAGCCGAGCGCGAGCGGTACGCCGACCAGCATCACGAGTGCTGCGGCATACATCGGATGCCGCACGAGCGCATAGGGGCCCGTCGAAATCACCGTTTGGCCTTCGGCAATCTGAATCGTGGAGGCGCCGTAGCTGTTTTCCCTCAACACGAAGAAGGTGAACAGGAATCCGAGGGCGATCAGGGCATCTCCCAGCAGCGACACCGATGCCAGCACCGGTGACCATCCGAACCGATGATCGAGTGCGGGAAAGACCAGCATTGCGACGAATCCGATCATCGCGAATGCCATAATAATCTTCTGCGCTGGTTCTTTCTCCGCTCGCGGTCCCACATGCATGCGACGTTCGAGCAGTTTCGGATCATGGATTGCGAGGTAGATGCCGGTGGCCCCCGATGCGCATACGAACACAGCCATGAAAAGCCATGCCTGCCAATAATCGAGAGTTCCGGCAGGAACGAAAAGGAGCGCCGCCAACGCCAGAATGCCAAAGAGTGACGACCGTAGTGCGCCTCTGGTGACGTCATTCATTTCGCGATTTTAGCACCTGTTCTCTTGCCTCGGTCGCGTCCATGACATTGGTCGAGCCTGCAATCGACAACGCTCCTGGGATGTAGCCGGCATCGAGCCCCGCGGCGCATCAGAGTCTCCCGTCGTGATGAATCCCGGTCGCTGTCAGGACCAGGCCGGGCACCCCGCCGCAGAGCTTGCAAGCGCGTGTCAGGATGCCTGGTCTAGGCCGGCACCACCGGCACCTTGTCCTTGCGCAACGCGCGAATGAACGTCGGATCGCTGTGCAGATGCGCCGTTACGAGTTCCGGCGGCGTGAATGCCAGCCACTGATCCAGCGATACATCGGCGTAATAGTCGCTCTTGAAGATTTCCAGAAACCGAAGCGTCGTGTTGCCGGTGTTCTCGATGTAGTGCCCCATCGCGAAAGGCACGAAGCCCACGTCGTTGGCTTCGAAATCGAAGGTGCGAGCCTGGCCCGAGGCGCCGAACACGCCCATGCGCGCCCGCCCCTCGATGTAGTATTGCCACTCGTCCGTATTCGGGTGCCAATGCAGCTCGCGCATGGCGCCCGGTTCAACCTCGACCAGCGCCGCGGCGATCGTCCGCGAGGCGGGAAAAACCTTGCTGTCGGTGATGCGCACCGTTCCGCTTTTCGTCTTGATCGGGGTCTGCGCCATCATGCGGTGACTGAAGCGCCGCGGCACTTCCGTCGCCCCGGCAATCTTGTCGGAGGCGAGCGGTCCGGGTATTGGCGCGGGAAAGATGTAGAGCTGACTCGGATCCGGGACATTGGCAAAGGCCGAAGCCGGCACGCCGAAGTTTTTGGCCAGGACTTCCGGCGGTGTGTGCTTGATCCAGTCGCCGAGCAGGAACGTGTTGTCCTCGTCGAAATCACCGTCATCGAATACGAGCAGGAACTCCGCGCCGTCCGGCCCCAGTCCCTGGATCGAGTGAGGAATGCCGGATGGAAAATACCAAAGATCGCCGACACCCACGTCGTCGACGAAATTGCGGCCGTCGTTGTCGACTGCGGTAATGCGCGCGGTCCCGTAAAGCATATAGGCCCATTCGGCGGCCTTGTGCCAATGCAACTCGCGCACGCCGCCGGCATTGAGGCGCATGTTCACGCCGGCAATGTTCTTCGAAATGCCGAGCTCGCGTTGCGTGACTTGCCGCGTCCAGCCCCCCGACTCGAGCCTGATATGCGAGTCGTCGAACGAAAACCGCAGGTTCGGCAGGGTGCCGTGGTCGGTGGCCGGCGGCGAGATCAGGTCCGGATTCTGCCGTGCCCGGGCGGGATTCTTCGGACCGGGATTTGTCCCGCCGCGGCCCGGGCGTCTGGGTTCGGGCATGGGCTCGACGTTCTGCGCATCGGCCAGGGTCGCCGCCGTGAGCAAGCTGCCGGCCGCGGCGACGCCCAGCATGTTTCGACGCGAAATCGAATTTGAGACGACAGTCATGATACCTTCTCCTTCGCCACAAAAGCTCGAACCGGCGACCATCATGCCGTTCTTGGAAATTCCGCGCCAGCAGGAATCAAACGATCTGATTGCGTAATTGGAATGCAAATAACCTGGTGTCCCGATTCCGAAGTTCGCACGTGCTTCCGGCACACTCGGATGCGAACTGCGCGCGCGCGTGATGATGAACGGCAGTTAAGGCCGGATGCGGCCTCGCTGGGGCGTCTGTAGCACCACTGCCACGCTTAGGTACCCAACCTGGTACCGAACCATCATAACTGAGGCCGACGAATGCTCTGATTACGGTTGCTGTCACTTACCGACATTGAAACAAATTCTGTCGCAATGATCGCTCAGTTAATCCCGTACTTCTTGTATTCCTCGACAACATTGGCCCTGATGGCTTTGGCGGCAGCGATATCGGCTTCCGCTCCTGCATTGTCGCCCTTGCGCTTCTTGGCGACGCCCCGGCCGTAAAGCGAACCGGCGAGCTTGGGGTTGATCTTGAGGGCCGCGTCGTAGTCGGCAATGGATTTATCGAGCTGTCCCAGCTTGAGATACACGAAGGCGCGGCTATCGAGGATATCGGCGTCGTCCGGCTTGAGCTTCACCCCCTCGTTACAGTCCGCCATCGCGGGCTCCAGCCGGTCGAGGATGGCCCGGTCCCAACAGCGGTAGTTCCACCAGTTGGCGCTCGACGGCTGCAGGCCGATCAGCAGGTCATAGCCCTCGATGGCGCGGTCGTTATCGCCCTTGGTGCGGTAGATCTCACCGCGATCGTTATAATAGATCGCATTTTTTGGATCGAGCCTGATCGCATCGCTGTAGTCCGCGATAGCATGGTCGTGATCGCGCTTGGCCGCGTAGACGTCGCCGCGATTGTCGTAGGCGATGGCGTATTTGGGGTCGAGCCGGATCGCATCGTTAAAGTCGGCAATGGCGCGGTCGTAGTCACCCTTTTGCTTGTAGCCGAGGCCACGGTTGTTGTAGGCGGTGGCGTATTTGGGGTTGAGCCGAATCGCCTCGCTGTAGTCGGCGATGGCGCGGTCGTAGTCTTTCTTGTCGTAATAGACGTTGGCGCGGCCGTTGTACGGCAATGCCTCTCGCGCATCGAGCCTTATCGCCTCGTTGTAATCGGAGAGCGCGGTATCGATGTCGCCTTTGGCGCGATAGGCATTGCCGCGGCCATTATGCGGCGACGCGTACTTGGGATCGATGCGGATCGAGTCGCTGTAGTCGGCAATCGCGCGATCGTATTCGCGCTTGTCGAAATAGGCGTTGCCACGCCCGTTGTACGGCAGCGCATCGCGTGGATCGAGCTTGATTGCTTGGTCGTAATTCGGGATGGCGCGATCGTTGTCGTGCTTGTCGCGCCAGGCGTTGCCGCGGCCGTTGTAAGGAGCGGCGTACTTTGGATCGAGCTTGATTGCTTGGTCGTAATCCGCGATGGCGCGGTCGGGATTGCCCTTGGCGCGCCAGGCGTTGCCACGGCCGTTGTAAGGATGGGCATACTTTGGATCGAGCTTGATTGCTTGGTCGTAGTCCGCGATGGCGCGGTCGTCGTCGCCCTTGTTGCGATAGCCGTTGCCGCGGTTATTGAAGGCGATCGAGAGATTCTTGTCCGTTTCCTTGCCGGATTGGATGACTGTGGTGCACCCGCTGATCTGAAGGTCGGGCGCGGCGCGCTCCTTGTTGACGCACCGAGTCCATGCCTGCGACTGCTGGGCGCTGGCGCGGTCCCCCGCGAGGACACCCGCGGCAAGAAAAGCCGCAATTACCCATCCCCTTTTCATGGCCTACCTGTTCCGGCTCTGGAGCCTTGGCGATGTGTTGCGGTCAAATAGGTGAGCGAGCCATTTTTTTGGAATGACCGCCCGCCGCACGGCACCGCTATGACCCTCTCTGGCAGCTCAATTATCAGACTACCTCAGGGCGTTTGGCCACGGAAGGCTCATGTCGGGCCCCCATAGCATCATTTCGCCGCCGCGCAAAATTGGGTCGGTTGGCGGCGGGGACGTTGCGGCGACTTGAAAATAGGAATTGTCCTGGCTTCTTGTTCGCACCCGTTATGTACTCGCCGATCGCCTTGTCTGCTCTATCAATTCCAACCTGACCGGCTGGCCAGTCTTCTTTTGGCGCACCATCGCGCGCTCACCCCTGCCACGCCGTCAAATGAGCAGTACCTTGTGCATCACAGCAAATTGACTGCCAGAGTCCGGTTGGGCTCATTCGCGTCAAAAGGCGCTTAAGAGGCGGCCGGGCTGATTTCCGAACGCCTCGAAAGCGGACGTGACTTTTCAGCAGCGGTTTGTGCCACTGACCCGGCCGCACGCTGCTCGGGTCGAGTGGCCCAGCCGAAAGCTATTAATTGCTCTCCTCGGCGCGAGCGGGGCCGTCAGTGGCAATAGGGGCCATACGGCATGCCATTACTGTCGTACTGCATCGTATCGTACCCGCAGGTTCGAGTCCTCCCGGTCATGCGCCTGTCGAAGGAAGGCGCAACCGTCGTCGTTTCTTGCCGATCTCGGTTTCCCTTTTTGCCTTTCTTGGCATCAGCGGGTGCGACGGCAAACGCGGTCACCAGGATGGTCGCGGCGGCAATCGTAGCTAGAGCTTTGCGCAGCATTTCAGCCTCCGATGAGCCTCTTGAATGACGGCTGCCGCATCATTCCGTATCTCTCCGAACCAGTGGTCAGGAAAACCGATGCGACGCACTCGATCAGCAGGTCACGGCAGCCGTGCCCGCGTATCTGCGACACCTAGATTTCTCCACAATCGAGATCTTGCTTTGATCGCACTGGCAATCATTTCAATAGCTTAGGTACTTCGTCCGGTGCAGAAAACTGGTTTTGCCCTCTGACCAGGAGTTGTTACGATATCTCGTTCGCGAGCGGGGGCTCAAATGCATTCCATTGATACGTTACCCTGGCATGCTCCTGGTCGTCCCGATTGCACTGCTGAGGACACCCTTCTGGACGGAATCAAGCGAACAACTCATCAAATTGGTCCTGTCGGGGCTCGCGCCACCATACCAGCGCAGGTGTGGATTGTTGGCACCGTGGTCGTGTTCCTTGTTTCATTTGCAGCCGGTCGCTGGCTGCCTGATCTAATAACGAATGCCCGTGAGAATGTTTCCAAGCCCGCAGCAGAGATCTCAACATCAACCTCCATAATTAGAAAGGTGTCGCTCGAACAGTCCGAAGATGATCGCGGTGTAACTCCCAAGCCCCTCATTCCGATAGTCATCCGGCGAAGTACGCCACCCGCTGCAGAGATGTCCGATTTGCAGCCTCGGACTGAACTAGCCCTGGGCACAGCCCCAGAATCAGCCGACACGGTTAAAACCCCGCAACAGCTCGATCTTCGTGAAGTCGAAGATGTCAAGCGTGTCCAACAACGACTCATTGACCTCGAATTTTTATTCGGCGTAGCCGATGGGAGATGGGGGCCGCGTTCGCGTCAAGCGTTGCAAGAGTTCAAGGCAGCCAACGGTATTGGCGACACCGACACCTGGGACGAAGCGACACAAGAACGTTTGCTTACAGCACCGGATGCCAAGGCTGCCAAGACATCTGACATCAGTTTCGTTGGCACATGGGGCGTTGACGTTGCTGAATGTGGTAAGTCGCCTGTCAAGATGACCGCGCGCCGAGCCGCCGATACTTCCGGCACCGCATGTGAATTTCGTTCAACTCAGCGGGAAAGTTCGAACGTGTGGCGAGTGCGCGCTCTGTGCACTAACGAAGGCGAACACTGGAACGCAAACATTCGATTTACACTCTCCGGGAGTAAGTTAACCTGGTCGAGCGAACTTGGCACAGCGACCTACGTGCGATGCCCGAGCTGAGTGGGCGGCGCTGATCGCTGCATGACTAGCGCCGGCACCAGGTCGTCGATCTGCTCGATGCCGGCGTGGAAACCTCCTGGGACAATCGCGAGATTCTGGCCTTCGACGAAGCCGCGCAGGCGTAACTCGTCGAGGAAGGCGATGATCGCCGGCGCATCTCGTGCAACGGGGAGAAAGAAACCAACACGATAGACCGGGCCCGGTTGCTGCGCGCGCGACGCGAGCGGCCAAGCGGCAGGGGATGAGTGGCGCGCCGAGGCAAACTCCTCCACAGCGACGTGCTTTGCAGCTTTCCTCTCGGGTGAGCTTCATTTCGTTGTTGAAAGAATATCTTGCCGCCCGGTGTCACATATCTGTCGCCAAGTGGGTGGACTTTGCCTACGGCTGACAAGACCGCATTTCAGGAGCATTCCATGATCCGCATTCGCAATGGCTTCACGCGGCGAAAATTGCTCACCACCGCGGCATCCGGCGGCGCGCTTTCCGCGCTCGGATCGCTGGCCAAGCCCTATCTGAGCTTCGCCGCCGACCGGCCGTCGGTCAGCCACGGCGTGCAGTCCGGCGATGTTTCGACCGATTCCGGCATGGTCTGGGCGCGCGCCGATCGCCCGGCCCGCATGCTGGTCGAGATCGCCACCACCGACAGCTTCAAGGACATCCGGCACGGCGTGTTCGTCGATGCACTGCCGGAAACCGACCTTACCGCCAAGGCGTTGATCGACGGCCTCCCGGCCGGACAGGACATCTTCTATCGCATCCGCTTCCAGGACCTGTCGTCACCGACCGCGGTGGGTGAGCCGGTCGTCGGTCGCTTCCGCACTGCGCCGGCGGATCGGCGGGCGATTTCCTTCGTGTGGTCGGGCGATACCGCCGGCCAGGGCTGGGGCATCGACGAGGCGCGCGGCGGCATGCGCACCTACGCCGTGATGCAAAGGAACCGGCCCGATTTCTTCATCCACAACGGCGACAACGTCTACGCCGACGGCCCGATCGCCGCCGAGCAGAAGCTGCCAGGCGGCGGCGTCTGGAAGAATATCGTCACCGAGGAGAAGTCGAAGCCCGCGGAAACGCTGGCCGAGTTTCGCGGCAACTACAAATACAACCTGCTCGACCGCAACCTGCGCGCGTTCAATGCCGAGGTTCCGATCTTCAGCCAGTGGGACGACCACGAGGTCACCAACAATTGGTGGCCCGGCGAAATGCTCACCCGCGCCGAGCATCAGCGCAAGAAATACGTCGAGCAGAACGCATTGCTGCTCGCCGCGCGCGCCAACCGTGCGTTTCACGAATACATGCCGACGCGGCAGGCGATCGCCGAGCAGGGCCGCGTCTACCGCCAGATTTCCTACGGTCCGCTGCTCGACATCTTCATGCTCGACATGCGCAGCTACCGTGGCGCGAACGGCGAAAACCGCCAGGAGTCCTACGGACCCGACGCGTATTTTCTCGGACCGGCGCAGGTCGGTTGGCTCAAGCGCGCGCTCCTGAACTCGCGCGCGACCTGGAAAATCATCGCCGCCGACATGCCGCTCGGGCTGATCGTGCAATACGACGTGGACCGCAAATGGGGGAGCGAAGCGGTTGCCCAGGGCGACGGTCCGGCGCTCGGCCGCGAGCTGGAAATCGCCGACCTCCTGTCCTTCATCAAGCACGCCGGAATTCGCAACACCGTGTGGCTCACCGCCGACGTGCATTACACGGCGGCGCATTACTACGACCCGAACAAGGCGGTGTTTCAGGATTTCGAGCCGTTCTGGGAATTCGTCTCCGGCCCGATCCATGCCGGCTCTTTCGGACCGAATGAGCTGGACAACACCTTTGGTCCGCAACTGCGCTACATCAAGGCGCCAAGCAAGGAGCAGGGGCAAAACGTTCCGCCCAGCGAAGGCCTGCAGTTCTTCGGCCGGGTCGACATCGAGGGCGAAGTGATGACCGTCACGCTCAAGGATGTCGAGGACCGCGCGCTCTGGTCCACCAAGCTCGAGGCGCGGCTGGGCTGATGCCGTGACCACGATGCTGTCGTCCCCGCGCCGGGCACCCACGAAAATCGCCGACGCGAGACCATCCCGTTTGCGCTGCTTTGCCCGGCGATTTTGGTGGGGACCCGGACAGCGGGGACCCAGTAAACCACTGGCCGCGCGATTTGCGAGGCCGTCAACCCGACATTGCTCAGTGGTTACTGGATTCCGGCTCTCGCTCGCCATAGCGCGTCGAAGACGCGCGTAACCGCGCTTTAGGCTCGCTCGGCCGGAATGACAACGGCGGTACTGCGCGTAGAGCAGAACCGCGGGTGCTGGTAGCATCGGCCGGCCCGTCGTGGGCGGCATGGATCCAAATGGTCGGAGGCTCACATGGCGAAAAAGCAGGCGGAAGCCGTCTATAAGATCGTCGAGGTTGTCGGCGTCAGTCCGACGTCGTGGGAGGAAGCGGGTCGCAACGCCGTGGAAACGGCGGCCGGTTCGCTGCGCGATTTGCGCGTTGCCGAAGTGACGAAAATGGACATGAGGGTGGAGGACGGCAAGGTCGCAGCGTTTCGCACGCGCGTATCGCTCTCCTTCAAATACGAAGCCTGAGGTCGCGCTCGCAGACTGCGGGCTTACGTTCGGATAGCCCCGGATTCACCCGCATTTTCTCGCGATCAAGGCAGAGGACGGCCGACCATCTGAACTCTTGAGCGGGATTCGGGTCGTTCATGTCGACCAGCTAACGCTGGATTCGGCGCGGGCCCCGGCCGGTCGTGTCCGAAGATGGCTGCCCGCGATGGCATTCTTCGGCACCGCCTTCTACCAGCTCTACAAATTTCTTTTCTAGGCCACATTTGTAGGAAATGATCATCCCTGCTTCCGCTGCCGCGAGACAGCGGAATGCTATGGACGGCGATCAGTTTGGAGTACGACGTCTATGAGCAACACGAGCAAGTCAGCGAACGCGAGGCGCCTGCAATACGGAGCCCTGCCTTACCGGAGGGCCAACGGGCATCGGGCAGAGTTCATGCTCGTGACCTCGCGGGAAACGCGCCGCTGGATCATCCCGAAAGGCTGGCCGAAACAGGGCAAATCGCCGCATCGCTCCGCCGCGCGCGAGGCGTTCGAGGAGGCGGGCGTGCTTGGCGCCGTCGGCAGGCGAGCGGTCGGCTCATTCTCCTACGAGAAGCGCATGAAAAACGGCAGATCGGTCGAGTGCGAGGTGCGCGTCTTCCCGCTCGAGGTGAAGCGCCAGAGGAAGCAATGGCCGGAGAAGCAGGAGCGCCGGGTTCAATGGCTCTCGGCGGCAAAAGCGGCGGAAAAGGTGAAGGACCCGCTGCTGGGCAAGATGATACAACGCCTGGCGCGCAAATACCCCTGAGCCCTGCCGCCCCGCTCCCCGCCCCCGCTCACCCCGCCTTGGCGAACTTGTCGTCGAGCGCGTAGCCGGAGCCGCGCACGGTGCGGATCGGATCGTTCGCGTAGCCGCGGTTGAGCGCCTTGCGCAGCCGGCCCACATGCACGTCGACGGTTCGCTCGTCGATATAGACCTCGCTGCCCCACACCCCATCGAGCAGCTGCTCGCGCGAGAACACGCGCCCGGGCCGCTCCATCAAAAATTCCAGCAGCCGGTATTCCGTCGGCCCGAGCTCGATCGCCTGCCCGGCGCGCGACACGCGCTTCTTCTCGCGGTCGACCTCGAGGTCGCCGAAGGCGAGCACGTCGGCGAGGCGCTCGGGCGCCGCGCGCCGCAACAGCGCGTGCACGCGCGCGCTCAGCTCCGGCACCGAGAACGGCTTGACCACGTAGTCGTCGGCGCCGGTGGAAAGCCCGCGCACCCGCTCGCTCTCCTCGCCGCGGGCGGTGAGCATGATGATCGGCAGGAGCTTGGTCTCGGGCCGCCCGCGCAGCCGCCGGCACAGCTCGATGCCGGAAAGCCCGGGCAGCATCCAATCGAGAATGACGAGGTCGGGCAGGCGCTCCTTGAGCAGCACGTCGGCCTCGTCGCCGCGCATCACCGTCTCGACCCGATAGCCTTCCGCTTCGAGGTTGTAGCGCAACAGCAGCGCCAGCGCCTCCTCGTCTTCCACGATCAGGATGGTGGCCTTCATGCTCGGCTGCTTAGAGTACGTCCGCTTCTGTTTGATGCACCACGGCGCCGCACACTCGGTGCGCTGCCCTCCCCCTTGTGGGCGAGGGAGCAAACCGAGATCGCGGCTCGTTTTGCCGCCGACATGTTCTGCATCATTTCCTCCCCGTCAGCGCGGCGAAGCTCGTGGTGTCGCCCTTCGGCCGCTCGTCGGCGAGCGGATGTCCCTCGACCATGTAATAGACGGTTTCCGCGATGTTGGTGGCGTGATCGCCGATGCGCTCGATGTTCTTGGCGCAGAACATGAGATGGATGCAGAAGGTGATGTTGCGCGGGTCTTCCATCATGTAGGTCAGGAGCTCGCGAAACAGCGAGGTGCACATGGCATCGACCTCCTCGTCGCCGTTCCACACGGCGAGCGCCTTCTTGAGGTCATGGCCGGCATAGCTGTCGAGCACCTCTTTGAGCTGCGCGAGAACCAGGCCGCCCATGTGCTCGATCCCGCGCAACAGCTTGGTCGGATGGAACTCGCCGTCGAGCGCAATGACGCGCTTGCCGTTGTTCTTGGCCATGTCGCCGATGCGCTCGAGGTCGTTGGCAACGCGCAGCGCGCCGACGATCTCGCGCAGATCGACCGCCATCGGCTGGCGCCGGGCGATCGTCAGCACCGCCTTTTCCTCGATCTCGTGCTGCCGCGCGTCGATACCGGCATC
>Ga0306925_10005289_pt1 | contig 11824 bp, 15 predicted proteins | sample flu12Cox44000176_FD_203755 | JGI IMG/M metagenome (GOLD analysis project Ga0306925, IMG submission 203755) | Lab enrichment of tropical soil microbial communities from Luquillo Experimental Forest, Puerto Rico - flux8day.12C.oxic.44.000.176 (v2)... | ecosystem: Environmental > Terrestrial >...
AATCAGGTTTCCGACACCGGCTGCCGGGAGCAGATCCTGGGACGGGAACAGCCGGTCATAACTGGCCAGGTTCACCTTCCCGCGAATCGCCATCGCCTCACGCAGCAGGCCGGTGCCCAGCCGGCGCGCAGTCTCCGCCGGCACTGGCGCGGTGAAGAAAACCCACGCGTGCATACCCACGCCAGAACGCGACACCTCCAGCGCCACCGGCACTCCGAACGCCCGCCCCGCCTTGACGTACATCAGCGCCTCGGTCAGCGCGTCCTGCCCGTCGAAGTCAGCGGCCAGCCACCAGCACCTGTCGCCGTCCAGCAGCGGATAAACGCCGACGTGCACATCGCCTTTCAGATGAGCAGCCAGTACATCCGTGGTCAGCGGCAGGTAGTCCCGCTTCTCATGCGGGGTCCCGCGCTGCCACCCGCCGCGCACCGCCGGGAGCCAGCCCTTCCAGCCAGTACGGGAGTTCTCGATCCGGGCGGCGTAGATGTCGGTGCGCGCCGCGAACAGCGCCCGGAAGAACGCCACCTTCGCGTCATTGGGCGAGTCTTTATGGACCGGTCCAGGTGGCGCATCGAAGAAGCCGGCCTGCGCCGGACCGGGCGGGGCGGCCTGCCGCGGGCTTAGCTCCAGCATCTTCAGCAGGCGCGCGTTCTCCGTCCGCAGCCGCGCCAGCTCCGCGGCCACAGCTGCGGGAATCTCAGTCACACACGTACCATATGCATCCGCGGCCATGTAGCTCATGCCGGAGCGCCAGGCGGCAGCCGGGCCACGCACGGAGGCCATTCCGGCGGCGGCCCGCTAAGGGGATTCGAACCCCTGACCTTCTGCATGCCATGCAGCACGGTTTCGTCTGACGGAGTCGCGCTGGGTCCGGTTACCGCAGTCCAGAGCGGGTTTGGTGTCTGGAGACGTCTGGCCTGGTCTGGCCAAATCTGGGGGCGTTGGCACTTAGTCTGGTCCTGGTTTTCCGGACCTTCCATCAATGGACATCCAAGCACGACGGTCCGAATCACCGACGACACGATGACTCTGGAGGTCGGCGAGCTCGTCGCGGCCAGGTGCTGGGCTGAGGTCACGGTGATGGTCAGGACCGTCCGGCTCTTACTTCCCGACCCGTCACCGGAATGCGACGGTGAGCCTGACGTTGTCCATGCAGTAGATGAATACGGGGAGATACCGGTGACAGCGCTAGCGCTGGCGGGCTGTCACCGCGGTGTAACGGCCATGCTCGTAGCCTCTGACCGGACCTGGAAACGCGGTGGTCGCGTGGGCGTACACCACGGGAAGTAAGGGCCGGTAGAAGTTCAGCCGGCAGGCCGGCGACGTCACGTTACGGCTGTCCATAGCGTCATAAGTACCAGGGGGGCATACCTGTCAGGGGGCTGAGATGCGGCTAGCGATCTACCACAGAACCACCACAGCGGTCCGGGCCGAGGCCTTGTTCGTGTCGGCGGTGCAGTGTTCCGATGAACCCAGCGGGGATCAGGTCCGCTCGGCCATCGCCGCGGCCGTGCGTGCCTACGGTGAGCGTGGGTGCGCCGAGCGGGTGGCCCAGGAGTTCGGCGATCATCCGGAGACCGCGGTCTGGCGGATGCGCTGGGCTCGTGCGGCGGCCGGCGAGGCGTTCGGCTGGCCGGAGCCCGCGCCGGACGGTACCGGGGGACGGCCGGGACTGCCTGTTACCGGCTCCCGGGCCTGGCGGCTGGCAAGCTGATGAAGCGCATCCGTTCCGTCGCGCCGAAGAGCCGGCGGGAACGTCCGTGGCTGGAGGACCTGCCTGCCGACCCGCGAGATCCCGATGTGGTCCGGGCCAAGGCGCTGGCCCGTGCCCGGCCGCCCGGCTCATCCCGGACCGGCCGGGCGCACAAGGAGGCGCTGTGACGATCCGCATGGCGCCAGGCCTCGCGTATCGCGCCGGTTACGGCCCCGGCCGATGAGAGCCGGCACAGCCAGCGCGGCGGGTGCCAGGTGCGGTCGCCGGGCAGGGCCATGGCGGAGGGGAGCAGCACGCCGCGGACACCGCGGCGCCGGGCCGGGCATCCGCCCGGCCGGTAACGACTGCTGCCAGGCTCGCCCACCCGGGCGAGCCCAAGGGCTTCCATATAAGGGGAACAGCTAACCACCAGCCGAGAGCCCGGGAGAAGCAGGGACCGAGGCATGCGGTACAGCTGCGCGCGCTTCGCGGCAAAAGCGGGCGGTCCGCGCCTGTGACGAGAGCCGCCGAGGTGGGCGAGATTCGCCGGGGCAGGCTAGGCGCGCCTGCCTCGTGAACTGGTGGACTGTCGGTTCGTGGTGATGGCCGGGCCGCGCGCCGTGCGGCTGTGGGTTCCCGGCAGTGGCAGCGGCCGGTTGTCAACGATGCGTTTCATCACCATCGTCGAGGTGATGCGCTGGACGCCCGGCAAGGTGGCCAGCTTCTGGTCCCGCAGCGCCGCGTAGTCGTTCAGGTCTGTCGCGACGACGCGCATCAGGTAGTCGGGGTCGCCGAACAGCCGTTCCGCGTGCCGGATCTGCGGTACCGCGGCGAGCGCGGCTTCGAAGGCGGCCACGGTGTCGGCGTCCCCGCGATCCAGCGTGACGCTGACCAGGGTTTCGAAGCCGAGGCCGACGGCGGCTGGGTTCAGCACGGCGCGATAGCCGGTGATGACGCCGGTGCGTTCCAGTTCGCGCAGCCGCCGGTGACAGGGCGCAGGGGTGAGCCGGACCCTGTCGGCCAGCTCCGTTACTGTCAGGCGGCCGTTCTCCTGAAGCTCAGCAAGAATCTTGCGGTCAATATCGTCCACACTTATAGAATATTTCAACATCACACTGATTATATGGGATGTTCGCAAAAGTTTTCGGCTGTTCCCGCAATAGACTTTCGTTGCGAAGCTGCCCACCCTGCCGAGCGACAGGGGATCCCCGATGCGCGCCGTTTTCAGCTTGCTGCCCCTCGTGGCCGCGATCCTTGCCGTGCCGCAGTTCCTGCCCCAACTGGCACGCCTGGCGCGCACCGGGCAGACGGCCGGGGTGTCCTGGTCGTGGGCAGCGCTGACGAGCATCAACAACGCCGCCTGGGCCGGCTACTTCGCGCTGTCGGGATTTTGGACCGCGCTCGTGCCCGCCATCTCGGCGACGGTACTCGCTGGCACACTGGCCGTGATGCTCGCCCGCCGCGGGGCCAGGTTCCCGCGCCGCCCCGCAGCGCTCGCACTGGTGTGGGCCGCGCTGCTCATCACCGCTGCCAGCCTGTTCGGCCGCGCGGGCCTGGGCACCGCCCTGACCGCCGCCTTCCTGCTCCAGGTCACGCCCTCGGTCTGGACGGCGTACCGAGCCGATCACACCACAGGCATCTCCACGGGCACCTGGCTGCTCATCTTCGGCGAGCTGCTGTGCTGGGGCGTCTTCGGCATCTACCACGCTGACCCACGGCTCATCGTTCTCGGCGCGACCGGCGTCGCGGCCAGCCTGCTCATCCTCGCCCGGGTGGCCAGGCCACCCGCGCCCCGCGCCCGGGCAACTGAGATCACGCAGGTGCCGTGACGGCATCCGCCACATCCAGTCACCCCTCGGGCCTGCGATGCCCGGCCGGTGACGGGCGGGAGAATAGCCGTCATGCAACTGGCCGAGAAGGTACTCGTCCACCAAGTCCATCCCGCCAAGATCAGCGCGGATGTCACGGCCTCGATAGTGTCCAGCACGCTGCTCTGGCACGGACGGCCCAAGGCCGCGCTCGCGGTCCGCATCATGCTGCCCGCGGCCGGCTCGCTCGCCGTGCTGACGCTGGCCGACCTTGATGCGCTCGCCCAGACCGCACCGGGACGGTACGTGCTCGCGCACATGCCGCCGTCAGCCCAGGCGGTCCGGCTGGCCGGTGATGCCGTGATGGGGCTCGGCGCTCGCCGGCGCAAGGTGCCGCTCCTGCTTGCCGGCGCGGCCCTCATTGCGGCCGGCTGGTCCCACGCGGCCTGGCCGAAAACATCCACACGAGCGTGACGACCGCGACCTGAACGAGCTTTCATCGCGGCATGAGCGTGCACTGGAGGCGCCGACCAGGGTGCGCATCCATACAGCTCACTTGCCGCCAGGTCCAGGCGTGGCGAGCAACGAGGCTCCTTCATGCGCGTACGTAACCGCTGATCGGCGTAGCTATGAAGTCCAGCACCGCGTTAAGCGTGCGCGGGCAGGAGTGCGCTGATAACCCGGGCGGCACGGTCGGGATCGGGATGCTCGCCGGTGATCAGCGCGAGGTAGATGTAGGACTCCATGATGCGGGCCAGCACGTAGGGCAGATCTTCCAGAGGGACTGGGGCGTTCAGGCGCCCGGCTGCGGTTTCCTCGCGGACGAGGTTGCCGATCAGGTCGATCAGCCGCGCTTCGAAATCGGACGCCTTGGTGGTCAGCAGGCGCAGGGCCAGGTCACCCTCGCGGTCGATGAAGCGCTGCATGCCCGGATTGGCGATGACCGCACGCACCGTGCCGGTGAAGACTGCGGCGGCTGGTGACTGACCGGCCACCGCGGGCTCGCCGGGATGGCAGTGGGCCGACTGCAGCCGGGTGATGGTCGGGTCGATCAGCGACCAGAGAATCTCGGTCAGCAGCTGGTCCCGGGAGCCGACCCAGCGGTACAGGGTGGCCCGGTCCACCGCCAGGCTCCGGGCCAGGGCCTGCATGTCGACGCGTTGGCTGGCGAGGAATGTCCGGCGGGCCTGCCGGAACGCATCGAGCGCGGTCGGCCGAGGGGTCTCGGTGCCGTCGAGCTGGCGCTGCAGCGGCGTGCTGGTGGGGCGCGGGGCGCGGACTGCCATCTGCCCTCCTCCTTTCCGGGTGTCCCCTCGGGCGTCTTGACACACGTCGGCTCCCGGGAGACAGTATGCGACAAGACATCAAAATGTTGCAATGGAGCCACGGATGAGTGAGATGGGACAGCCGGTCGTCCGGCTCAGCAACGGTGCCGTGCGCGGTAAGGCCCAATCCGGCGTGTACGCGTTTCTCGGCATCCCTTATGCAGCGCCTCCGTTCGGCGCTAACCGGATGCGGCCGCCCCAGCCGGCGTGGCCGTTGGAAGGGGAGCGAGACTCAACCGCCTTCGGGCCGACGGTCCCGAAGGGTGACTATCCGCCGCAGTACGCCAAGCTGTTCCCTGAGGTAGTGATCCCCGGGGAGGACTGCCTCAACTTGAACGTGTGGACACCCGACCTTGGCGCGAGCGGGCTGCCCGTGCTCGTGTGGATCCACGGCGGCTCGTTCATGAACGGGTCGTCGTCAGTGGGCGCGTACGACGGCGCGGCCTTCGCACGCGACGGCGTGGTATGCGTGAGCATCAACTACCGGCTGGCCGCGGAGGGCTTCCTGTTCCTGGATGACGGAACCGCCAACCTCGGCCTGCTCGATCAGCTGGCGGCGCTGCGGTGGGTGCAGGACAACATCGCTTCCTTCGGGGGCGATCCGGCGCGCGTCACCGTCGCGGGCGAGTCTGCCGGGGCGATGAGCGTGACGACGCTGCTGTCGATGCCGCTGGCTGAGGGCTTGTTCGCGCAGGCCATCGCGCAGAGCGGGGCCGGAGCCCACACCCTGACCAGCCAGGAAGGCCGAACCGTGGGCGGCTATCTGGCCGAGGCCCTCGGCGTGCCGACGGACCGGGAATCGATCAAGGCCGTGCCCCTGGACAAGCTCGTCCAGGCCGCCTCCGACCTGGTCGTCGAGGTGCAGACAGCTGCGGACCCAGCCAAGTGGGGACAGCTCGCACTGAGCCTCCTGCCATTCGCGCCCGCCGTCGACGGCGCGGTCCTGCCCTCCGCGCCGGTCCCCGCCATCGCGGCCGGCCAGGGGGCAGGCGTTCCGCTGCTGATCGGGTCGAACCGGGACGAGGCACGGCTGTTCCTGGTCGCGCCGGGCACAATCGACGTCATCGACGAGCCAACGCTAGCCGCGGCGGCAGGCGGGTACGGGCTAGCCGGGAACGGCGTGGCCGTGTACCGGGCGAACCGTCCGGGCGGCAGCGCAGGCGACATCCTGGCCGCCCTGATCAGCGACTGGTTCTTCCGTATCCCGGCGATCCGGGTGGCCGAAGCCCGCGGCGCCTCAAGCGCAGCGAGGACCTGGATGTACCGGTTCGACCAGCCTGAGCCGGAGGCCAACCATCAGCTCGGCGCTTGCCACGCGACCGAGATCCCCTTCGTCTTCGACACCATCACCCGTGCGGAGCTACGCCCGCTCATCGGCGACGCGCCCTCGCAGGCGGTCGCGGACCTGGTCCACCGGGTCTGGGTCGACTTCATCACCCACGGGGATCCCGGCTGGGCCGCTTACGACACCGCCAGCCGCACCACCGGCCTGCTCACCGACACGATCCACCCCGTCGATGACCCGGCTGGGGCCGAGCGCGAGCTCTGGGACGGCATCCGCTGACCAACCTGGGCATCAGTCCTGCGCCCACCACGGACGGGCCGACCGCTCATCGGCAGATCCGGGCGTCGGCTAACCGGACTGTGTGCATAGCGGCATACAGATCAACCGTCGGCCCCGGCGCCGTGCCCGCTTGTCGGCCGGATCCATGTCATCAGCAACGTTTACGTGCAGTAGCAGGATGCGGGACGCAGTGCCTCGGGCGTGGACCGGTTCGTGGACCGGGTCGCCGGATAATCCCAGCGCGGAGTGTGGCATGAATGCGATGATCGGTGCCATCAGTGCAGCTAGCGCGTGCGCGGCGGGTGAGCAGGCCCCTCGTAATGCGTAGGTCATCGGTTCGATTCCGATAGGCGGCTCCCACGTCAAAGCCCCTTTCCAAGTAACTGTTCGTGCCGGGGAGGGGCTTTTGCTAACGGGTTTGCTAACAGCGGATTCCTAAGCGGCCTTCACTGCCTGGGCGAAAATGTCCGCGGCGGCGGCCTCGGCCGAGCGGATCACGTGGGCATAGACGCGGAGGGTGATAGCCGGGTCCGCGTGACCCAGGTGAGCGGCCACGACGTGGACCGGGACGCCGGAGAGCAGCAGGGTTGTGGCGTGCAGATGTCGCAGATCGTGTAGGCGCGCGTGGGGGTAGCAGCTCGTTGGCGCAGATGAGCTTGGTCATCAGCGACGTGACGGTATCGGGGTAGATCGGCTCTCCCCATCCGGTCGTGAAGACGTACCCGTCCTTTGTCCCGCGCCAGGAGTCGCCCGCGTGCAGTTGCTCTGCGGTCTGGTCGGCCTTCCGCTGCCGCAGGACGGCCGCTGTCTCGTCATCGATGGAGACGACCCTCGTCCGGCCACTCTTGGTCGTCCCGTTGACGCGCTCGCCTGCGATCACGGCCGTCGAGCCGGTGATGGTGATCTTCTTGCCGTCGGGGTCGACGTCTTTCCAACGCAGATTTAGCAGCTCGCCACGGCGCGCTCCGGTGTACGCGGCAACGTGGAAGAAGGCGAACAGCCGGTGCTGCGTGGCGGTGGCCAGAAACGACCGGAGCTGAGCGATAGTCCAGACGGTTCCGGGCTCTTGGGCCTGAGCGCGTGGCCTCTTGGCCCGCTCCACTGGGTTACTGCCGATGAGTCCATCCACGACGACGGCATCGCGGAACGCCTTCCTGAGCACTGCGTGCAAATGGGTCACAGTGGCCACGGCAAGCGGCTGGCCGTTGCGGCCTCCGCTGGTCAGCAGGTCGCGGTACAGCTTGGTAATGGTGGATGGCCGGACAGCCTGGATTGGCAGGTGCCCGATGCGTGGTGTTGCATAGAGCCGGATGTAGGCCCGGTAGTCGGCCAAGGTCCGCGGCTTGATTTCCATCGCGTGAGCGTCGATCCAGTCATTCAGGTACGCCGCCACGGTGATCCGGTTGCGGTCGACGTACTCGCCATGCCGGGCCTTCACCCGGGCTTCGTCCCTGGCGGCCTTGACGGCCTCCTCGGTGGCGAAGCCGCCCACCCATCGCGGCTTGCTAATCCCTGTCTCGGGATCCTTGACCCGGATCACGTACCACCAGGTGAGGCCGCGCTTCGTAACGCCATCGCGGAGCCGCGGCGTGTTCTTACGGTTGGTTGCGGGCATCAGGCGGCGGTCCTTTCGGCGAGCAGCCTGGAGACGTATTCCTCCAGAGCGATGAGCGGGATGCGCCGTGATCCGTCGATGCGGATCGAGGTGATGGCGCCGCTGACCAGCAGCTCGTAGAGCTTGCTGCGGGAGATGGCCAGTGCCTCAGCGGCCTCGGGGACGGTCATTAGGAGCCGGTCCATGGCACACCTCCCGTCGGCACCAGCAGGTCGATGAGCGGGTGTCCGCGTCCGGCGTAGTGCCAGTCGGTAAGGGTGAGCGTGGTGTCGCTGGTGACGTCCGGTTGCAACCCGACGGCGATGGCGTATTCGCGCTGATGGGCGGCCCGATCGGCGCGCAGCGCGCCGAGAGTAATGGAGTAGGCGCGGCTCTTTGTCGAGAAGTGGCCGCGAAAGCCGAGCATGTGCGCCCACGCGGCGAGACGTAGTTCCTTGAGCTGGGGAAGCTTGCTGAGGCGGAGGCATTCGGCGATGTGGCGGCGCGCGTGCTCGCGTACGGGAAGGTCGGCAATCCGGTCGGCCGGGGTGATGCGACGATCGAGGGCGCCAGTGTATTCGGCGGCTTTGGTGGCGCATTTGGCCACGTAGCCAGCGACCGTAGTGTGAGTGACGTCGCCGGTGGTGGTAACCGGGCGGATATCGAGTTGGCGGCCCCATGCCAGCGTGCGGGGTGGGAGGCCAGGGGCGGCAGGCGTCCTCACGTTGACGGCGACGGCGGCCTGGTCGATGGCGGCGGTGAGTACGGCGCGCGTAGCCCAGGCAGGCGGTGCGGCGGCCGGACCAGCGGGGCCGTCGAGTCGGATGATGGCGTGGAAGCGGACGACGCCACGCCGCTGATACTCGGCGACCTGGGCGTATGAAACCCGGACCTGCGTGGCGAGGGCCTTGCCGGTGAGCCCGGCCTGGCGGGCCAGGGTTCGGCGCAGGGAGATGGTAAACCGGCGCCACAGCTCGGGGGCGTGGGCGTTGAACAGGACTGCGCCCGTGTAGTCGTAGCAGTCCGGACACAGCGGCTCGCCGAGCCGGTGATCATCTCGGGCATGTTTCTCGCCGCACGATAGGCCGATGCCGTGCGGGCAGGTCTTGCCCTTCCTGCGGGGTCGGCAGGCTAGCACCCGGCCGTCTTTCTCGCGCCGGGCGTGGACCGGGCCGAACGAGGGTGCCGTGAGGGTGACGAAGACGCACGGGTGCTCGGCAACGGTGGCTGGGATGCCTTTGCCGCCGCTGAGCCCGGCGCGGATGACCTGGTAGGTGTCAGCGCGGTAGACCTCGGCGCAGGGCGGGCAACGGGAGGCGCGGCGAGTCTTGCAAGCGATCGGCAAGACGCCGCCGGGCTCGTGGCCGGTGGTGTAGCGGTGGATCAGTTCGCCGGTGCCGCCGTCGATGTAGTCGGCGCGGCCGCGCAGCAGAACTGGTTGCAAGCATCCTCCGGTGTGCCGGAGAGTGCCTGCGGGGGCAGGGATTGGCAAGGGCGGTACTCCTCTCGTCGGGGTGGACGAGCGGAGGCATGCTCCAGCCAGGCAGATATGGGCGGGTTTCGCTGATCAGCGGTGCTATGCCGCACGCGGGCCTGGCTAGAGTTGCCTGCCGCTCAGGCGTGTCATGTGGTGGCGTGTGCACCGTGACCCGGGACCCGGTGACTCACCGGCCCGGCATCTGCACGGTCATCCCTCGATGGGGCCGAGGCTCCTACGGCCTCACCACTACAGTATCCATAATACGTGTCTAGTACACAAAGTATCAGTCGGGTTTTGCGGTCAGACGCTTGGACAGGTCGCGCAGCTCAGCGCCGGGCGGATCCTGCATGGTCAGCAGGTCCGAGGTGAGCTGGCGGACCAGGCTGTGCGAACGGACCTGCTCGGGCGTAATGGCCTCGGCCTGGAGTAGCGCGGCGACCGCCTCGCGGACTTGGCGGCGCTGGGAATGCGCGCGGGCCACGTCGACCAGCATCCTGGCCCGTCGCTCGGCCGACAGTCCGCTGGTATCCACCGCGGCGGCAGCCCGCAGCGCGCGGCCCGCATCACCAAGCTCGACGGCGACCGCGATCTCATACAGCCGCACGTTGGCCGGGCCGAACTCGGTGTTGTACTCGTTGTGCCCCTCGCCGAGCCGCCCAGCGACCTGGCTCGCCTGCTCGAGCTGGCCGTAGGCGGTGTCTGGGTCGTTGAGGTGGGCGGCGATGACGGCACGCTGCAAGGTCAGCCCGCCCCACAGCGACATGGCTTGCGGAGTGCCTTGATTGACCATCGGCTGCAAGGCTTCAGCGGCGGTACGGGTGGTCTCCTCGGCTTGGTCGTAGCGCCGGGCGTTGATGAACACGAACACCAGACGGAACGCCCCGGCGGCCACCATCAGCGGGTTGCCTGCCCGGTCGGCGGCGGCCATGGCCCGGTCGGCGGCGATCCATGCGGCGTCCGGCTCGCCGAGTTTCGCCAGCGCGGCGGAGCACGCCTGATAGGTAGCGGCCATCAGCTCGAACACTTCAGCTCGCTGATCCTCGGGAACTGCCCGGGCGGCTGTTTCGAGATCCGGGACCAGGCCACGGAGCAGCTCGCTCAGTTCGGTGTAACGCCCGGCGTGGGTCAGTTCCCATGCCTTGCGGGTCTTGGTCCGAAGCGTGCTGAGCGCAGGGGCCCGTCGGCCGTCGAGCATCGCGCGTAGCGCGTAGGCCCCGGACAGGACCAGCCGCAGTCCGCCCGCGCCAGGCGGTTCCCCGGTGACAGCGGCGACCACTGGTGCCTCGGCGGCCAGCTCGGCCAGCGGCACATCCAGCGCGGCGGCGAGCGCTTCCAGCACCGACATGCGGTCAACCTTGCGCACGCCGCGCTCGACCTGGGAGACCCAGGCGACTGACCGGTCGACCATCCGGGCCAGTTCGGGCTGGGACAGGCCTCGGCGGCGCCGCTCGACGGCGATCTTACGGCCTAGGGCCTTCTGGTAGTCCGGAGTGGTCACCCGCCGGTGCCCTTGCCGGTCTGCAGGGTAAGCCAGTCCACCTCGGTGCTGGCTAGGTACTGGTCTCGCGCCTCCAGGTAGCGGCGGGTGTGCGGGGATGCCTCGTGCGCCTCGAACGCCGCCCGGTCCCGGTACAGCTCATAGAAGATCCGCTGCAACGGCTGGCCCTCCACCGTATGGGAGGCGTACACCAGCGTTCCCGGCTCGTTCGCCTTGATGGCCTCGATGGTCTCGGCGACCAGCTGGTCATAGCCCTCGGCGGCGGCCTCGTCCTTGCACGTGAAGCGCACGCACAGACCGAACATCGCTCTCCTCCAACTCTCCTGGCGCCATGCTCGCACCAATTGTGCCAGGCCAGTACACGAAGTAACACGTATTTATTGTATGGCACCATGACTCAGAGTACGCTCAAGGCTGCAGAGACCATGGACCATGCGCCGCAGCGAGGACCCATGCACACGCCAGCACCCCGAGCACTCAAACTAACCTGTACCGACGTCAGCTATCCGGGCGGTACAGAGCACATCCGCAGAGTCCGCGCTGACCTCCGTGTAGTCCTCTACAACTACCCGCGAGCGGACGATGTGATCCTGTGTGCCTCAGAACTAGCGGCCAACGCTGCCTTGCACAGCCGCTCCCGCCTGCCAGACGGCAGCTTCGCTGTCCGCACCACCATCGATCCAGACCATTACGTCAGGGTCGAAGTCCAAGACGACGGCGGCCCCTGGAACCAGGGAATGATCGATCCGACCCGGCACCATGGCCTAGACATCGTCCGTGCCGTGGCAGACGAGTGGGGCATCGACGGAGACCACACCAGCCGCACCATCTGGGCACGATTCGATTTGGCTTGAGTAACCGT